>Ga0209506_1001008_pt1 | contig 32257 bp, 28 predicted proteins | sample AD_JPNHG2_MetaG_FD_184409 | JGI IMG/M metagenome (GOLD analysis project Ga0209506, IMG submission 184409) | Active sludge microbial communities of municipal wastewater-treating anaerobic digesters from Japan - AD_JPNHG2_MetaG (SPAdes) (version 2) | ecosystem: Engineered > Bioreactor > Anaerobic...
AAGCTTTTGATTGAGAATACCAATAAGCAGTTATTATCAGAAATTGAATACTATGAAAGTGGTGTAATTAAATCAGAAGTAATCATGCAAGAAAAGGAATTGCGACCTGATAAAAAGTTTGAATACGATAAAGATGGCAAAATAATAAAAATTACCCTTTTCGCATTTAATCCTTCTGACAATATTGTAGTAACTGACAAGAAGGAAATTGCTAAACATTTATGTGAATTCTACACCAAGAAATTTGAAAGCAAATATTTAGTTGTAAAGGTAGTTAACTCATCAAGTGGATATTATAATACTTATGAATATCCTAAAGGTCAGAATATTTATCAAAGAAGCAAAAAGGTTATAGATAAATACAATTTGGACATTAATTATTCAACTGACGAATCTAATACTCAAAAACTTTTAAATGAATTAAAACTATTTATTGATAAATTAATAGAAATTGCTGATTCTGATATTTCAGGTCTTGATTTGACACTTAACAAAGTTAAAAAAGTTGAAGAAATAAAGAGTACTATTTTAAATTGGAATAAATAATTATGGATATAATTAATGAATATGTCTCTTATTGGGATAAATGGCACAAAAGGTGGTATTCTTCCGCATTGAAAGAACAATTTAAAAATAATTCTGTATATAACTGGCCTATACCTATTGAAAAAAAAGACAATTACTTTAACCCAAATCCAATTTGGCGTTATTTTCCAGAACCTTTTTGGGGCAAACCTTCAAATAATAATTTGACAGCAGTATTTTTGAATATTAACCCTGGTGGAGGTGGGGATTGTCAAGATATTTTATCAAAAGACATTTCAAAATCTATCTTATTCGCCACTTACAAAAAAAATAGAAAAACATATAGCAGTACAGTGGAGCATTTATCGAAAAACTTATGTTATCTAACGTCAAATTGGTTTGAAAGAAAAAGGGTTGTATGGTTGAATAAACTTTTGAATTGTAATGCGGTGATTGAAATAAAATGCACATTGGATAATATTTTGTGCGCTGATTTAATACCTTGGCATACACCAAATGTTAATAGTACAATCAAAAATTACATTTCGAAAAACAGTAAACTAATATTTGATAGGGTTATTGACCCTATAACATCAATAAGTCAACTGGCAACTTATAAAGGATTGGTTTTTGCAAAAGGAAAAGACACAAAAGAGATGTTTATTGCCTTGAGAGTAAAGCAAATTGAACAATATAAAAACAGCAAATTTGAAATAAACTTGTTTGAACATAATAACGCGAAAATATTAATATTTGTTGGTGGACAAGGTATGTCTTTACCAAATCCATGTGAAAAGAAGTATCAAAGTGAAAATAAAAAGACCATGTTGTCGGTTTTGGAAATTATCAACAAATTGAAAGATGAAAATACTTGATAAAAACGATACCCAGCCCATAACAAAGGCTAAAATCAAGCGGGCAAAAAGTGGTAATTTGAAGGGCATTGCAGCTAATAAACTTTATCGCAGGTTTACAGTGAAGTGCTCCGAAATGCCCGCCAGCTTTTAGCCTCAGCCGTTATGGGCAAGTTTAAAAACAAAGACGGTCTGCACAAGCTAAAAGGGCTGACCACCCAAAGTGACAAAAAACAGTATATAAGTGGAGACCAGAACCCACTTAAAAAAACGGGGCGAAACCGAAAAGCCATACGAGTAGGACTTTATAATCTAAATTAAACTAAATGAAAAAGACAATTATTCTCACGTTAGCTATTGCTTTGACAACATTGTTTTCAACAGCAACTTTCGGACAAACAACTTTGGAAGAATACAATTATGTAACCAAAGGGTATAAGGTTCAACTTGAATCAGGATTAGATATGAAAAAAGGTTACGAACTTGAGAACGTAGATGAAGCTACTGCCGGAGAAAGGACTGTAACTTTAAAAAAACTTATAAAAGTGTCAGCTAACCAAAAGAAAACGGTTGCTTATATGTTGACATATAAAAAAGGAAGTGGAGCAACTCAGTATATCTGTATTCCGCACCCAAGCTCCGACAATGAAATCCTAGATTTATATTGGGAAGCATTGTATAATGGTGAAGGAGACTGGTCTTTTAGATTACAATTGATGGCATATGTCCTTTCTCGGTCACTAATTTGGTAAACTGACAGAAAACCAGCCCATAACAACAAATTGCCGCAAGCGGGGGTGCAGTGCTTCGTGGGACAGGAAAGTGCGTTATTAAACTTTCGTTCTTCGTAGCAAAGTGAGTGCGAAAACGCCCCGCCTTCGGCAATTTGCAAACCGTTACCGCCAAGTGTAAAAAGACAGACAACAGCGGACAATTTGCTACATAAAGACAGAAAAGAAAAATGAAAATTGCCGACACGCAAAACAACACATTTGCAAGCTCCGACACACAAGCCGATACTTCAGCTTGCAAAAGAGTTGTTTTCTTGCCTACGCTCCCAAGCCCACCCACCACCCTAACACAATACGAGTGGATTTTAAGAGTAAAACAGGCAGACAACGGTATAAATTTTTAACTTTGACAATTGGAAAATTGAAGTAATAAATGACGACAAAAACAGAAACAAAACAGTTTCAATATGAAATACAAAGCTATCAGGAGGACTGCGTTACAAATATTATCAGTCTTTTTGAAAGCCTTCGCCAAAAAGTTAATTTTGTTGAGGTGCTGACGGCACACCACAAAAAGAACAAATACAATTTTCCGGTTCAAGACACTAAAAACATTGACATAATGATGGAAACGGGAACGGATAAAACGTTCACGTTTATAAAAACCATTTTTGAACTGAGTAAGCATTTTGGCTACAAAAAATTTATCATTCTTGTCCCCACTGTTCCAATAAGAGAAGGAACAAAAACAAACCTCGAAGACACCAAAGATTACTTTAAAAGCCTTTACGCCAACGAGAAAGAAAAGGAAATCGAAACTTTTGTTTACGAAGGTGGAAACATTTCAGCTGTAAAACAATTTATCGGCACTTCGCATCTATCAGTTTTGATAATGACACCAAGCTCATTTAACAGCAAGGATAATATTCTGAATCGTCCGTTAGAACGCGAAATGTACGCACCTGAATTATTTTTAAACAATCAGGAACCGCCAAAATCATATTTGGAATGTTTAAAACGACTAAATCCAATTGTGATAATGGATGAACCACACCGTTTTGAGGGTAACGCTTTTAAAACCTATTTTGAAGGTTTTGAAAACTACTATTTACGTTTTGGTGCTACATTCCCCAAAAAGAAAGACAGCTTGCCTTTATCCAATGTAGCGTATGTTTTAGACAGCATTTCTTCGTTCCGAAAAAGTTTGGTAAAGAAAATTGTGGTTTATTCGCAAGATGTTGTTGAAAATAAAGACACACTAATTGGTATTGACAACAAAAAAGCCATTGTAAGTACCTTAACCAATGGAATTATAGTCAGACGTGAATTAGGCATTGGAGCAGTTTTCAACGGAAAAAGCATAAAGAAAATAAACAAAGACACGATTGTTTTAGCGGACGACACGATTGAAAAGGTTGATTACTCTTTGTCGGACGAATCGTTGCGGGCAATGATTAAAGAAACCATCAAAATTCATTTTGAAAAAGAACGTAGTTTGTTTGAGCAAGGCATAAAAGCTTTGACTTTGTTTTTTATGGAAAGCGACACCTCCCTGTTTCGTGGAAGCAATCCAAAAATCAAGAACTTTTTTGAAGAAGAATACATAAAGCAGCGTGAAGAAGTTATTAGTAAACTTGACCAATCAAGCGACTATTACAAATTCTTGCAGAACGATTTTGATAGCGATAATAATTTACAAGTTCACAAAGGATATTTTTCAGGAGACAAAGGAAATGCAGACGAAAAAGTAAAAGCAGGAGTTGATGAAATTCTGAAAGACAAAAAGAAATTGCTTTCGTTTGAAAGTCCTACTCGTTTCATTTTTTCCATTTGGGCATTACAGGAAGGTTGGGACAATCCGAATGTTTTCACAATCTGTAAACTTTCCAATCAAGGAAGCGAAATATCAAAATTGCAACAGATTGGCAGAGGTTTACGCATTTGCGTAAATCAAAACTTACAGCGGAATACGCTGAAAAATCTGAATGACGACCAGGAAGCATTTTGGAAAATTAACAACCTTGATGTAGTAGTTTCAAGCAAAGAACAGGGTTTTGTTGAGGCAATTCAAAATGAAATATTAAGTAACTCATTCTTGATTTCTGAAACATTCACCGAACAAGAACTCATTAAGACACTCAAAGAAAAATCGGGTTTTGATGATGATACAGTAGTTACTTTGGTGGATGATGTGTTGAAAGAAAAGAAAATGATTGTTCGCAAGGCAATTGTTGACGGGCAAAAGATTTATGAAAAATCGCCTGAATTTTCAGCCATTCTCAAAGAACAGAATTTGCCCGAAGAACAGCTAAAAGCAATTGAAAGTATATTTGCAACCGACACAAACACTTACGTTCAAAAAGCCGAGACGAAAAAGGAGAAAAAGAAAGTTTTCATAAAGCCAACGCACTTGCAAGCGTTTCAAAATCTTTGGAATGCTATCAATAAAAATGCTTTTTATGTTTTAGAATCTTTGACAGCAGAACAGGAAAGCCAACTGATACAAAACATAAAAACACAAATTGAAGCCGTAAACATTGATGAAATTCTATTGCAAACCATTCGTGCAGAACTAAACGTAAACAGAATTGGCGAACAAGGAGCAATTACAGAAAAGCTAATCGACACTGTTTCATACAAAAGCAAGGTCGATTATTTGGAATTAGTTCGTACTTTATCTAACAATACCAAAACGCCTCTTTCATTTGTTGTAAAAATTTTCAATGCTTTGAGTGATGATTTCAAAACCAAAATGCTCTGCAACAATCCTGAACAGGCACAAAGGGAAATTTCCGAAATAATCAACAAGAACTTAATTGCAATGCTCAAAGCAAACATTAAGTATGACGGAATTAACGGAACAGGTTTGCCCAATGTGTTCAAAACCGATGTTTCGACAGGCTCAACACAGGGGAAAACCTATTTGGATACAGGAAGCGTTGGCAAATTTCAAAAAGACATTACAGGCGATTTCAATTTAAAAACCAAATGGGTATTTGAAGAAGTGATTGAATACGACAGTGATTTTGAATTGGAAATTGTGGAGCAAGACCCCGACATTAATAGCATTGAAATTTTCGGCAAACTCCCACGCCTGAAAATCAAAACGCCATTGGGAGATTACAACCCCGATTTTTGCTACGCTATCAAAAGCAACGATGGTAACAAAGTTTTTTTAGTAGTGGAAGCTAAAGGCTATAAATCGTCAACAGCAATTCCGGTAGATGAAAAAGGAAAAATTGACTTTGCTAAAAAGTATTTTGAGGCACTAAGCGAACACTACAAAGACCAAAACATTAAAGTTTTATTTAAAGAACGTATCAATAGAACGCAATTAGCTTCATTAATAAACGAGGCATAGAACAATGGACAAACAAGATTTTATAAAAGCAGGATTTACAGTTGTTGGCACAGAAAACAACGAAAACAAATTGTTGCGTTTTCTGAAAGAGCACTACCCAAGCGTTATCAAGGATAATGAAATTAACCTACAAGAGCTTAAAGCCATTTTAGGTTTACCCGTTGACGAAAAGGTAAACGGATACGGCCTAAACTTTGTAGGCAGAAACTTTGCCCGTGCCAAATATGCTCAAAAGACAGAAAAAGAATTACGCCTAAATAACACATTAAGTAAAAATATTGACACAACAGAAAATTTGGTACTAAAAGGCGATAACTTAGACTGCCTCAAAATCCTCAAGAACCATTATAGCGGAAAAATCAAATGTATTTACATAGACCCCCCATACAATACTGATAGTGACGAATTTGTTTACCCCGATAGGTTTGATAAAGAGGAATTAGAAATATTAGGATTGGCAAACCTAAGCGAAAGCGATTTTGCAAGAATGGAATTTAGCTTTAAAACTAAAAAGAGCCACAACGGTTGGTTAGCTTTTATGTATCCTCGCCTATTATTGGCAAGAGACCTTTTGAGCAAAGACGGAGTAATTTTTATAAGTATTGACGATAATGAACAAGCCAATCTAAAACTATTGTGTGATGATGTTTTTGGGGAGGAGAATTTTTGCGGTCAGATAGTTTGGCAGACTGCAACAGACAATAACCCAACTCAAATTGCAACTGAACACGAGTATGTCATTGTATATGCCAAGTCAAAAGATAATCAGGATTTTTGGGAATCGTCATCTGAAAAAGGGCAATTAATTCAAAGCAAGTACGAAGAACTCAAAGAATTGTATGGTGATAAAATAGAAAGCATACAAACTGAACTAAGAAAATGGATAAGAAAGCAAACCAATGGTGATGACTTATCAGGTGTTGCACATTATTCTTATGTTGATGAAAAAGGAGTTTTTTATCCAGGCAATTCTGCGAATACAAAACCAGGAGGTTACACTTATGACATTATTCATCCAATTACAAAAAAAGTTTGTGCTAAACCTGAATATGGGTATAGATGGAAATTTGAAACATTTAAAGCAGCAGATGATAATGGTGATGTATTATGGGGCGAAACAGAAAAAACTATTCCGAAAATTAAAAAAAGACTCGATACTGTAACAGAAAAATTGAAAAGTTACTATTATGAAGACAACAGAGGAACTACTGCTGAATTAAAGAATTTGTTTGATGGTAAAGTTGTATTTAATAATCCTAAATCAATTAATTTTTTGGTTCATATTCTGAAATTTGTAACGAATTTAGATGGAATCGTTCTCGACTTTTTTGCAGGTAGCGGTTCAACAGGGCACGCAGTAATGCAATTAAATGCAAAAGACGGTGGAAACCGCAAATTCATTCTGTGCCAAATAGACGAGCCAATCAAAGAGGATAAACCTGCATACAAGTTTTGCATTGATAACAACTTACCTCCAGTAATTTCAAGTATAACCATAGAACGCCTCAAACGTGCAGGAGAAAAAATTGCTAAAGAAATTGAAAGTGAAAACGGTAAAGCAGGGATGTTTGAGGAAAACAAAAAACAAGTTCCTGATATTGGCTTTAAAGTGTTTGACTGTGTAGATGCTCCAAAGCTAAATGTTGACGACAATGGGCAAATACAATTTCCGGAAATTAACACAGACGCTTTAAGTCGCATTTACAATATGATTTTCACCGTTGGATTAGACGAGCCAACACAAGTTCCCGAAGAAGTGGTAAAAGATTGCATTTACAGAATAGGCAATAATTATTACATAACAAATAGCGAGAAAGTTACAAGCGATGAGTATGCAAATGCCATTAAAAACGGCAAATTATTTATTGACGGTTGGACAGCCAGCCTCAACGGAACTTTGCTTAACTATAAAGAAGATGTGAAGATTGTGTTTTAAGCCCACGCTTCGTAGTCAAGCACATTTGCAAGTCGCACCAGCCAACGCTAAGACCAAAACCTGCAAAAGAGCTTGCCTACCCCAACGCACGGCTGACAGAAACGATGTAGCAAATTGATAGAAAAATGACTGAAAACAAAGAACACCAGGCGGTAACAAGCGGTATAGTTAATTGCCGGTGCAGTGGGTATTCGAGCGGCACAGCTCGTATCAAAAGTAGTTGTAACTTGATAGGAAAGTGCTTCGAAATCGGCAACTAACCATACCGCCAGCCGTTATGGGCAAGTTAAGAAAGAAAAATGCATTGTAAAGACACCGACTTTTTCGGAATAAATAAGAAGCAATGCTGACTGCGAAAAATTTGAACATAACGGTCTGAATAAGTCGAAAAGGGACCATAAATCAGAGTAGACCAAAACTAAATATTTTTTTAAAAATGAAAAAGAATTTTTTTAATGCAGTAATCCTGCTAATCGTTTTAGGAACTAGTGTTATATCTTGTACAAAAGATGAAACACAAGTACAAACGCAAGTTTCCTCAACAAGTGTAATTTCTTTAAAATCCACTATGATTTTTGAACCTGAATTTCTTGTCAATAAAGACAATCCATATGATGTATATGGATTAAAAATGTATGCTTTCTATGCTGATATTTCAATTTTATTTCAGGATTCTATTTATTCCGATTATCTATTGTTTGAGAGAGCATATAAAGAATTACTAATTAAACACTCGAACAATTTGTATCCATCAATTGATACTGCCTCGTATTCTGAATATGAAAGTAAGATTATTAGTAATCTGACAACTAATTTGTTTATTAAAAACATAAAAGAAATTACGCAAAAATGTGAAAGCGATATCATTGCAGACAGAAATCTTACAAATGCACAAAAACAGAGACTTTTGGCAATAGTCTCACTGTACAAATTTTCATATTATTATCAATCAGAAATAATGTTAATGTATGCAACCTGGGAAGAACGCCATCATGATTGTATGGTTAGAGAGTTAAATACAATTTTTGCAGATGACGGGAATCCTCTTCCTGAAATGTTTTTCATCGCAGGTTGTCCAGAGACTGTAATTCAATTGAATCTTGTGTGTGCTTGGGAAGCTACATTTGGCATAGACTAATATTTTGTAATATGCAAGAATTAAAAAAAGAAGGCATAATAGTATCAAGTTTTGTACTTTTATGTATCCTCGACAAAATAAATGTTCCATTTATTGGTATCGCCATCTTATTTATTTTACCAGTTGTAATTGGACTCCTGATTTATGTTGGTATTACAAGTACAGACTTTAAAACAGGTAAACTACAAGTTATATTCTCAATTTATTATAAGATGTTTTTCCTTATAGCTCTGTTTTTTGCTCTTAAAGACTATCCTGGAAAAGACTTAATATCTATTGTTGCAGTCAGTAGTGCTTTATTATATATTGTTTTTGTAGCATTAAGTAAAACTAAAAAAGGTTTGATTCTTTTAGCAATCCTTTATATTAATTTATTTTGTGGATTTTTACTACTAATGCGTTATTGATAAATGTTAAAAATTTGGGAGGGATTTAACAAATCTCTCCCATTTATTAGAATAACCAGCCCATAACAGCACCTATATTTCATGCGGGGAGTGTAGGTTAATTAAACAACATCGCAACACCGAAAAAACGCCAAATTTAGATTTGCTTTTGTGTAAAAATTTGCGAAAATTATTCTTGCAAAACAAAATTGTATTAGTAAATTTGGCTTGTGGGAACACTGAAAAATTAGTACTTTGAAAACCCGCACAAAACATAGCTGCGACCGTTATGGGCAAGTTTAAAAAACAAGACACGGTCTGCGAAAGCCAACGGGCTGACCACCCAATGTGACAAAAAAAAGAGAATTATCGAACGTTAAAAGTGGAGACCAGAAACCACTCAAAAAAAACGGGGCGTAATCGAAAAGCCAAATGAGTAGAATAATTTAAAATATTTCACAAAATGAAAAATTTAACTTTAATTATTTCTTTTTTAGCATTTGTAAATGTTCTTTTTTCACAAGTTTTAAGTGATGTAACCATACCTAATGACTATCCATCGAAACAAATAGTATTGAATGATATTAAAAAATCAACGGATGTAATCAACGGATTAAATGGATTGTCTCTAAAATTAAGTGAGGTTGAAACATATACCATTACTGAATATATACCAGACAAAGAAAATATACCTTCTAATTGCTCTGCAAATGTTGTACTTTATAAAATTTCACTTGATTTTCCAAAAATGAATGACAACACTCATAAAAGGGTTTTTGTAGCAGCATTTTATAAAAGGACTATTGGTTCTGATTGCAAAGCAGGCAATTGGTCTTTTGGTGGAATACACAAGCATTTATCATGGTTTGATGAAGCCCATATTATAAATCCGGCAGGGACAGACTTGACGCATCAAAAAAATGTTGAATTGCAAAAGCAAAAAGATTTTGAAGAAAAGAAAAAAAGAGAGGAACAAATGAAAGGAACAAATGCCGCGAATGAAGAACAAATGATAAACATTGCATTGGAGGGTATTAAAATTAAGCCAACTAAATTTTTTGGAACGACACCTGTTTCTGAAATATCAGATATTTCCGTTGTAATCCCAGAGGATAATAAATATATGGGGAAAGGAACAATTTGTTCTTATATATGTGTTATAAATTATAAACATAATGGACAAAATTTGTCTAAAAAAATGAAAATACAAGGAAAGAGGGATGACGAAAATCAACCATTTAGATTTTTATCGGCTTTTGAACAATAAAACCTAGCCCATAACAAAGGCTATATGCCAAAAGGGTTTCAGTGGTAATTCATGCGTTCTACCCCGCTCAAACTTCGGTGTCGGTGGACAGGAATGCAGCCCGCAATCCCTTACTGCATATAGCCTAGAACGTTATGGGCAAGTTTAAAAAACAAGACACGGTCTGCGAAAGCCAACGGGCTGACCACCCAATGTGACAAAAAAAAGAGAATTATCGAACGTTAAAAGTGGAGACCAGAAACCACGCTAAAAAACGGGGCATAATCGAAAAGCCAGACGAGTAGAACAATTTAAATTTCTAACTATTATGAAAAACACATTTATTTTTATGTTATTCCTACTTCCAATTGTTGCTTTTGGACAGCAACAAGTTCCTAATGGAAGTTTTGAAAATTGGTCGGGAGATCCTTTAGCTCCTGATGGTTGGCTTACGGTCAATAGCATAACTCCCGATTATCCAACTTACGGAACTACAAGAATCACAGATTCTTACGATGGGACTTACGCAGTTAAATTGGTATCAGGTAAAGTAGATGCTACCCCAATGGGATTTCCATATATTGATACAACTGCAGTTGTATCTATTGGTGTTTTAACATCTCAAGGACCTATTTATGGTATTCCTTTTACTGATAGACCTTTAAAGTTGAGTTTTTATTATAAGTATTCTCCTGGTACTTACCCAACTGGTATTGTTGACACGGCACAAGTTTTAGTTCAATTAAGATCTCAAAATTCAAGCATCGGAGAAGGCGTTATGAAATTTTATGGTAATGCTGTTACACAATATACATACGCAGAGATTCCCATCACTTACTGGAACCAAGCAACACCGGATACATTAGTGATTGATATAACTTCCAGTGTAACAGGGTTCTCTAAATGCGATGTTTGCCATTTTGCTAATCAAATAGGGAGTGAATTAATAATTGATAAAATGGAATTTATTTATACGACGACTGGAATAAATAATGCAGAACAAATTCAAAATTTTGTTACTATATATCCTAATCCCGCTTCCGATAAAATAAATTTAGATATAAACAATACAACCCTTACTGAATTGGCAACGGTAAATATCTATTCTACTACAGGCAAATTGATAAAAGGTTTAACCATTAGTCAAAATCATCAACAAATAGATATTCGTAATTTAAGTAATGGAATTTATATTCTTGAAGTTAAATCTAACGAATGGACAAATAAACAAAGATTAATAATTCAAAGATAATTAACAGCCCATAACAAAGGCTAAAAAGCAAGCGGGCGAAAAGTGCTAATTTGAAGATCCGTACAAATAATAAACTTTATCGCAGGTTGACAGTGATGTGCTCCGAAATGCCCGCCAGCTTTTAGCCTCAATCGTTATGCACTATAAAACGTAACAGACATTAACAAATGAACGATTTTAAGATAAAATATAAAATTTGGTTGGAAACTAACGATAATGACGGAATTTTAGGTGACGGTAAATGGAAATTATTGAAAACAATCAGCGAAACAGGCTCACTTAAAACCGCAATGAAAAAACACGGTCTTACTTATCGTAAAACGTGGGATAATTTAAACAAAATTGAAAAAATTTTAGGATTTCCAATAATAGAACGACAACGTGGCGGAAAGGAAGGCGGAAAAACTATTTTGACACCACAAGGACAAGCAATTGTAACCGCTTTTGATAAATTCCACGAAAAATATGATACTCTTATAAATCAAGCACTTCAAGAAACATTAAACGAAATTAAACAAAAATTATAAAAAAATTTTGTAAATATAATTGATTGCGTTACTTTTGCACCCGAATTGCATAAATATGCAACTCGATAAAATAATTATAAATTACTGTAAATATGAATAATGCAATTTTTAAATTCGACAGCCCACAAAACGAACCGATTTTACAATACGGAAAGGGCAGTAAAGAAAGAGAACAGATAATTTCGGAATTAAATCGTATTAGTAGCGAACAAATTGAAATTCCGTTAATTATTGGTGGTAAAGAAATTAGAACAGGAAAAACTGCAAAAGTTGTAATGCCACATAATCATGGTAAAACATTAGGAATTTACCATCAGGCAACTGAAAAAGAAATTCATCTTGCAATTGATGAAGCATTAAAGGCAAAAGAGATGTGGGAAAATTTATCGTGGATAGAACGTTCTTCAATAATGCTTCGTGCCGCTGAATTATTATCAAAAAAATACCGCAATTTGATAGTGGCATCAACTATGCTTGGTCAAGATAAAAATGTTTACCAAGCAGAAATTGACGCAGCATGTGAAGTAATTGATTATTTGAGATATAATGTATATTTTGCTTCTACAATTTATAACGACCAACCAAAATCAGAATTTGGACAATTAAACAGAATGGAATACAGAGCATTGGAAGGTTTTGTATTCACAGTTTCACCTTTTAATTTTACTGCAATTGCTTCAAATTTAAATATGTCGGTTGCTTTACTTGGAAATACAACTGTTTGGAAACCTGCAACAACTTCTTTATTATCAAACTATTATTTGATGAAAATATTTATGGAGGCAGGGCTTCCGGCAGGAGTTTTAAATTTTGTTCCGGGTTCAGGTTCGTTAATTGGAAATACTGTATTAAAACACAAATATTTAGCAGGAATTCATTTTACAGGCTCAAACAGAACTTTCAACAGTTTGTGGCGTGGTGTAACTGAAAATCTTACAAACTATGTCTCATATCCCAAACTTGTAGGAGAAACAGGCGGAAAAGATTTTATTTTTGTTCACAATTCTGCAAATCCGATTGAAGTAGCAACAGCAATTGTTCGTGGAGCATTTGAATATCAAGGACAAAAATGTTCAGCCGCTTCACGTTCTTATATTCCGAAATCGCTTTGGAATGAAATTAAAGAACATCTATTAAATCAAGTTTCAAGAATAAAAGTTGGTGGAGTAGAAAATTTTGAAAACTTTATGAATGCTGTAATAGATGAAAATTCGTTTGATAATATTATGAATTATATTGAATTAGCCAAAAAATCAAACGAATGTGAAATTTTGGCAGGTGGAACAGGTGATAAATCGGTTGGATATTTTATACAACCTACAATTATTCAAACAACAAATCCGTATTTTACAACGATGCAAGAAGAAATTTTTGGTCCTGTAATGACAATTTACGTTTACGATGATAAAGATTATCAAGAGACTTTGGATATATGTAATAAAACATCGCCTTATGCTTTGACAGGTTCAATTTTTGCAAACGATAAATACGCAATGATACAAGCCTGTAAGACATTGAGATACGCAGCAGGTAATTTTTACATCAACGATAAACCAACAGGTGCAATGGTTGGTTTACAGCCATTTGGTGGCGCTCGTGGTTCAGGAACAAATGACAAAGCAGGTGGAAGTCTAAATTTATTGCGTTGGATAAGTCCAAGAACGATAAAAGAAACATTTTTACCAGCACAAGATTTTAAATATCCGTTCATGGAAATTTAATTGATACATTGGAATAAATACGAACAATTTAGAATTTTTAAGGGCAAGCAGTGTTTGCCCTTTTACTTTTTTGCTTTTGTGATAAATTTTTGACAAAGTGCGAACTATAAAAAGTAAAAGAGCAAACGATTTTATAATTTTTTTTGCCCTTAAAAATACTAAATTTTGGTGCAAATCTTGAAAATTTATGCTAACACCAACAAAAATAAGTTAATAAAAGTATTTGCGGCTTCGCCGCCAATATTTTTTTTAATTTGTAGATTGATAATATTTCGATTTTTCAAACTAAATTCATAAATTTGGTGATAAATTTTTACGAGATAACTAATTGAATGACAGATAAAAAAGTGCATAACATACAATATGCGATAATTGCGGGCTTTTGTGGTAGGTTGAAACATTGTGCAAGAAAGAAACATTTGTGCAACTTTGAAACGATAGTGCCTTGAAATCCCGCAACATACACATATAGTTTTCCGTTACCTGCAAGCCTAAAGAACAAACGGACAACTAAATTGTTAACAAAATCGGAGAATGCGAAAATCCAAAAGAGAGTAGCGAAAACATAAATATTAGTAAAATGAACAAAAAAAAATTAATCAAAAATTCGCTTATGGCGACAGCACTTGCTTTTACATTAACAAGTTGTGACAATGAAGAAGTTATACCTTCTACTGACCTTCCAAGTGAAATTACAAGTTACATTTCGACACATTTTCCAAACAATTCCATTGTTCAAGTAATAAAGGACAGTGACGGTTTAACAAAGACTTATGACATTCTATTGTCTGAAAGTATCAGTTTGGAATTTAATCGTAAGAAAGAAATAATTGACATTGACGGAGTAGCTCAGTTGCCAAACTCTGTTATTCCTGAAAAAATTCTTCAGTATGTGACGACTAACTATCCGACCAATTTCATTACAGACTGGGAATTAGACGACAAAAATCAACAAGTTCAACTTGACAACGGGCTAGACTTGGAATTTAAAATGAACGGTGACTTTCTGAGAATTGACAACTAAGAAGGCCAGCAGGTAACAGGCGTTTGGCTCAATGGCGGGTGACGTGGTTAATTGAACATTCTACCTCGCATCAACTTTTGTGGTGTATTGACAGTTTTGTGCTCCGAAATCCGCCACTGCGCCAAGCGCCAAAACGTTACCCAACATAATAATAAGAAAAAAAACTACATGGAAACATTAGTATTATCAAATATGAAACTTAGAATTATTGCAGGCGGACAGAAACGTAGGGGTGTGCACTAAAAAAGGGAGAAACAGTGAAACAAATAATAAGAGTAAAATCATGGAAAGAGAATTTGCAAACACTTTATTAATTCATAAGAATGATTGTGAAACCTCATTTAAAACCTATAATGGCAATAGGGGTGTGAGCATATTACTTAAAAAAAATATACTTGCTATTAGCGTAATATTTCTATTAAGTTTTCAAGGGTTTTCCCAATCGAAATATGAAAAAGAATTCCGAATTAAGGCAAAAGATGTACCCTCGAGTGCTCTTGCTTTTGTCGACTCAATGACCTTCGACTCCAAAGTTAAATGGTATAAGGAAATAGGATTAAATGATGTAACCATTGAGGCCAAGGCAAAATTTAAAAATGAAAGACATAGCATCGAGTTTAGTGAGAACGGAATATTTCAGGATGTTGAAATAGTGGTAAAACCAAACCAAATACCCTCTGATGCTTTTTCGAAAATATCAGGAATTTTATCACAAAGGCATAAAAAGCATAAAATTGAAAAGGTTCAAGTGCAGTATTCCGGGGATAGAAATTTGGTACTGAGGTTTTTAAGAGAGAATAGGAATAACACTAATGGTATTACAATAAACTTTGAAGTTGTAATTTCGACTAAACTGGACGGGAACTATATCATGCTCGAATACTTGTTCTCAGAAACAGGTGAATATGTGGAAAGCAATCAAATAATTTCAAAGAGAAAAGATACTATTGATTACTAAAAATGAAAAAAAGTCTACTCATATTCATTCTTTCTGCAATGTCGGTATTTTGTAATGCACAAAGCAGCTTTCAGTATGGCATAATTCCGTCAATAAATATAATTAAGAAATTCCCAAAGAACTGGTCGGCAAATTTTAAGGCTGAATCGAGGCAGTCCATCTATAACCAGGAACTGAAATACGATTATTTACTCACAGACTTTTCGTTGGTTGTAACAAAACGAATTGCGCCAAATACTTCAGTTGGCGGAGGATATTTACTAAGAGCCGAAGATGGTGAGTTTGAACACAGAGCAATTCAGCAAATTAGTTTTAGCAAAAAGTATTCTGGCTTTCGAATGGCTCACAGGGTAATGACGGACCAAACATTTGCAAACAATAGCAAGCCCGAACTTAGGCTTCGGTATCGAATATCATCCGAAATCCCGTTGGAAGGACAGTCGCTCGATGTGAAAGAGTTTTATCTGAAAATTAACAATGAATATCTAAATTCCTGGCAGGGCCATGAATATGACTTGGAAATCAGAGGCGTAGCTCTTCTAGGGTATTCTTTTTCTTCAGTAAATGATTTGGAAATTGGTATCGACTATAGGTTGGATTCATTTATCGATGGAGACCCAAGAAACCGAATATGGCTAAGTATAAACTTTTTTCATTCGTTAGACAGCAAATAATTTAAAAAAAATTACGTTAATTGTAAAAATTTAAAACCAATTGAATTATGCTAAAAAATTTAAGAATTACCCTCGTGGTTTTATTAACTGCAGGTTTTCTTATCTCCTGTGGTGATGTGAATAGAAGAGTTGATGAAAAAATTGACAAGTTGTTGAAAAAAACAGAATCATTAGACTCATTGCTAAACCAAGAGGTCGATAAAGTTTTAACTCTCGATTCGCTAATCGATAAAGAACATCAAAAGGTAATAAAACTTGATTCACTTATACAGAAATCATCCACTAAACTTGATTCTGTAGTTAATAAAGTTACAAAACCTTTAAGCAAATAATTATTAACCAACTAAATACTAAAAAAATGAAATGTCCAAATTGCAAAGATGTAAATCTGGTTATGACAGACCGTAACGGAATAGAGATTGACTACTGTCCTGAATGCCGAGGTGTTTGGCTTGACCGCGGTGAACTTGATAAAATCATTGAACGGTCAACTCAAAATCTTAAAACCCCACAAAATGATATGTTTCATGGCAAGCAATATCATTCAAGTGACAACGACTATCGTTACAAAAAAAAGAAAGGACTCTTAGGAGAGCTTTTTGACTTTTAAAAGTAATTCTATTGAATCTGTTTGGAAATAATTTATTTTTATGTCACAAGAGTTGCAAGTTAAAAATAGAGAATTAGTTGTCTTTTTGAAAAAAGATGATTTTTTTGACAATACATTATTAGAAAAAGTAAAAAAAATAATTAGTAAAATACCTGACAGAAATCTGACATTATCTGAAATAATAAACCTATTAGGAAACGACGGTTTATTAATATTTGCATCAATATTATCTATAATATTTCTAATTCCAGTGTCAATACCTGGTATTAGTACTGTTTTTGGAGGCATAATTTTTTTTATAGGAATAAGTAATTTCTTAAATAAAAGTTTGTGGTTACCTTCTTCTATAAAAAACAAGTCATTCCCATCGGAAAAGTTACGCACTGCTTTAAACAAAGGGTTAAAGTGGTTTTATTTTTTAGAAAAAATAAGCAAGCCGCATCGTTTTAGACTCATAACATGTAACAAAATTGCAAGTAAAATCAATGGTTTTTTGATTTTGTTTGGTTCTATTTTGCTAATGATACCTTTAGGACTAATGCCCTTTAGTAATACTTTGCCGGCATTAATTATTCTTTTTCTATCAATAGGAATTATTCAAAAGGATGGAATTATAATTCTCCTGGGATATTTTTCCGTTTTGGGAACATTTTTATATTTCGGATTATTTTTTTCAACTATAATTTTAACTTTTAATAAAATTGTTGAAAGCATTTCATTGTAATTTTTATAAACATACTTTAATTGTTTGCATAAATGATAAAAAACGAAAGCGGGCAATGGCACGCCATTGAATATAAAGAGGTTCTTGAGAAATTAGGGAGTTCAATTCAAGGACTGGGGTTAGAAGAGGTAAAAAATAGACGACAAAAATATGGGAAAAACGAGCTCATACGTAAAAACAGAGATGGTGTTTTAAAAGTATTTTGGCGTCAAATTAACAATCCATTGATATGGGTCCTTATTGGATCAAGTACATTAGCCACTGCTTTAGGTAAAATTACAGACGGGTTGGTAGTGCTTGCCGTAGTAATAGTTAACTCAATTATTGGTTTTATTCAGGAGTACAAAGCAGGTAAGGCCATAAAGGCACTTAGTAAAATGGTTCCCGAAAATGCTACGGTAGTACGCAATGGTAATGTCATTGCCATACCTGTTTCAGAAATAGTACCTGGCGATATCGTTCAGATATCAGCAGGCGATCGTGTTCCTGCCGACATGCGGATTATACAGCAAAAAAACTTGCAAGTGGAGGAAGCAGCTTTAACTGGTGAATCGGTTCCATCGCAAAAAACTACCGAAGCAGTTAATTTTGATGCCGTTATTGGCGACAGGAAATGTATGGTTTATAGTGGCACATTAGTTGTCTCGGGTACCGCTACTGCGGTAGTTGTAAATACGGGTATGAATACCGAACTTGGTAAAATATCCGATATGCTTAACGAAACTGTTGATTTAGACACGCCATTAACACAAAAGTTAGGTATTATTGGCAAATACTTAACCATTGGAATTGTTGCTATTACTGTAATTATTATGGTTATTGGTACCTACCGGGCTTGGGGACAAGGAGTACTATTATTTGATGCACTTAAAGAAAGTTTAATATTTGCAATAGCTTTGGCAGTAGGTGCTATTCCGGAAGGTCTTCCGGCTGTTGTTACAATTGCTCTTGCCATTGGGGTGCAACGCATGGCAAAACGAAATGCCATTATTCGCAAACTCCCTGCAGTTGAAACCTTAGGAAGTACAACGGTTATTTGCTCCGATAAAACCGGAACGCTTACACGAAACGAAATGACAGTATGCGAATTGTGGAACTATAACCACAGCATTCAAGTAACCGGCGTAGGCTATCATAAATCAGGAGAATTCAAACAAGATGGTAAAAAAATAGATCCCTTGCCCGAAGATATGCAACTTTTGCTGAAAAAAGCCGTGCTTTGTAGTGATGCAAACGTGCTTTATACAGCAAACGAATACAGTATATCGGGCGACCCCACCGAGGTAGCTTTGGTGGTTGCAGCCGCAAAAGCGGGTATTTCCATTGATGGTTTACGCCATGAAATACCGAGAAAAGATGTAATACCGTTCGACTCGGAAAAACAATACATGGCAACCCTTAACGACAATATTATCTTAAAGGGAGCACCCGAGGTTGTGCTAAAACGTTGCTCTACACATATTGGAGGAGTGAACTTAGATATACAAAAAATTACCTCTCAAATCGAATTGCTTGGTTCCAAAGGGATGCGGGTTCTTGCCATAGCTCAAAAAACACAAAACAACAGCGATGAAATATCAGCTACTGATATTGAAAACGGATTTGAGTTTATAGGCTTGATAGGTATGATTGATCCTCCGCGTATCGAAGCAATAGAAGCAATAAAAGCATGTCATAATGCGGGAATAACAGTAAAAATGATTACCGGAGACCACCATGCAACGGCTCGTGCCATTGGTATGGAATTGAACCTTTCGGACAATGAAACTGTTGTAACAGGAGTTGATTTATCGAAAATGAGTGACGCTGAGCTTGACCAAATTGTAAAAACAAGCAATATTTATGCACGTGTTGCCCCCGAACACAAACTTCGTTTGGTAAAAGCCTTGCAAAATAACAATGAGGTTGTTGCGATGACCGGAGATGGTGTGAATGATGCACCATCGCTCAAACAATCAAATGTAGGTGTTGCCATGGGAATTACCGGAACTTCGGTATCGAAAGAATCGGCCGATATTGTGCTTACCGATGATAATTTTTCGAGTATAGCTGCAGCTGTAGAAGAAGGGCGAAGGGTTTACGACAATCTACTTAAGTCTCTCGCCTTTTTGTTGCCAACTAATTTAGGACTTGCATTTATACTGATTTATGGCATTATGTTCTTTCCATTTAATCCTATAACGAAAGAATTATTACTTCCAATGTTACCTGTACAATTGTTGTGGATAAACTTAGTTGCAGCCATAGCATTGGCATTACCACTTGCATTCGAAGTAAAAGAGCCTAATATAATGAACCGTCCTCCCCGTAAACCCGATGAAGCACTTTTCAACGGATTTGTAACTTTTAGGGTGTTCTTTGTTTCGATACTTATGACAGTAGGAACTATCGTGCTTTTTAAATGGGAGTATGCTTACTCACTTACAACCGGAATGGCACAAACAGATGCGTTGGCTCGTTCCCAAAGTATAGCAGTAACATTTATTATATTTTTCCAAATATTTTATTTGATAAACTGTAGGTCTCTGAAAGAATCGGTTTTTAAAATTGGTCTTTTCAGTAATGGCTTTATCTTTTTAGGTATTGGTTCAATATTGCTTCTGCAAGCAATGTTTTTATACACACCGTTTATGCAAAAAGTGTTTGGAACAGCTTCTCTCGATGGGAAAGGTTTATTTATTTCGTTTGTAGCCGGTTCATTGATTTTTGTTGTAATTAGTATCGAAAAATGGATTCTAAGAGAGTTGTTAAATAAATAAAAAAAAGAGAGCTAATTATGTTTCACCAATGCATTTAATACTAAAAAAATTACGTTGGGTAACATCGTGTATAAAACATTTGGCAGTCAGTGGTTTATCGAGCATTTCAGCTCGTATCAAAAGTAGTTGTAACTTGACAGGAAATCGCTTCGAAATGCCAAACGTTTCATACACGCACTCGTTAGGGCATATTACAAATCATCGCATTTAAACAATAAATAAATGGATATGAAATATTTAATAGGTATAGATGATACTGATAACATCAAAACAAAAGGCACAGGCTCGAGAGTTAGACAATTAACACAAGAATTAACTGATAAAAAATATTGTAAAGCCATAGGAATTACAAGGCATCAATTATTTGTGCATAAAGACATTCCGTTTACTTCTCACAACAGTTCGGCATGTTTAGAAATTGAAACCGAAAACATTGAACAAGTAATTGACTATTCCCGCAATTTTTTAATACAAAATTCGGCTGATGGTTCTGATGCCGGTTTGTGTGTTGCTAATTTCAATCAAATAGGAAACGGAGTGATAAATTTTGGTAAAAATGCCAAAGTAAAAGTTTTAAATATGAAAGACGCTTATGCTGTTGCCGTCGAAAATAATATTTTTTTGGAAGGTTTGACCGGTGAAAAAACAGGCATAATAGGTTCACTTGCCGCAGTTGGTTTACGAGCAAGCGGAAATGACGGACGATTTTTAATGCTTGAAGAATTTGAAATTCGTGAAATTGCCGGAATTTATACTAAAAAAGAATTACAAAAAATTTTCACAAAAATTGATATTTTTGATTTAGAAAATAATATTTTTGTTGCCGAAAATGAAAAAATTTTTGTTGGTGAATGGATGCGACCTGTTTTAAGAAACGGAAAACAAATTTTATTAGTAGAATTATCTAATAATCAAGAGTATAAGTATATTACAAAGAACAAAGAATTTGTTAAACAAATAAGCAACTGATATTTTTTTATCAATCGTTATGAAATCAATTTAATATCGATAAAAATGGCAGGGAAAAAAGGTTCAAAATATTACAACATTTTTATGGCATATAAAATTTGTTTGAATGATGTCAATAAAAATGAATTGATAAACGAAAGTTCGTTGGAATTATTAAAAAATATATATAACCAAAAATCGTTAGTAGCCGCCGCAAAAGAGAGCAATATTACTTTTCGCACGGCTTGGAATAAAATTCATACAATGGAAAAACATCTTGGTTTTAAGTTAATTATTAGCGAAAGGGGTGGCGAAAACGGTGGATTATCCTATTTAACCGATGACGGTTTAAATCTTCTAAATGCTTATTTGGAACTTAGAACCAAAATTGATAATTCTCTTAAAAACATAACTAAAAAATTTTTTAACACAATAAATATTTGAAATTATGGATACACACAAAAATTCAACAATCACAGCATCACTCTTGAAAGCGTATGAAATTGAAGTTGTTAAGGTTTTACTTGTTTTTTTACTTGGGGCTTTTGCCATTGTATTACATGCAAAACTTAGAATTCCGTTTGGAATACCTGGCAGGCATGGTATAGTTTTTATGGCTTTTTTATTTGCCGGAAAATACATCTATAATGCAAAGTTCTCCGGTTCTTTGTATTCGTTAGGGTGCATGTCAATTTTATTGTTTTCAAATTTAGGTTTTAAAGACCCTTATATGCCGTTAATTATTTTGTTTCCGGGTTTGATAACAGATATTTTGCCAATGGTTTTTAAAACTAAAAATGCTAAATTTTGGTTTACAATTTTAGTTGGTGCTCTTGCATACATGAGTATTCCCGCTTTGCGAACAATTATTATGTCTTTAAGCGGTTTTCCTTACGGGTCTTTATTAAAAAGCCCTGTTTTGCCATTCATTACTCATTTTCTTTTTGGGGCATTAGGAACAGCCCTTGCTTTTGGAATTAATCATGCTATAAAAAAGCGAAAAAAATAAAACAATAAAAATAAATCGTAAGCGATTGATTTTTTTGGCACAGCGATATGAAATAAATTATATAACGTTAAATTTTAAAATTTTATTAAGATGAAAAAAAATCTGTTTTTATTATTAGTAGTTGCAATTTCTTGCACATTTTCTTGTAAAAAAGAAGAAAAAACACCTGTAAATCCTATTCTGAACTTGTCGAATGAAACAGGTTTTGTATTTTCGGATACGACTTTTGATGTTGGCACAAGTTACAAAATTAAAGTAATTTGCAATAACAACAATGGTAGTAATTTAACAAACTTAGAAGTAAAACTAAATGATACTATCAATGTTTTGAACTTTGGTTTAAATGCACCGTATTTGGAAAAAGAAGTTACTATAACAAAAACCGCAGAAGAAGTAGATAATGTTGAAATAATTATTCGGAATTTCGATGGTTTGACTGCAACTAAAACATTAAAAATTACAAAAAAAGCAAGTCCTTACAAAGAAATAACTTTTGTAGAAAACATTACCATCGGCGCACAAAACAATTCCACAATTGGTGCTTTTTTAAACGCCCAAACAGGCAATATTTATACACAAGACGATGCTTTTAATAATCAAAGTCTTATTGATATTCTTTATTACTTCAATACCCAAGATTTAAACTGTTTATCATCACCAGGCGGAAATATTACAGGTATTTTCACCGGTTCCACTTCGCCTGAAAATTGGAATATTAAAAACACTACCTATTACAGCAGAAATCCTATTAATATTACAAATGATGAATTTAATAATTGTAATAACGATAGTTTGATTATTGCTCACATTTTTACCGATGGTGGAAGAAAGGCAAAATCATTGACAATAAATCAATTTTGGGCTTTTCAAACCCATGATGGTAAATATGGAATAATGAAAATAAATAATATCTCAGGAACTAATGCAGGAACGATAAATATAAGTTATAAAATTCAGAAATAGTAATTATGAACCAGTGATGCAATTAATTTTGCACACTGTCTATCTATTTATTTAAAATGAGATATTTGTTTGTAATGTCAATAATATTTATTTTATCTCAGAATCTTTTGGCACAAGATAATACCAAAACATTATTACTAAACGAAGTTGTAATAACTGCAAGTCGAAATAATTCAAAATACTATGAAATGCCAGCAAGCGTTACTGTTATTGATAGTTCTTATGTTTCAACATTTCCACTATCAACTATTGATAATCTATTGCAAAGCATAGCAGGCGTTTATGTTAACAGAAGTTCTGGTATTTACTCAAAAAATGCTTCGGTAACAATGCGTGGATTTAATGGTTCAAATCGTGTATTAGTGCTTTACGACGACTTGCCTTTAAATCAACTTGCAGGTGGCGGAATAAATTGGCATTTATTCAACGTAAACACAACCGAAAAAATTGAAATTATTAAAGGTGCAAATTCTTCGCAGTTCGGAAATAACGCAATTAGCGGAATAATCAATATAAAAACTCAAAGTCCTAAACCGGGCTTGCATTTCAATACTTCTATGTCTTATGCGTCGTTCAATACTTATGCTACAAAAAATTCAATTTCTTACAACAAAATTAAAAATGATAAAGGTTATTATATAACAGCAAATATGTTTTACCGTAAAGGTGATGGTTATTATATTCATTATGAAACGGATACAACAAGGGAAAAATTATTTTTAAATGAAGGATGTATTGAAATTAAATACAAATACCAATTTAATTCAAAAAACTCTGTAATTTTCCATTATAACTATTATAATGATTTCAGGGGCGATGGCACAAAAATATACGAACCTAATGGCGGATATTACGATGATTTATCGAATATGTTTACGGCATCTTACGAGACCGAAGTAAAAAATTTCAATATTAATGTTAAAGCAATGTTTCATCACGATTTATACAATCAACGTTCGGAACGATTAAATAAAACCGGCGAGAAGTATAAACTTTATGATGTTAATGAAATTACTTATGATTACATGCTTTTGGTAAATGCAATTAAACAAGTTAATGATAAACTTAAAATAAATTTTGGCTCGGACTTTAAAAATGGCATTTTAGACGGAACTGATAAATATTATACATCAACCGATTATGTAGAACGTGGTGGTAATTTATTCAATTTTGGTTTATTTGCACAAGTAGAATCTAAATTACTAACAAAATTAAATTTGTCCGCTGCGTGCCGTTATGATAGAACTTACTTTTATAACGGCTATTTATTGGCAACAGGCACGACACAGGAAACAAATATTCCGAACAATACCAATGAATTATTTGAACACACAAATTGGAATGGTTTAAGCCCCCGTATTGGAATCAAGTATTTTGTAAATTCCCGTAATTCGACTTTTTTAAGCGTTTCAACAGGTTTTACGCCACCCAAATTAGATGATATGGTGAGTTCACGAAAAATAAATAAAGGTTTTAAACTTGCAAATCCATATCTTAAACCCGAAAATGTAATTAATTTTGAATGGGGAACTACCCATATTTTATTCGATAAACTTCATATAGACAATTCATTATCGTTTTCACAGGGTAGAGATTTTCATTATTTCTTAACAATTCAGCCGGAAACAGAATCTGAGCCGGCAATTTTTCAAAGAAAAAATATAGGCAAAGTAAATATCTATGGTTACGAAATTAATGCAAAGTATTGGATATTAAGTAACTTAATACTTTATGCAAATTATTCATTTTTTAATCCAACGGTTACTGAAATTGCATCGGATATTAGCACTGATAAGACGATGGTAGGAAAAAAATTGAACGAAACGCCGTTTCATCAAGCCTTTGCCGGATTAAGTTACAAACATAAAAAAATACAAGGATTTATTTCTTCTAATTTCATAGGCGAGCAGTGGGCAGACGAGTTAAATACTTTGAAATTAGAAAATTACTTTACCGTTGATGCCGAACTACAATATAATATTTTCAAAGGTATTTACATTAATTTATTAATTCAAAACGCATTAAATAAGATTTATATTGATAAAAAAGGTGGTTTGTGTCCGGGTAGATTTATACAAGCCGAAATCGGTTATAGATTTTAAAAATGATTTTTTATTTTAGAACTTTTGTTTAACTTTACCGAAAAATAAAAAAATGCCCTAACATCGCATATAGCGGTCAGTGGTTGGTAGGTAGCTTGCTTCGTTTCGTTCGCTTCGCTCACTACACTACGCAAGCCACCCACCAGCCACCGCCGCATATGCGTTTTCGTTGTGCCTCATGCTAAAAAAACAAAGACACAGAATGATAAGGAATAAAACAGTATCTTTAACTAAAAAAAAATAATATGGGAAAACAAGGAATTAAAATCTCATCTGTTGATGTAGATGAACTTTTAAAAATGTTAAATGCAGCACTTTCCGAAGAATGGCTTGCATATTATCAGTACTGGATTGGAGCAAGATTAATGGAAGGTCCAATGCGAAGTGAAGTAGAACCTGAACTTTTATTGCATGCTGACCAAGAATTAGGACATGCTTTATTAGTTGTTAACAGAATTATTCAATTGGGCGGGACACCAGTTATAAATCCAATTGAATGGACAAAGTTAGCTCGTTGTTCTTATGACGAACCATCTGACCCTTATATTGAAGTGATTTTAGAACAAAACCTAAAAGGCGAAAGATGTGCAATTCAGAGGCATCAGGAAATAGCTGATTTTACAGCAGGAAAAGACTATTCAACACATCAAATGGCTGTTCAAATACTCAATGAAGAACTAGAACACGAGAACGACATCGAAGATTGGATAAATGACATTACTCGAATGAAAGAAGAGTGGAAAAAAATTAGAATGTAAAACAATTTAAAAATTAATTATCATGGAAGAAAAAGTAGTTTCAATGCCTCGCATAGGCGAAAAAGCACCAGAATTTAAAGCAGTTACAACTCAAGGGCCAATCAACTTCCCCTCTGACTACAAAGGTAGTTGGGTGATTTTGTTTAGCCATCCAGCTGACTTTACACCAGTTTGCACTTCTGAGTTTATGACTTTTGCCACAATGGAACCAAAATTTAATGAAGCAAACTGTAAACTTGTAGGTCTATCTGTTGACGGACTTTACAGTCATATTGCATGGCTGAGAACCATCAAAGAGAAGATTGAATACAAAGGAATGAAAAATGTTGAAGTAACATTTCCCTTGATTGAGGACATAACAATGGAAGTTGCTCAAAAATACGGAATGATGATGCCCGGAGAGAGCAACACTAAAGCTGTTCGTGCAGTATTTGTAATTGACCCGAAAGGAATTATTAGAACTATTATTTACTATCCGCTAAGTTTGGGTCGTAATTTTGATGAGTTATATCGTGTTGTTATTGCATTGCAGACAGCAGATGAATTTAATGTAGCGACACCAGCAGATTGGCAACCCGGAGATGATGTTATTGTTCCTACAGCTGGGTCTTGTGGCATTGCAAAAGAGAGAATGGAAAGCAAAGACGAGAATATAAAATGTTACGATTGGTTCTTCTGTACCAAAAAGATTGATAAAGATACTGTCTTAAAGAAAATCTTGAAAAAATAAAGCACGAAGGCATAACAAAGGCTATATGCAATAAGGGTTTCAGTGATAATTCAAGCATTCTGCCCCGCATAAAATTTCGTATCGGCAGACAGGATAGTAGCCCGTAATCCCTTACTGCATATAGCCTCAACCGTTAGCTTCAAGTTTGGTGTTTTAGGGAAGTTGTTGTTTGGAAAGTCATACTCCTAAAATTTGTTCATGTCCGATAAGGTGAAAAATTTGTATTAAATCCGGTTGGAAGGTAGTTTGCCCGAGAAGTTTGAAGTGAAAAAGGCTTGTCGATTTTTCTGTAATTTTGAGGTTGAACAAATTGTTAAGTACTCGTCAATTCAATTTGACGTCAATGCCACTTCGGCAAAAAAAAATGACAAATTTTCTCGGTTGGGAAATAACCCCAGAATCATTACAAAACTTGACGGACAGACAAAACCAATGCTCCCGAAAACCCAGTAAAAGATTAAATTCAGAGACTGATTACAAACTTTCCGACGGTACATAACAAATTTTCTCCAAACAAAAAACGACATATATCTTAAAAGAAAACACCTCTTTTGCCCAACCCTGTCTTGGTGTCAGCCTTATGAACTACATAAAAACACCAAACCAGAAAGCTAACAGCGGCTTGCTGCAATTATTGAAAAAAAATTTTGATATTTCTAAAAAATATCTTAAAATTACGATGCAGTTTTGCTGTTATAGAAGTTAATACAAAAAGCAGCAAGCCGCAAACCGTTAGGCAAAATCAATTTAAAATGAAATTCATTTAAGGTTAAGAAAATGATAGCAAAAGAAATAACAACAAAAAAGCAGTTAGTTGACATGAATGAAAATAATTTAAAAAATTTTGAACTTTTATTACATACCTTTAAGAATAGTAATAAAATAATATTGAATCAGAATAGATCTCTTTTATTAAATGGTGATGTTTTGCAGGAAAATTTTTTTGATAAGGAATATTTTGATCTAATTATAACATCTCCTCCTTACAATGTAGATATAAAATATAATTCTCATAATGATGATTTAACTTATGAACAATATCTTGAATTTTCTGAAGTATGGATGAAAAACTGTTATAAATGGACTAAAAATCAAGGAAGGTTTTGTTTAAATATACCACTAGATAAAAACAAAGGTGGGCAAAAAAGTGTAGGTGCTGATTTAACTACAATTGCACAAAAAGTGGGATGGAAGTATCATTCAACAATTATATGGAATGAGGGGAACATATCAAGGAGGACGGCGTGGGGGTCGTGGATGTCGGCGACTGCTCCATATGTAATTGCTCCTGTTGAACTGATAGTAGTTCTTTACAAAGGTGAATGGAAAAAAACTAATAGATCAAAAATATCTGATATTACAAAAAAAGAATTCATGGAATGGACAAATGGACTATGGACTTTTAATGGAGAAAGCAAAAAAAGAATAGGACATCCAGCTCCTTTCCCTTTAGAATTACCTTATAGATGTATTAAATTATTTAGTTTTATTGATGATATTATTTTTGACCCCTTTGCGGGAAGTGGTACTACCTTGATTGCAGCTAATAATACAAATAGATATTCTGTGGGATTGGAAATAGATTTAAAATATTGTGGGTTAGCAAAACAAAGAATTTTAAATGAAACAGGAATGTTGTTTTAGAGAAAAAAATTATGGAAAAGAAACATAAAAGTATTACTGATTTAATTATTGAATATTTCAAGAAACATCCAAATGAAGAATTGCCTCATGGACCAGTTGTTGATTGGGTTGAAGAACAATATAAAAAGCTTTACAATAAAAAACCAAGAGATACATGGCGAGCCATTAGAATGCTACATCAACAAGGATTCTTAATTAAAGTAAAAAAAGGAATTTATAAATACGATCCAAATTTTGTTATTAAAAAAGAAATTGAAGATTTTACACCAGAGTTGAAAGAACAAATACTTAAAAGAGATGGTTATAAATGTATAATTTGCGGTAGAAGTTCAAAAGAAGGTTATGAGTTACATGTTGACCATATTTTACCTAAAGACAAGGGTGGTAAGGCAACATTGGAAAATGGGCAGACACTTTGCTCAATTTGTAACTTTAGAAAGAAAAATTACAACCAAACAGAAAGTGGCAAAAAAATGTTCATAAGACTATGGGAGACAGCGAAAAGAATTGGCGACACTGAAACTAAAAAATTTTGTGAAGAGATTCTGAAAACATACGAAAAGTTCAATATCAACGGGCATATTGAATGGAAAAAAGATTAATTGACTTCGCCTAACAGCGGCTATACGCCATTAAAACGGCGCATAGCCGCGGAACGTTGTGGGCAATTGTAAAAAAACGATAAAAAGACAAAAATGGATTACATCAGAAAACAAATTGACCAACGAATAGACTTTTTGCAAACAATGGGCGACAAGAACGCCCTAAAACAACATTATCAGGCTAGGTTTGAATATGTATTGGTTTACCTATTAGGTTACCTTTGGAATAAGAATTTGGAAAAACTAGATTATGAAGATAAAGAATTTGTCTTTCAATCTATTATAAAACCCACAATAGGCAGCATTGTTGCTATTTGTAGGAAACTTGACACGGATAAAGAAATTTTCAAAAAGAGTAAGTTAAGCCAAGCCTTAGATAAGTATCCATCTGTTAGAAATGAATTGCTTGGACATGGCTTTGTTTATGAAGATGCCCCTGAAAAATTACTTTCAGTATTAGAAGAGCTTTACGACTGTGTTTTGACAGCAGACTTACCAATCCTGAAAGAAAACGTAGATTTGGTATATGTAACTAATGCCGAAAATACGACCTATAAAGGCATTTTATACAAAAGTGACGGAGCAAGTTATGTCCCTTGGAGTTGCCCAAAAACAATTGGTTCTTTTGAATTAGGCTGTTTGTACGCCAGTACAGGACCGAATGCATATTTCAGGCTTTCCCCGTTTATTGAAATTACATCTTACGGTAAAGAACTTTACTTTTTCAACAGTATAGATGAAAAGCTTCTTGGAAAGGTAAAGTACAATCGTTTACTTGATACAGGTATTTACTTCAAAGAATGGGACGAATTATGTGAATTAGATGTTACAAATGACGGAGTAAAAGTAAAAAGTCATAACGGTACAATTCGCAATATCTACGAAAACAACTACCGAAAGTATATTGATATTGGCATTAAGGGAAAATTAAAATCATTTCTCATAAGAAATAACGCATCTGTTTGCGCCACAGTTTGGGGACACGGGGGAGTAGGTAAAACAGCTACCATCCAAAGTCTTTGTGAAGATTTAGCCAATGATGAAATAAAGTTTTTTGACTACATCGTATTTCTATCTGCAAAAGATAGACGTTACGATTATTACACAGGTAAAATTGAAGAAATTAGTGACAGAATTGCAACCTTTTCTGAATTGATAAAAGGAGTAAATAAAGTTATTTTCAACATTGAAAGCGATGATCCAAAAAATATTATTCAAATTGAAGGCAAGAAAATTCTTTTGGTTATTGATGACTATGAAACTTTTCCAAAAGAAGAAAAAGACAAGATAGAAGAATTTATATCAGAACTTAACACAAACTATCATAAGGTTATTATTACAACGCGAGCCGTAAATATCAATATTGGTCAAGAATTTCAAACTAATGAACTCACAGAACATGAAACAAAAAGGTTTTTATTGGAAGTAATTAAAAATGAAGAACTTGGTAATAATGAAGTTATTAAACGAGAACTAGAAAACCCTGAAAAAAGTCGTAAGGTTTTTGAGATAACGGGCGGTAGACCATTGTTTATTTTTCAATTTGCTTTTATACTTGCACAACGTGGATTAGATGATGCATTAAACTTCAAAATCAAAGAAGGAGATACGGCTATCAGTTTCTTATTTGGCAGAATTTATGAATATTTATCACCCAAAGCCAAAGACCTTTTCGTAGTTCTCAGCCTTTTAGTAACAAAAGATGACCTTAGTAATGTAATTGAAAAAGCTCAATATATTTTAAACCTTGAACACGAAGCTGATACATTCAATTCAGCATTGAATGAATTGATAAAACTAAAAATATTAAAAATTGATGATGAACATAAATTTTTTGAGATATACTCAAATGAGATATTTCAAATTATGTCAAATTATTACCAAAAACGACCAATTTCTCAAAGGGGTATCTGGGAGCAAAGAAGAAATCAAGTTAATAAAGACAAATCTTTAGATGTTGAACATTCTCTTTTGCTTGCAGCAAATACCAGCCGCTTGGCAAAAAATGAAATTGAAGTAACAGATAACTACAAACAAATTCTTAATAGGGCAAGTAGTCCCTTAGAAGTTAAACTACAAGCAATTTTAAACTTAGCTGCATATCTTGTTGATAGGGGTAAAAGAGAAGATGCACTAAAATATTTACAAGAATACAGCTATATTTTTAATAAAAATTTTCAAAAAGGCTCAAAAGAGAAATTGTTCTTCGCAACATATTCAAAGATGTGGGCTACATATAATTGGGCAAATGGAACAAGAGAGCAAAAAAACAAAGCAATCTTGATTTTACTAGATTATGCATCTTCAGGTTTCAATTTTAATGAAGACATTGACTTGGAAATAGCTGGTATGCTTCTTCAATATCGTTCAATTCTAATAATTTCAGATTGGCAAGACTTAAAGGAGAAAAGAAATTACAATGAAATTAGCATTAGTGAGTTTAATACTCTTCGGGAGAAACAAAAACAGGAGTGCAAAGACATTCACGACAAGCAAGGTAATTTCCTATACAATGCAATAATTTCAAAGAAACTTGATGATATTTCATCAGGGGCTAGGCAAAATGTGATTGCAGGTTTATATAATTTTTTAGATGTTCTTGTTAGACTTCAAAAGATAGATTTTGCATTAAAAATATGTGATTTTATATTGAATTGTGCACCAAGAAATTTTCACCAGCAATTTCAGAAAAAACAAGAATGGTTTCAAACAATAATTTACAAGAACAAGTCAAAAAATATAGATATAAGTAAAAAAAGGAATGAAATTAGTGAACTTGGCCTAAAGCTAAAAGAAGCAATAAGTAAGAAAAAATAAACAACTGCCTACAACAGCGTGTATGTGTCAATAGCTGGAGTATTGGCAAATCAAAGGTCTGTGCTTCTAAGAAACTTTGTGCTAAACGGACAGGAAAATGCTCCTAATCCGCTACTGCACATACACGCTAAACGTTGTGCGTCATGCTTAAAAACAAGAGGAAGGATGATAACTCTTATTAAAGGATAAAATATGAAACAATGGTACGAAACATTATTTGAAAATTATGGTGAGAAATACGATAGAGAATGTTTTGCT
>Ga0209506_1001011_pt1 | contig 32187 bp, 30 predicted proteins | sample AD_JPNHG2_MetaG_FD_184409 | JGI IMG/M metagenome (GOLD analysis project Ga0209506, IMG submission 184409) | Active sludge microbial communities of municipal wastewater-treating anaerobic digesters from Japan - AD_JPNHG2_MetaG (SPAdes) (version 2) | ecosystem: Engineered > Bioreactor > Anaerobic...
TACCTTCCTAGCCGATAAGTACGGATACCTATAACCTAAGTACGATGAGTTAAAAATTCAACCAGGCTTTCGTACAAACAAAAAATAGCGTACCCAATTGGTACGCTATATGTTATTGTTAACGAGTATTCTACTCAAACATCCCACGCATCCTTTCAAAGAATGAGCCTCCCTCATCGGGGTTTGGGGTAAAACTTGGCGATTTTGCAAATTTCTCAAAAATTGCCTTTTCCTCCCGGGTAAGGTTTTTGGGTATGTAAACATTAACCGCCACAAGCAAATCGCCACGCTGGTAGCTGTTCACCTCAGGTAAACCCTTACCCCTTAAGCGGAGAATTTTCCCGGGTTGGGTGCCAGGCTCTATTTTAATCTTAACTTTACCATCAACGGTAGGAATTTCAGCCGGTGCACCAAGAACGGCGTCGGGGATGCTGATGTTAAGGTTGTATATTAGGTCGTTACCGTCGCGCACCAGGTTAGGGTGTTTTTCCTCCTCAATCATTACAAGCAAATCGCCAGGGACGCCGCCACGGCGGGCAGCATTACCCTTGCCCTGAACGTTGAGCTGCATACCCTCGGCAACACCAGCAGGTATTTTAACGGTTATTACTTCGTCCTCGCGAACCACACCTTCGCCATTACATGCAACGCACTTGTTGGTTATTACCTTACCTTCGCCATTACAGGTTGGGCATGGCGAAGTGGTTTGCATCTGCCCGAGCAGGGTATTAGTTACACGGGTTACATACCCTGAACCGCGGCAGGTAGAGCATGTACTATACGATGAACCTCCTGCCGCACCGGTACCTCCGCATGATTGGCACGATACATACTTGTTTACCTTAATCTTTTTCTCAACCCCGTTAGCAATATCGCTTAACGACAGTTTAACCTTAACCCGTAGATCGGTACCGCGGTTTGTGCGTCGCGATGAGCGTCCGCCACCGAAGCCACCAAACCCGCCAAAACTGCCAAAATGGCCGCCAAAAATATCGCCGAACTGGGCAAAAATGTCCTCAATGGTCCAGTCGTGCGAGAAACCACCACCGCCTGCACCGTTACCCATACCTGCATGGCCAAACTGGTCGTAACGGGCACGCTTGTTATCGTCGCTAAGAACCTCGTAGGCTTCCGCAGCCTCCTTGAACTTCTCCTCGGCATCCTTATCGCCCGGATTCTTATCGGGGTGGTATTTGAGTGCCATTTTGCGGTATGCCTTTTTTATTTCATCCTTGCTGGCATTCCGCGGCACACCTAGTATTTCGTAGTAATCGCGCTTGGTTGTCATACCCTACCTATTTTACTCTCCAACCACTACCTTTGAGAAGCGCATTACCTTTTCGTGCAGCATGTAACCCTTTTGGATTACGTCAACTATTTTGCCCTTCTGGGCATCGTCCTGCACCGGAATTTTGGTAATGGCCTCATGCAAATCGGTGTCGAGCTCTTTGCCAATGGCATCAATCTCTTTAACTCCTTTTGCCTTAAGGAAATCGTTGAATTTATTTACAATTAATGATATGCCTTCCTTAACCGCATTAATATCGTTAGCCGTTTCAATGGCCTTAAGGGCTCTGTCCAGGTCATCGATAACCGGAAGCAGGTCCTTGAGAACTTCCTCCGACGCAAATTTTATCAATTCAGCTTTCTCCTTGAGCGTTCGCTTACGGTAGTTATCAAACTCGGCAGTAAGGCGCAAATACTTGTCCTTCATCTCCTCCAACTGGGTAGTAAGCTCAGCAACCTTGTCATCATTGGCTTGACTGGCCTCGGTTTGCTGAGCATCTCCTTGAGGAGCTTGTGTATTACTATCGGTTACATTACTTTCGGTACTGGTTGTTTGCTGATTCACCTGCTCTTGCTCAATATCCTCCTTTTTGTGTTTCTTGCTCATATATGATGATTTTTTTACGTTTCACACTAATTCCCAACCTTACATTCAAAATCTATTCCAGCTGTTGGTATCGGTCAAATTGACATAGAATTATCATGTATTGATGTCATTAGTACCTTCTTCAAGCTAAGCAGCATGACAAAATTGTAATGCTTCCCCGTTTAGAGAAAAGCTTAACCCATAAAAGCTCATTATAACCATTCCGACCCTTTGCTTGATTCGGTTCGGCTACTTTGCCCTCAGCTTAATATCTTTCACCCGAAGCTGCAGGGTGATATTGCCTTTGTAATTATTTTCATGTATTGCAAAGCAAGCGTCAAATGGCTGGCCATAGTGTATTGGTTTATAGTACTCAGCCATCTGAAATGCAATTGCATCGAACTTTTGGGTACTACCTTCCTGAACCAGGGTTAACTTGAGGTGCTCCTTCTCGCTGCCAACCAGTCGGGCTTCGCCGTTATCGTACACATTTTCAGCCATGAAAACTGGCGACATGTTTCCTGGCCCGAAGGGTTGAAACTGCTTTAACACGTTGAAAAACCTCTCTGTAATATCATCGAGCCTAATGCGGGTGTCAATATCAATTTGTGGTGAGAGCATTTCGGGGGTAATGGTCTTGCTCACATGCTCCTCGAACCGCCTTTTAAACTCCTCAACCCTATCAACCTTCATGGTAAGGCCTGCAGCGTACATGTGACCACCAAAGTTTTCGAGTAAGTCCGAACATGCCTCAATGGCCTGGTATAGGTCATAGCCCTGAACCGATCGTGCGGAGCCGGTTGCCAAATCGCCCGATTGGGTTAGAATAATGGTAGGACGATAGTAGGTTTCAATTAAACGTGAGGCTACAATGCCCACCACGCCCTTGTGCCACGATGGGTTAAAAAGCACTGTAGAGTAGCTGTGCTGCAACCGCTTGTCCTGCGCAATCATCCTTAGCGCTTCGTGGGTAATGGTGCGGTCAACATTCTTTCGGTCGTTGTTACACGAGTCAATTAGTGCACCAACCTCAAAGGCTGAACTGTCGTCCGATGCGCAAAGCAGGTCAACAGCCGTTTTACCGGACTCCATGCGGCCTGCCGCATTAATCCGAGGGCCTATGCGGAACACAATATCGTCAATAGCAATCCTTTGGTTCTCAATGCCAGCTATTTTGATTATCGATTTTAGTCCTCGGCTTGGATTGGTGTTTAGCTTTTCCAACCCATAAAAAGCTAATACCCTATTCTCATCCACTATAGGTACAATATCGGAGGCTATACTTACTGCAAGTAAATCGAGATGTTGATACAGTTCCTCCTCCGAGATCCCCTCCTTTTTGCAGTAACCCTGTAGCAGCTTAAATCCTACCCCACAACCCGAAAGCTCCTTAAACGGGTACATGCAATCGGAGCGTTTGGGATCGAGCACGGCTACTGCTTCGGGAATTCGTTCGCCAGGTAAGTGGTGGTCACAGATGATAAAATCGATATTGCGAAGCTTAGCATACTTAACCTTTTCCACCGCCTTTATTCCACAGTCCAGGGCAATAATTAGCGAGTAGCCATTCTCAAAGGCAAAATCGATACCTTTGAACGAGATTCCATATCCCTCATTGTACCTATCGGGAATGTAGTATCCAATTTTTGAGTACCTCTTGCGGAAAAAAGAGTACATTAGGGCAACGGCGGTAGTGCCGTCAACGTCGTAATCGCCGTAAAACAGTATTGATTCACCCCTACGGATAGCCTGCTCAATACGCTCAACCGCCTCGGCCATATCCTTCATCAGGAATGGGTCGTACAGGTCGGCAAGCGATGGCCTGAAAAAGCGTTTAGCTTTTTCATAGGTATCAACACCACGCTGAACCAGTAGCGAAGCAATAGTTTCGTTAACGTTTATTTGCTTAGCAAGGGAACTTACCAATACAGGATCGCCCGGATCCTTTAGAACCCATCGTTTTTCCATTTCTGCATGTTTTAAAAGTTAAACAGTACCTACGCGGTTACATGCGAAATGAAACCGATGAGCAAAGTGGTTAAGGAGTTTAGCCTTAACCTCTTCCATATCAAGCTGGCGGTTAAGTTCCACCTGCATGGAGGTTACCCCCTTATCAATAAACCCGCAAGGGTTTATGTAACGGAAGTAGTCCAAGTTGGTGTTAACGTTAAAAGCTAAGCCGTGCATGGTTACATATCGGCTTGCCCTAACACCAATAGCGCAGATTTTGCGTTCGCGACCCTTTACGCCAGGGTCGAGCCAAACGCCGGTTGCTCCTTCGAGCCTATCGGCTACAATACCATACTCCTGAAGGCAATCGATTACTACCTGCTCCAGCAGGTGAATGTAAGATTTCAGCGTTAATCCAAATGCCTCCAGGTTAAATATGGGGTAGGCAACAATTTGTCCGGGGCCATGATAGGTTATATCGCCCCCTCGGTTGATGTGGTAGAACGATGCATTAATTCTTTTAAGCATCTCTTCGGGGATCAGCAGGTTGGCGTTCTCGCCACTTTTGCCAAGGGTATAAACATGCGGATGTTCGCAAAATAGCAAGTAGTGCAACTTGCCATCGCCGTTCAGCTTACGTTTGGTTACCTCGTCAAATAATTTTTCCTGATAATCCCATGCCTCCTTGTAATCAACCGTTCCAAGATCATGAAACTTTACGTTTTGCATTATATATTGTTTTTCCTATTTGCATAGCAAGTCAACCCATTAAGGTTGATTACTTACAACACCCCTTAACCAGGTGTTGTGCCTTATCGGCGTGGTACGATGAACGCACCAGTGGGCCGCTTTCGGCAAATTCAAACCCCTTAGCTAGGGCAATCTGCTTATACTCTTCGAACTCCTCAGGGGTAATATAGCGTTGAACGGGTAAATTTGTGGGGCGTGGTTGCAAGTACTGTCCAATGGTAACCATTTGGCATCCCACAGCAAGCAAATCGTCAAGGGTTTGAATTAATTCATCGCGGGTTTCACCCAAACCGAGCATTATACCTGATTTTGCCCTAAAACCGCGCTTAGCAATATGCTCAAGCACTTTCAAGCTCCGCCTGTAGCTTGCTTTTGTTCTAACAAGCGGGGTAAGGCGCTCCACGGTTTCAAGGTTATGCCCAACCACATCGGGTTCCGATTCCAGGAAAAGGTCAATAAGTTCAGGCCTCCCGTCAAAATCGGGTATTAAAACCTCTATGGTGGTGTTGGGATTAACCCTTCGAATCTCCATAACAGTACTACGCCAATGTCCAGCTCCATGGTCGGGCAAATCGTCGCGGTCAACCGATGTAATTACACAGTAACTAAGACCCATTAGGCTTACCGTACGGGCAACCTTAGTGGGTTCATTGGGATCGGGAGGAAGCGGTTTTCCAGTTGCAGTAGCACAAAACTTACACGAACGGGTGCATATATCGCCTAGAATCATTAGAGTTGCAACCCCATTTCCCCAGCACTCGCCTATATTCGGGCACATTCCACTGCTGCAAATTGTATGCAACCCATGTTTCTTAACAATGGAATTCACCTGGGCATACCCTTCGCCACCGGGTAACTTTATCTTTAGCCATTCCGGCTTCCGTTCATTTCCCATCCCCAAAAATTTTTACAAAATAACTAAAAAATTTGCTCTTAAACGATTAATTTGGAGTAAAAGTAAATGTGGTGAGCAGTGAACCGTTAAAGTTAAAGGATAAAAACACTTCCTATCTTTAACCATCAACCGTAAATTAAAAAAAGTATCACAGTGTTACACAGAGTTTACACTGTGTTTCACAGTGTAAATCAGCATTATTTGCGTAATCTGCGTTCTATTTTGGTTTAACTACCAACAATCAACCAACAACCATCAACTTAAACCGTTTCACAGTGCAAATCCGCTCAATCTGCGTCATCTGTGTTCCATTACCTTACACAAACAACAAAAATGTATTTACTATTCTGCCATACGAAGCGAAAAGTGATCCTCGTTGTTCAAGTTGCTGTATTCAATTAAACCCATTGCGGTTAGGTTAATAAGTATTTTTTCCGCTTCGGATACTGAGATAAAGCCCAACCTGCTGAAATGGTCAATGGTGATTGTTTGATGCGATTTTAGGTAATCTATTAATGCATTTTCGGGCTCTCCGAATAGTATGTTAATGGGTTTACGGTACTTTTCTGCCTTCCAGATCTTAATTTGAACAGGCGAAGCCACCACGTTCTCATCGTTTACACGTATATAAGCTTTATAAACTCCTGTTTTATCAGGTGCTTTATGGGGCTTGCGTCTTGAGGGTTTTACCTTTACCTCCAACACGGTTTTGCCGTTTATTTCCCACTTAACCACTTCAAAAGGCACCTCGGGTTTACAGTATAGCTGCGAGGCCGCCTCAACCATGTAGTACTCCTCATCGGTATTCACACCGGTTATGTTGCCATTATCCTTAACGCCAATAAGCAATGTGCCACCCGCAGTATTAGCAAATGCCACCAACGACCGTGCAATTTTGCGCGAATCGGTTATAGAGTGTTTAAAATCGAGTGTAAGCCCCTCGCCCTGCGATATCAAACCTGCAATATAACGGCTCACAACTTTAGGTTTTATAGGTTAAGATGGCAAAATTAACTCTTTTAGTGACCCCACCTGTAATGTTCGATAGCAAAGCCAAGCATCTCAACAATTCTGTCGGAAACGGTATCAATCAGTTCATCCATGTTTGAAGGCCTACTGTAAAACGATGGGCTTGCTGGCAAAACTACAGCCCCGGCCTGGGTAACGGTAACCATGTTTTGCAGGTGTATAAGATTGTAAGGGAGTTCGCGCGGCACCAGTACTAGCTTTCGTCGTTCCTTAAGCATCACATCGGCTGCTCGAACTATTAAATCGTTACTTGTGCCTGAGGCTATTCGTCCTAATGTTCCCATAGTACAAGGAACTACAACCATAGCATTGTAGCCGGCTGAACCCGATGCCATGGGGGCGAACATATCGTTATTATCGTATAGCTTTACAGGAAATCCGAAAGTGATATCGCGATTTAGCTCATATTCCCAAACCCTTTTCCCGTTCTCGGAAAAAACTACGGCAACCTCATCGACCCTAGCCGATAATTCAATTAGCTTTTCAATAACCCTCGCCGCATATACAGCACCACTGGCACCGGTAACAGCTACAATCACCTTTTGCATCTATTAGAATAATTAGTCTAGGATAGAACAAAGGTAAAGAAAAAAGGTTGGAAGTTGACATTATTCAAATGTATTCACCCTTTTTAAAGTAGCCATTTTCGGCTTTTATTATTATACATTCATGGTTACATATTTTGCCTTTTCAAATTGGTGTTCATTTACTTTACCATTTTGCTTAAAGCTAAAAACTGAGTTAATTTAAATAAAACTAAGCGATTAGGACTAAACGTTTTTCTACCGGTTAAATTGGGTTTAAATTTCCACTATCTTTGAAAGTAAATTAGGCAATAAACAATGACAAAAAAGAAGAATAAAACCGATGCCGGTTCCAAACCAAATCGTATAGCCAAAAAGGAGTTAAAGAAACTCGTTACCGATTTACTGCTGGCCAATCCTACCAACATCTATAACTACAAGCAGGTATCGAATAAAATTGGGGTTAGTGACGATTATACCCGTCGTATGGTCAATGAAATTCTCTATGAGCTTGCGCTCGATGGGTTTGCTGAGGAACTTCAGCGTGGCAAGTTCCGTGCTGTTATGCAGAACGCTCTGGCTGTTGGCATACTGGAGATGAACCCCGACGGGTCAGCTGATGTTATAACCGATGACAACCGTGAGATATTTGTTCCCGACTTTAGGCTGAATCACGCACTGCATGGCGATAAGGTTCAAATATCAATTTACCGCCAACGCCGTAGGGGTTTACTTGAGGGTGAGGTGGTGCGCGTGATTGAGCGTGCCAAACGCAACTTTGTTGGAACCATCAACTTTGTAGGTAAAAACGCATTTGTTGTACCTGATAACAAGCTTATGCCCTACGATATCTTCATCCCAAAGGTTGAGCTGAAGGATGTCCGAAACGGGCAAAAGGTGATTGTTCAGATTACCGATTGGCCGGCAAGGGAAAAGAATCCCAATGGAAAAATTGTAGAGGTTCTTGGCGATCCTGGAGTTCACGAGGTGGAGATGCACGCCATTCTGGCCGAGTATGAGCTACCATACCGTTTCCCCGAAGAGCTGGACATATTAGCCGAAAAGATTAGCGACAAGATAACCGAAGCCGATTACCGTGAGCGACGCGATTTCCGAAACGTACCCACTTTTACTATCGATCCCTTTGATGCCAAGGATTTTGACGATGCCCTATCGGTGCAAACCCTACCCAACGGCAACTTTGAGGTGGGGGTTCACATTGCCGATGTTACCCACTACGTTAAGCCTAATACCCCAATCGACAACGAGGCCATTGAGCGCGGCACATCGGTTTACCTGGTGGATAGGTGTGTGCCCATGCTTCCCGAAAGGCTATCGAACTATATCTGCTCATTACGTCCTAACGAGGAAAAGCTTTGCTTTTCGGCTGTGTTTGAGCTGAACGAGAATGCCGAGGTGCTTAACCAGTGGTTTGGCCGTACGGTAATCCTGTCGAAGCGTCGATTCAATTACGAGGAGGCCCAACAGGTTATTGAAACCGGCAAGGGCGATATGAGTGAACAAATCCTGCTGCTCCACAAGTTGGCTCAAAAACTCCGGGCAGAGCGATTCAAAAAGGGGGCCATCGCATTTGAACGCGTTGAGGTAAAGTTCGATCTTGATACCAAGGGAAAACCCCTTGGGGTTTACTTCAAGGAGAATAAGGAATCGAATCAACTCATTGAGGAGTTCATGCTGCTTGCAAACCGCAGGGTGGCTGAATTTATTGGAATGCGAAAGGATGGGCGCAATGAGCTGCCTTTTGTTTACCGCATTCACGACAAACCCAACGAGGAGAAACTGAATGCTTTCCGTTCCTTTATCACCCGTTTTGGTTACAGCATTTCCGGTACTACCGATAAGCAGGTTAGCAAATCGCTAAACCAGCTTATGGAAAAGGTGAAGGGGCGCCCAGAGCAAAATCTTATTGAAACCCTGGCCTTACGCTCCATGGCCAAAGCGCGTTACTCTACCGATAACATTGGCCACTACGGATTGGCCTTTAGGTATTACACCCACTTCACATCGCCAATACGCCGCTATCCCGATATGATGGTGCATCGCCTGTTGGCACACTACCTAAACAATGGTAAGCCAAAGGATAGGGAGCAAATTGAAATGCTTTGTAAGCACTCCACCAACATGGAGATCAAAGCAACTGAGGCTGAAAGGGCTTCAATTAAGTACAAGCAGGTGGAGTTCATGCAGGATAAGCTGGGCGAAACCTTTACAGGTGTTATATCGGGCGTAACCAATTTTGGAATATTCGTTGAGCTAACCGATTCTCAGTGCGAGGGATTGGTTTCCATTCGCGATTTAGACGACGATTACTACCGTTTCGATGAGGAGGAGTACGCCCTGGTTGGTCAACGTACAGGCCGCAAGTTCACCTTAGGCGATGAGGTGGAGGTGGAGGTTTGGCGCACTAACCTTGCCAAAAAACAGCTCGATTTTAAGCTGGTGGGCATGAAGGGTAGAAGCAGTAAACCTTTGAAACCTCGTAGGAGTCAAACGAAAAGTAGTCCTAAAAATCCAAAAGTGGCATCAAGCAGAAAGGGACAACAAAAGGCCAAGAAAAAGGAGAAACGTCGTAAACGCTAAAACATCAAAATAGATGAAACGATTTATCGTTATTGCACTGGCTTGGGCAGCATTTGCCTGCTCAACCAAAAATGAGTTAACACCTGGCTCATGGCTTGGAGTAATCCAAATGGACTCAATTCCTGGCAGGCTGGATGTTCCCTTTAACTTTGAGGTTAAGGTTGATAATGACAAGGTTCAGCTTACCGTTCGTAATGCCGATGAACTTATTGAAATAACCGAGGTTGAACGCATTGGCGATTCGCTTTACGCCAAGTTCCCAACCTTTACCAGCGAGCTGGTAATGGCCGTAAACGATTCGCTGGGCGGCTACTACTATCCCAAAGGGGTAAAGGATGGCCGCAGGTATAAGTTTTACGGAATTAAAGGGGAAACTGACCGTTTCCCATGGTTTACCGAACAACCTAAGTTCGATATTACCGGACGTTGGTGGTTTATTGAGAATCCGGGTACGCCTGACTCAACCGTTATGGTCGCCGAACTCAAACAGGAAGGTTCAAGGGTTACTGGAACCATACTCAGCACTACCGGCGATTACCGCTACCTTGAGGGTAAGGTTGCTGGGAACATGTTCTACTTCTCAAAGTGCGATGGCGCTCAATCCATTATAGTAAGAGGCAAAATTACCGATTCTGCCACCATGGTAAACGGTCTCATATCGGGTAGCCCACGCTGGGCTTCGGCCTGGCGCGCCTTACGCGACGATAAAGCCCAACTCCCCGAGGCCCAAAGCCTGGTTTGGGTGCGCAAGGGTTACACAACCTTTGAGTTTGCTGGAACCGACCTAAACGGCAGTCGTGTAACCTCCAACGATGAACGCTTCAAAGGCAAAGTGTTAGCAGTTCTTGCCGGCGGAAGCTGGTGCCCAAACTGCCTTGACGAAGGCCGTTTCTACAAAACCATGTACGAAAAGTACCGCGATAAGGGCTTTGAGGTGGTTTCGCTCTGCTTTGAGGATAAAACCTTTGAGGCTGCCCAACCCAAGATTAAACGTTTTGCCCAGAGCATTGGAGCCAGCTACACCTTCCTATACGTTGCCCCCCGTGGACGCGAACAGCGCGACTCAGTACTCTATGCCCTTGAGGGGCAAATGGCCTACCCCACAAGCATGATATTGGACCGCAACGGCAAAATACGCCGGGTTGAAACCGGATTCTCAGGCCCCGGTACCGGTGAGCATTACCAGAAATTTGCCCACGAAACCGAGGAACTCATAGTTAAACTACTTGAAGAAAAATAGTTATGAACTGAAAAGGTGGTGGGTAAAACCCCATACAACTAACCCATTTTAAACACTGGAATATGAATGATTTACTTGCATTTGGTTTACTAGGATTTACCTCATTTTTTACGTTGATTAATCCATTGGGCGCCATGCCCATATTTATGACAATGACTGCAGAGCTGAATCCTGCCGAGAGAATAAAAACTGCCCGAAAAGCTTCAATTGTAGCTTTTCTTACAATACTCTTTTTTGCATTTACTGGTCAATTACTCTTCAGGTTTTTTGGAATTTCAGTAAATAGTTTACGGGTTGTTGGTGGAGTAATATTTTTTATGATGGGAATGGACATGCTCCAGGCACGATTAACCCGAGTAAAGATAGCCGAAAACGAGGTGAAAAAGTACGTAAACGATATTTCAATTACACCGCTGGCCATTCCCATGATATGCGGCCCTGGAGCAATCACTAATGCTATTATTCTAATGCAAGATGCTACAACAATTGATAAGAAGATGGTATTAGTTTTTAGCATTTTTCTGGTGATGCTTTTAACCTTTTTAATACTCTATAGTTCCTCAAAGATTATAAAAGCGTTGGGCGAAACAGGTAATAATGTTCTAATGAGGCTTATGGGTTTAATTGTAATGGTTATTGCTGTTGAATTCTTTTTTGCTGGCATCAAACCAGTACTTATCGAAATATTTGGGAAATAAAGGCTTACAACCAATTTATTGCCAAGCAACAACTGGAACTCTTAACTCGTACGTGTCTTGAGAAGCAAGTGAACGTTTTGCGGCTTGGCGTAGTGGCGGAATTTTAGCACAAAAGTTCAATCGAAGAACTGCACTTGAACCTACCACAAAATTGTCAACCGAAGCACTGAACCCGCCATTACGCCAAACTGCTGTTGGCAGCTGGTGTTCTGTCGTCCGTGACTGTATACCATTGTCGTTGTTGAGTTTATGTATCATTTTTTGCCGGGTTGTGCGTTGCGTTTTTTATTTTTTTGAAGCGTTGGAAATTTTTTAAAAACAATTTTGTCTTGCGTTGGCTTTGCAAGCTCTTTGACAAAGCTTTGGTCTATGCTTGGGCTTGTGCGGCTTTGGCAATGTGCTTGCAAAATGCGTTGGCTAAATGAAGTATCTAAAATCATAGGCTTTGTTTCCAAGTTCTTCTAATTGTTTTCCCATTACTGAAAGTCTTTTTGAAAAGTCAATCGTTACAGGCATTGTCTTGTATAATTCTGCACCGTTCCAATTCATCTTCGTCAGTTTTAAAATATCGTTGGCTACTGTTTCAATTGGGTCTGTTCCTCTAAATCTTTTTATTAACAAAGGTGTCGGAATGCCACGTTTGCCTTGATAGTATGGTTTTGCAAGTTCGTTGCTTTGAACCAGTCCGTGTGTCCACAACAAGAAACTAAATTCGTCTAATTGAATGATTGTTCCTCTGTCAATAGGGAACCCGTCAAATTCATGTCCGCTACCATCTTTTTTTTTGCGAAGTTTAATGGCTCTCCAATTGCTGAACTGTTGAATCTGCAAAAGTTCAATGTTGTCAATGCCTTCAAGTGCATTACAAATACCGTCCATTTCGTCACGGGTGAAGTGAGTTGTCTTATGCAGCACCAACTTTTTAAGGCCGATTACTGGGTCTATTTTGTGATATGTGTTTCGGATATTTGTTACCAAACGAAAAGCATCATCCTTACTCATAAATGGATTTTTGTTATAGAAAACTGGCTTCTCGATAGGTTGAAGTAAAAAACGTAAACCATTTCCACTACCGTCAAAAATTTGACTGCTACCTAAAACAACTTTGTTTCTTGCGTTTTGTCTTATTGCATAACCCAATCCAACAAAGGCTGTTTCAGTGTTATCAGTTTTTACTTTCCAAGGTGTGCCATTTGATTTTACATAAATACCCAACGAAAGCCACCATTTCACTTTGGCTTGGTCTCCGTATCCGATTGATTTATCTTCTATGAATTGAAGTCGTAAACCCTTCTTAACTGCATATAGTTTCAATGAATCGTGAAGGTCAAAATAAGTCTGTTCGTTTTTCAGTTCTCTGAAATTTTTCCAAGCATTGGGAATGTAAATTACCACACAATCAATTTCGGAATTCTTTAGAGCAAGTTTATCTATTTTACTTTTTATCAATTCGTAAAACTGAATTGCTGAATAGTTCCTTATTTCTACACTATTTATTGCAACAACAAATTCATTTTGAATTGAATTTGGAATAACTAAATGCTTTTTAAACACCGCATCAAAACCCGGATAATCTTTTAAGTATTCCTTTTCAGTAGTTGGACTTACGGGGTTTAGTAAGGATTCTAAATGCGTTTTAACTTTTTCAAATCCTGTATCTGGAGCAATAATTGCCAACTGAATTTTTGAAGCAATGCCATTTGTTCCAAAACTTTCTTCCAAAGGACCTAATATTTTTAAGCCATTTATTGGGTGAATTGATTGCTTCGATTCGTCTTGATGATGAAAGTAAATAAGCGGTTCCTTTATTTTTGCATAACTGTCAAAGCAAAAGAAATTTCCCATTTTTTGGGCTGCTGTTGCGTAATAGTCAGAAAGTTTAATTTTAAAGTCGCCTAAGCGAAAAGTCAAATCAGGTTTTCTGCGTTTTAATTCTTTGAACCAAAAGTTGACTTTCTCGCCATACTTTTTATTCCAACGGTTTGAAGTAATTATGTTGGTTATATTTTGAACAGTTAATCTGTCAGGTTCTTCGCCTGTGGTTGTTTGTATGTGAATGGTCGGGCAAATGAGTAGGAACAAATCTTTGTTTACAAATTCTACCTTAAACTCAAATGCTTCAAAAACCTGATAGCCTTTTGGAATGTTGAGATTTAACCAACTTGGGATGCTCTTAATTTCCTCTTGATTTAAAGGGTGATTAACAGAAAACACTTTCCTGATATTTCTGCCTCTGCTGAAAAGTGCTAAGCCAAAATCATTCACCAATGATTTTTCAATCAATTCATACAGCATACCAATGTAAAAAGAATCGGGCTGATGAAACAAATGCTCTTGTATGTCAATCGGTTTTAAATCGTCTGTTAGATAATCTTTGAATACATCCTTTATTTCGTTCTCATTTCCAAAAAGTGAAAGTGTTTCGCCTTTGCTGAAAGCGGCTACAATGTTTGAATCCTTCAATACTTCTCTTAGCTTTTTCCATTTGCCTTCTCCGTTAATTTTTGTTTTGGTAGAAAAAATTGTTTTAGGAAAATGCGTTGCTTTGATAGCGTTGAGGAGAACAGGAGTGGTATTCGCTTGATTTTGTGTAAGCCTGAAAAACCGTCTTTGTTCAAACCGTTCGTTGGCAATGGAATCTATTTGCTCGTTTTTTAATTCACAAACGGTATAGAGTTCGTGCAGGAAATAGTCGAAGCTATCAATCACCATAAAGCCCGAACGCTGATTTTGTGCATAGGCTTTATCTATGAGTTTTGATAATCTTTCGCTTGGCATAATGTCTTTAGGAATACACCAAATCAATCCTTTTGGAAATGCGTTTGGTTTCTCCAATGCTTTTTCGAGTGTTTGCAATACCGATTCATCACCACCTGAATAACCAACTACCAATAAACCTCTTTGTGTAGCTGCTTGTAAAAAATAGTTGTGTAGGTTTTCTTCCAAATGCTGCAACTCAGCATCTGTATTTTGCAAAGCATCATAGCGAAAATCTCCGTGTAGTTTTACGACTGTGGGAATATCGTTCCTGTAATTCTGAACCGACTTGGCATTTTCAGGTGAAACTACCTGACAACTGATGTCGAGTTTGCTAATGGCTTTTTCAATCAGGTCGTCAAAATTGGTTGTCCAAACGGTATTGATTTTTTGTTTGCTGACCAATGCAGAAAGGCACATAAAACCAATGGACGGCTTTTTGTCTTTTATCAAATTTGTTAAAAACTCTTGCCTAACCAATGGGTCGGGATAGCATTTTTCAAAATAGTAGGAGTAATGATTTGTAACTTTTGCATCTTCTTCGGCAAAATAGCTTTGAATTACTTTTTTGTTGGCTTCAACTTTTAAGTCTTGAAATTTTTTACCGTTGATTTTCCCGCTTACGCTTAGTAGTTCTCGTTTGAAATGCCAAACCAAATCACTTCCCGAATGAATGCCCGAAGAAATAGACGCACCTGCTCCAAGGAACAAATCAAACGATTGATTTGAAAGCACTTTGAAGCCTCGTAAAAAGGTGTCTTTGTCTATTGTTTGCATACTAACTGTTTACTTCTTCCATTTCCTCCACCTCAAATGCCTGATGCAGCAATGCTTTTAGCAATTGCTCGGTGGCTTGTTGGTTGGCTATGATGTGTTCTTTTAATTGTTTGGTTTTGGCTAATTGTTTTTCTATTTCCGCTACGATGCGTTTTTGCTCGGAAAGTGGGGGAAGGGGGAAAAGACTTTTTTCAAATTGGTCATTTGTAATGCTTGGCGAGTTAAAACCCACCATTAAATCTTTGAAAGAATTATTTACATATGGTGTGAGTAAATAATAGAAAGCATATTTCAATTCTACATTCAAAGTTTTAAAAACATTAAATCCTGTCGACCCAATGTAATTTTCTAAATCATCTTCTATTACTGCAATGTTTTTCAGATAAGGTCTAACTGTTGAATAAGCAATAAAATTAGGCTTTAAAACTCTTCTTGCTCTTGTAGAAAGTTCCCTTACGGTTTTTTGCTTTGCTTCTCTGATAACAAAGTTATGGTTATCTATGGCATCAATATCTACATAGTTTATTATTGTATCAGGTGAAAGATGTTTTTGAATATCAAGATTATCTGTGTATTCTATAATCTCTCCCAACCTACACCACACCCAATTTGAAGGAATTTCAAACGGGATTTCTTCGGGTTTGATGGGTGGTAAGGGTTTTTCATTCTTACCCGATTTTGCTTTCTCTGCTTTAATACGTTTGAGCAGTTCGGTGGCAGGTTCATCTTTTGGGTCTTGCTGTACCAATTTACCCTGCACCGCTTCTTGTAAAATGGCTTGGTTTAGATTTTCGAGGAGGGTGAGTTGGTGGGAAAGATCCTTGTTTAATAGAATAAGTTTTGCTTCTCTTTCAAAAAAAAGCTGTGCAATTGCTTTTTGCTCTCTTGTTGTTTCAGGAAAATAAACCTCTAGCGATAAAATATGTTTTGGTTTAATTTCGGTTTTTATTCCACCTGGAACTTGCTCTTTTAAGAGTTGTATAAAGTCAGGGCTTCTGAGAAAGATTTTTAAAAAATCTATATCGACTTTAGTTTTATCAAAAATATAAGATGAATAATGAATAGTTGCTAAAATATTTTCTTCTCCTTCGTAAATTGCAAGAGCTCCTTTCTCAACATTTATTCCTGATATAACCAAATCTCCTTTTTTGATTAGAATCATGTCAGTGTTTGAATTTTTATCAGAGAGAAAAATCTGTCCTAAAAAATTTATTTTATCAATCCTCTTTAAACCCTTAATCGCTGGATCATTTGGTTTATATCTTCCTTCACGATTCTTTATAACATCACTAAGTTTTATTTTTACCCATCCCATTTTACTTAACTTTAAGTTCGTTTAACAATAAAAGGGAATTATTGAATGATTCTTCCAATTTTTCAATAATTGCTTTCCTATCATACACCACTTCCTCCACTTTTTTATTTGGGTTTTTAATATCCAAATCGTAATTACGGTCAATGATGGTTTGGATAGGCACTTTCCAAGCTACTTCGCTTTCTTTTCTTTTGTTCCACCATTTTTTAATCGGGTCGAATTCTTCAATACTAATGGGTTTGGTTTTGCTGTATGCTTTTACGCCATCGGGCAAGGTGTGTTCGTAATACCAAATTTCTTTTGTGGGTTTTCCTTTTTCAAAGAAAATCAGGTTGGTGTTTACGGTGGCATAAGGAGCAAATACACTTTGTGGCAATCGCACAATGGTATGCACATTACAATCTTCCAACAGTTTTTGCCTTACTCGTTGTTTTACTCCATCTCCTGTTAAACTGCCATCGGGCAACACAATTCCTGCCCGTCCGCCATCTTTCAACAATTGTATAAACAAAATCAAAAACAGGTCGGCACTTTCCTTGGTGCGGTAGTTCAAAGGGAAATTGGTTTCCATTCCATCACCCACCACACCACCAAAAGGTGGATTGGCTACAATAATATCTACTCTATCGGCTTGGCGTATAGAAGTGAGTTCACGACTTAGTGCATCGGTATTTAAAATTTGCGGCACTTCTATGTCGTGGGTTATCAGGTTTACCACACTCAGCATAAAAGGCAAGGGCTTTAGCTCTGTGCCTGTAATGGTTTCCTGCAAGGTTTTTCGGTCGGCAACATTTTTTACCTGCTTTCGCAAATGTTCAATAGCACACACCAAAAAGCCACCGGTGCCGCAGGCGGGGTCGGTAATTTTCTCTCCCAACTTGGGGTTTACCATATCAATGATAAACTGCGTTACGGCTCTTGGCGTGTAAAATTCGCCAGTATCTTTTTTGGCAGCCAATCCCTGCAAAATCTCCTCATAAATCACATTAAAAACGTGATGCTCTTTACTGCTGTTAAAGTCAATTTCGTTGAGTTTATTAATGGCTTGGCGGAAGGTAGTTCCGCTTTTCATATAGTTATTTGTTCCGTCAAAAATATTTCGGATGATAACACCCAATCGGTTATCGGCTGTAACTTTCAGGTCTTTTAATTGCGGAAAAAGTTTGTTGTTGATGAACTGGATAAGTTCATCGCCTGTAATTCCTTCGTCATTTTCTGCCCAATTACGCCACTGCAACTCCGTTGGAATGGGTGATTTGTATTTAGGGTCAAGAATTTCTTTTTCCTTGTCTTTATCGTCAAAGAGCTTTAAGAAAATCATCCAGCCCAATTGTTCAATGCGTTGTGCATCGCCACTTAAGCCCGGGTCTTTTCGGAAAATGTCTCTGATTGATTTTATGGTGCCTGCTATGTTGCTCATAATGATTGAAAAAACTGAATAAAATTTTGAATTGTAAAGAATGGATTTCTATTAGCTACTGGTGTTTCGTCTGCTTCGGCTTGTAGCGTAATAGTATTTGCTCTTTCCATTGCAGTCGCTAAATTCTCATTCAACTTTTCAAAATGATTAATTTTTGTTTTGTGATAGGGCTGATTAAAAATATTCTGCCACAATGTTTCAATACGCTGTAATGCTTGATGAGCGTTTTGATAGGCTTGACGATTATTCTCAAAATGAATGATAAACCAATGTTCTATGCACATACAGCTATAAGCAATTTGAACTGGTGTATTCGAGAGTTTTTGAAAAAATCCTGCAAGATTTGGCTGATTGTCATTATCAAAAAAAATCCAAACAGCATCGTAGGGGTTTTTATCTCGCCTTGCTTTCTTAATCATTATTTCTGCCTTATACAAAAGCTGAAATGCACTATTCTCATTATTTGGTTTAGGCATTTCTACAGAAATACTTCTTTGTTTATCTCTAGGCAGAGAATGTTTCAAGGCTTGTGCATAATTGTATTCACACCAACCTTCGGGAATAATTAATATATGTTGACCGGCTCTTCTCATTCCTCAATCTCCTCTTGCATTGCCATTACAAAATTGGTATCGTTAATGATGGCAGTGCCTCCCAACCTTCCAGCAACATACCATTTGTCGAGCGGTGCATTTAGTCGCAAACCTTTGATGTCAGAACAACGAATTAGTTCCGTTACACCAAATTCATTTTTTTGAGTAAACCAAACTTGGTCGCGATTAAATAATTCTTCGTTTAATTGAGTTACATCGTGTGTGGCAAATATGAGTTGGGCATTTTTAGGATTGAATATTTTTTCATTGAACAACTTAATAAGATAGGAAGTGATGATGGGATGAAGGTTCTTTTCAAATTCATCAATAACTAAAACTGAACCTTTTTCAAGAGCGTCAATGATAATTCCACCTATTGAAAGTAGTCTTCTTGTTCCTGTAGATTCTTCGTCAATATCAAAATCAATTAAACCTGAGCTTTTATTGCTTTCGTCAAACAATTCGTGAACAGTTTTAATCTCATATTTAAAGTCTTCCTGTATTTTTTTACGGATATTATCTGGCATATTATCAGGAAACTTAACCGAGTTCCAATCGGTTTCTTTTGCACTGATGGAATTAATACCTGTATCTAATGCACAAATAAGAGCATTTAATTTTTTAGCAAACGGGGAATCTGGTTCATCTGCTAATCTCTTTGCATAAAATCGCTCTAAACCAGATTCATTATATTGATTTAAAAAGGGATAAACTTTAATCCTATTTTTAAAAAAATGAAATACTGGAAGTGCACTCTCAGCATTGTTCTCTGCCGCCTTGGAAAGGAATAATTGATTGGGAAGAGTAAGTTTTTCTATAGTCTTTTTTTCACCTTTGAAATATTCACCGAATTGGATTTCCCTTCCTTTAACACGGTTGAAAAGAGTAGCCTCCTTTCCCATTGGAAAAAAAAGCAACTTTTCTTGTTCAATTAATTTTTCTCCAAAAGCAAGTGAATAGATATATCGGATTTGGTCAATGAAGAACTCTAATTCAATATTGACCATTTTTTTTTCGAATCCTTTGGCTAATCTGAAAGGTTCAAAAGGGCCTATTTTGTCTTCAGGGTCAAATTTTGCAGAATTAAGAACCAAATATTCCAAAGCTTTGAATGCACGAAGTAAATTGCTCTTACCTGATGCATTTGCCCCATAAATCACACTTGTAGTTGCTATTTCAGTATTTGATATTGAAATGTAATTTGATAAATCCCCTTTCTTTCGGTTTGATTTTGAAAGGTCAAGCGTAATTGGGTCTTTTATTGACCTGAAATTCTGTATTGATACCGATTTAATCATCTTATTTGCTTATTTGGTGCAAAATTACAAAACAAAACCGAATTAAGCAACTTTATATAGCTCGTTTTCTAAATCACGAATAGCTTTCTCATATTCCTCACGACTGCCAAACGCTTTAATAATTTCAGTTACAGAGCCAAATTCATTGATTGGCGGAACAGTAAGGATTTGAATGTTCTCAATGTTTTCAATGCCTTGGTCAGCGTATTTCTCTAACAATGCTTCCAATACTTTTCGGGCTTGGTCGCCATACTTGGTAAAGTAGTTGCGTTTTTTCACATTGTTGGCTCGTTCCTTTCTTGTCAATGGTGGTTGGTCGTAAGCAACGTGGCAGATTAAATCAAACAAATCCACTTGCTTGTCAACTGCTTCATATAATGCTTCTACCATTACACCTTGCTCAATCAATTCGGCAATGATGGCTTCTTTGCGGTCTGAATTATTCCACTTATTCAAGAAGTCATCTAAGGAAGCAAACTGTTCTTTTATAATTTCTTTGGTGTGGTCTTTTAAACTTGTTGTTATCGGTCTGCCGTGTTGGTCAAAATGCAATTCACGGCTTATTAAAACCGAAACGTCCACACCGTTTACATACACTTTTTGCCTTGGTTCTCTTGCTTCTGTTTCAGGAAAAATTGGCTCAGGATAACGAATTTCAGGTTGTTCTAAAATAATTTCCTCACCAGTTTCAATATCAATTATTGGTTCTTCTTGTGTTTCTTCTTCGTCAATAATTCCGCCTAAATCGGTTTCCTCTGTAACTGGTTTTATTCTAATTGGGTCTCCATCAAATGCAGGGTCGGCAAAAAGGTCTGTTGCATTTCTGAAATCCAAAATGGTGAAATACAGTTTGCCATATTCTTCATTTATTCGTGTTCCTCGTCCAATAATTTGTTTGAACTTGGTGATTGAATTAATATTTGAATCCAACACGATTACCTTACAAGTTTGTGCATCAACTCCAGTTGTCATTAATTCGGAAGTAGTGGCAATTACTGGATATTTTTCCTCGGGATTAATGAAGTTGTCTAACTCTCGTTTGCCTTCGTCATTGTCGCCAGTAATCTGCATTACATATTTGTAATTCTCGGCAACCAAATCAGGATTGTGTCTTGCCAAAGCTGTTCGCATACGTTCAGCGTGGTCTATGTCCACACAAAACACAATGGTTTTTGCAAAGCGGTCATAACCTTTTAAAAACTCGGTTAGTTTTTTGGCAACTAAATCTGTTCTTTCCTCAATTACAAGGTTTTTGTCAAAATCTCTTCGATTGTAAATGCGGTCTTCTATTTCGTTTCCGTCTTTGTCAGTTTTGCCTTGTTCGGGTCGCCAACCTTCGGCATCTACATTTAAAGCAATGCGAAGCACACGATAAGGAGCTAAGAAACCATCGTCAATTCCTTGTCTAAGAGAATAGGTATAAACAGGGTCGCCAAAATATTCTGTGTTGCTTGCTTCGTTGGTTTCCTTTGGTGTTGCTGTCAAACCGATATGCGTAGCATTTTGGAAATAGGTTAATATTTCTCTCCAACTGCTGTCATCTTTTGCACTTCCCCTGTGGCACTCGTCAATTACAATAAGGTCGAAAAAGTCTCTTGAAAACTGTTTGTAAACATTGGCTGATTCGTCCGTTCCTGAAAGTCCTTGATACAACGCCAAGTAAATTTCAAAGCTCTTGTCAATTTGCCTATGTTTTACCACAGTCATTTTGTCTTTGAAATGTTTGAAGTCACCTCTGCGAGTTTGGTCAATCAAAGCGTTTCGGTCTGCTAAAAACAGAATGCGTTTTTTTGCTCCGCTTTTCCAAAGTCGGTGAATGATTTGAAAAGCCGTATAAGTTTTTCCAGTTCCCGTTGCCATTACTAACAGAATTCTGTTTTGTCCGCTTGCAATAGCTTCAACGGTTCTGTTTACGGCAATTTGTTGGTAGTATCTTGGTTTGCGGTTGGTTCCGTCAAAGTAATAATCTTGCGAAGCAATTTTTTCTGCTTCGGGTGTCGCAATTCCTTTATACTTTTTGTATTTCTCCCAAAGTTGTTCAGGACTTGGAAACTCGTCTAAACCAATTTCTTTCTCAATGTTTCCATCTGTCGCTGTGCGGTCGTGAAATAAAAAGCCGTCACCGTTGCTGCTGAAAACACAAGGAATATCTAAGATTCTTGCATAGTCAAGTCCTTGCTGAATACCTGCTCTTACTGATTGATTGTTGTCTTTGGCTTCAATAATAGCAATAGGAATGTTTGGTTTGTAATACAGAATATAGTCGGCTCGTTTTCTTGTTCCTCTTGCTGTGATTTTTCCTCTAACGTATATTTTGCCATCCGTAAATGATACTTCTTCTAATATCTGCAATTGCGTGTCCCAACCTGCCTTTTCCAAAGCAGGAGTGATAAACTTGGTGCAAATATCTCTTTCTGATAAACTCTTTTTATTCATTACTTACTTGTCAAAATATAGATTAGCAAAATACAAATTATTGTCGGTGCGTGGGCTAAAAAGTGGCTCTTTTGGTTTTGCTGAAGGGTCGGCTTTGTGTGTCGGGGCAAAACCAAATGTGCCACTTGCGGGCTGGCGTAAAATTACTCGCTTGTTTAAATTGCTTTTTAGCGGTGCTCGTGAATCGCTTCGCTTATTTGTTTTTAAAAAATGCGGGGGGGAAAAAAATAAAAAACATAGGGTCGGCAATGAGTATTGGCTTACTCGTTGTCCGTTTGTTGTATTGTTTCTATGTCTGTGTTTACCTGTCAAAATGGTTTACTTTTTTATCGTTTTTAGTCGTCTGTTCGTTGTTGTCGGGTCGTCCTTTACACTTGCTGCCAACGGCTGGGGGTTGGTAAAGTGCAGGAGTATGAAACGGTTCATTGTCCCACGCTACGAAGCTACGAAAAAGCGATAACGTTTCCTAATCCGCAGGTTACCTGCATTTTATTAACCCCTTGTTATGGGCAGGTTTTGAAATAAATAAAGTTACAAACAGACTCAAACATTTACTTTGTGTGTTAATAATATTTCTAAAGCATCTTAACGGACTAATAATTGTTTATGCTTTTGATTGAGCTTTTTTAACTGTATTTAAATTCAATAAATAAAGGCTCAACTTTTTGAAAGATGAGCCACTGTGGCATTTAAATAGCCGAATCAGAAAAAAATTAAAATTTTCTTTGCTTGATTTTTCTTTACTTGTTTTAAAACTAAATAAAAATCACTAATTATTAATTGTACCAATAAAACATTGCACTTAGAAATACTTATAAATTAAAAATACAAGCATTAAAACTATAGAAATACCAAGCATAATAAAATTAAAATATTTCAACTTAAATGAACCAGTTTTAATTTTTGGTCTTAATACAAATACTGTGAAATATGCACTTATAACACCAAAAAAATATCCTGGAATAATATGACGTAAAAAACCTTTAGGTTCCATTATAAATAAATAAATGATGCTACCAATAGCAATCAATGTATTTATTAAAAAAAATAATAACAATGATTTACGTTCTTTTGCTTCCATGATAGTTGGTTATAATACAGCCATGTTTTTTTTAAACCATTGCTGAGAAAATGAATAAAATTAACAAATTGCAGTAGATAGGGCTGCACCAACAACTAAACTTACAACAACTGTTATACCACCAGATGCTACGGCTGTTGCTGCAAATGCTGTAGCAATACCACCCGCCCAAGCACCCCATATCGCTCCAATACCACCAGTGGTCATATTACAAATGAATTCAGACGCACTACCACCTTCAGTCATTTCCATTTCTTGCAAAGATAATTTTCTTGTTTCCATTTTACTAAATTTTTTAAGGTTAATAATAAAGTTAACTTACACTTACAAAATTATTTAAAGAATTTTATACAACCAAGAATAATAACCACAAATTCCGTGAACGGTCAAAAATAGCGTCCGAGCGGGAAGTTTTTTTCATTACATTTTTGTAAAAGACTGCCATGCAGCACTATATGAATTTTGGCTATTCAACAGTTCATTGTGGTTTCCTACTACCTCAATCTGACCACTAACTGACAGCACAATAATCCTGTCGGATATTGAGGCGTTTCTAATACTGTGCGTGATGTTAAGTATGCCCATGATGCTTTTGAGTTGGGTTAGCAGCTCTAAAGCAAAGTTTTCTGTGGTTCTGTCCATGTGTGCGGTTACCTCATCGAGTAGTAGCAGCTGTGGTTTACAAACTAACGCACGAGCCAACCCTACCAGCTGTTTTTGCCCGCCCGAAATCTGAATACCACCCTCGCCAAGCATAGTATGAAAGCCCTGTGGAAATTTCTCAAAGAATGGCATTAGCCCATACCTTTTCAATGTTTCAACGGCCTCTAAGGCTTCCTTTTCACTATCCGAAAGGGTTATGTTTGCGAGCAAAGTTGCGTTTGAGAGAGTTACATCTTGTGGAACAACTCCTATAAGGCCCCTATAAGATTGAATTGAATAGGTTTCAGCATCCTTACCGTTAAACTGTAATTTACCCGATTCTGGGCTGTAGAACCGCTGTATAAGAGACATTAACGTGCTCTTGCCCGTGCCGTTATCGCCAAAAATGGTAACCAGCTCCCCTTTACTTACCGTGAAGTTTACCTTTTCGAGTAGCAGACCCCTACCGGGATACCTAAACGAGACATCCGTTAGGCGTAGCTCTTTGAATTCATAAATGCGCTCTTTTTCATCCTCATCAGCCATTAAATACTCCTTGTCCATGCTGGAGAACTCGTACATTCGCTCAAATGCAATTCGTGCGCCCTGTAGCTGCACGTTGGCAAAGGCAATGGACGCTAGGGCTGGAAGAATGGTTCCGCTTAGACTAAAAACAGCCATAAATACACCCGTTGACATTTGCCCCGATTGCAACTGAATGGCAGATAGGATGATTACTCCGATAGTAATAGCCAGTCCAATCATACCCGTAAGTAGCTGCACGGTTATACCAACACTTCCGATATGATATACTTTGTCCTGAAAAAAACGAAAGGTTAGTAATCCCAACCTTGTAAAAAAGGTTTCCTTTCTAAAACTTTTAATGGGCTGGATATTGCCAATGGTGCTTATGTAGTTGCTCTCGTTGAGGGAGTATGCCATCATGGCATCCCTTTGACCGTTAATAATGGTTCTGTTGTAGCGGTATGCTACCCATACAAATAGCGGCACGCCTAAAAGCAGAATTAAACCAACCCATATGTTGTAAAGAAAAACTGCGGCTAGTGAAACAACAACAACAAGGGCATTAATTAGTAGCTCTCCGAAAAAGAAAGAAACCGTTTGCTGTATGCGCCCTATGTCGTTTAGCCTTGCCACCATGTCGCCAATTTTACGGCTTGTGAAGAAGCCCATGGGGAGCATGAGCAAATCGGCAAAGAAGCTACCCGTAATTCTTACGTTGATGTCAACACCCTGTCGGAGCATGAGCTGCTGCCTGTAGTAGCCAATTAGTAACCTTGCTGTCAGTAATATTGAAACCAAACCAATAGCTGTAAAAATGCGAGTGGCGTTACCCGATGGTATAAGCCTGTCGATGAACACCTGAGCAAAAACAGCAGTGGCCAGACCCAGCACTGCAACAGCAATTCCCATTAGAAGGATGGTTGTTAAGAGGCTTAAATCTTCCCTCAACAACTTTTTAAACCAACCCCATTTCAGGTTGCGCACAGTTTTCTCTTTTTTAAACCTTTTCTCGTCAGGCACTAGCGTTAGCATTTTTCCGCTTTTCCAAATGTCCAAAAGCTCAGCTTCATCCATCCACTTTAAGCCAACGGCAGGGTCGCCAATAAGAAAAAGGTTTTCCGACACCTGGTAGCACACCACGTAGTGCAGCATAGAGCCATTCACAACAACATGCAGTATAACAGGCTGTTTAATTTTTTTGAGAAATACCATGTCGGCCTGCATCCCTTCAGCGTTAAACCCTATGCTGTTGGCCACTTGGTATAAGCCCAGTAGCGTTGTGCCCTGCCTGCTTGTTCCACTGGCAATTCTCAATTTTTCCAAATTCGGAACTCCTCCGTGGAACATTATGATGCTGCTTAGACAGGCTACCCCGCAATCGGATTGGTTTTTTTGTAGAATAAATGTTTTCGCAATTCTTTTGTCAATTTTCATGGTTATTTCTGAAGTTGTTTTTTTAGTAGCTCGGGGTTTATATAACCCTTTTTCTGCAATATTAACCTGCCGTTATGGTCGAATACAAAAAGGGATGGGTTGGATGCACTAAGGAATGGCTCCTCTGTTCGCAGCTCATCTATTTTTAGCATTTCAAAGTTGGCATAGTTAACTAGGTTGTAATTTGCCTGTATGCGAAGCAGCTCGTTTGTGCTCTGATGGGAAAGCAACAGTATGTTGTACCTCTCGAAATTTGCGTAATTTACTAGTAGTTCCTCCAGCTCAATTCTGCAAATATCACACTCAGAGTTAAAAACAATAACGAGCGACGTGTCAGCTTTAACAAAACTGATTTCTACAGCGAAACTATCGAGGGAAAGCGCATGTATGGAAGTAGGTGTTGGACTAGGTTTGCTAGTTGCTTTTTTTGCTATACCATGTATCATGAAAAGAGATGCTCCAACTATAATAATTGCCACAAGGCTTAGAATTTGTTTTTTACGCATAGGAAACAGAGATATAAGCAATTAGAACTATCCATATTACAAGAGCAGCACCATAGCTCTTTGCTACGAGGGTAATGCTTTTTCCAAACTTTTCGTTTGATACAACACTTACACCTAACGCTAGTGCAAAAACGAAAATTAGTTGAAGGACATTTAGCGATTGAAGCGGTGCAACAAGCCATTCAAGACCTACTAACCCTTGTATAAAATGACCAATTGACAGTATGCTAATAACATTGAAACGTTGCATTTCCTCCAAGTTTTGAACATTAGAAAAAAGAAGGACAATGAAATTTACAACTCCAGCTGTAATGAAAATCCATTCACAAGCCATAGTTGTTTTAAAAATTTGCTTAAAACGTATATTGAAGTTCATAAAAACGGTGCCTGTTGCAATAAATGCGCTCACAAATAGCCACTTAAGGACAAGAATAACAGGGAATAGAGCATAGGACACCCATGCCCATTTGCGTTGAAAGGCTATTGCTCTATCAATATACTGCTCTGGCAGTTGGCCATAAAGAGAGTCGTACATAAGGCTATCTGTTAAAACATATTCGTTTGTAACATAGTTTATCAACCAGTAAATAGTAATGATTGATAAAAAAAGCAAATAGCTTCTCTCGTTAAGTAATGATTCAAAAAATCGTTTCATAGTTTAATTTTGGTTGTAAGATTTGTAATTATTTGATTGTAATTATTTTGCCAAGCAAAACACTCTTTTTCCTTTTTGAAATTGGAATCCTTTTCCCATTTTTAAGTATGGCTTGATGAAAATTCCCTATTTGAACAATTTCCGTTATTAAAGAAGTCTTTACAATAAATGCTTTATGAACCCGCATAAATTTAACACTAGGCAGTAACTTTTCAAGTTTTTCCAAGGAAAAGTCGGAAATTATTTGCTCTGCATTTGACATTGTAATAATAGTATACCCTTCGCATTTTTCTATGTAATTTATTTCTTCGGTATTCTTAATAGCAGAAAACGGATTACTTTCATTAGCCATTTCTAGTCGTTGTTTTAATTATTTTTCTAATTGTGTTTCTTTGTCGCTTTGCTACAGGGATTGAAGTTTTTTCTAAAATGATACAGGAGCTGTCTTTGCAAAAGTATTTAACTAAGTTTTGATTTATCAAAAAGTTTCTATGGCATCTTACAAATCCTAAATTTAAAAGGGCCTTTTCAAAAAAGGAAATTGTACTTTGAGTTTTAATAACCTTCTCATGATGGCAGTTTTCATTGGGGCAGAAATGAAGCGTACAGCCATTCTTATACCCCTCTACATACTGTAAAGTTTTTGGCTCTATTGCCGTTAACCTATCTCCTCGTTTTATCCAAATGGCATTTTCCATACTCTCTTTTTTTTCAATCTTAAAATCAATTTTCCAACAGCAAGGGTTGTCTTGTTGAGCATCTAACTTGTCGTTACATTTTTTGGATTAGTCCGTCATGTCGTGTCTTTAAACTTGCCCATAACGGTCGGCGGTATGAAATCGTTGGGGATTGCGGGCTACAAACCTGTCCAGTTACACCGAACTTGATGCGTGGTAGAACGCTTGCGTAACCACTTAAACCCCAATGTTTTATACCGCTTGTTATGGGCAGATTATTGTCTTACTTTTATATAGTTGTCAAAATTAGTATCGATAATCAAACAATATTTTTGATAATCTGGACTAATTATAAAAGTGTCTTTAAGTTTTACTCTGGTAGTATTTACAAGTTTTTTAAATTCTGGTGTAAATTTACCATCATATTCGTTAGATAATAAATTATCAAGTGTTTCGAAATAAATTGGGAATAGATTTTCCATGTTTAGTAGATTTTGAGTTTTTACTTTTTATTCATTGCTGCCCAGCCAACAACATAAAGTCCACTACCGTCATCATAAATTATCATGTTAGTAAATGACCTTGCTGCTAGTGAATTATTACCATAGCCTCCGCCCTCTTTGTAAAAGTTGATATTTCTATATTTACCCGAAGCATTTGTATAACCTTGAACAGGGCTTAACGAAAAAGTTCCTGTCTCGTCAGGTTGAAAAGACCAAGATGGTTCATCATCAGTATAAGCAGTTTGCATCCAACCTTTGAAGTTAGTTTCAGAGATTTGTAACTTATAGTGAGTATATACACCACCTTCATGGTCATAACCAAACCATGTGCCTTGCATGTCTTTAATTACAGCCTTTTCATCTTTAATATCGATTTTAAGAAAAGAGCCAATAATTGCTAATATTGCGACTATTGCTATTACAGTTCCACAACCTATTTTTTTCATTTAAACTACTGTTTAGTTTTCAGATTTGTAAATCGTCTTTTTTATCCTTTTGTATGTTTTCAAGAACATTGATTAAAGATTTTACAATTGATTCAATTGTTTGCTTAAATTGACTAGGATTCTTAAAAGATTCGTTTAAAAAATTCTCATCAAATTGGCTAAGCTTTATAATTACATCTTTAAGCTCAAGCTCTGGGTCTAATTGTGGAATAAAATTCTTCATGGAAATATATATTTTGTTTTACTAATGTTATTTGTCTTATGTACATGACTAGTTATTTAACAATTACATTTAGAGCAAATAATCATTCAATAATTTGTTTAGAAATTGAATTTAAGTCAAAATCAAAAAACTCGGCTACATTTATAGCTTTGTTGATAATATTAGCATGGTAACTTGTATAATTAATAACAAATTGGTCATCAAATGCATAGATTAAGTATAATTTGGAAAGACTGATGTTTTTATCATTTGCTTCGTCAATCGTTTTCTCTAATTGTAAATTACAATTGTTATCAAATTTATATAGTTTTATTCCTTCAACATTGCTAGTATTATTGTATAAATTAATGTTCTCAGTCACAATGATATTCTTGCCAGCTGCCGCACTGTATCTTGTTTTCTTGACTCCAAAATCAGCTAAATCCAGACTTACTAGATTACCCTCATTTGGCGACATACACAATATAAAACCGCCATCAACACTAATAATAAAGTCACGTAAAGTGAATATATTGGATTCTGGTAACAAAAAATTCTTGTTCCAAATTATCCGAGACCCATCTTCTGAAATTACAAGGAATTTATAATATTTTGCCTGTTTGAAAGTTCTTGAGATATTACCATAGCCATCAATACCAAAGGCGCTATTCATTTGATTGCTTAAAAAGTCAATTCTGTTTTCCCAAACCAGTAGTATATTATTATTACTTAATCGTAATGCATTTTTTAAACTGAAATCAACATAGTCGTACATGAAATAATGATTACTAATAGGATATTTATAATTCTTACCAGTTTCTGAGAAAATCTCATCTAATTTTATATTTTTCGCATTACGATAATTAGCGTAATCATCATTTATCAAATAGGTTCTCGTTGTTAGGTACAAACTTTTATCATATGAAGTTACAGATAAATCAACCGTTTGCATAAGGTTTGATTTTATATTGGGAAGTGATGCGTGATATAATCTTATACCATGATCAGGAGAACCTCCACTTATTCCAGAAGCTATAATTTGAAATTCTTCATTACTGCCTGATTCCCCTACAGCGACAAACGCTTCGGAGGATAAAATATTCAATTTTTTTACAGTATTATTTACTACAACAAAGGGACCTACAGTGTCATTCTCATCATTTTCCTTGAAAAAGAATTGTGTACCGTCATAGTATTTCTTCGGGAAACAATTATTTCTACGACCCATAGTTTCTTTTTCAAAATCTTGGAAGATTTGAATTGTTTTCTTGCGTTGTAGTTCTTCTTCTTCAAGTTTCTTTTGACGAACTAACCTTTCTTCCTCTGCTTGTCTTTTTATTTCTGCTTCCAATTCAGAAGGAGTGTAAAAAGCTTTAAAAGTTTTTTCAGAAAGAATTCGGCCAGAATTATCAAATTCTTTATATGTAGAACCTATGAAAGTAGCTTTGTAATGCCCAATGAATGGGTTTTTATCCAACTTCTTGAATTCGTTATTGACATAATTGTAAAAGTTAAGATTATTGCCTTGTTTTACCTCTAAATACATCGGCTTATAGTCTCTATAAACATCTGGTGGGTAATATGCTCTAATGTAATCACCCGAGATATTCTCTACTATTGGGAAGGTGATATTTTTATTAATATTTTTAATGACAGCTTTTCTATAATCGTATAAATAATCTATCCCATTTATATTTGCAACAAAATATTCTGGTTTACCAGAATTCCATGTGAGCACCTTTATTGAATTCGCTTCAATTGTTCCAAAGTATTGATAAAGAGTTTCGTTTTGAGGCAATACCCTTTTTAAATCGGTAAGATAATCATTGAAATCTGTCTCATTTGCTGATACTTTACATATGTACCATTTGTTTTTTTCTGATATAAGAAAGTTTTTACCATCGTAATAACTTAGGTTAATCCCAAGTTTGAATAGTTTATTAACCTCTGGATTTTTGTGCGCATATCCCATCTCGGGATAGGAGTGGATTAGATAACCCATCTGCGGAATCATAATTCTTCTGTCGGATAAAATATAACCTTGAGACGTCTTTCTAATTGTATAGGAATAGCCAGAGTTCCCATATAAGTTGGGAACAATTAAGCCATTTTGAGTAAAAATATTTTCTGAAATTTTTGGATTATCCTTCTTGAAAATGGGGAAGAAAGTACCATTTTGTAAAAGAAATGTGTCGCAACTCATTGGCCTATCATGCAATGAAATGTATTTATTTTCAAAGGTCAATCCAACAGTATGAAGATAGACTTTATCAGCTTGGGGTGAATTGTATATAAGGAGTTCTTTATACTCTGATGAATATATCTCATTACTATAACCAGATAATGATTTATAGGCTTTCCCATTATATATATAAAATTCCCTATCTCCGACAACGTAAATACTTTCAAAATACGATTTCTTTATGTCCGGAGATTCAGTGTATTCTTGTTTGATATATGTTTGTGATTTATTATCAAATTTAAAAATAGCCCAACCTTTTTCAATTGGTGAATACTGGCAAAAGAGTTCATCGTTTAATTTTATGTACTCATTATTGTTTTTAAACTGTGCCTGCAATTGTACTGAAAATGTAAGCAATACAACAATCAGAATAGAATTAAAATGAATTAGACTTTTCATAGTAAAATTTGTTTAGTTAATAATATAATCCACCACCCACTTTACCAAAATTGTGTTTTATTCGTAGTTGGCTATTTATTTTTCCTTTTCTTCTCAATTATAGAAACTGACGATTCATATCCATTTAAAATTCCTTGTCTTTTTAAATCATCAAGTGTTCCAGATACAATATCTGGTTTTCTTTCAAACTTAAAGTCCACGGTTAATCCTGATAATGTAATAAGTCTTTTCATTTCATCAGGAATATCTGTAGTTCTACCTGGAGCCCAATTTCCATGTCCAATTAATCCACTATATTCTGCATGTGTATTTTTATCAAATGCCACTACAAAAGGATGTTCATCAATTTTATCATGGTCAATTCGATAACCCATAATAATGCCAATGTAAGTCTCTGTATTACCTGAAGATGCAATAACTGCCGAATTAAATTTACTTGTAAGCCCCGAAGGAAGCCAATTAGGAAGTTCATTTATGCTAACTACTTTATAGGTCAACTCGGGACATTTACTTTGCCATTCATTTAAATCCCATCCATTTTTTAAATAATCAAATTTCATAATGTTGTTTTATTATAAATAGTTTGAGAGTCTTCAAAATTTCCTAAAAGTCAAAATATTTTTTTAAGTAAAGTATCATGTTGAGACGTTTTTAAGTTTAGCACCAAACTGCCAAAGTAGTGATTTTTTAATTTGCCCATAACTCGTTTATATGTATGA
>Ga0209506_1001021_pt1 | contig 31959 bp, 40 predicted proteins | sample AD_JPNHG2_MetaG_FD_184409 | JGI IMG/M metagenome (GOLD analysis project Ga0209506, IMG submission 184409) | Active sludge microbial communities of municipal wastewater-treating anaerobic digesters from Japan - AD_JPNHG2_MetaG (SPAdes) (version 2) | ecosystem: Engineered > Bioreactor > Anaerobic...
GGCGGGATTAATATTAAAGGCAGTAATTTAATAGGATAGAATTTAAAAGTAGGATTAAAGATAGATATATTATAGTTAGATACTTGGAGTTAAAAATAATTCTTTTATCTAACATCACCAAGAATACTCCCACCTCTTTAGGTGGGAGATGAATTGGTGGTTGACAAATTATAAATATAATATTCTAATTAAATAAGAAAGGCAGGTGAGATAGTGAAACTATCATTCAAATTCAAGCCTAAACTTACTGAATTACAATTAAATATCATTGAAGAATTATCTTTTCACACTACTAAACTATATAATATAGTTAATTACAATTGTAGAGAAAACGGATTTAAGTCATACATTGAAACAGAAAAAGAATATAAAGAAAATTGGCACAACCAGTTTCTCCATTCACATACTTATCAACAATGTTTAAAAGTGTTAGAAAAGAACTGGAAGTCATATTTTGCTTCAATAAAGGATTATAAAAAGAATCCTAATAAGTACAAAGGAGAACCAAAACCGCCGAAGTTTAAGAATCATACTAACAAAAAGAACGAAGTAATATTTACAGAAGCAGGAATAAGAGTTAAAAATAATATATTAATGTTGTCTTTGTCTAAAGCAATGCAAGAAAAGTTTCAGGTTAAGAGTTTAAATTTCTCTATAGACACAGAGAAATTGCCTGTAAATTTTGAAGCATTGCAACAGATAAAGATAAAATGGGATAATTCTATTAAGCAATGGTATTTAATACTTATCTACAACAAAGAAGAAGAAAACAAAGTAACTGGTAACAATATAATATCAATTGATTTAGGCAGAGATAATCTTGCTACATTAACTTTTTTAGAAGATACTGAATCCTACTTAATAGATGGTAAAGTATTAAAATCTAAAATAAGTTACTACAACAAAGAAATAGCAAGATTAAATTCTATAGGTATGAAGCAAGTTGGTGATAGAAAGAAGTTTAAAAACACAAAGCAAATAAACAAACTATATGCTAAAAGAAATAACTTTGTAAATGATTATATTCATAAAGCAAGTAGAAAAATAATAGATTTAGCATTACAACATAATTGCAATACAATAGTAATTGGAGATATAGAAGGAATAAAACAAGAAAATGATATAAAATCTTTTGTAAATATGCCACACCAAAAACTAGTAGATAAAATTGAATATAAGGCTAAATTAGTAGGATTAAAAGTAGTATATGTAAAAGAAAATTATACAAGTGGTTGCAGTGCATTTGATTTAGAGAATATAAACAAAGATAATTATGATAAAAGTAGGCGTATAGTAAGAGGGCTATTCAGAAGTAATAAAGGTATACTGGTTAATTCAGATGTGAATGGTAGTTTGAACATATTAAGAAAATATGTAAAAGACAAATGTATTCCAAAGCTGATACAATCAGCAATGGATAATGGTGGATTGAACACACCGTTGAGAATAAGGGTTGCATAACCAAACTTCTCAAGAATCTCCACCTTCTAAGCGAAGCGTAAGGTGGAGAGGTTCAAAAAATATAAAATTATATACATTGGAGGTATAATTTGAATAATATTAATAAAACAGCATTGATAACAGGTTGCACAGGAATGGATGGTAGTATTTTGTCTTAGTATCTTATAACTAAAGGATATTAGGTTTATGGCATGGTGCGGAGAACTACTAATAGAAATTTAAATAATTTAGTTAAAGTATTAAATCATCCGAATTTTCATTTAATAGAAGGAGATGTTACAGATCAGAATTCTATATTAAGAGCAATAAATAAATCTAATTGTAATGTTATCCTGCATTTAGCGGCGCAATCGTTTGTTTTTGAATCATTTATTACCCCTGAGAATACTGCCAATATTAATGCTTTAGGGACTTTAAGAGTTTTATAGGCGATAAGAGAGAGTGGTAGAAAAAATGAAATTAAAATGTATAACGCAGCTACTAGTGAATGTTTTGGTAAAATGATAGAAAATCCGGCTAATGAAAATACTCCATTTTATCCCAGAAGTCCCTATGGAGTATCAAAAGTATTTGCCTATTTTATGACAAAAAATTATAGATAGAGTTATGATATGTTTGCAGTAAGCGGTATTGCCTTTAATCATTAGGCACCATTAAGAAGAGGTGTTGAATTTGTTTCAAGAAAGATTACTATTGGGATTAAAGATATTATAGATGGCAAGAAAGATTATATTGAATTAGGTAATATAGAAGCTAAGCGGGATTGGGGCGCTGCAATAGATTACATTAAAGCTATGTTTTTGATGCTACAAAATGATAAGCCTGAGGATTATGTTATTGGAACTGGATAGACGCATAGTGTAAGAGAATTTTTAGAGTTAGCATTTAATAGAGCAGGATTAGACAATTATAATAAATATATTAAAATTAATCCTTAGTATTTCAGACCTGCATAGGTAGATGTTTTAAGAGCTGATTATTCTAAAATAAATAGAGAATTAGGATGGAAACCTACAATTACATTTTAGGAATTAGTTTATGGTATGGTAGATGCTGAGTTAACTGGTGAAATACCTGAAAAATTTAGAATTTTATAATGTAGGAGTTAGGATATGAAAGATAATATTAATAATCTTATAAAGGATTTGAAGAAATAGAATGGTAATTTATATTCTTTTATTTATGATAATCAGCAAATGTGTATAGATTTGAATGAGCATAATTATTCTATATATATCTATAATAATGCAGAAGGCGGATATAATAAAATTGTAGATGCAAATTTATATACTAAATTGTTTAATATAATAACTCAATCTTTATTAATATCTAATTAAGTTATATGGAAGTATAAATGAGAATAAGATATTCGGGGAATAAATTTGATGAAAAATAGTTGTATAGTGCTATAAAGTGTATTGTGTAGAATTGGTGGGCATTAGGAGATAAAGGTTTATAGTTTTAGCATAAGTTTTGTAAAGTTATTAATAGAAAATATGGAGTATTTGTTAATAGTGGTAGTAGTGCCAACTTACTTGCTATATATTATGCTAAAAAACTTGGATATAGAAAAGTGATTACTCCAGTATGTGGATTTCCTACTACAATTAATGCTATTATTCAATTTGATTTATAGCCAATTTTTATTGATATTGATAAAAACAATCTTAATCTTAAAATATCAGAATTATAGTAGATTGCAAAAAATAATCCCAATTCAGTATTGATATTTGCACACGCATTAGGTAATCCTCCAGATATGAATGAAGTTATGAAAATAGTTAAATTATATAATCTTTATTTAATTGAAGATTGCTGTGATGCTTTGGGTTCAGAATGTATATTTTAGCTATAGAATAATAAAATGATTTATAAGAAATTAGGGACTTTTGGTCAACTTGCTACCTATTCTTTTTATCCAGCACATCATATATCAACAGGGGAAGGTGGATTTATAGCAACTGATGATTATAAAGTATATAAAACATTAATGTCATTAAGGGATTGGGGTAGAGATTGTATATGTCATGGTAAATAGGATGCAATGAAATAGAATGGTAAATGTGGCAGGCGGTTTGATAAATGGTTACCAGGCTTGCCAGATTTGGATTGGGATCATAAATATTGTTATTCTTAGATAGGATTTAATTTTAAACCCTTAGAATTGCAGGCAGTAATTGGTTTATAGCAAATTAAAAAATTACCTGAATTTATATCAATAAGAAAATATAATTTTAATGAAATATATAATACTTTGAAATAGTATGAAAATTGGTTATATTTACCACAATAGCAATTATCATCTAAAATTAATTGGTTTTGTTTCCCCATAACAATTAAATAGAATGCACCATTTAAGAGAATGTAGTTAATAAATTATCTTGAATAGAATGGAATAGAAACTAGATTATATTTTGGCGGGAATATTTTGTATCATTAGGCATATAAAGATTTTGTGAAAGAAAAATTTGGTGGAAATTATAATAAGATACATGAAAGATTTCCAGATGCTAGATATGTAACTTAGCATACTTTATTTATAGGTGTAAGTCAAATAATAACAAAATAGTAGATAAAATATGTGTGTTAGAAACTGAAAGATTTTATGGATACAAAATGAATTTAAATATTTGAAATTTTAATTTTATGAAAAAAATATTAATTACTGGATCGGATGGGCATATTGCTAAATAGATATACAATTATTTCAAAAATGAATATAATATTATTGCAGTAAATCATAGACAGTGTAATTTAATAGATTATGATAGCGTATAGAAAACATTTAAATAGAATGATTATTATTTTGATTATGTTATTCATACTGCAGTAAGAGGTGGTGATAGATTAATTGATGAAGACAATAAAATATTATTGGATAATATTGAAATGGTAATTAATTTATTATATTTTAATTAGCATTATGGTAAATTATTAACTTTTGGTTCCGGTGCTGAATTTGATTTTAATAATAGAGCCTTAAAGCCATATGGTCAATCAAAAATTATTATTAGATAGATTTTAAAGAATTTCAGTAATTGCACTATTTTTCGTTTATGGAATGTATTTAATGAAAATTAGTTAGATAAGAGATTTATCAAAACAGCTATAACTAACTATATTAAGGGATAGTCAATAGTTATAAATAAAAATATTTATTATGATTTTTTTCATATGAAAGATTTATTGTTTTATATTAGTGAATGGTTAAATGGTAATTAGAAGTTTAATAAATTTAGGATTAATTGTGTTTATAACACTAAGTATACTTTATATGATATAGCAAATATAATAAATAATTTTTAGGATAAAAAAGTAGACATTATAGTATTGAATAATGATTATGAAAGTGATTAGTATACTAGTTTATAGAGAGGTTAGTTAGATTTATTGCCATTAAGATTGAAATAGACTTATGAAGTATTAAAATAGAGGTTTAAAAATAATGAATAAAGATATTAGAAAGAAAGTAATACAATTATCATATGACAAACAATCCCAGCATATAGGTTCTGTATTAAGTTGTATTGATATTATGTGGGTTCTATATGATAAGATTTTGAAATTTAATCCTGAAAATATTAATGATATTAACCGGGATTATTTTATTTTAAGTAAAGGTCATGCAGGGTTAGGGTTATATATTATATTAAAATAGAAGGGCTTTGATATTGATTTAGATAAATTTGAATAGAATAACAGTTATTTATCTGGCCATATTTCTCATTTTGTTCCGGGAATAGAATTTACTTGTGGTTCCTTAGGTTATGGCTTAGGATTAAGTGCGGGTATTGCTCTAGGTTTAAAATTAGACAATAAGAAAAATTATGTTTATTGTTTATTGGGTGATGGAGAATGTGATGAAGGCTCAATATGGGAATCAGCAAGATTTATAGCAGAAAATAATTTAGATAATTTAACAGTAATAATAGATAATAATAATTTGCAAGCCTTACCTAAAAATATGGATTATAATTATAATTTATATAAAAAATGGAAGGCTTTTGGATTTAATATTATTAAAGTAGATGGGCATAATGAACTAGAATTATAGAAAGTTTTTAGAAGCCATAGTAAAAAACCTAAATGTATAATAGCTAAAACTATTAAGGGTAAGGGTGTATCATTTATGTAGAATAAATGTTAGTGGCATTATTACAATTTAAATACTTAGCAATACCAAATAGCTATGAAAGAGTTATCTAAAAATGATTAATTATTTTTTTGATAATTTACTAAAATTAATGAAACAAGATAAAGATATTATTGTTTTGGTAGGAGATATAGGATTTTCTTTTTATAATAAAATAAAACAATAGTTGCCTAATCAAATTTTTAATTGTGGTATTGGATAGCAGAATATGATTTTAATAGCTGGGGGTTTAGCTAAATATGGTAAGAAAGTATATGTATATTCAATATCTACTTTTCCTACTTTACGGTGTTTATAGCAAATACGTAATGTTATTATTTATCATAATTTAAATATAAAAATTATTGCTGGTGGAACTGGCTTATCTTATGAAAAATTAGGTATTACTCATTATGCTTTATAGGATGTATATATAATGAATGTATTTCCTAATTTATAGATTTATTCTCCATATTATAAAAGTTAGATATAGTATATTATTAATGCACTTAATAATTCTGAAAAGCCTGCATATATTAGATTAAGTAGAAATGGTAAATTAGTAAATTAGACTGTGCCAATATCTAAAGATTATAGCATTATATTTTAGTCTTATAATAATATGTTAATAACTTATGGAGAAACAAATGAATTAGCATATGAAACTATAAAATAGTTAAGACAATAGAATATAAATATAGGATTAATTAGTTTATATAAATTAAAACCTATATAGAATACATTACTCTCATTATTGAAAACTTATAAACATATTTTTATTTTAGAGGAATAGTTTGAAAGTAATATTATTAAATTGGATAATGTTAAGTATATTTCGATTAAGAAATATCCTTCATTAATAGGCGATAAAGATTTTTTATATAAATATTTGGAAATTGATAAATAGAAAATTAAAGAAATTATTAAGGATGGTATATGATAACTATTTTAATTACAGGGGGTTTGGGATTTATAGGTTCACATTTTATAGAATAGAGTTATAAGAAATATGGTAATAAAATTAGAATTATTAATGTTGATAAAGATACATTACATAGAAGCAATCATAAGCATTTAAAGCATATATAGCAAATACATAATAAATAGAATTATATATTTTATAAGTTGAACATATGCAATACTAAAAAAATTTATAATATATTATTAGAGTATAAACCCGAAATTATAATTCATTTTGCAGCTGAGAGTCATGTTGATAGTAGTATTGAATTCCCATAGAAACATACTAAAACAAATATTATCGGAACTAACTCTTTATTAATAGCAAGTTCTAAATATTATAATATGATATTAAATAATCAATAGAAATAGCGATTTAGATTTCATTTTATTTCTACTGATGAAGTATTTGGTGATTTATCTATTGATAGTAATGAAAAATTTAATGAAGAAACCAAATTTAATCCTTCTTCTCCATATTCGGCAACTAAGGCTGGTGCTTAGCATTTGGTAAGAGCTTGGAATAAAACATATAACTTGCCATATTCTATCAGTAATTGTTCTAATAATTATGGTAAATATCAAGATTAGAGTAAATTAATTCCTAAAGTAATTAATGCTTGTATCAACAATAAAATTATTACAGTTCATGGTACCGGTAAGTATATTAGAGATTGGATAGCAGTAGAAGACCATTGCAATGCTATTCAATTAATTATGGAAAATTTAGATAAAACCAAAAATAAAACATATTTGATAGGTAGTGGATTGTAGTTAACTAATTTATAGGTTATTGATTATATATGTGAAATATTTGATAAATTGAAACCATTATCTAATAATAAAAGTTATAAAGATAATAAAGTATTTGTATAGAATAGGGCAGGTCAAGATTTAAGATATTCTATTAATTCAGATAAGATAATTAGAGAACTAAATTGGTCAGTTAAAATTGATTTTTATAAAAAGATATAGGAGCTAATTCATGGCAATATTTGAATATAATCCAGATACAATAGATAAAGATAGATAGTATAAATTTGCTATTGTTATAGGTCATTAGGAAATGTAGCCATATGTCGGTGAATATAATTATTTAAAACAATATACATTACCAAGATTTATAAAATATAGCCAAGATAATAAGATAGATTTAATTCTTATTACCGATTTTAAGAAAAAATAGTATAAAACTTCAGAGCCTCCGGTTTTTGGTAATAGAATAACTACATACTTTTTTGAAGCGATGTATAATATAATTAATTATTATGATTATATTACTCAATTTAGTTCTCACGCTTTATTGCATAAAAATATGCCTTCTTTATATGATATTGTTGATTATAGTTATGATGTCATTGTTCCAGAAAAATGTTATAATCCAATATAGAATAATAAATTACCTTATTAGTCTGTTTTATATACTCTAAAATATTCTGCGGCTAAACCTAATTATAATAAATCAGAAGTATATAATTTTTATATAAAAAATAATATATAGTGGTGGAGTGGGCCTCATATTATATGCAATTCTAATATGAAGTAGTGGTTTAATCCTTAGAATTTATATAAATTTCAAATGAATGATATGATTTATCATTATGTAGATTATGTTTATAATCATGATAAATATAAGATGAAGATATAGTCTAAATTAAATATGTTAAGCATGAATCTTATGGTAATGAGTGTATTGCAACATAATGCTGAAAGGTCATTATCATTTATTATTAAAAAAGTTAAAGAGCAATTTAAAGTTTTGAAATAGCAATTATAGAGTAATAAATTTATAATAAGTTATTTTGGTGGCTGTGGTTCTTATAGTTCATTATGGAAATTAAGACCAGAAATGATGAAAATTGTTTTAAAGGAATTAGGTTAGTATTATTATGATATATGATTATTCTATAGTGAAATTAAAAAATAATTTAATTGATATAATTTAAGATATATCAATGAGATAGATTTCTTTATTGACCTAAATTTTCAATAATTACGAAAAAAATTCGGCATTTCGGCAAAAAGTGATTATAATATATAGATAGAATAGATATAATTGCAAGCATAAATACTATGATTTTTAATTTAGGGGGTAAGTAATGGCTAATAAACCTGTTAATAAAGATATAAGTTAAAACTATGCATTAAAGTTTTATACTTTGATATGTAGTGTTATACAAATTAATGCAAATTTATAATACTTAAGTTGAATTGTCTTTAATTGTTTTGTATTAATTAGATTATGCAAAAACTTAAAGACAAAATATATAATTAAACTAAAAATTATTAAAAAGATTAGGAGGAATAATGAAGGAATTATTTTGGAAATAGCAATATGATAAACGACGTAAGATGCTAAAATCAAATCTATATGATGTCTTACATACATTAGATTAGTAGTAGCTTTAGGATGAAATTAAATGCAAAGCTAAAAAAAGCATATTAAATTTTGTTAATACAAATAATATTTCTAAATAGCGTTTAGATGAAATACATGAGTTTATTTATCCTATTTTAATTGAATGCTTTAATGAATTAATTGATATTTGTAGATAGAAAAATATAGTATTGCATTTTGTTAATTTACCAACAGGATTATAGATTAAAGAATATTAGGATGTACCATATGTAGTAAGAACACAATTGTATTAGAAATAGGATTTTATTAAATGGCTAGAATAGCAATAGTAGAGAAATTAGGGATTTAAACAAATATTTTTCTATGAATTTCTTTTAATTATAAGGTCTACTTAGGAAGAAAAGAAAAAATAGGTATTTCCAGATATAAATACAATATAGTTAAATAGAATTGTTCCTTGTATTAGATATTATGGTTCGCCAAACTAGTTTCAATTTACAACCTAGTAGCCTAAAGAGGATGTTGTTGAATCTATGAAACTTAATTTAAACAAGAATTGGGAGTAGAAATTAGCTAAAATGTAGGATAATGATCCATATAAATAGCATTAGATTATTAATAATATTGCACATAATATTGTATATAATATTTTAAGAGAATAGAAAATATAATATATAAAAATATTTAATTAATAGAACAAAATAGCAAATAAAATTAAAGGATAATTCGACTTAAGTGTTTTAATATTTGCATTTATTTGTAAATTTTATAATGTGAATAATAGATTATAATTTTAAATGTATAGAAAATATATAATTAGACTGAAAATTATTAGGAAGATTAGGAGAATGAATATATGGCTTCAATTATTTTAGTATTTCCGGGATTGGATAGGAAACAATTTTTAGAATTTAATAAAGAACGTAATATAATTGATTTAGTATAGCAATATAATAATGAAACTCAAGATGATTATATTCAAAAATTGAAATAGTATTATAATGATGGCAATATGTCTAATATAGTTTTAGCCAATATTAATTCCTAGGTAAGATTACAATTAGCATTAAATGATATAAGATTTTATTTAGTTTATCCTGCTGTATAGTTAAAAAATACTATAATAGAACGGATAAAAAACTCTAATGAATTAGATGAAGATGAGATATTGAAATTATAGTAGAACTGGGATAAAATTATAGAAGATTTGGATTTATAGTTTTATACTTTAACACAAAATAAAATTAAAATTAATAATTAGGAAACCACTTTGAAAGATGTTATAAGATATCATCAATAATAGAAGTAATAAATGGATTATAAAAATATAAGAGTATAGTATATTAATTTATGAATTTAGATAAACCTTTATTTATAACACAACATTTAGGTCTTGGAGATGCAATAATTTGTCAAGCTATTGTGAAAACTTATGCAAGGCAATATTGTCAAATAGATTTACCAATTGATTTTAGATTTGAATAGTCTATATCTATGATATATAGATAGTATAGTGATATAAATTTTATTAAATTGAATAATGAAAATAATTAGGGATATAAACAAATAAGTTTAATGATAAATAATTACTAGAATGTTCTTAGGATTGGTTTCTTTTCGCCATTATATAATAATATTATTAATAAGTATAAAACATTAAATTCTACATTTTATATCCCTGCTAGATTACCATTAGAAACACAATGGAAAATTCCGGTATTATCATAGAGAAATAAAGATAGATAGATTTAGTTATTTAAACAATATAATATTTAGGAAAAGCAATATGTATTAATAATATAGGATGAGAATAGATATAATTAGAATGGGAAAAGAATGATTTTAGATAGAAGATATATAGTAAATGACGAATTACCGATAGTTGTTTTGCAATATAAATCTGATAATATTTTTGATAATTGTTATTTATTATAGAATGCTAAATAGATACATACATATGATACAGCTATGACTACTGTAATAGACCAATGCTGTGAAATAAATCCTGAAATAGTATATGTTCATAAATATATAAGACCATAGCAAAAAAGAGCTAGGACAGTATACAAACATAATTATAACTAGATATGGTAAACAAAATACTATAATGAATGGAGGCAATAAATTGGACAATTCAAAAGATTTTGAAAATTTAAAAACACAAAATAAATTAGTAAATAATGATATACTATAGATTGAAGATTATATATTAGATATGCATAGAGAAATTATAAAATTGAAAATAACTATTAAAAATTTATAGACAATGATTTAGCAATTGGCACAAGAGATAAATGTTCATATAATAGATGAAGATAAATAGTTTATAAATAATTTATAGCATACCAATTTTTAAGGAGATTAAAAAGTATGCAAGATAATATAATAGAAAATCAAGATGTGTACATTGAATTTTTAAAATTAACAAAAGATGGTAATTATGTAAAAATTGACAAGGATTTATTAAAAGAAACATAGCCATATTTAAGATTGCCATTTGAAACTATAATAATTGATGAGTATTATATTTATAGTTTTAGATAAATATTATTAAAGAAGGAGGTTAAGATGTTTAAAAAGTATAAGCATAAACAAGAATGTAATGAGAAGTAGGGAATTAAATAGTTAGAATCTGCAATATGGAATATGCGAATTAGTAAAGGGATGTTAGAAAAGACAATAGAAAAATTAGAAATTAGAGTGAAACAATTATAGGTATATGAGAAAATAGTTAATGATATATACAAAAATATATCAGATACAATTGTTGATTATTATAAAAAAAATGTTATAGGAAAAATCTGATAATACAAAATAATTTCTCAAGGAGGAAATTAAAATGACAAAAGATGAAGAAAAATATGATTATCAATAGAGAATTAAAGAATTATAGTTTGAAGTAAAATGGATACAGCAACAATTAAATAATAGATATGATGATATTGAATAGAAAGATCAATATATTAAAACTTTAGAGTAGAAAATACAAAAATTAAATGATAGGATAAAATAGTTGTAGATATATGAGAGAATTGTTAATGCATTTGAAGAATTTGTGAATTTTATTATTAATAAAAGGGAGACATACCCAAATTTTAATCCTTATGTGCCATATCTTCATATGTATAATTATACACAATCGATTTGGCGTGATCAATAACTTAAAAAAGGAGTGTAGTTATGTTAATAAGAGATAAGATAATTGTTGGTCGTTTAAAAGATGTTTTAGTGGCATTACAATTTAAATATTGGAGAGATGTAAATTTAGATGAACAACTTAATATTATAGAAGATGATGTTAGATAATAATGAATGATACTTAGTTTTATAATCAATTAAAATAGAAGGTTATACAAATTAGATTACAACATTCTGATGAATATTATGATGAGATACAGGATGAGGATAACCCCATAATTTATGATGGTAATACTAAAGGTAAAATATTTGTTATTGCTAGAGATTTAGGATTAGAATAGGTGAAACAAGCAAAACCGCTTATAGGTAAGGCTGGTCAATTGTTTAGGTCTGGATTTAAATATTTATAGCATTATCAGAATTAGGTATATATGACAAATCTAGTTCCGTATAAACCAAAAAACAATATGGTATTTCCCGAGTAGATAAGAAAAGCTTATAATTTTTATTTGATATAGCAAATTCAATTTGTCAATCCTATGATTATAGTTTCATTGGGATATTAGGCTTATAGAGCAATAACTAATTATAAATTTAATGGTTCTATTCTAAAGATTTTGAAGGAAAAAAAATTTGAATTAAGTAATTATATCTTATAGTATGAATTTTAGAGACCATTCTTTATTGTGCCAATGTGTCATCCAAGCTATATTATCCGTAATGGAGGTAATATAGATAAGTCAGAAGGATATGAATATTTAGGAAAGAGATTTATCATAGTAAGAGAATTATTATAGTATAACAATTGAAGGAGATTTGAAATATGACGAGAAAGAAATTTATTGATTTTAAGAGGATTTTATTAATTATAATTATTTTATTAATGTCTTTTTTAATGGCATTTACTAACAATCAAACATTAAATACTGAAACTCAACAAATTGAAACAATTATTAATTTACAAAACAAAAAAATTGACACCATAAATAAAATTATAAAAGATACTAGGCCAGATATAAATTAGAATGATAGTTATCAATTGGCTTAGGCAATTTATAATAGTAGTAAAAAATACAATATAGATAGTGTATTATTATTATCAATTGCATATGTATAGTCTTCATTTAGAAAGAAAATAATCAATCGAAATTGTGTAGGTTTTTTTCAGGTTAATGTAAGGATTCATAAAGTAAGTCCCAATTTTATTAATGATACTTATTAGCAAGCAGATAAAGCTGCATCTATATTTGCAGATTGTATGAAGGCAGAATATGGAAATATTAATAGAGCATTGAGTAGATATAATGGTTGTCGTGGTGCACAAACTGTATATGCAAACAAAGTATTAAAGAAGTATAATCATTTTAATAATTTATATATTCAATATTTAGGAGAATAAATATGATTGTAACAATAATACTTCTTAGTATATTTTGTGGATTTCTTATTGTATTTTCTGTGATACAATTAAAAACTAGATTAAAGCATTAGAATACACTTTTAAATATATATTATAAGATAGAGCAGACTTTAAATATTATGAGAAATATAGATAGAATAGGTGCATTTTAGTCAGATGATGAAGTAGGTAAAACCTTTTTCTTGTTGACTGAAGCAATAAACTAGCTAAGAAATTATATAGCAGGAGAAATGTCTAATAAAAATGAAAGAACCAAAAAATAACTATTTTACAGAATAGTTATAGAATATAATAATTAAATATAATAATTCAAATAATCAAGAATAGCGATAGTATTTATATAATAATTATATTCACGAAGCATTTAAAACTATTGCTTAGAGCTTAATATCGAAATATAATATAGAAGAAAAAATAGATAATGCTTATATGATTAGATAGTAGTGTATTTCTGAGATGGTAAAGAAAATGGGTAAATATGATAAGAAACGGGGTAAGGCATTTACTTATTTTACTGTTATTGCACGAAATTTTATATTATCTTATTTAAATAGATACATTAAATCAAATAAAAAATATACTAGTATTAATTAGCTAAATTATTAGAATAAAGAAATTAATTTAATAGACGAATATTCTACTAAACTATATGAACAGAAAGAATAGGCACAATATTCATATAATATAGTTGTGGAAACAATATAGATATTTAAGTAGTTAATTAAAAAATAGTATATGCCAAATATTAAAAATAATCGTCGTGAAATGATTGTTAATGGTATTTTAAGATTGATTGATGATGTAGAACAATTAAATAATTTTAATAGGAAAGCAATTTATGTATATTTAAAATAGTATACTGGTGAAAAAAATTTGAGATTAATTAACAAAATTTTGAAGGATTTGAGTAATTATTATTATAAAGCTAAATAGCAGGTTGTATCCGAACATTATTATAATGATAAATATGGAGAATAAAATTAAATGATAAACTTTAAAAATGTAAAATTATATGAAGAATATACTTTATAGGATTTAATTAAATAGGTTATTGATAATACTCAATCTAATCGCCAACAGTTATTGCAGGCTATACAAGAAATAGCAACTAAAGTAGAAACTCCTACTGATCTTCAAATAATATCGCCACAAATTGCTAATTATATGAATATTATAGTAAAAAATGATTAGCTATTATTGAAATTGACTAATGCTATTGCTAAAATTATTACAACAAATGATAATAGTGATAATGAAGGTGATGTTAATTGGGAGTAGTTACGTTCTTTAATTAAAGAAACAGAAAAATTACATTAGGATATTAAATAGTAGTAGGAATAGTAATTATATGCGCAAAAAAACTGGAGGATGGCAAAACAGGTCTGAACAATATAAAGGGCCAAATTTAATCACAAATCAGACAATTATTAAACAATTGCGGAAATAGATTGGTAATGAATAGTTTTATGAATTAGAATTAGCTGAGGTTAAATAGATATTAACTTAGGATAATGAAGATTATGAGCCCGGTGCAATAAAAGCAAGATTATTGTTTATATAGCCTGGGAAAGAAGTGTAGAACTTGATTGTTATGATACCAGAAAATCCATATATAAATTATATACCAATAATAGGAGAAATAATTATTTGTAGTAGACGTCCGGTATATAGTGTGGACACAGAATAGGGGATTAATTTAGAGCAATATTATTATGTTTCAATTTTAAATATATTAAATAATCAAAATCATAATTCTATACCAGATATTTCTATTATTAGTGATGAATAGTAGCCCGCAAATATTTAGGAAGATAAATGTGGTTCATAGTTTTATATTAATAACAATATAGAAAAAGTAAAGTATAAAGAAGGTGATATTATTATTTCCGGGCGATATGGTCATAGTATAAAATTTAGTTATAATTATGGTGCCAATGGAAAAACAATGTTGCCAATGATAAACATATCAAATGAGCAATCTGGTTTATTTGAAAATAATGAGTTTTAGTCAATAGATAATTGTGGTAGTTTGATAGTATTAAACAAATATTAGCAATAGCCAGATTAGACACTAAATATTGCATCTAATAGAAACATATTAAATAATATTTAGGATTTTAGTTTAATTAATAATAATATTATAATCAGTAGTGATAGAATAATTGTTAATGCTAAGACTAATAATGTATAGATTTTTTCTAAGAATCATATAGAAATTTCAGCTAATTCTACTATAGGCATTGAAAGTGATAATATTATAATACAGTCAAATAAGAGTATAAAATTTCAAGTAGGAAGTAATTAGATAATAATAGATACTTCAGGAATAAAAATTAAAACAAATAAATTAACTGTAGAAGGTTCTATAGAATTGAAGAATGTTCAAAATGGAATGACGCCCGGTTTTTGTCAAATGACAACTTGTGCATTTACGGGTGCACCACATACGGTAAATAAAATTGATTAATAAAGATGATATTTATAATGGTTTTTTGAATATAGTTAAAAATGAAAAAGATACTATAAAATTGCATAGAAATATAGCAAGATTTATCAGTTTGTATTTAATGCAGAATTTGGAGATTACAGGTATATATACTGGTAATATAATGAGTATACCACCAGTAGTTGATCCTCTATCTGGAACTGCAAAATTAAAATTAGGATTTGTGAAGATAGATTTTGATATGTTATTAAAGATGGCAAGAAAAAGTTATAATTCCTGGTATAAATCTTTATGTTAGAATATTAGTATTACAGCAACAATAAATGTAAATAGTGTGAATATAAAGTTATTAACGCCGGTATTATTATTTGTGCCACATATAGTTGCTAGTTAGTTAAAATTTAATAGAAATAATACTTTATAGGATAATTGGAATTTAATAGCAAATACATTATATAATGATATAGTTAATGCTAAACCTAACAATGTTAGCATACCTGCAGTAAGTAATGCAGGAGGTGTAGGAATAGTTAATTTACTAAAAATTCTATAATAATATATACAAGGAGGTATATAATAAATGAAATTACAGACTAAAGCACAATTGAAAGAGATTATTAAATAGTCAATTTCTGAGTATTTTGAAGAAGCTGGTATTAATGATATTTTGATTTAGTTATATACTAGAATCAGAAAATTATCTATGCCAGAAAATAAGATTAAAAATTAGAGTAAGAAAAAGAAAGATAAACAAACTTATGATAATACAGCCGGCATTAAGAATATATTGAAAAAGAATAATGAAAATTTATCTGATGGTCTTAAAGAATCTCTAAATAAAAATATTAATATGAAAAAATTAATAGGTTTAGATAATAATAATATTCCATCAACATCATTATCAACAAAATTACAGACTGATTTAATAGATTAGTCAGTATTAGAAAATATTGATGAATTACCTGATTTTTTAACTAAAAGCATAAAATCAATGCAATAGTAGCAATAGGAAGAATAATAAAAGAAAATAATTAAAATGACATTTAAGAACATAGGCTATCCTTATAAAAGAACGTATTCTGGATTATTTAATCCTACAACGGATATATTATAGAATGCAAAAAATAAATTATTGAATTTATTATATACAAAAAAAGGATAGCGCATTATAGCTAATAATTGTGAATTTGGTCTAGATTTACAGAAGATTTTATTTGAGAATTTACCTTATGAAGATGCAGATAATTTAATTAAGAATTAGTTATAGCGATAGATTAATAGATGGATACCATAGATAAAAACACTGAATATTGATGTAAAATTTAAATAGTAGACAATTATTATAAACATAAAATTTTCTGTAGATTATGAACAATTTGAAACTATTATGTTGGAAATTATGAATAATGGATAAACGATAGATTAAATATTATAATAGAGATTTTGAGGCTCTATTAAAGTCATTAGTGGATTATGTAAAGTATTATTATCCTAATTCATTTAATGATTTTTCGCCAGCCTCTCCAGCAATGGTGATATTAGAATTAATTGCCTATGTAGGAGATGTATTAAACTTTTATCTTGATAAACAAACTAAGTAGTCTATTTTGCTTTATGCTACACAAAAAGAACCTATCTATAATATTGCACAGTCATATGGATATAAGATTAAAACTGCTATTCCTGCTTTAGTATAGTTATAGTTTTCAATGCTAGTGCCAGTAAAAAATTAGAATATGCCTGATTATGATTATGCTACTATATTATATCCAGGAACTATAGTTTGTTCGTCATAGATAGATAATTCTTATTTTATTGTTTTAAATACTATTAATTTTAATGAACCAGACCGAATATTGGATACTCAGATATAGGAAAATCATTTTAAAATTTTAGTTAAAAAAGCGTATGGTTATTCAGTGGAATATAAAACTATTGAGGTAAATGTTGGTAATAATATAGGAAAATCAGAATATAGAATTTATTTGCCAGATAAGAATATAGTAAAAATATAGCAAGTTAAAGATATTAATAATAATTTGTGGTATGAAGTTATGAATATAGCAAATGATACAGTTATTAATCCAGAAGTAATATATAAAAATAATATGCGTGTTTTGAAAAGATTAAAAACAAGTAAGAGATTTAGAACTTTAGTAGACCCGCTAAATGATTCTACTTTTTTATATTTTGCTTCAAAAATAACAAGTGATAAAGTTTCTCAGTTGAATTAGCTGTATAAGAAATTTTACCAATATGATTATAACGAAATAGCCACTCCAAGTTTAATATTATTAAATAATAGTTATGGTGAAATGCCAAATGATACAACGCTTTATATAAAATATTTGAGAACTACTGAGGCTATTGCACCTGGTGGCAGTATTGATACTATAACATATAAACAAGATTATAATATAAAAACCAAAAATTAGGCTTTATATAGACAATTAGTAGACAATATATTTGTTTATAATCCTTCTCCTTCTGTAGGTGGACAGGGATTATAGTCTTTATAGCAAATAAAACAGAATGCCTTGGCTTTAATCAATTCTCAAAATAGAGTAGTTACTTAGGAAGATTATTTAAATGCTATCAATTTGATGCCCGCTGAGTATGGTAATGTAGCTAAATCTTATGTTCAGAAGAATGCTAAAAATGAGATTGAATTATGGGTGCTATCACAAGATATGAATAAAAGACTAGTAAAGACTAATACTCAAGTAAAATAGAATTTAGGATAGTTTTTACAGAGATATAGAATGCTGGGTGATAAAATTGTTATTAAAGACGCATATATTATCAATATAGGTTGTTAGTTTACAATTGCAGTAGAAAATAATTATTCTAAACAAGAAGTTTTATTTAAAGTATTGAATGAAATAAAATAGTTTTTCAATATTGACAATTTTTAGATAGGTACACCTATAAGCTATAATTTATTGAGAACAAAAATACTTAGTGTAGAAGGTGTAACCAATATAATAGATTTAACTTTAAGGAATATTAAGGGAAATGGCTATTCATAGGTATATTATGATATGGATAGTGCATTCGATAAAAATACAGGAAAATATTATACTAGTTATAGTCCATCAATTTTTGAAGTTTTAAATCCTGATATAGACATAATAGGGAGTGTAATATGATTTATAACGCAGCAATACCGTATTCTAATACAATATTTAATTTTGACATATTAAAAAATGCTGGTGGTGATCCTCAGTTATTATTAAGAAATAGAGGTTCTAAGAGTATAAGCAGAATACTATTAGGATAGCCAGTATTAACAGATTTTTAGTAGGAATATAAAGACAAAATTGAACAGAAAAAAATAAGATTATATGTATCTAATGCAGATTTATTAATAGGAAAATATTTTAATATGGATTTACATCCTATATTAAGTTAGTGGTAGCCTGGGATACATTTAATGGCTACTCCACCTAGTCATCAAAGTAGCCTTAATTCTTGCTGGATATATAGACAATCAGGAAAAAATTGGAGTAATTCTGGTGGTGATTATGATGAAAATCAAAAGTTTTCTTTATCTAGAAGTTTTAGAACTATCTATGAACCCCTAATGTTTGATATTACTGATTTTAGTGGTTCCAATGGTAATGGATTTTTATTAAAATATGAAGATGAAACTTAGCCTATAGGTGATATTTGGATATATTCTGCCAATACTCATACTCCGCTTTTTCCAGTTGAAGTATTATGTATCAATGATTATGATTATGTTATAAATAGCACAACTTATCAAGTATTTAATACTGATGACTGGAGGCATTGTATAGTTAATTTAGAAAATGAATATCATTTATCAGATGTTATAAAATTTAAATTAAAGATGTTTCCTAAATATTATAGTAGAGATTGGAGTAATAGTTATTATAAAGAATTAAGTGAACCGAATGTTATAGCACAATAGTATAAGAGCACTTATGCTATATATGATATTACAGAACTTCATCAAATGTAGGTGATTCCGCACGATTTGTTATATACTAGGATTTGTTGTGATGGATAGAGTAATTATTTTACTATTGATATGTCTCAGTTTGTGGTAGGCAGAAAATACAAGATAGAATTACAGATATAGAATAGGATTATTCCTATATAGAATTCAGAGTTTAAAATTGTGTAATGAAATATAATTAGGAATAGATTATAACATTAGAACAGGAATTTTATAGTCCTAGGAATGCTGTAGATTTATTAAATATCTATAAGTAGAATATAGATAAATTGTCAGCTTAGACTAAGTAGTTATCTTTATAGATAATAAAAAGTAAGATAATTAATAACTTAAAATTTAAAGATATAAAATATAATAGTAGTAATTAGATTTTATCAATAAATAATATAGAATATCATTTTTGTGATTGTGCATTGTATTGGATTGATGTATATAATACAATAAAAATTAATTAGGATAAACAAGGCATTCCTATATTGTGCATTAAATATTTAAGTTATGACAATTATACTGTTTATTTTTATAAGCATAATATATTATTGATTAATGATAATATGAAGTTGTGTTTTGGCATTAAAACATTTAAAAATAATCGTATTAGTGGTAATGCTGAGATTGGTAATTTAAGGATTAATATAGGTAATTATCAATAGAATATATTATTAACTAATATAGATAAATATAATTATTATGAATATGCAATAATAAAAGAAAATGAATAGTAGTCAATTGATATTGATTTTTATTATGAAGCATATAGGAAAGCTAATATTCATATAATAAATCCATTAATATTATGAAAATATAGCCTGTAAAAAGAGAAAATATATAGTTTGAGTATTATTCTATTAATACTATCATAACCAATGAAACCGAGTTATTATAGTTTGTATCACAATCTAATTATAGTTATGAAGAATATTTACCTATATTTAATTTGCTAATAGATAATAGATATATAACTAATGAAGTTGTAGATTATATTCCTAATTTTTATATTAATAATTTTAAGTATGATATAGATGTAAATAATTATAATTTTAGTGAACAGGATAAAATTACTTATTCTGTAATGGTGCCAGAAGATGTAGTAAAAAATACTTCTTTACCTATGAAATATATGTTATCTAATACTTAGAATGAAAATAGATTATAGTATTATTTTTCTAATTATTTTTACAGGAATAAATTAGTTAATACTAGAGCAAATGATTATAATAATTTATCAAAAATAAAGAATAAAATATTAAAAACATATTCTAATGATGAACCAAATATATATCCATTTTTGTTATAGGTTGTAGAGCCATCTAATTTAATGTATCGATATCTAATAAAGAATTTTAATGGATTTGAGGTTATTATTCCCCCTTCTGATATTATGACTACAAGTGTTTATAATGATAATAATTCTATTAAAATTGAGTTGTAGAAAAATATTATATCTGATTATTAGCATTATGGCTGTCAAGTCTATCCTACTCCAATTAATGCTGAATTTATGGCAACATATTTAAATTAGCCCGGTAATATCAGTAAATTAATAATGACGGTTGATACTACAGATATGAATAATTTATTAGATAGAAATATTGATTATTTTATTATGATGAATGGTAGAAAATTTCCTATAGAATATTATCCTCATAATGGAAGAACATATAGAACTGAATCAAATATAACAAATTCATAGTATATATATGAATAGACTGGTCAGTGGTGTGATAATTTTAATTCTCCTTATCCTTTTGATATATTGCCTGTATATGCATTATCATTTTAGGGAAATTAGTTATTTATAGGCAATTCTTGGATTAAAAAAGAATATAATTATCCGTTACATTTCCATTTTGAAAACTCTAAAGTATTGAAATTTAATGTTAATTATCCTAAGTCTTTGGGAGTAAACTTTTAGTTAAATAATAAATTAGGATATTATAATTCTTTAATACCCAATGAATTAGGATTAGCACCTTTGAGAATTAAAATAGAAAATAATGAATATAAAATTTTAGAACCTACTGTTTATAGTTATTCTATTAAATTATATAATGAACAAAATGATATTTCTGGTTCTTCATCATTTAAATATAAATTATTAAATTAGCCATTATATTCATTGAATAAAGATAGTGAAAATTATTTTGGTATATCAAGATTTAATAATATGATGTTTGATAATAATAAGTATGTCAATATATGTTCTATTATATATAACCAATAGAATACTTAGTTTCTATATGAACCAACTAAATATAAAATAAGTTTTGATATTGAATTATATGGTATAAAGAAAAACAATTCTATTATTAATAAAGTTCCTAATACAAATTCTATAATAGCTAGAATATTGCCTTATAACGGCATTCAAGAAAATGATTAGTATTTAAATAATGATAATATTGGTTTATATCCAAATTTAGTGATTAATCCTATGTATTTAAATAAAGATAAATAGTTATTATAGATTGGTAGTTTTTATAAGATTATTAATAATTATAATAGTCAATCTTTACAATAGATTTATGCTAATAATTATAGTGCAAGTAATTATTATATAAAAGACAATAAATTGTTTGTTTATGATAATATTCCAATAAGTCCAAAAGATAATTATAATCAATATAATTTTATGTATGATAAATATGGTCAATTTTTAACATATAGAACATTAAATAAATAGTATTATCAATATAATAATAAAAGATATATAGATTTATTTAATAATATTATAGAATATAGTTGTAGTAATACAGATTAGAATTGGTATCACATAGAATATATTATTTAGAAGAATTTTTAGGGAAATGCATTATTATCTATTATGTATAATATTACATTAAATTAGATATATGGTCAGTAGCCATCAAAATTATATATTAATAATTATGAAAATAAAATGATTTTGAAAATAGGGAATATACATATAGTGAAATTAAATTATGAATAATATTATTATTTATGCTAAAATCTTATATAATGGACAATATCGTATTATTATTGTTCCATAGATTTTTTATAGTATTAGTAATCAATAGATAAATATAGAAAGTCAATAGTTCTTAAAATCATTGAATTATGAAGTTGGTAAATTTGATGTTATATATTATATATGTTCTAGTAATCCTTTATATAATACATATTTAAATGTTGTAGCAATTTCTAATAAAAAAATAGAAACTAAAGTGGTTTTTAATTAGACAATTGATAATAATATTATTCAAGAAGGATAGGATTTATTTTCTAAATGTATAGTATTAAATGATACAGGCACAAAAATTGAAGTTGCTACAGCTTTTAAGTATAATTATTTCAAGCAATTTGGTGTTATAAGATATAAGTATCCTGTGTCCTTTAGTTTAAATGAAAAAATCTTATTATATCCATTATTATATGAACCTATAGAATAGCAATGTGAACTTGTTTATGAAACTTAGTAGTTAGAATAGTAGTATATTACTATTTTACCACCTAGATTTATTGTTGATAGTAATGAGTTTTCCACTAATTTAATTAGGAAAAATATTAATGATTTAATATACAATTATAATGATTAGCAAATACATATTGCTATTGCTAATATGTTATAGTCAATATTATATGATGCCTCTAATCCCAAAAACTTTGTTCATTTTGGTACTTATGAAAGCAGATTATTAGTGTTTTTAAATAAATATATAGTTATAACATCAAATGATATTAATTTAGCAAGTAGTAAAAATGATATTATACAAAATCTAAATACTTTTTAGCGTTATTGTTTAGATGAACTATTTGATAAGCAAAATAAATCTTTCTATATTATTGATAGTTCATAGTTTAACATATGGAAAAATAGAAAGATAGCATAGGCAAGATTATATGATAAAAATAATATTCATTCATTGATCAAATTATTGCCAGAGAATTTTTTAATAGATTCAAATAATGAAGATTTATTTACTCTTGTTAATTTAATTGGTGATATTTTTGATGAATATTGGGCAGCCATTAAGGTTATACCTTCATTATCATATAAATTGTAGTCATATATATAGAATTATAATAGATTATTTATTCAAGATTTACTAAGAAACTATGGTTTTGATTATAGATTTAGTTTTAATGAATTTGATTTGAAGGAAACATTTAGATTTATACAAGATTTATACGATTTAGATATAAATTATGATAAATATAATAAAATAATTATGGCAAGATTATTGGCCAATATGCCGTTTCTTTTACAGGCTAAAGGCACAAGATTTTGTATAGAGCAAATTTTAAATATATTTGGTTTATCTGATGATTTAATTCATATTACAGAATTTATTAAAGTTTTCAATTCAAATTCTGTTATTACTACAACTAATAAATCTTATTATGATTGCACAAAAACAACAGGAGAAAATTATTTAACATTATAGATAAATAATCCTTCTAGTTCTAGTATAAGTGCGATATTAATATATTGTAGATTTTCTAGTGATAATGTTGAACAAGCTATAATAGTATAGAATTCTTCATAGTAGTTAATTGATGTCTTAGAGGGATTAGATATTGTTTATAATTTAACAAAACAATATTTAATAGCAATATAGTCAAATAATAATAATTTATATATTAGAGTATTTTTAGAAGGACAGTAGATTGCAATAAAGACTATATAGAATACATATATTAGTAAAGTAATTTTTGGTAATATTCTATTTGTAGATAACATAAAATGTTTGACATCTATATCACAATATGATTATAACATTTATAAATTGGGTTCTAATGTGGTAAGTAATATTGATTTAGTAGATTCTATATTTAATTTTAATTAGGAAAATGTTATAGTTAAACAATCTGAAAATATAAATTTGGTATATTATCCAAGTTGTATAGATACTGCATAGTTTTAGCAATTTACCTATAATTCTATTTTTTCATATTTGACAGAACCGGATAAATTTTATGTTATTTAGGAAAATCAATAGTAGGAAATGCCTTCTAATGCACAAATAAAATAGTTAATGTTATATAACTCTCCCAATATTATTATAGGTAATTAGTATAGTGATAGATTTGATAATTTAATTTTAAATGGATATGAAAATAAATTTGAAAATTTTCTAGACCCTGAATATGATTATAAATATGAAACTTATTATTATAAGTAGTTAGAATAGCAAAGATTGAAATATTAGGAATATTTTAGCTATCTTGATTTACCAACATATGAGAAAATGCTTAAATTTTATGAAATTTTAGATAATAACTTTTTCAATATAATTAAGCAATTTGTTCCTTATTCAGTTAACGCTAAATTTGGACTGGTTTTAAATAATAATATATTATATAGAAATAAAGTTCCTTCTATGAAATTGATAAAAGGATAGAAACAGAAAACTAAATTAATTAATACTATTGAAATACCTCAAGTAATTAAGAGCTAGATAGTAAAACATAAGACAATTAAAATAGATTATATGCCATAGTTGAATAGTATTTTACAAGAGCAATATAGTATAATTCAAAAATAGTTAAATTATTAGTTATTAAAATTTGAATATAATAGTAATTATAATAGTAGAATTAATTTAGATAAAGAAAATAATTTATTTTTATATGGTTCCATAGGTTTAGTTAATAATTGTGAATTAAAGTATATACCAAATATTTTATGGAATGGCATAAGTGTATCAACTAAAGTAACTGATACTAAGCCAAGAGAAAGAGAAATCATTGTAGACAATGAAAAGAAATTAACAATAATAAAAATCTAATTTAGGAGAGAATAAATTTATGGCACATATTATTTCTAGCAATGAACAAATAATCATTAAGGCTATATTAACAAAAGCAGGAAGAGAAAGGTTAGCCTCTGGTGTATAGTCCTTTAACATTGTTAAATTTGCTGCGTCAGATGATTAGATTGATTATTCTATACCCGGATTATAGGGTACATTATAGGAAAGCCCAGGAGATTATCCTGTTTTATAGCCTATTATGAATGGAAATCTAATGATGAAAAACAAATTATATACTAATCCTGCCATTAATGCAGGAGTGCAGGTGTTGACAGATATTTATATTGATGGTTTAAAACAAGATTAGACTAATATTATAGTAGCCTCACCAGGATAGGTTGTATATACTCCTACTACCATTGGAGGCGCACCGGAATTTTATAATATAGAATTGAATTTCCAGACTACTGTTCCATTTAGTGAAATTAGCTATCAATCTGGATAGAGTGGTACTATTGCTTCTATAAATATTGGCGATAAACCGTTTATATTTAATATTAATAATGCAACAAAAATAATTTTTACTAAGAAACAAATTAGTAATCCGATATATTTTAATATGACAGTAGTTGGTGTTAATACAGCTGCAATAGGCACTTATACCTTTAAGGTAGTTCCTTCAAGCTATGCATATGATAATACACAAACTGAAAGTCAGATTTAATTAAGGAGAATAAATATTATGGCAACAGCAACAACTACTAATATAAATATTGTTCCAGCTATGGCATCTAAATATTTTATTTAGTTTGATTTAAATAATGATGTGGTAATTAATCCATCCAAAGTTTATATAGAAAACATAATACCTGATAATACTACTATGTCTTTAGCACCAACAACTAAACCTGGGATGTATTCAGCTTCATATGATAATCAAACTATATTAACAATGTATACAGCAAGTAAAACAAATGATCCTTTTTATTATGGGAGTATAAGGTCTTTATTAAAGAGAAACATAGGAGATACTTGGATTCCCATATCATCTAGTCAATATCATGTATAGGCTAATAATATAGAAGTTATATCATTTAGTAATAATTTAATAGGCGATAGATTGTCAATATTTTCAACTTAGCAAGATAGATTTGCATTTAAGGTAATAGATAATTTGGCAACTAATAGTTATGTTGTATATCCAGCAAATAATTTTGCCAATATTACTTATGATATTAATTATTCCTATTTATCATAGACTACTAATTTTGGTTTAGTTTTTGATAGTAGTGTAACAAATCCACAGAATGAATTTAATAAATTGCGTGGGTTATTCTTTGGCGAATTAGGATTAGTTATGCTATATAATAGCACTCCATATAATCCAATTTCAAAATTTGTTTCAGTTAATGTAGTAAGATAGTATAAAGTGCATTCTAAAACTTATTTTTGCAGAATTACACACTAGAAATTTAATGCCAGCACTAATCCAACCTGGGTAGTTTGGGATGAAGATTTAAAGGCTAATGTTCCAAGAGTAAGCACCTCTGGAGATACTTATACTACTATTACAACTATAGGATTATATGGAGAAGATAATACATTATTAGCTATTGCTAAATTCTCTTAGCCTATATTGAAATATTTAGATACTGAACTTCATGCAAAAATAGTATTATAGTATTAATAATGGCTTGGTATAAATATTTTTCTAATAATGATTTTTCACATAATATCTATACTGTAAATAAGTAGAAGATATATCAATGTGATAATGGTCAATGGGATAAATAGATTAGAATTAGTCAAGCACCTTCTATATATGAAAAATCAGCAATAAATAGATTTATATAGAATAATTATAGTTTTGCATATAAAAATCCTTAGAATGATAATTTAATTTCAGTTTAGAAAGATATTTAGTTTCCTTTTAAATTCTTTACTATCAATAAGAACCGCATTTCTTTGCAAAAAAATATTGTAGAATGCGCATTTTATTTCGGCATTTCGGCGAAAACGAGTTATAATATAGTTAGGAGTATTGGCATTAAATAGGATAATGTTTATAGATAGTTAGACATAAATCATAATATTATAAGTTATCATGAAGATATTATAGGATTTTATATTAATTAGTTAGGTATAATAATATGGGATAGGTATTATGATAATTTAGTAAATATTGTATTATCTTATAGTTTCAATATTCATTAGTATGAGTATTATTGTTCGTTATTGCCTGGATAGTTTAATAGTACTCGCAATATTACAGCTTATAATGAAGATAAAACATTGAAATAGGGTATTGATACTACTTTTATATCATCTATAGGATTATATGATAATAATAATAATTTATTAGCCATTGCTAAATTAAGTTCTCCTATAAGAAAATCAAATATAACTACTACCACTGTTATTATACAATTAGATTATATAGAATAAAAAGGAGGATTATTTGGATGCTACATTGGTTAATTTCTTAAGTGGAATTTTAGGAGATGCTAAATATCCAGATAGAGAATGGGTTTATTTTGTTTGTCCCTTTTGCTTAGAACAAAATAAATATAAAGTTAAATTAGCAATCCATAGTAATAGTTATGCGTGGAAATGCTGGGTATGTCAATAGCATGGATCAAATTTATATAGTTTATTAAGAAAGTTAAATAAGTGGTATTTAAAAGATGAATTGACAAGTATCTTGAAAAATTATTCTCACTATTTAATTATAGAAGATAATAATAATTATAATAATTTAATATAGCTACCTTCTGAATTTATACCTTTAAGTTCTAATTAGAAGTTTATAATGAAAAATAAGGCCTTGAAATATTTAAAGAAGAGAAACATTGGATAGTATGAGATATATAAGTATAATATAGGAATATGTGAAAGTGGTAAATATCAGAATAGAATTATTATTCCTTCATATAATAAATATAATCAATTAAATTATTTTACTGCAAGAACTATGGATAATGAAGTATAGCCTAAGTATCTTAATCCCCGGGGTATAAAAAAAGATGAAGTAGTAGTATTTTAGAGTTTAATAAATTGGGAATATCCTGTGGTATTAGTCTAGGGCATATTTGATGCTATGACAGTTAATTTTAATAGTATACCATTATTAGGTAAAACAGTGAATAAGGCATTATTATAGACAATATTGTTATATGATGCATAGGTAATAGTTGCTTTAGATAATGATGCATACAATGATGAATTGAAATTATTAAAGAAATTATATAAGAGCGGTATAAATAATTTATATTATTTATTTTTGGATAAAAATAATAAAGACCCTAATACAATGGGTTGCATAAAGTTCTGGGATTATTTAAATAAGAATATTAAATAGTTCAATGAAAACAGTGAATTAGACATATTAAAATATAAACTAAATTAAAGGAGTACATTATGATTAATAAAATATTTCATTTATCTGATATTCATATCAGATTGAGTAAAAGACAAGAGTAGTATAAATAGGTTTTAGAAAAAGTTAAGTAGGAAATATTAAAGCGCAAGGATGATAATTCTATTATCATTATCACTGGTGATTTATTTCATACTAAATTAGAATTATCCCCGGAAGCAATTGATATGGCGGGGTTGTATTTGACGGAATTATCAAATATATTACCTACATTTGTTATTACTGGTAATCATGATGCCAATCTATCAAATAAAAATAGATTAGATGCATTAACTCCTATTATTGAATTAATTGATGGGAAGAATTTGTTTTATTTAAGAGATACAGATTGGTATAATTATGATAATTTGAATTTTTGGGTTGCTTCAGTATTTGATGAAAGATTGCCTTTATAGTATCCCGAGAAATTAAATAATAATTATAACATTCTCCTTTATCATGGTAGATTAGATGGGATATAGGTTAATAATATAACATTTACAGGTGGATTTAAGTTATAGGATTTCAGTAAATTTGATTATGCGTTATTGGGCGATATCCATAAGAGAATAATTTTTAATAATCATTGTGCTTATGCGGGTTCATTAATACAATTAAATTATGGTGAAGAACCGGATGGACACGGTTTATTATTATGGAATTTAGATAATGCAAGTATTGAATAGATAGATATTTTAAATAATTATGCTTATTATAATCTTATAGTTAAAGATGGAGAAATAATAAATAAGCCTGATATTACAGCTAAACATCCTAGAATTAAAATTAAATATAGTAATACTGATTTAAAGACTTTAAGAAATTTGCAAACTGAACTCAAGAGAGATTATGGAGCGATAGAGATATTATTAAGTAGGGAAGATATTGAATTTGAAAAAATATCAACGAATTTAGATTACAATATAGAAGATATAAATGATGTAGAATATCAATAGAAGTTAATAAGGGAATATATTAAGGATACTAAAAAGAATATTGATAATAAAAAAATTGAAGCATTATTAGACATTAATAAAGAAATGAATGAGACATTTAAGTAGGAAATTCAGAAAGATAATGGTTTAAAGAAGCAACAGAATATATGGTCAATTGAGAAGTTAGAGTTTGATAATTTCTTTTCTTATGAATAGAATAATGTAATTAATTTTAATTCTCATAAAGGTATAGTTGGCATAGTAGGTGAAAATGCGGCTGGTAAATCAAGTATAATAGATTGTATTTTATTTATGTTATATGATAGAACTTCAAGAGGTAATAGGGCATTATCAATTTTGAATAATAAGAAAGATAGACTATGGGGTCGTATAACATTAAATATTAATAATAAATTATATTATATTGAAAAGAGTGGCGAATTGAACAAAAAAGGTGATTCATTACCAATTAAGATAAGATTTTATACTATTGATGATAATACTGGAGAGGAAATTGATTTATCTGGAGTAGATAGAAATAATACTAATAATATTATAGCAAGTTATATAGGAGATTATGAAGATGCCATAAATACATTCATATCTACTCAGGGCAATAGTAATTTATTTATAGAGATGCAGAATGCTAATAGAAAATAGTTATTAAATTCTTTATTGAATCTATAGATTTTTGATAAATTTTATGATGAAAGCAATGATAAATTAAAAGAATTAAAGGGTTATTTGGCTACTGTTAATATTTAGAATTTAGAAACTGAATTAGAGAATATAAAAAATAATATTCAAGTATTAACAGGATAGAATGTATTATTACAACAGCAAGTAGATGAATATATTAACAAAATAAAGAATATAGAATTAGAAAGAGATAATTTATTATCACAAAAGAAAGCAGAAATAAATATAGATTTTGATGTAGATAAATTAAATAATGAGATAATAGAATTAAACAAAAAGATTGAAAATAATCAAGCTAAGATATAGGAATTACTAAAGCAGAGAGAAAATATTGAAACTTTAATCTAGAATATTAAATCATAGATGGCTAAAATTGATATAGAAGATTATAAACAAAAATTAACAAAATTGAATGAAATTTATAATCAATATACTCAATTGAATATAGATTATAGTAAAACTAAGGCATTATATGAAGAACAACAAAAGAAAGTTAAATTATTAGAGAATGTTAAGTATAATCCTGAATGTCCATATTGTATGAGTAATCCTTTAACATTAGATGCTATATAGACTAGAAAAAAAGTAGCAGAAACCTAGGCTAAATTGAAAGAATTAGAAACAAAATTGACTGAGTATAGTGATAGTTTAAAATAGAGAGATATTGTTTTAGAAGTAGTGAATAATTATAATAATAATTTAGTGCCAAAATATAATCAATACATTCAGCAATTAAATAGTTTGGATAATCAAAAATTAAGTTTAGAGCAGAGTATACAGCAATGCAATAATAAAATAGAGCAAAATCAAAATTTGATTAAAGTATACAATGATAATAAAATTATTATAGAGCAAAATAGAAAAATAGACGAGAAATTATTAATAGTAAATAATACATTAAAAGATTTGAATAATAATAAGAATAATTTAAATGCTAAATTACAATCTAATCTTATATTAATTGCCACTAATCAACAGAAAATTGAGACTATAGAATAGAATATGAAAATATATTATGAGAAGAATAATAGACGTGAGCTACTCGATTTATATAAGAATATAATAGGTAAAAATGGATTACAGTATTACATTACTTCTAAAGTAGTTAAATTCTTAGAGAAAGAGGTCAATTCTGTTTTGGAATTATTAACTAATTTCAGTATTGAATTTATTTTAGATGGCAAGAATATTGATATTAATGTAGTTTATAGTGATAAGATTCATAGTGTATAGACCTGTTCTGGCTTTGAAAAATTCATTATTTCTATAGCATTAAGACATTCATTATCTATAATTAC
>Ga0209506_1001026_pt1 | contig 31763 bp, 27 predicted proteins | sample AD_JPNHG2_MetaG_FD_184409 | JGI IMG/M metagenome (GOLD analysis project Ga0209506, IMG submission 184409) | Active sludge microbial communities of municipal wastewater-treating anaerobic digesters from Japan - AD_JPNHG2_MetaG (SPAdes) (version 2) | ecosystem: Engineered > Bioreactor > Anaerobic...
AAATGAAAAACCAAAACAGGCTAACTCGGGAAAGTAATCAGCATTCTTATCGAATCCAGCGGCAAGCCCTACGGGATTGGAAAAATGATAGCCAAAGACGTCGCGCTTAAGCGAAGGGTGAGATACCGTGAACATTTTTATGCAAAGAAAACGCACCCCGGGAATGGTAAAGGCAACTTTAAGCGTTGCGACCACTAACTTATGAGCTAATTCAGGATTTAGAATGAAAAATATTGGTCTGATTAACTTCTTGTAAAGCATTTTTTTTGCAAAACTAACAAAAATAGTTAATCGGACTTTGTTGGATGATATATTTCAAAAGTATTATCTGAATAAATAAAAACAATTTGCTTTACAGCTTTTGGCGAAACCGAAGAGTTTACATTTGTAAATTTTGAAGATTTATGCAAATCTTCACTTTTGTTGTTGGTTTTTAAACTGGGATTATCGGTTTTGGGGATTAATGCTGTTGGTGGATCGAAAAGCGACTGTTGAACTGCAACCTTGTACATATTACCCTTGCCGGTTATAAGCCAATCTATATTCAACCTTGGGAAATTTGTGGCTAGTTTTTGGATAAAGTCAAAACTTGGCTTATTACGCCCTGAAAGTATATGGGAAATGGCACTGGGTTGAACCTCTAATATATCGGCCAGCTTCGCAGCAGTTATCTTTTCCTGCTCCATCAGCTTAAGCAATCTCTCGTTAACCATAATTGTAATGTTTTTGGTTGTATCATTTGTACTATTCACAAATGTAATTATTTGCAAGTTAACAACAAAATACAAATGTAAATATAGTAAAAACAAGTGTATTTACATATGTAACTCTAGGTTATAGGGCTTTGTGTAATTGATTTTTGGTAAAGCAATCCGATTGCGAACCAAATTAATCTTAAAAAGGAGTTAAATGAATGTTATCAACTTCTAAACGTGGCTATATTTTCAATATAGTAATACCCTTAGAGGGGTTTCATCCATAGTTAAATATACCTTTAAATTAAACACCAAATTTAAATCATCTACAAGGTCACGATTTCGCATTAAGCAACATACAGAACACACAATTAGGCATCCATAAAAAGTTGAAACAAGATTGATCCTGTGAACTAAAATTTTGCTGTCAACCGGATAGTTAAAATTAACCAATAGAACTGATTGTTATGTAATTATGGGTAATTCATATAGATCTTAAAGCACAAAGACCCTTCAAAATTTACTATCGCCGAAATTGGAAAATTCAAAGCAATATCCTTACAATCTTATACGTAATTAAGTAACCATCAAAAGTAAAAGCCTGAACTACTACCCTACTATGGTTTAATGATTTGGCTTGTTTTGTTTAGTAATAGTTGATTTTACAGGTATTGCTGATTACCAAATGGTTTAACACTACTCTTGATGCAACAATTATGAAAAAATTACTGGTAATATACCAACTAACATTATGGTTCAAAACATCTACTTTAATAAAATATTGTTTATAACTGATATAGAATAGTATATATCAACATTTTAACTAATATTTATACCAATATTCGTGCATGGATCAATATATTTTAAATAAACAAATAAGATAAAACAGATAATAGATTGATATAAAGTTATATAAATAATATGTTAACGCACATTTGATGTATCAACCATTTACCTCGATCATCTTTTTGAAATGTTACTTTTCCGAAAGCACTTATATTTACATTTGTAAACTAAGGTGCAGGGCTTTAAATTTTGTAGTATTTATCCTTTTTTTTGGGGATTTTAGGATGATAGTAAAAAGTATCTATTAGATATTCCCTTCTTCATTTTCCTTATCTGAAATGTACTTGGTAAAACTTAACATAATTAATAGCAAATTAAAATAATAAAGGCAAGCAGATAACCTGTAAGCCGGGTTCTGTGCGTTAAAAACGCTCCTATCATTTATCTGGGATTGTAGTCACCTACAACCTCAAGCGACCTACCCCCTCCGACACCCGACAAGCGGGAACAGAACGGGCAACCCTGTTTCGTAAGAAGTCGGAGTATACATGGTCTTGCAGCCCATAAGGTGCACGGCATTCCATATCGCTATGGAATCCGGTGAGCTCTTACCTCACCTTTTCACCCTTACCAAGCCAAGGGCATGGCGGTTATTTTCTGTTGCACTGCTATGCCCTCGCGGACATCTTCCGGTTAGGAAGTATGGTGCCCTGCGCTGCCCGGACTTTCCTCACCGGTATTGCACGGCGCGATAGGACGGTTATCTGCTTGCCTATTTTATTGTTTCAAAAAACTCTTTTCCCTTTATACTACTTAAGGAATACCATGGTTGCACCAAAGCCGTATTCTTTAAACGAAGCATCCTGATACCTTAGCTTTGGGTATTTGCTGCTTAACAGCTTGGTTATTTCGTACTTTAACTTCCCATTGCCTACTCCGTGAATAAAAACCATACGTTTAATAGTTGTACTTTTAATGCCTCCCTCAAGAGCGGTTTCGAAACGAGCAAGCTGAATTTTCAAGATTTCACCTGGTGTTAAATCCTTCCAATTGTCTATTAGCTCATGAATATGAAGATCAACCTCTTCAGTTTCAATATTAGGTTTCTTAACCTCTTTTACCTGAGTTGGTTTTTCCTTTTGCTTTATTGCCTCTACTATTGCCTTATCGGTTAAGTGACGAATAAAAGCCTCGCGCTTAGTGCTTGCAATGGAAATTATGTATGCGTCGATATCAAAAAAATCATTGCGTTTAAAATTGCCCCTTTTGTATAGTTTTATAGGGTCAAGCTCAATATCGTAGAATTCTGGCTGAAATGGCTTATATGGGATGTTCTTATAGTATATTGCTTGTAGGTTCATTAAAATCAGTTTACTTACATCTTCGGGGGTTAGCCTTTTAACCAATACCTTTGTATCGGGCTGAAGTATGCCTGAGCTAATTGGGGTATGATTATCGTCAATCACATTTGAAAGTACATAGAATACCCTATAGGTGCTATCGTTAACCAAATACATATCGAAAGTGGATTGCTGTAGGTTGGATATATTACTAGGAACAAAAGCTATATCCAACGAGAGTTCATCACCTGAACTATCAGCAACCTCTGGTGTGTCATCGGTTAGATTGATAACTTCAGACTTTGGCTTTTTGTTGCGATTTGCATCAGCCGTTTCCTTCTCCTGAACTGTTTTTTTCTGCAGGAGTTCATCGGCAGCCGGTTCAACCACTACCAGCTCAGATAAAAGAACTGGCATCTCAAAACCATCGAAAGTTTTGACCAAAGCCGTTCGCTTATCGATGATCCGAATAACCTCACCCCCTCCAACATCGTTTAAAAAACGAACCTTACATCCTACAGCTACATTCATAATAAAACTCCTCAGAATTACTCACAAATCTTTTTAACCCACAAAAATAACTAATTTTGTGGCCTTAGAGTCAAAAAAGGGATATGAAAGTTAAGAAAATAAGTATTACAGACTATGATTATGAGTTGCCCGATTCAAGGATAGCCAAACATCCTCTTGCTGAGAGGGACTGCTCTAAATTTCTTATTTACCAGAACGGTGAAATAACAAATGATACCTTCCGTAATATTAACCAATATATTACCCCAAAAAGCTTACTTATACTGAACAATACTAAGGTGGTTAGAGCAAGGTTAAGGTTTAAAAAGGAAAGTGGGGCAACAATTGAAGTATTTCTAATTGAACCCATTGAGCCAAGTGACTACGCTCTTTCGTTCTCGAGCAAGAAAAAGGTGGTATGGAAATGCATTGTGGGCAACCTTAAGCGTTGGAAGCAAGGCGAACTTCAAATGGAAATAGAAGGTACTGGAGGAAGGCTTGTGGCAAAACAGCTAAAAAGGCTTAGCGAAGGCGTAGAAGTTGAGTTCTTGTGGAACAACAGTTCTATGTCATTTGCCGATATTGTGGAAAAATGCGGTACTATGCCCATTCCCCCTTACCTAAACCGTGAAAGCGAGGATATTGACGGCTACCGTTATCAGACCATATATGCAGAGCCCGAAGGATCGGTAGCAGCGCCAACTGCCGGTCTTCATTTTACACCAAAGGTTTTTGAAAGTTTAAGTAAAATTCATGTTAAACCCCACTACATAACCCTACACGTAGGTGCAGGCACTTTTAAACCTGTAACATCCGATACCATTGAGGGTCACGAGATGCATACCGAACACTTTTTTGTTAGTCTAGAACTAGTAAAAAGACTATATCAAAATAGCGAGCCGGTTGTATGCGTAGGAACAACTACCTTAAGAACCTTGGAATCGTTGTATTGGCTTGGGGTTAAATTAAAACTTGGCAAGTTAAATGGGAACTTTAACATTTCGCAATGGGAACCATATGAGTTTGATTTTCAAATAGACGTTGGAGAAGCCTATAAGGCTCTTTACGAACACATGAAAAACAATGGCATTGAGACTTTATCGGCTTCAACACAAATTATTATTGCTCCCGGTTATGAAATAAAAACCTGCGATGCCCTAATAACCAATTTTCACCAACCACGCTCTACCCTTCTATTACTTGTTGCTGCTGCAGTTGGCAACGATTGGAAAAAAATATACCAATTTGCCTTAGACAACAATTTTAGGTTCTTAAGCTATGGCGATAGTAGTTTACTTCATATAAACAAATCAACATAAAATGGGATTTTTGCCCACATCGGTAAAAGAAATAAAAGCATTGGGCTGGGAACAGCCCGATATCATAATATTTACAGGTGATGCCTATGTTGATCATCCTGCATTTGGCGCTGCTGTTATTGGACGAGTACTGGAAAGCGAGGGATTTAAGGTTGCTATTGTACCCCAACCCAACTGGCGCGACGACCTGCGTGACTTTAAAAAATTAGGAGAGCCAAGGCTTTTCTTTGCCGTTACTGCCGGTAATATGGACTCCATGGTAAACCACTATACGGCCGCTAAAAGATTAAGGAGCGATGATGCCTATACCCCAGATGGTAAAGCAGGTTTTAGACCCGATTATGCCACAGTTGTATACTCCCGAATAATCAAAAAACTATATGCAAGCACCCCTTTGATTATTGGTGGTGTAGAGGCTTCGCTGCGTAGATTAACTCATTATGATTACTGGTCAGATACCCTCAAACCAAGTATTTTAGTTGATAGCCAAGCCGATATACTGGTTTATGGAATGGGTGAAAAAGCCATTATTGAAATTGCTAAAAAGCTTGACCAGGGTATGGCAATTGAATCGCTACGCGGGATACCCCAAGTTGCTTACATTGACCACAATATTGATAAGTATAAACGTGGGGAGGATATTCTAATACTAAGTTCATACGAGGAGTGTTTAGCCGACAAACTCAAATTTGCCAATAACTTTAAGATAATTGAGCAGGAATCGAACAGGATAAACAGTAAAATTCTTATAGAACCCATAGAGGATAGGTGTGTAGTTGTAAATCCGCCCTTTAATCCTGCCACAACCCATGAAATTGATAGATGGTATGATTTACCTTATACCCGATTACCACATCCGCGATACAAAGGGAAAACCATTCCTGCGTGGGAGATGATTAAATTCTCAGTAAACATACATCGGGGGTGTTTTGGAGGGTGTAGTTTCTGCACAATATCGGCCCATCAGGGACGTTTTATTTCGTCGCGTTCAGAGCAATCTATCCTGAAAGAGATTGAGGAAATAAAAAAAATCCCTGGTTTTGCAGGCTACCTCAGTGACCTTGGTGGGCCATCGGCTAATATGTATGGGATGGGTCCAAAGGATTTAAGCATTTGTGCCAAATGCAAACGGCCTTCGTGTATCTACCCGAATATCTGTAAAAATCTAAATTCGAGCCATGAGCCTATAAACAACCTATACAATCAAGTCCGTAAAGTAGAAGGAATAAAAAAAGCGTTTGTGGGCAGCGGGGTACGCTACGATTTATTTATAACTCGGAAGGATAGTAAAGCCGAGCGGGAATATTTTGAAAACCTATTTCTACATCATGTATCGGGGCGGTTAAAGGTGGCACCCGAACATACATCGGAAAAAGTACTAAAAATAATGCGAAAACCATCGTTTGAACTGTTTAAACAGCTTAAGCAGTGGTTTGATGCTTTGAACGAAAAATTTGGCCAAAAACAGCAATTAATTCCATACTTTATATCGAGCCATCCAGGGTCAACAGAACAAGACATGAAGCAGTTAGCCGAAGAAACCCGTAAGCTAAACTTCAAGCTTGAACAGGTTCAGGACTTCACGCCCACTCCCATGACCCTAGCATCAACAATTTACTATACAGGTATAAATCCCTATACTGGCGAAAAGGTTTACGTAGCCCGAAGCGTTGAAGAAAAACGCAAACAGCAAAGCTATTTCTTTTGGTATAAAAACGAAAGTAAATCCCTTTTTACCCAAAGTAAAAAGCGGCCACCCAAAAGGAAGCCGCCTATTAGATAAGTGAAGAATTTCAACTACAATGAGGTGCTGATTAGAAATACAGCAGCCAAAGAGATAATTGCATAAAGTTCTGGGAATACAGCAAGGATAAGGGTATTTACGAACACCTTGTGCCCATTACCAATGGCAGTAATACCGTTAGCACAAACCTGTCCCTGGCGAATTGCTGAGAAAAGCCCTACAAATCCCATGGCCAAACCTGCACCAAAAATTGCAGCAGCTTGAGCCCATGTGATTTCAGGGATAAGGAATTTCTTGAGCATAAAGTAACCGGTAAAGCCATAAAGACCCTGTGTTCCTGCAAGCGCGCTAAGAACAAGGAAGTTACCAAATGCACCAGGTTCCTTTTTCAAAGCGCCAACCGATGCGTTACCAGCAATGGTAACACCATAAGCACTTCCAACACCAGAAAGGATAATCATTATCCCAATTCCTAAGTAAGCAAAAATGATTGGTTCCATAGTTTAAAATTTATTAGGTTATTTAAATTATAAATCGATTTCAAATTTATTGGGCTTCAGCCGTATTCTTACGGAAAGGATTGTACCCTCTACCACCGCCTGTAAAGCCAGCATTCTTGTAAAACTCAACAAATGTCAAACGCATAGGATGTACAAGTGAACCTAATGCAGACATGAAAATATTAATGGAATGGCCAATAAGCAATATCAGAATAATAACAATATGCTTGAGCACCGGAGTATCGGGGGCCATACCAAAGGCAAGGCTATTAAACACACTACCTAGGATACCGCTACTCAGACCAAGGGCAAAGAGACGAATGTATGACAAGGTATCGCCTAAAAGGCCTGTAGCCATGTTGTAAGTATCCCAAAGGCCTAATCCAAAGTTGAATAGGGGATTTTTACCGGGTGAGTTAAAAAACATTATCCCAACGCCCGCAACACCAACAATAACCATATGGATTGGGCTGAAAAGTTTCAATGAACTTTCGGGGTTTTGGCCTAAAAGGTAGAAAACAGCCATGCTGAGGATTAATACAACCCAACTAATAGTAGAAATGGCATGCTTCCATGAAAACTGTACCCAAAGGTTAGCGGCTTTAACGCACATGCCAAAAACAATCTGCACAAGCCCAAGTATAAGGGATAACTTAAACATCTTATCCTGGTCAAAGAAGTAGGATTTAAAGCTCTCCAAAGCAGGAATATCTAACTCAACCAGGCTAGCGCCAAACACAGTACCGGTTAGTGCTCCAAACAACACAGTAGATATTCCAAGAATCTGAATTAAAGAAAGAAGAGGTTTAAGTTCTGGTTTTGCCTTAAACTTATAGATTGTGGCACCTAAGACAAAGATTAAACCGTAACCCGCATCGCCAAAGCAGAACCCAAAGAAGAGCATGAAGAATGGTGCAAAGAATGGGGTTAAGTCCAATTCTGCATAGGTTGGGAAGGCAAAAAGTTTACTAATGGGCTCAAACAGCTTTGCGAATTTACTGTTTCGAAGTAGAATAGGCGCGTTATCGTTCTTATCGGCCTTAGACGAAATGTAGATAATACTTTCGGCATCAAGAACTTCTTTTACCTTTTCATTCAAATCCTCAGGCACCCATCCCTCAAGTACCATTATGGTATTTCCTGCTTCGGCCGTTGCGCTTGACTTAACCATTTTAAAATCGAGCTGATTGGTAAGTTCAATCTGCTCTTTTTTAAGCAAATCGATGTAAAGAGCCAGAAAATCTAGTTCGGTGTTAATTTCATCGATACGTTTATGGTAGCGATGTATTTCTTCATCTTTTTGCTTAACTGAGAACTGAGGTGTTCGAACCTCCTGAACATCGGGCGAAATGGCCTCGCCTGTGTAATTAACCATTACAAAGTAGTATAGTCCATTGGTGTGGTTAACTATTTCAATAGGATACTCATTTACCCAGTCCTCATTAAAAACTTTCTCGGGTGCAATGAAAAATCGAATTGAAATACCTTTTTCGGCAAGGCTGTTAAGCAATTTCAAGTCAAAATTACCCCACGGTTCAACCTCTGCCAATTCCTTTTGGGCTTTTTTAATAGCATTTTCAAATTGCTCCCGTTCACGTTGAAGCAACTCAACACGCGAAACAATTTCATCGGCTGAAAGGCTGAGTGTGATTTTTTCGTCAGGGGCTTTTCGGCCTTCAAGAAACTTGATAGCAGTAGCTATCCTATTGATTCGGGCCAGAATCTCCTTTTCATCCTCGTCAACGTTTCGGTTTTCCATGGAAATATCAACCACGCCCAAATCCTGAAGTTTAAGCAGGAAATCGTCGAAATCGCGGTGATAAACCAGGAAGTTGTATTTATACATTGGTGTTATCATGACTCAACCTCCACGTTTTCGTATCGTTTCTTCACTATCTTCATAGCCGACTTCGAAAGGTTTTCCTCATCTTCGAGGAATCGCTTAATCTTCCGAATGGCGTTCTCATAGCCGGGAATTTGAACCTTTTCGTAAAGGTTTACCTTTTGTGTAGTTTTCTTACGCGCATGGTCAAGGAGCCGCATTTTTTCGTGGTAGAAATCGCGTTCAATACCAATTTCGGCTAGCTCCTTTAGAATTTTTACTCCATCGGTGTACCAGTAGGGGCGCGCAAAAACGCTATACTCTTTAACACTAAAAATTACCTCTTGTAGAACAGGTATTTTTACCCCGGCAATTTTGATAGTTCCAAGCCTAACATCGTCAATCTGAATCAGGTTACGCTCAAACTCTCCCCAAAGGCTAACCATATACTCATAATCCTTGATGCGTTTAGCCAGATGTTCCTCGAGTTCCTGCATCCTATTCTTAGCGCGCTTAACCTCCATACGCAAAGCCGACTCCTTATTCTTTAGGGTAGGCAAAGCTCTTTGGCGGATTTTAAGCTGCTTATTGAGCTCGTTAAGCGATGTTTTATTGAACTGAAACTTAATTGCCATGTTTTTAGCACATTATTAGTTTGCAGGCCAGTATTTCTCAACCAGCTCGTTCTTAATGGCCACTTCGGTTTTAGAGAAATACTTAGCAAAGAGCTGCCATGCAGTATTGAGCATGGTATCAACCTCTACGTTAACATCAATTGCCAGCAACTTTTCGGAATAGTCGTGGGCAAACTTAAGGGCACGCTCATCGTACTCAGTAAGGTCGAAGCCGTTTTCCAGCTTGGTTTTTGCATTTGCAGCATCGGCATACAGACGAACTGCAGCGTTCATAACCTGAGGATGATCCTCGCGAGTTTTCTTACCAATTACAAGCTGTTTCAAACGCGAGAGGCTTCGGAACGGGTCAACGATAACCTTACCTGTATCGCTATCGGTACGGAGGAAGAGCTGACCCTCAGTGATGTAACCAGTGTTATCGGGGATGGCGTGAGTAATATCGCCACCGGATAAAGTGGTTACCGCAATAATGGTGATTGATCCACCATCGGGGAACTGAACAGCTTTCTCGTAAATCTTTGCAAGGTCGGAGTAAAGCGAACCCGGCATGGAGTCCTTAGAAGGGATTTGATCCATACGGTTCGACACAATACTTAGAGCATCGGCGTAAAGAGTCATGTCAGTGAGGAGAACAAGAACTTTTTCCTTTTTCTCAACCGCAAAGTACTCGGCTGCGGTTAATGCCATGTCGGGCACAAGCAAGCGTTCAACAGGGGGCTGCTCAGTAGTATTAACAAAGCTAATGATACGGTCGAGCGCACCAGCATTTTCGAACACATTCTTGAAGAAAAGGAAGTCGTCGTTTGAGAGTCCCATGCCGCCAAGAATGATTTTATCGGCCTGAGCCCGGAGTGCTACCATAGCCATAACCTGGTTAAAAGGCTGGTCGGGGTCAGCAAAGAAAGGTATCTTTTGACCAGTAACAAGAGTATTGTTTAGGTCGATACCTGCAATACCGGTAGCAATGAGCTCCGAGGGTTGTTTACGGCGAAGGGGGTTAACCGAAGGGCCACCAATCTCACGGGGTTCACCCTCGATCTCCGAATCGCCAAACATGGGACGGCCATAGGCGTCAAAAAAGCGCCCTGCCAAATCGTCGCCTACTTTAAGTTTTGGGGGTTCGCCAAAGAAAACAACCTCGGCATTGGTAGGGATACCCTCAGTGCCGCTAAACACCTGTAGGGTAACCATATCACCCATAATTTTTACAACCTGGGCTAACCGACCGTGAACCATAGCTAATTCCTCGTTAGCCACACCTTGGGCCCGAAGCGATACGGTTGCCTTTGTGATACCCGTTAGCTGGGTGTATATTCTCTGAAATGCTTTAGTTTCCATTACTGTACCCTTCTTTCGTTAAGAATTGTTTCAAGTTCCTTCTCGTAGTTATAGAACTCTTCGGACTGGAACTCAGAGTAGTTCATTTGCTTAAGCGCGTTGATAATGCGTTTGTAATACGATGAGCATTGCTCAAAACCATCGAAATGGAAGTTAGTATCACATATCTGCATAACCTTTTCAAGCATATATCGCTGGCGCTTCAATGGCGTATTACAATCAATTTTATCGAAAGCATCCTGTTGCAATACAACAAAGTCAATGATCTCGGCCTTCCAGTAACGATCGTGATAGTCGAGAGGAACGCCATCGTCACCAAGTATGTTGATTTGTTCAAAGGCTTCCCTACCTCGCTGTATGATATTCTTTGTCTTCATTACCATATCAACCCAGGTTTCATTGACATTCTTATTCAGGAATTCCTGAATTTCAGGGTACTCAAGGTACTTAGAGTAACTATCCATTGGGTCGATGGCTGGATAACGTTTACTATCGGCGCGTTGCTGCGAGAGCGCATAGAAACAGCGGGCAGCCTTTTTGGTTGATTCGGTAACAGGCTCCTTAAGGTTACCACCAGCGGGCGAAACGGTACCGATGAAAGTAACTGAACCAGTGCTGCCATTATTGAGGTAAACGAAACCAGCACGGGCGTAGAAGTTGGCAATTACAGCTGGAAGGTCCATTGGGAAAGCATCGGGACCAGGAAGTTCCTCAAGACGGTTACTCATTTCACGCAGAGCCTGAGCCCAGCGGGATGTAGAGTCGGCCAAAAGCAGAACCTTTAAGCCCATGGAGCGGTAGTACTCAGCAATAGTCATTGCGGTGTAAACCGATGCCTCACGGGCAGCTACCGGCATGTTAGATGTATTACAAATTATGGTAGTACGTTCCATTAGCTTACGACCTGTACGTGGGTCATCGAGGTGAGGAAACTCAGTAAAAATTTCAACCACCTCATTGGCACGCTCACCGCAGGCTGCCATAATAATCATATCGGCATTAGCCTGTTTAGCCAAGGCGTGCTGTAGCACAGTTTTTCCGCAGCCAAATGGACCTGGAATAAAGCCAGTACCGCCCTCGGCAATAGGGTTAAGGGTATCAATAACCCTAACTCCCGTTTCAAGTATTTTGAATGGACGGGGTTTTTCCTTGTAAGCTGTGATAGCTTTTTTAACAGGCCATTTTTGGTACATGGTCACCTTATGCTCTTCACCTTTAGAATCAACAAGGACTGCAATGGAATCGGATACTTTATACTTACCAGCAGGAACAATTGATTTTACGGTGTACTTGTCGGTAAAGGTGAAAGGCACCATAATCTTGTGTTTAACCCAGTTTTCGGGGACTTCGCCAAGCCAATCGGCGGCGCTTACCTGAGCACCGGGCTCAACAAGTGGAGTAAAATCCCATTCCGAGTCAAAATCGAGGGCGTCAGTATAATCGCCTCGTTGAAGGAAAATGCCCTTCATTTTATCTAAGTCGTGCTGAAGCCCATCGTAGTTTTTGGAGAGGAGGCCAGGGCCAAGAGTAACTTCGAGCATGTGCCCCTGGAACTCAACAGGAGTTCCTACTCTAAGGCCGCGAGTGCTCTCGAACACCTGCACGTAAGCCAGTTTCCCAATAACCTTGATAACCTCGGCCATAAGCTTTGTGCCAGCGAGATTGATATAACAAATCTCGTTCTGGGCAACCGGGCCATCGACTTCAACAACCACAAGGTTCGAAATTATTCCGGTTACTTTTCCTTGAGTTTTCATTATGTTAATTGTTAATTAATAATCGCTTTAAAATTTCTCGGAGAGATTGTAGGATGACTTAAGATCATCGAAAAGTTTCCTGAAAAGTTCCTCACCGGTCTTGGCATCGAGCTTTAGCCAACGATGGACAATACCGGCACGAACAAAGAAACCAAGTATAAAGTTGATATTAAAGTAGTCCCAAGTAGTAAACTCAACAGACATGTCCCACTTAATTAGGTCAAGCTTACGTTCACGCTCCAAAACATCAGTGATATCGGTAGCCTGGATCAGCCTATCGATATAGTCGACTTCGCGCTTTAGGCCAAAATCAGCGGCCTGGCTTTTAACCAGAACCTCAGTAAGCCAGTTATTACCAACCAGTTGGGTGGCAGGATCGACCCCAAGCCTGCGACAGTTTAGCGCGGTAAGCACATTGTTAAAATCGCGAGTGAAGCTGAACCAGTACCTTATAAAATCGTTGTTTTGGCTAAGGGCAAGGTCGTAAAAAGATTCCAGGAACCTAATCTCAGGAAGTTTTTCAACCTCAAAAATATCCTTTGGCTGCTCATCCTGGTCAACCGCATCATCGGCAGAGCGCTGTTTGCCTGTAAAGCGGTAGTAAAAATCCTGCATGTATTGTGGGAGCTGATTAATATTCTCATCGAGCTCATCAAAAACAAATTTCTCGTAGGAGCCCAAGTCGTTGAACTCAAGTCCACGGTTGAGCAGCTTATTGAGAAAGTTGTCGTTATCGTAGGGCAAGTGCAGGAACTCTACCAGGCGGTAATCGGAAGAGGAAACCTGTTCCTTAACTTCCTGTTTCAAAGCGTTTACGCTGAAGTCCTTTCGGTCCTGATCCATAATCAGTTCCGGGAGGCCAGCCACCAGGTAGTAGTAGTTTCGCATCATTCTACTTACCTCCAAAAAGCATTGCAACTATTTTTGGACGCATGAAGTCCTTAAAGAGGTTCTCAAAATCGGTTTCGGTAAAGCTAACCACGTAGCTACCATCCTTTGGACCAATGCGGAAACCATACTTTATAGCCCTATCAACCTGAATTTCGACCTCTTTGTTGAGCAATGCATGGGTTTTGGTGGTGAAATGGTCGGTAATGGTTTTAGCCATTTCTTCGGGAACAAGTACACGCAGGCTAACGCTCTCAGCTGAGTTAGGTTCCCAACGGTTAATAGCAGTTTCAATTACCTTTTTCACAAAATCGGCATCCTTTAGGGCGTCAACCAGTGGGGCTTCGTAAAGTTTGGTTTCAATTAAGGAAACTATTTGCTGTTTGACCCCGCTGATAACCTGCTTGGCGGAAAGAGCAACCTCGGTATCGATATTTTTGCGGTAATCGTCGGCTTCCTTGCGGGCAGCGGCTATAATTCTTTCGGCTTCAGCTTTTGCATTGGCCACTATACGTGCTGCCTCATCCTTAGCCTTGGTCACAAGCTGATTAGCTTCAGCCTGTCCCTTTTCCAGACCTTCGCGATATATCTTCTCGGTTAACTCTTGAAGCTTATTCTGCATAGCTTATTCCTCCTGTATTATGTGTTTTTAGGGTTTTCGGTGATTATGTTGGTTCAAATTACTGCAACCTGTTACGGCAAAAATAATGTTTAGGTTATAGGCAAAAATATGACAATTGTTATGATTTTACCTAAAAATTAGCAATCAAATCAATGTTTTTATAGCGCATTGACCTAATAATCAATAAAATAATCATAAGCAAAATACTTGTTATCAATATAACATTAAAATATTTTAACTTTTTGCAATCGTTAGCATGTTAACAACTTATTTTGTCCAGTGCATTTTTTAACACATTGATTAAGCTCTCGGGGAGTTCAATGCCAATTGACAACCTAACCATTCCAGGGAAAGGATACTTGTCGCCCCACACTGGTTCCACGGGCATCAGTATTGTGTCAGCATCTCCAAGGGTTGGAATGAGATGAATATTGTGCGAAACCAACTGGATAAAAGTGTTGCAATTCTCTTGTTTATGGGTAAAGGAATTGCCTTTAATGTCAAAGGTAACAATTCCACCATACCCATTGCCAAATATTTTGCTAGCAATGTTGCTTGTTGGATGATAGGGCATTGAGGGATAGAGAACTTTTTCCACCGCAGGGTGCTTTGAAAGAAACTCTGCGATACGCTGTGCATTCGAAAAATGCTGTGAAATACGCAAGTGAAACGATTTCAGGTAATCGCTAAGCCGATAGGCATCGTCAGGGGAAATCATATGGCCAACCAGCTTGCGGTACTCAATTGCTTGTTTAAGCAAATCGATATCGTTACCACAAACCACTCCGGCTGAGAGGTTGCCGTGCCCTGCCAGGTATTTGGTTGCACTATGGATAACCAAATCGGCACCAAAATCTAACGGTTTTAGGATGTATGGTGTTGCAAATGTGTTATCGACAATAACCTTTGCCCCAAATCGCTTTGAAATCTTAACTATTTCAGGCACATCGGCAACAATGAGCATGGGGTTTGAAATAGCTTCAAGGAACACCACATCAGGCTTTTGCTCTTCCATCAACCTTTCAAACTGGCTGAGCGAATATGAATCGTTGGTTGGTGTAAACCTAACAATATTGAATCCGCGACGCGCAACTAAAACCTTATCGATAAAGGTATTAGTACCCCCGTAAATTTCAGAGAAGAACAGCCACTTCACCGGTTGAGCATTTACCTGAAAAATGGAAAGGGCAATATCAATTGCTGCTAATCCTGATTGAGCTAGGAGAGCCCAAGCAGAACCTTCGATTTTGGCAAGTTCCTGTTCAGTTTGAACAACGGTGGGATTACGGTAGCGGGAGTAGATATATAGGTCTGGGTCAGCAGGGTGGTTTACCTCATCGGCAAACGCCTTTTTCATAGTTGGGATGTCCTTAAGCCAGAATCCTGAATCCCTGTAAATGGGTGTACGTAAAGAATTTACCTTTTTCAACTATCATTTTTTTTACTCCATGCAAGATAGTAAAAAATTTGAGCCGCTCGTTTGTTTCTATCATTAAACTCAATCACCATTAGAATTTAACCCAAGTACCATGAATAAACAAATTCAACCAGGCTAATTTTAGGGGAATGAGTCGGAATAGACAGAATATGATGGAGTTAGAGGAAGTTAGAGGAAGTTAGAGGAAGTTAGAGGAAGTTAGAGGAATAGTAAAAAGCGAAATGTGAAAAATGAAAAGTGAGAAGTGAACAGCAAAACCTAAGTACCATGAAATAAAAAATTAAAATGGATTGAAAAAAAATGGGGATAAGTAAACATTTTTAGAGAATATTCACAATTTAATTTTCAATTGAGGAATCTACTAACAAAATCTAATCATTCCGAGATCTCGGAATGAAAGGTTTTGATAAGTCGGGATTACCCCTATAAGTAAAGTAGAAACAAGCTGTTTAAATGTTTTATTGTGTTACTATTGACTAATCTCGGTTTAAGATTACCTTTGCCTTGTAAAAAAAGCACTTCAATGAATACAGATTTATTAAGCTGGCCAAATGGTGTAGACTTTGCCATAACAATTTGCGATACAGCAGGAACTATTCTTTACATGAACGAAAAATCGCAAAAGGTTTTTGAACGCTGGGGAGGAAAGGAACTTATTGGAAAAAATCTTTTTGACTGCCATTCCGACAATTCAGTAAGAATAATCAAAGAGCTTATGGCCACAGGAAAATCAAACACATATACCATTGAAAAGAATGGAGTTAAAAAACTAATACACCAAACTCCTTGGTACAGCAACGGTAGAGTGGCAGGAATGGTAGAAATTTCAATTGAAACACCGGAAGGGATGCCTCATAGGGTAAGGTAATCTACTTTCCCTTGCGCCAACGCTCAAAAATGGATATTTTTGGCTGAGCTGTTGCCTGAAAAATTCCCTTATTTACCTTTCTTATATCCTCTACCACATAGAAAAGGTTTGGGTTAAAGTTTAAAAGAAGACTCTGAACCTCAGGGAGATTCTTCCGGTTAATAACGGAGTAAATAATACTTACCTCACCCTGTGCGCCCTGAGCCTGAAAGGATGTTGCACCAAATCCGCTGGCATTGAGGATCTGAACAAGATCGGCTCCATTATCGGTTGAAAACACCCTGACCAATACCTTTCCAAAAGCCAATCGCTCCTCCACCAGCATGCCAATATAGTTGCCTGTAGCAAAACCAGCGGCATAGCCAAAGTAACAGGCAAAATTGTTGAGGTTCTTCATGATTTGGCTTATGGCAACAATCCAGATAAACACCTCAAAAAATCCTAAAATGGGAGCAATGCGGCGTTGACCCTTTGAAACGTAAATAATACGCAATGTCCCTATGGTTACATCGCATATTCGAGCAAAAAAGATGAGCAATGGTAAAACACCATACAGATATAAATCGGATTGAAGAAAGTCGGGAGCCATTTGAAAATATTACTATTGCTCTGCAAATTTACGCAAATAAAATATTACCATAAAATTTCTAAATTTAGGCTCTAAAACCATGAATGCGATGTGGAAATATCTTGTTTTTCTGGTAGGAATACTAGTAACCCATGATTTGGCTATAAGCCAAACAAAAATTCGGCAAAGTCCTATCGACAGCAAGGATTTGATGAACACCGTTAAATTCTTATCGTCAGAGCGATTTAAAGGGCGGCTGCCTGGTTCGGTAGAATATGAGCAGGCCTCACGTTACGTTGCTACAAGGTTTAAAAATGCCGGTTTAAATCCATTGTTGGGGAACACCATGTTGCAGGAGTTTGATGAAGAAGTTAACTACATACTGGATGCAAGGGTATTTCTATTAGATCAGAACAATCGCCCTACACAACCCATGTATTTAGGAGAGGATTTTGTATGTAGAGGATTTACCGGTTCAGGGGAAGTACGAGGTGAAACTGTTTTTGCCGGATTTGGTATAAAAAATGATGAATACAACGATTACCGAAGTATTGATGTCCGCAATAAAATTGTTATAGTATTCAAATCGACCCCACCCTGGCAAGCCAGTTCCGGTAGTTGGGGCGATGTATCGCCACGGGGAAAGGCTAGAATAGCAAAAGAATTAGGTGCTAAAGCCATAATCTTTATCGGTGAACCCCACATGACACCAAACACCATGGTATATGGGAGCATAGCCTGTGGCCCTAAGCCACATCTAGCTGATTTCCCAATGATACATGCCGGCAGTAGGTTTACCGATAGCCTTTTTAGCAAGTTACCCTACAAACCCGCCGATTTCTATGAAATGATAAAACGCGACAAAGCCCCCCACTCCGTTGAAACCGATAAATCGATCTATATCAACGTACGAGCCGTTTACCAGGAAGCAAAAAAGACTTTTAATGTTGTAGGCTATATTGAAGGCTCTGACCCTAAGCTTAAGCATGAATATATTATCCTGGGAGCGCACCTTGACCATGTTGGCTACCAGGGCGATAAGCTTTACTTTCCTGGGGCAAATGATAATGCATCGGGCGTTGCCGGGCTAATTGCAATTGCCGAAGCAATAAACAAATCAACTACGAAGCCCCTCCGTTCAGTTGTTTTTGTGGCCTTTTCGTCAGAAGAATCCGGCTTAAAAGGATCGAAATATTTTGTTGCAAATATGCCCATTAATGCCGATAAGGTGGTAGCCATGCTCAACTTTGACTGTATTGGGCAAGGCGATAGCATTGCCATTGGTGGCAGGTTGAGCTATCCGAAGCTTTGGAAAAAAGCCAAAAAGATTGATAAAAGAAACACCAAACTACTAAGCCCAAAAACATTTGGTGGCGGTGGTGCCGATGCCCAACCTTTTTACGAAGCAGGTATTCCTACGCTTTACTTCAACACCAGTGGTGGATACAAGTATCTGCATCAAGCTACTGATAAGCCAGAAACCCTTAACCCTGAAGTTTTTGAAAAGGTTGTACATTTAGGGTACCTAACCACTATGGAGCTTGCCAATAAAAATTATAAACGAGAGAAGGACAGACAAAAGAAAAAGGCCTCGTAAGTGAGGCCTTTTTACTTAATTCCCTTCAATCCATTTAATCACCTTATCGCTGTTTGGTTTTTCCTTTGGTGGTATCATATCGACAAGTTTTCCATTTTCGTCTATCAGGTACTTCTGGAAATTCCATTTAACCTCGCTATCCATTACACCATTCATACTTTTTTGGGTAAGCCACTGGTACAGGGGATGGGTGTCATTCCCCTTAACCGATATTTTTGCCATCATAGGGAAGGATACACTAAAACGAGTAGTGCAAAACTCCTTAATTTCCTGATTGGTTCCAGGTTCCTGCCCCATAAAATTATTGGCCGGAAATCCAATAATAACAAAGTTTTTATCCTTGTACTTATCATAAAGCGCTTGTAAATCCTCGTACTGTGGTGTAAACCCACATTTTGATGCAGTATTAACAACCATTACCTTTTTTCCCTTCAGCTTTGAGAGAGGAAACTCGTTGCCATCGATATCGGTTACCACAAAACTATGGAAACTTACATTTTGTGCATTTGTGGTGCTAAGTGTTGTAGCCAACAGAATTATCATACCTAAAATTTTCATGATGTTTACTTTTTAGTTGTAAAAGGTAAACACAAAATGGGACAAAATGTTTTAATGAAAACCGAAAAAGGAAAAGAAATGTAAAATTCCAAGCGATTTTAGAACCATCAACCCTTATAATAAGGTTGATAATAAATTTTAAGGTTTTGCAAAACTTTTTTCAGAGCACCCCAAAGAGCGCGCTAATAATTAAAACAGGCATCCACCTTTTCCTTACCTATTGCCAGAATTATATTCTTTCAAATGTTGATTTGGGTAACCATCCCTTATTGCCATCGGCAATTCGAATCTCGCACCACTCGCCAACATTGCGTAAGGTCTCGACCTTTGTTCCTGCGTGGAGAATGAAAAGGTCATTTGAACTCTCCGAAGGAGAACTTTTTACCGAAACGGCGGAGGAAGTTACAATAGCGTGGTTGGAATTTACAATTCTATTTTTTTGCGAAACACTAAAAGCAAGTGAAACAATGAAAATAAAAGCAGAAAACCATGAAATGATAAAAGCGTATTTCTTTATTAAATATTTACCAGAGAACTGAAAAATCATAAATAAAATCAGTGCAATTATAAATGATGAAATAGCAAGAAAAGCCCAAGTGTTAGAGCTAAATAGGTTGGAAATGGACTTTACCCACTTAACCACGAAAAAATCAGGGATAGCCTCAATCTTGTCAGTAGTGTAGGCACGGGCTAGTTCGAGGTTAAAAGAGATATCGTCATCGCCAGGGTTTAGCAGGTAAGCCCTCTCGAAATTGAGAATGGCGTGTGCTATATCGTTTAGCTTGAAATAGGCATTCCCAAGGTTGAAGTAAAGCTCAGCGCTCACCTTTCCGTTTGCCACAATAGCTTCATAATGGGTAACAGCTTCGGAATATTTCCCCTCAGTGTAGTATTTATTAGCCAATGCGAAAAGTGAATCGGGATTTTGCATTGTTACCTTTCCAAACAGGCTAACAGGAACTATCATTAATGCTAAGTATAGAATGCGTTTCATTTCCTGAAAGTTTTTAATGTCACATTTACTTACGTTTTAGAGTATCTTCCAGATCCTCAATTAGCGAAAATGTCTTCTCGTAGATATCAGTCATTTGCGAATGCTCTGCCATTGGGGCAAAACGTGCATATTCGCAAGTCTCAACTATGGAACGGAAAGTAGAAATTCTGTCGGCATCAACACCCTGTTGGGTTAGCTTCTCCGATGCATTATCGAGGCTTAGCGATGCCAAAGGAATATTGAGTTTATCGGACACATACCCCCAAATAGCTTTATGGATCTCCTCAAAGAACTGGGCATTATTGTTCTGCTCAAGTAGTTGCGACGCCATTTTGAGTCGTTTCTGGGCAACATTGCTTGCCCTCCGGGTTCTAACCAAGGCTACATCTTGCATTCGCTGGCGATAGCGACGGAATAGATACGAAAATGTAATGAATAATGCAATTAGTAATATGTATAGAAGTTGATAATAACCCGACGTAACCCAAAATGCAGATTTTGATTTGAAAGCAGAGCTTGATGTTTTAATAAAACGAATATCTTTCCCGATAAACTTGATATCTTCCTTGCCAAAACTTGCAACCATAACATTGCCAGTGCTTGACGAATCGGCACTTACGGCAACAGAGATAGCTGATGTTTTAAGGGTAATATAAGATTCCTTATCAGGGTCAAAATAAGAAAACACAGCCGGTTCTATGCTGAAATTACCGCCAGCTCTTGGTATGCAAACATACTCGTAAGTTTTGCTACCCATTGCATTACCCTCATCAACTGAAATGTTCTCGGAAATTTTTGGGTCAAAAACTTCAAATGTTGAGGGGAAATTAAGTTTTGGGTTCCCAATTAGCTTAAGGTTTCCTTTCCCTGATATTTTAAGCCTGTAGGTAAAAGCATCGTTAGCTTTAAGGGTGTTCTTATCAACCGAAGCATCAATTTTGAAGCTACCAACTGCACCTGTAAACCCTTGCGGTTCAGGCAACGGAAGTTTTTTGATATTTATGCTAACCGGCTTACTCACTAGACGCTTGCGGTATGTTTCGAAACCTCCTCCAAAAAACTCGTCGAAAATGGAGCGTGGGCCAGATCTGTGCCCCTGATAAACCACTACCAGTTCAAAGGGATCAATTTCAATTTTATCAGCTTTCTGAGGGAAAAGTAGGTAACGGCGAATTACGCCGGCATTATATATTTTGCCATTCACATTGGCGCGCTCAAAGTTTACATTTGGGGAACTTTTAATCTCCTGGCTCCAGAATCCATCGAAAGCAGGAAATTTAGCATCTTCAAAAGCCATAATGCTTACCCGGGTGTATATCTTTATCACTGCTTCAATGGGTTCACCTACGTAGGCTGATTTCCGGGTGAGCTCAATGGTTACAAATAGTTCATCGCCCGGCAAATCGTCGGTTTGAGTTTCCCTAACGTTTCGAGATGCGGGTTGGCTGGCTCTGCTTGCAGCATTTCCTGATGTTGTTTTTACCACCTCAATTGTTATGGGATTTGAGCGAATACGCTCCTTGCCCACAACAGCCTCTGCAGGATCAATCGTATATTTTCCCTCCTTGCTTGCAACAAGTATATAGGTGTAGGTATAGGATTGACTTTGGGTAACTTTACCGTTAATCACCTCAATACTTGTGCTGCTGGATGTGCTAGGGCCAGCTAAAATATCGAAATCAACTATAGAGGGAGCCTTAAACTCTGATGGTTTAGCATTTAAAGTAAACGATAAGCTGAACTGCTCACCCACTTCAACCAGATTTGGTGCGTATGCCTGTAAGGTTACTTCCTGGGACTGTAAGTAACCACTGATGAAAAGCAATAGTATTCCGCTTAGGTATCGTTTCATAGGGTTTACCAGTTTTTGATTGAAGCCCCCGAAACCGGCTTGGCTTGTTTTTTATTTAGTTTATCCTGAATGTCCTTTTCGCGTTGCTGTAATGCCTGTAGCATTCGCTCTGCATCCTCTTTGGAAATCTTGGGTTGTTGTTGCTGTTGGTTATTTTTATTCTGGTTATTCTGTTGATTGTCCTGTTTATTGTTATTATCCTTTTTATCTTCCTTTTTGTCTTGCTTTTTATCGTCTTTCTGATCCTTGTTATCCTTACTATCGTTGCTATTGTTTTGCTGCTGATTGTTGTTCTGGTTCTGCTGGTTCTGCATCATTCTAAGCGCCTCGGAAAGGTTATACTTAGCGTCAATATCGTTAGGATTATACTTGAGGGCCATTTTATAGGCATCGGCACTTTCCTTAAACTTATTTTGCTTGAAGAGCGAATTCCCTTTATTGTAATAAATCATCGACTTATCAGCATCGGAAAGAGCAGATGTGTTTATACCATTAAAGATTGAATCGGAATCAGAGAATTTGTTTTGCTTATAGAGGGCATCGCCAAGGTTGAAGTTTGCCTTGAAGGAATGCTTGTTTCTCTCAAGTGCTTCACGGTATTGCACTTCGGACTCCAAATAATCGTTTTTACTATATGCCCTATTACCACGTCGTATTAGCTTATGCTCGCTTTGAGCAAAAGTGTTAACCGTGAATCCAGCTAAAAGAATGATAAGTACAATATCTTTCCTCATATATCCTCCCTTGTTTTATCGGCACCAAAAAGGTTTACCTTTGATAAAAGCGAAGTTTTACGGTCAAGGATAATTAATTCAGCAAATAAAAGCGCAATGGCGATAGCCAATATATACTGATACTGCTCATTGTACTCGGAGTAAACCTTATCCTTAATTGCTCTACGGTCAACCTTTTTAAGCGACTCATAAATTGGCAATAAACCAAACTGGGTATTTGAAGCCCTAACATACTTCCCGTTAGCGGTAACAGCAATTTTTGTTAGGGTTTCCTCATCCAATCGGGTAATAACTACCTTTCCATCGGCATCTTTAAGGAACTCCTGATTATTCCCTAAGGGAATAGGCGCCCCTTCAGGGGAACCAATGCCAATGGTGTAGATAGAAATACCGTTTTCGGCAGCCATTGCTGCAGCTTCAATAGGATCGTCGGTATGGTTTTCGCCATCGGAAATTAAAACTATCACCTTTCCGGTATTTGCATTGGGCGAAAAGGAATTTACAGCCAGCTCGATAGCCCTGCCTATGGCAGTTCCCTGCTTAGGAACCATTCCTGGATTTATTGATGACAAAAAGAGTTTAGCTGATGCATAGTCGTTAGTAACGGGGAGCTGAATGTAGGCATCGCCAGCAAAAACTATCAATCCAATACGGTCGTTGTTAAACCTATCGATAAGCTGCGAAATGGCTTGCTTGGCGCGCTCAATACGATTTGGTTTGATATCCTGTGCTAGCATGCTGTTGGAAACATCAAGGGCAATAATCATCTCCATACCCTTACGTTTTACCTCAGTAAGTTTGGCACCTACCTGTGGGCCAGCAAGTGCAATAATGATAAAAATGTATGCAGCAGTGGCAATGATAAACTTAATCCAGTAGCGCTTGAACGAATGTCCTGGCATTAATTTTAGGACAGTTTTGTATATGCCAAAACTAGTAATCCACTGCTTTTGCTTACGAACGGAATACCAGAATAATCCAATAATTACTGGTATAAGCAGTAAGAGATAAAGATATTCTGGGTTAGAAAAACGAAACATGGCAATCCTAAAATTAAATTCCTAATAAATAGGTTCTACGTAGAACAAATTCCAGTAAAAGCAAAATAAAGGCTGCCAATAACCAGCCACGATACTTTTCTTCACGCTTAGCATACTCATTGACCTCTATTTTTGATTTTTCAAGCTGGTCAATTTTTTGGTAAACCTGTTCAAGGGCCTTATTGTTAGTTGCTCTGAAATACTCTCCGCCTGTCATGTGGGCTATGCCTTTCAGCAAATCCTCATCGATTTCAACCTGCACGTCCTGGTAACGGGTTCCAAAGGGGGTTTGAACGGGATAAGGAGCCGTTCCATATGTTCCTACCCCGATGGTGTAAACCCTAATACCAAAGGTTTTTGCCATTTCGGCTGCGGTCATTGGCGCTATCTCACCACGGTTATTAACCCCATCGGTGAGGAGGATTATCACCTTACTTTTAGCATCGCTATCCTTTAAACGGGAAATAGCTGTGGCTAATCCGGAGCCTATAGCTGTGCCATCCTCAAGCACACCAATATCTACAGCTTTAAACTGATTAATCAGAGTTGCTCTGTCGGTAGTTAATGGGCAAAGGGTAAAACTTTCACCTGCAAAAATTACGAGTCCAATGCGGTCGTTAGCTCGGCCACTTATAAAATTAATACCCAAACTCTTTGCAGCCTCAAGCCTATCGGGCTTAAAATCACGGGCGAGCATACTACCCGATACATCGAGCGATAACACAATATCAATACCCTCGGTGGTAACATTCCGTTGGATATTAGTTGATTGTGGCCTGGCCAATGCAATAATGGCCAATGCCAATGCTAACATTCTTAATGCAAAGGGCAAATGCCGCAAATATACCTTTACTGACTTGCCCGTATTATCAAAGTGTTTAGCTGTTGAAATTACAAGCGCAGCCCTCGATTTATGTAACCTGTAAATATACCACCCCACTAAAGATGGAATTAGCAGTAACAGGTATAAAAACTTTGGGTTTGCATAAACTACTAAAAGCATAACCGGTTAGTTTGAATAGCTGGTTGATAAATCGGTATTATCGGCACTCTTAATCTCATCAGTTGGGTTTTCACCATCGTTTGAACTTTCAATAGGTTTAGTGCTGTGTACAAAATTGATTGCAAAGCTCAAAAAGCGACGGTTCTCATCGATGGTAGTTACATGCTTAGCAAATTTTACCAGGTCGGAAGTAAAGAGCAACTCGCGAAGGGTTTCAATGTAGGGAAAAAAGTCGAAGTCAAGCCTAGCTATTTCAGAAAGAATCTCGCTTGTAGTTTGCTCAGGAGCATTAATGTGAAAACGTCCTTCCAGGTAATTCCGAAGAATATCGATCAGCTTGGTATAGAACAGTTTGGGATTATCCGAAGCCCACTCCCTATTCTCCTCAAGCAGCATCAACTCCCTAAGAGCAACAACATGAGCGGGTTCTTTTGGCTTAAAGATATTGAGGAATGGCTTATTTTGCTTGCGACTACGCAAGTACATAACAAGCAGAACAATAATTGCAGCAAAGAGTAAGCCTAATCCGGCCCAAGGAGCCACCTCCGAAAATCGGATTGGTTCCTTTATTGGGGGCTTAATATCCTTGATATCCTTAAGGGTGGTGTCGCGCGGAACAAGCTTTACAAATAAGCTATCGGTGGTTATCCACGTAGTATCAACACTACCACCATGCTTGACCAAAACCGGAAACTTAGAAACACTAACATTTCCGGGAGAAAATGCCGTAACAGGAAGTTTAAAGCTGTAGCTACGGGTATTATCTTTAATAGTAGAATCGATAATAGGTTTACCAATAATGTATATCCCCCCGGGTAAAGTATCGGCTAGTACTGGTAAGGATACCGAAAAATTTCCTTTCCCATTAGCTATAATTGCAAACTCCACCCTATCACCTATCAGTATTGTATCGGCTTTTAGTACAGCCTTTATTTCAAGTTGCTCAATCTGAGCATCGACGTTAAGGGTTAGTAGCAAAAAAACTATAAAAACGAACCTTATTAACTTCATTTCGACCTCCTTTTGAAAAGCAACATTAGGGGTTTTACGTAATCCTCGTCGGTTCGCACCGATACCCAATCCACCTGAGCTTTGGTAAAAGTCTGTTTCAGATTTTCAGTAGTGATATTCCACCATTGGCTGTAATAGTTTTGCACCAGTTTGTTTGCTGTGTCAATCCAAATGTCATTACCTGTTTCGGCATCGGTAAAACGGACAAGGCCAACGGGTGGAAGTTGAGTTTCGCGATCATCGTAAATCCGTATAGCCACAACATCGTGCTTATTGTTAGCAATGCTAATGGCATCGGTAAACCTTGGTTGGTAATTTTGTTCATTAAAATCAATGAAATCGCTCAGTACAAAAGCAGTGCTGCGCTTTTTTATGGCGTTTGTCAAGAACCTAAGCGCCTCAGCAATATTTGTTTCCTTGCCCGATGGCTCAAAATTCAGCAATTCGCTTATTATTCTGAGTATGTGTTTACTACCCTTCTGGGGTGGAATAAATTTTTCCACCTTATCGGAAAAGAGAATAACCCCAATTTTATCGTTATTTTGAATGGCCGAAAAGGCAAGAACAGCAGCAACCTCAGCTATTACATGCCTTTTAAAGTGTTGGGTGGAGCCAAAGTTCTGCGAACCGCTAACATCGATAAGAAGCATTACAGTAAGTTCACGCTCCTCCTCAAAAACCTTAACGTAGGGTTGGTTGTAACGAGCAGTAACGTTCCAGTCGATACTGCGAATATCGTCACCTACCCTATACTCGCGAACCTCGCTAAAAGCCATACCGCGCCCCTTAAAAGCGCTATGGTATTGACCGGCAAATATTTGGCGGGTTAATCCCCTTGTTTTAATTTCAATACGTCGAACTTTTTTCAGAAGTTCTGCTGTTTCCACGGCTATACCTATTTAGAGTGAGGCCTGATGGTAAGGGTAAGAAACCATTTCCCTTTTATCAGGGTTAAATCGTAACTCTTGCCCTCCTTTATTTCAAGCCACTTATTGGTTGATACCTGTTGATATTTGCTATTCAGTTCATTCACAACCTGGTCGTAAAGCCACGTGTTATACATTCTAGATACCGCAGTGCAAAAGCCATCAGTATCAATCATGAAAAGTATGGTCTGCTCATCGAGGGTGTTAACGTACTTCAAAAAGCCCCGGTCGTCAACATTCACCTCCTTTTCAAAGTAGAAACCTTTATTCTCCTGCGGCATCCGTTTGGCTATTTCATCCTTGTGCAAGCCAATGTAATTCTGAGCGCTAGCTGATAGGCTCAAGAAAGCGATTGCTACTGAAAGGAATATGATAGCCAATGGTTTCATGGTTGCTATGGAACCTCTATCGTGTTAAGTATTTCAGTAATTATATCCTCCGATGTAATGTTTTCGGCCTCGGCCTCGTAGGTTAATCCTATACGATGACGCAAAACATCAAAACATACAGCGCGAACATCCTCAGGAATAACGTATCCACGACGTTTAATAAAGGCGTAAGCCTTTGAAGCCAACCCAAGGCTAATGGATGCACGAGGTGAGGCTCCATAGGAAATCATAGGTTCAAATCGCTGCAGGTTATACTGTGCTGGATAGCGAGTTGCGAACACTACATCCAGAATATACTTTTCAATTTTCTCATCCATGTAAACCTCACGAACAACCTGACGCGCCTTCACAATATCGGTGGGTTTTAGGACTTTTTCTGGTTTTGGGAACTGCATGGCCAGATTTTCACGCATGATAAGGCGTTCCTCCTCCAGCTTTGGATAACCAATTTTGACCTTAAGCATGAAACGGTCGACCTGAGCCTCAGGAAGCGGATAGGTTCCTTCCTGTTCAATTGGATTCTGAGTTGCCAAAACCAGGAAAGGTTCTTCGAGCTTGTAGGTTTCGTCGCCAATGGTTACCTGACGTTCCTGCATGGCCTCAAGCAAAGCGCTCTGAACCTTAGCTGGAGCACGGTTAATTTCATCGGCAAGAATAAAGTTTGCAAAAATTGGCCCTTTTTTAACGGTAAATTGTTCGGATTTTGGGCTGTAAATAAGTGTTCCAATAAGGTCGGCAGGAAGCAAATCGGGGGTGAACTGAATACGGTTAAACTTAACATCGATGATGTTTGCCAAAGTATTTATGGCAAGCGTTTTGGCTAAGCCAGGAACACCTTCAAGTAGAATGTGTCCATCGGCAAGTAATCCAACCAGTAACGACTCAACAAGGTGTTTTTGGCCAACAATTACCTTGCCCATTTCAATGTTGATAATGTCAACAAAGGAACTTTCAAGTCTTATCCTCTCATTTAGCTCCTTAATGTCAAGGGTCGATTGAACACTCATAAAAATATCTTTTTAAAATTTGTTTAACCTTATATGAAACCTCAATTGCAAATATGATAATAAATAGATGCCTGCGATGTTAATTTTCGTTAAATGAAATTTTAGCTATAATAAAGGTAGTTAAAGGCTTTCAGACACTTTTATAATTGATTTTTAAATAAATCCAAGTACCATGAATTAAATTTTTGAGGAATGATTCGGAATGAACGGAATGAGTCGGAATAGAGAGAATATGATGGAGTTAGATGGAGTTAGAGGAAGTTAGAGGAAGTTAGAGGAAGCTAGAGGAAGTTAGAAGAAGTTAGAGGAAGTTTGAGTCCGTGAAACGTGAACCGTGAGCCGTGAAACGCAAGATTTGAGGCGGGAATGAGACGGAATGAATCGGAATAGAAAGAATATGATGGAGTTAGAGGAAGTTAGAGGAATAGTAAAAAGTGAACAGCTAAACCAAACGACCATGAATTAACAAGTTCAACCGGGCTAATAAAAATGTGGATACAGAAACATTTTTAGAGGAAATTCGTCAATAGAAAAATTCTATGGACGAATCTCGGAAATATTTCAAAATAGCTTTATATACGAGTATATTTGTTGTGTAATTTAATGCAAAATGGATTATTGAACAGGAATCAGGGGACCTTTTTTTTTTCATGTTTCTTTTAAATACATAGTGAGCAAACGATGTCATAAAGGAAGATCAAAAGCAAGTATAATGGCAATAAATAGATATTTCATTTACCTATCGTACAGGGGCACAAACTATCATGGCTGGCAGATTCAGGAAAACGCCACCAGTGTCCAGAACTTAGTAAACAATGCTTTGAGTATACTGCTAAAGGAAAACATTCAAACCATAGGTGCAGGTAGAACCGATACGGGCGTTCATGCCAGGTTCTATGTGGCGCATTTCGATTCTGTAGCCAGCAATTTGGAATCAGACGGTAAGTTTTTGCACAGCTTAAACAGAATTTTACCCAACGATATTGCCATTCATCAAATTAAAAAGGTAAACCCGAGCGCGAATGCCCGTTTCGATGCCACCTTAAGGGGTTATGAGTATGTGATTTGCCGTAACAAAGATCCCTTCTGGATTGGCCTATCGTGGTTTTACGATGCCCAGCTAAACATTGATAATATGCAGCTGGCAGCACAACAGTTAATGAACTATACCGATTTTACCAGCTTTAGCAAGGTTGGCTCCGAAACAAAAACCAATAACTGCCAGATATATAAAGCGGAATGGAACGAGAGTGGTAACCTGCTCATATTTACCATTGAGGCTAACCGGTTTTTACGCAACATGGTACGTGCCATTGTAGGCACTCTAATTGATGTGGGAAGAGGAAAAATAACGCCAGAAGAGTTTGCCCAAGTAATTGAGAAGCGTGATAGAAAATTGGCCGGAACCTCTGCTCCGGCCGAGGGGTTATACCTTACAAGGATAGAGTATCCTGATAATCTAATATAGCTTGCTTACCTGCAGGGTTGATGTTCCTCCCGCAAAAGGTCGTTTACAGTTTTAACTGGCGAGAATGTTGCCAAGGGTACTTCAACAAAAATGGTATTCCAGTTGCTCATGGCCCCATTCCAAAGCCCCGGAAGCTCTAACGCCTTGAGCTGTTTACCATCCTTGCTCTTTACTGAAATAAAGCCGGTTTGCGGATCGCGGTAGTTAAGCAGGTTAAACTTATTCCCTTTAAAATCAATGAATGAACATACTATATCAACAGGGTTGAAATGGGTTGATGCATTCAGGATAGCTTTAGAAGTAGGGTCGTTCATATCTATCTGTGAACTTTCAACAATCTGAAGCGATGTTGTGCCGTCGGGATTAACTGCCCAGAATGGGCCACCACCGGGCTCTCCCTCATTTTTAACCATACCGCAAACCCTAATTGGCCTATTAAGCACGCTAAACAGATACTTGTTCAGCTCCGCAGGGTCTGAGGTATTTAACGATGCCGGTGGTATAACACAGAGCTCATCGCGGGTAAAGTCAAGAATTGCCAAAAGTTCGTCAACCGAAAGGTTTTGGCTGTCGAGCTCTTGCAGGTATTTATAAATAATACCTCGGTAGCTAAGCAGCATTCCCGCAAGTGCTTTTTTATACCGAACGGTTAGCGGTTTAAGATGGTCTGGAGCAACGTTGTCGATATTCTTAATGAACACCAATTCGTGGCCTAAATCGTTGAGATTCTCAATTAATGCACCATGCCCACCGGGGCGAAAAAGTAGAGTGCCATCATCGTTACGGAAAGGATTATTGTTCATATCAACCGCAATGGTGTCGGTTGATGGCTTTTGAACCGAGTAGGTAATGTTAAGGGTTACTTCATAGTGGTTTTCGTAGTATGACTTTACGCGTTCAATCAGCTGCTCAAAGCCAGCAATGTGTTCGGGCGACACCGTAAGGTGAATATTTACATTACCATGCTGGTCGCGAGCATACTGTGCCCCCTCAACCAGATGCTCTTCCATGGCAGTACGAGCAATATCGCCATACTTGTGGAATAGGATAAGCGCTTTTGGCAGATTTCCGTAATTTAGCCCCTCGGAACCTAGCAGAGTATTTACTATGGGCATATAATCCTTACTATCAATAAGTTCATCCATCTTATAACCCTGCATCCAGAGTTCATTGTAAAGCTTGTCGAAAAATGGGAACTCTTTTATTCTCTCGAAAAAGGTGAAAACGGTATTAAAACCTTTATCGTTAAAACACTCCAACCCTTTTACCGGATAATCGGACTGAAACTCATAGAGATGTTTAAACATACGGGTTGCCGCACCCGATGCAGGAACAAACTTAACCCTACTACCCTCAAAATCGCGGTACATTTCAATGAGGCTATCAAGTTCCTCTCCATCCAACCGAATTATCCCGTTGCCCACGGTAGCGGGTTTAACCAACTTCATGTAAGGGAAGCCCTTTTTAAATGATTGAATTTGCTGCTCAACCATTTCGGGAGTTATTCCCTTTCGCTGCATCTGCACAATATCCTGCTGGCTATACATAGTGTTATTTTTTGGGTTCTATTTTATTAAAACTTTCATAATGATTGGGAAAGAAAATTAATTTTAAATTTATTAAATTTTTCCCCATTCAAACATCAACCGGCACAAGTTTTTTCCGTTGCTGGCGTTCGCAATTTCAACAATGCTCTCATCTTGCGAATTTTGAAAACGTGATGCAATTATGCTATCGTTTGCTTTACCTTCAGCATTAAAGTTAACCACTACCCTTTTGGGAAAATAGCTTTTAAAATGCTCAATGCTAAAGGTATTGTAGGCCCAATCGATATACCTAACATTATTAACGTGCTGATTCATATCTATATCGCCAATGCGAACATCAAATTTTTCCGAAAATTCAGGGCTAACGCTTTGTTCAACCAGTTTGGTTGCATTGCGCCCTAATGAACTTCTAGTTGCATAATCGAAATCGGAGTACCACTCAGCCCTTACTGGCCGACGGGTTTGAATGTTAAGAACCAACCAGCTCGATGAAGCAGCAATTATTGTATTTCCTAAATGGTCATATACCTCAAAATCGCGTAAGGCAAAAATTCCATCAACTCCCCTAGGCCAGGTTAGCAGAACTACCTCATCGGTCCATGCAGGTAACCGGTATATTTCAACTTCAACACGCGACAGAGCCCAAAACCAACCCTTCTGTAACAGATGCTCCCAGCCATAACCCAGTAAATGGGCATGCTCCCAGGCAATCTCCTGCAAGTAATTAAACAGGGCCGTAACTGTTAACCTTTGGTTAAAATCAACCTCGTACGAATGAACCTTTAGCTTATGCCTGTGGTATTTTGG
>Ga0209506_1001036_pt1 | contig 31482 bp, 34 predicted proteins | sample AD_JPNHG2_MetaG_FD_184409 | JGI IMG/M metagenome (GOLD analysis project Ga0209506, IMG submission 184409) | Active sludge microbial communities of municipal wastewater-treating anaerobic digesters from Japan - AD_JPNHG2_MetaG (SPAdes) (version 2) | ecosystem: Engineered > Bioreactor > Anaerobic...
AAGAAAGTAAAATTGTAAAAGTATTGAGAGATGCTGGATACAATGTAATAACAACACATATTGAAGATGGAAAAGATTTTTTCAAATACGAACCTGAAAATTATGATATGATTATTACAAACCCACCTTATTCTTTAAAAGATAAATTTCTGAAACGTGCTTATGAATTAAAAAAACCATTTATGTTTTTACTTCCTTTGACCGCATTAGAGGGAGTTGAACGTGGAAAAATGTTTAATGAAAATGGTATTCAGTTGTTGATACCAAACAAACGTTTTAATTTTAAACCTGAAAAGAATAGTGGTGCTTGGTTTCAAACATCTTGGTTTTGTTTCGGGTGTGGATTAAGTTCTGATTTGAACTTTGTGTCCTTAAAATAGCGTATAACGGCTACAAATATAAAATCGGCAGGGATTAAGTGAAGACTAATTTAATAAATATGAGCAAATTAGCAAAACAAAGGAAAAATACTTAAACAAATATAAAAATATGCTGACAGTTTTAAAATATGACGTAAATCATGTTTTTATATGTTAATACAATATGACTATTTATATATATATATATATAACTTTACGAGAAATTAATTAATTATGAAAACAAAACTATTAGAATTAATCATTGCTTACAGTGATGAGAAACTGAAAGACTTAAACCATAAAACAGAAGATGAATTATGGGAAATATTAGATAAATTATTATTAACCCTTTATAAAAAATCACACAATGAAAGTATTTAGAAATGGTTATTTACAAAAACCTGTTACAAAGTTTTCTAAAATAGAAAAAGTACAACTATTTTTAGCAATATCTTTTTTAGTTTTATTAATTACAATTGGAGTTATAGGACTTTTAATATTTGCTTTATTATGCGATGGCTACTTATTATAATATTATCTTTAACTTTAATAGCTTTTATACATCAACATATAAAAGATGTTGAAGAAAAAGAAATGTTAAGAAATGAACTTTTTGACCTTATGTGGGAAAAAGATTCATTACAATCTATAGAACAGCATTATGTTATAGGAAGTTATTACAATCCTGTAGTAAATCAATGTGATGTAGATTGCCTATTCACAGCTAATATGTCTTATATAGACACTATAGCTCTAAATAACTATCAACTTCGATGGGTAGCTATATCCAGAGATTTATTAAAACATTATAATTTTAATGATACTATTATAGTCCATTCTAATAATCAAAAAATAAATGGATTATGGGTTATTAAAGATGTTATGAATAAAAGGTATCAAAAGAGAATTGATTTTTTAGTTCCTTTAAATGATACGTTACAAATAGGTAAAATAGCATTAAAAATTAAAAAATATAGAACTTAAAACAAATAAATGGTGTAGGTTAAATCTGAGTAAAATTCTTACTTTTATAAAACAGATGTAAAATGAAAAGTGATAATACTTCAATATGTACTTTTAGAAATAAAAAATATGTTTTTTTAAATCAAGAAGCTCTACAAAATCTTAATAAAAAAATACAAAAAGAAGAAAAACTTTATAATCAAAACCCAACTATCGAAAGACTGAAATCTTTATCTTTATTATATAATAAAAGAGAATGTTTAGAGTGTAGGAGTAAATTGGTTATAGGTGATTTTGAAAAACGTGTATTTTTTGAAAAATGGGATTAAATTTTTAAAATAATTTTTTATGCAACGTAACTATTTAATAATTTTAGGTCAAGTAACACACATTAGTGAACTCCAAACCTATCCTAAAGAGAAAGGTACTCTTTATAAAAAAACCTTAACAATTGAAACTCCTGATGGGCAAGTTTTATATCCAGAAATAAGAAACGAGAATATAAAAATTCTTGACTTAGAAGCTGTAAGAATCGGTGATAATGTTCAGTTATTATTTTCTTTTGAAGGTAGTGAAAAGAATGGTAAGTTTTATAACAATATACATATAGCTAATATTAAAAAACTTTAATATGGATTTTTGTGTTTTCGATATAGAAACTGATGGACTGTTAGATGAAGTAACTAAAATACATGTATTTAGTTATACAATTATTAGTGGTGAAAATTCAAAATCAGGAAGTCTTTATGATTACCAAGAAATCATAACTTTTTTACTTTCTCAAGAAGTTTTAGTTGGTCATAACATAATAAGGTATGATATTCCTGTTCTTGAAAAAATACTTGGTATAGATTTATCTTCTAAAGAGATTATAGATACATTAGGTTTATCATGGTATGTTTTCTGTCAAGAGAAGCAACATAGTTTAGAAGTGTTGGGAGAAAAAGTTGGTGTGTCAAAAATTGAAATATCAAATTGGCAAAATCTTTCTATTGAAGATTACACAAAAAGATGTGAAACGGATGTTAAAATTAATGTAAAAGTTTTTAAACATATTTACAACATCATATACGATGTTTACAAAGGAGATGTTGGAAAACTAATACATTACCTCAACTTTAAATTAAAATGCCTTAGAGACCAAGAAAAAGCTAAAATTTGGGTAGATAAAATAAAACTTTACAAAGCTAAACAAGAATTAAGTTATGAAGTCCAAAAGAAAGAGCAAATTGTTTCTGCCTTAATGCCTTTAGGAAAAGTTTTATATAAAAAACCAAAGGTTATTATAAATAAAGATGGTACATTAACAGAACATGGTAAAAAATGGTTTGAAATTCTAAAAGAAAACAATCTTCCAAATGAAACAGAAGAAATACGAGAAGTTGGAAATCCAGGCTCTATCCCTCAAATTAAAAATTGGTTATTTTCTTTAGGGTGGAAACCTTTTACCTTTAAAGTTTCAAAATCTACAGGAGAACAAGTACCACAAATCAATTTACCTTTTGGTCAAGGATTATGTGAGTCAATTAAAATTCTATATGATATAGAACCAAATCTAAAAGAACTTGAAAGCTATTTCATGCTACGCAACAGATTAAGTTGTATAGAAGGATTTATAGAAAGTATGGATAAAGATGGTTATGTTCAAGCTTCAGCAAAAGGACTTACAAATACTTTACGATTAAGACACTCAAAACCTATAGTTAATTTACCAGCAATAGATAAACCTTATGGTAAAGAAATTAGAGGTCTTATTTCTGTTAAAGAAGATGATGAGATTTTAATCGGTATGGATATTTCAGGTCTTGAAAGTGCTACTGCTGACCATTATGTTTATTTTTATGACCCAGAGTATGTAAAAGAGAAAAGAACACCAGGTTTTGACCCACATATAGATATAGCATTTCTTGCTAACATGGTAACTGAAGAAGAGGTAAAGTTCTTTAAATACATTGAAAGCTTATCAGATAAAGAAAAAGAGTTGCTATCTAAAGAAGATAGAGATAGAATAAAACTTATAAAGAAAAAACGACATACAGCTAAAACAGGGAACTTTGCAATGACTTATAATGCTTACCCACCTAAAATACAAGAAATTTGTCGTTTTGAAACTTTAGAAGAAGCTCAACATTTATTTGATGTTTATTGGGAAAGAAATAAGGGTATAAAAATGGTAGTAAATGATACTATCATTAAAAAAGTCAAAGGCAGATTTTGGCTTTGGAATCCTGTTGCTCAACTTTGGATGTATCTAAAAACAGAAAAAGATACTTTTTCATGCTTAAATCAATCTACAGGAAGTTATGTTTTTAACTGTTTACTTCGTATAGTTAAAGAAAAAATATCTGGAAAAGGTGAAATTTTATTAGAATACCATGATGAAATGCTTATAAGAACTAAAGAATATTTAAAAGAAGAAGTTCTTTCTTGTTTAGATGAAGCTGTTGTTATGTTAAATAATCAACTGAAACTTAATATAGAAATTAGTATAAGTAAAGAAATTGGAAAAAACTATGCAGATTGTCATTAATGAAAACAAAGACACAAATACAAAAAGAAATTAAATCAAAACTATCTAAAAATCCTCATGGACTTGCAATTATAGCTCAAAGGGTTGGTAAGACTAAAATATGTATTGATTTAATTAAAAGAGATAAACCCAAAAGTATATTATGGGTTATTCTTTCTAAAGACTTACATAGAGATATTATGTCTGAATTTAAAAAATGGAAAGCTGATAAGTACACCAATATTTTAACTATAAGTACTTATAATTCTTTACCTAAAATTACAGGACATTTTGATACTATCATATTAGATGAAGTACAATCAGTTACAGAAATTAATATGTGTAATATTCTTAATGGTCATTTAACATATAAACATATTTTAGGTGTATCAGGTACATATACTAAATCTATAGAAAAACAAGAAATATATAAGAAATTAAATCTTGAGGTTCTGGTTGATTATGGTATAAATGAGGCTGTAGAAGATGGTGTATTATCAGACTATAAAATAAATGTGATTAATATTCCATATAATCCTAATATCTCTAAAGAAGTAAAATATATCAATCAAAAAATAGAATATTACAATAAAGGTATAATCACATACTTAGATGGTAAGATTTCTATTAAAGGAATGATATCTACAGAACTGAATGTAAGATTTAATAGAATGGTAGATGATGGAAAACTATTTAATATACTGTCAGACACAGGAAAATCTGTTGGGTATATAATATCTAAACCCGATGGGTCTAAAACAGGTAAGTTTAACCCTTTTCAAGATATAATTTATTATATCAAAAATGAAAAACTTTATCAAAAAGTCCCAGCTTTTCTTTTAATTAAAAGAGCACAAATTATTGGTAATTCTCCACAAAAAGAACAATATTGTAGAAAATTACAAACATCTTTAAAAGGTAAAAGAAATATCTTTTTTTGTAACTCAATACAACAATCTGAAAATATAAGTGAATACTTATATAATAGTACAACAGATACTAAGTATTTAGATATGTTCAATAATATGGAAATATCTGAACTTGTTATGGTTAATTCAGGTAGTGTTGGATATACATATAAACAAGTAGATAATTTAATTATTGTTCAGGTAGATTCTGATAGTAATGGTAAGTCAAGCCAAAAATTAAGCAGAACTTTATTAAAACAAATTGATTATCAAGCTACTATATGGATTTTGTGCCTTAAAGGAACTCAAGATGAAGTGTGGGTACAAGAATTTTTGAAAACTTTTAATCAAGACAAAATAAATGTTATTGAATAAAAATATTTGTGATTTACTTAAAAAAAGTAACATAAATCTTGATGAAGCTCTTCTTTATTTATTATCTTTGTATTTTGAAATTAGAAATGATTGTATATCTAATCAAGTAAAAAGTAAAGTTCATACTTTAGGGATTGTAAAACAATCTATAACAGGTTTACAATGGACAATACCACTTTTTGAAGGAGCTGAAACCGCATTTGAATGGGTTAAAACAGAATATATACCCTTATTTACAGCAGCTAATCGTGAGAAAGGTGGTCATGTTAAAGAATCTACAATACGTATGAAGAAATTTTTTGCTGAAAACCCTGATGTAAGAAAAGATGAAGTTATAGGTGCAACACAAATGTATATTAGGGAAACTCCTGATTCTACATATTTACGCCTACCACACTATTTTATTTATAAAGGGGTTGGATTGGATAGAATATCAGACCTCAATTTTTGGATTGAAAAATATAGAGAAAATAATCAAAAACAAGTAATTAGAAGCCTTGATAAAACAATAAGATAATGAATTTCAAAACAGAGTTTAAAAAAGGTCAGGAAGGTAGAAATAAGGGTTTACCTATGGGTGAAGGATTAGAAAATATATCTCAAGCTCTTAACGGTATTCAGAGAGGTATGTCTTATGGTGTAGCTGCACCACCTAAAATAGGTAAAAGTACTTTTGTTGATGAGGGTTTTATATTAGGTCCATATAAATATTGGCTTAAATCTCCTTTTAATATTGTTTGGATTTATCTTTCTTATGAAATGGACAGAGTTTCAAAAGAGTTTGATTTCTGTACATATTTTCTTTATAATGAATATAATATAGAGAAAATTCAACTTCCTGATGGAATATATTTTGAAGATAAAATGGGTAAAATAGTAAATTGGGTTTATCTTTCTTCAGACTATTTAAGAGGAAGACTACAAGATACAGAAAAAAGACCAATTCTTATAGACCCTTATGTTAAGGAAAAGATGATAAAAGTATATGAAGAAAGAATTATACCTTTATTTGGAGAATATGATGAGAATGGTTTTCAACTTAAAAAAGGTTTAATGACATTTCATGGTGAAGCTGATAATCCCACAGGGATTTATAATATGCTCATAGAGATTGCTTCACAAAGAGGACAATTCATCTATCAAAATTACCAAAACAAAGAAGGAGAGATTAAACAAAAAAGAATTGGCTATAAACCTAATGACCCAGATGAGTATGTGATAGTAATTACAGATACGATAAGAAAATTAAAAAGAGAACGTGGTTTTACTTTAAAAGAAAATATAGATAAACATTTAGAGTTCACAACAATACTTCGTAATTTATGTAATTACACATTTATCAATATTGTACATAGTAACAGGGATTTAGCTGATGCTAACAAAATGAAACAAATGGGAGAATATATTCACGTAACTCCAGAACAAATTAAAGATTCTGGAAATATAAGTGAGGAAAGCTCTCATATAATAACTTTATTTAATCCTACAGATACCAGGTATAATCTTGAAAAACATTTTGGTATAACCATTAGGGATAAGGCTCAAAACTTACTTTATCCAAATTTAAGGACAGTACATCTTGTAGAATCACGATTTACTGAAGCCCCAAGACATTTTGCACTAAACATGTTAGGTCATGTTAAAACATTTAAACAATTTAAAGGATAAAATATGGCTTTAAAAATAGGTATAGTAGGACCACCCAATAGTGGAAAATCCTATTCAAGAACCTTTATAGAAAAAGGTGAAGAAGTTTTTGTTATAGCACCAAGTCATAAAATGACACATATAACAACAAGTAATGGTGAACCAATAAAACAATTGGTAAAAGATGATAAAGGCAATTATGTTTCAGGAAATTGGACTTTATGTCCAAGTCTTGATAAATTACCTTTAATTTTAGATTTTGTTCAAAAGTTACCACACATTAAAGTAGTAATACTACCTGATTTTACACATTTTATAAGTAAGATTATAGCTGACCCAAATTTTATTAAACGTAAGGCTGGAGGAGAAGCTTTTCAACGATTTTGGGAATTAGCTGGTGATACCCTTAATAATTTTATTCTCTCTTTAGATTATCTACGTGAGGATTTAATTATAATAACAGAATATCATTCTGAATATGACGAAAGTTTAGATTCTTTCAAAATATTTGTACCAGGTGGTAAAATGTTAGAAGAAAAATTTAAGCTTGACAGTTATTATGATTTTATGTTATACACTCATACTGAACAAAAAGAATCTGGAGAAATAGAAAATTATTATTTTGTAACTAAAAAATGGAAAAAATATAATGCAAGATTTGCTAATCTGTTTGAAGATGTACTAATTCCCAATAATTTACAATTAGTATTAGACACTTTTAGAAAAGCTTCAGGAATTTAATTATTACAACAATGAAAGAAATAAAAATTAGTGAAATTTTAAACCTTTTAGAAAAAGGTTACACAAGAGATATGCTTAAAAAGCATTACTCTCTAACAAATAAAGAGATTAAAAATCTTTTTACACACCCTAAATTAAAAGGGTTAAAAGCTAAAAAAGCATTAAGCTTTGAAATAATTGATGATACTGTAAAATTAAAAGCAGTCCCTACATTTACTTATGAGGAAATAGCTCAAAGTTCTGTAGTAGAGGAAGTTGATACTGATGTACAGAATTTAGAACAACCAGAGCCAATTGATTTTGAACAAAAAATTCAAGAAGAACAAGTAAAAACTGAAAAATCTGAAATTTTATTTAACAATTAAATATATAAATTATGTCGTTTGGATATGTAAGTGATAATGATGAGTCATTAAAAGGGAAAGAATTTTCAAATCTAAATTTTGGTTTGAATCATGGGTTTATTACAAAATTTGAATATAACCCAAATGCAGGTAAAGATGGTGCTCCAGCAGATGCTATTGATATAGAGGTAACTTCTTTAGAAGGTAAAACAGTTAAATCTCGTATTTATGATGTAGGTGATGTTTATAACGCAGACAATGTAAAAATAGGACCATTAGATGAAGGTTATGAAAATGTGGCTAAAGTTGAAAGAGCACAAAAAAGTGCTGTAATTACACATTTTGTAAAAGCTTTAGGTGTAACGGAAGAAACTATAATAAAAGCTTTAACTCCAGCACCAAAAAACTTTGCAGAGTATGCACAAATTATGACTTCTTTAGTAGCTAAAAACTACTCAAGTATTCCTGTAGATTTCTTTGTACAATACCAATGGTCTATAAAAGGTGACGCAAAAATGACTTATCTTGAATTACCTAAAAACATGAAAGATGGTTATTTTATAGTACCATCTATAAAACCTAATGGTGAGTGGAAAGAAGTTCGTAATGAAAAAGGGTTATCTTATGTTGATAATGTTGGAAATATCCATCCTATAACAAAATCTAAAAACTTTTTAGAATCAAATAAAGCTAAACAACAGAAAAAGGATGAGACAGCTGCAACATTTGCACTTATGAATCAATCTACACCAACAATATCAGGCTGGTAATATATGTTTGTAACTTCTGACAATATACTAACTAAAGAGGATATTCTACAGTATACAACTGAAGAAAAAATCTTTGAATTGGTTTTTGGATATATTCCAGAAGTTTATAAAAAGGTAACTTCACCCTTTAGAGAGGATAGAACACCAGGTTGCTGGTTTGAATATTCTCCTGAAGGTGAGTTACGTTTTGTAGATTTTGGTAATCCTGCTGTAATTAGAGGTACAAGAATGAAAAATATTAATTGTTTTGATGCAGTTAAAATTTATTTTAATCTTAAAAGCCTCCATGATGCTTGTATTTATATTCACACGCAATTAGATACAAAAACTGCTAAAAAACTTATCAAAAAAGAAAAACCTACTATTATAAAAAGAAGTCCTGTAGAGTTAGATTTTTTACCAAGACCTTTTGATTACAGAGATAAAAAATTCTGGAAAAAGTATAAAATTTCTTCAGATAATTTAATAGAAGATAATGTTTTTGCTTTAGAAAGTATTAAAATGTTCAATACAAGAAAAGGTACATTACAATTTCAAATTTATGATATAGGTTATGCTTACACACAATTCTTAAATAATAAAATGAAATTTTATTTTCCTAAAAGACCAAAAAAAGACCGTTTTATAACTAATTGTACCCAAAATGATATGGGTGGTATGCAATCTTTAGTGGAATCTGGGGAAATATTATTTATAACTAAAGCTTATAAAGACTATAGAGTATTAAAAAACATAGGTTTAAATGTTGTGTGGAATCAAATGGAAGGTGCAGTACCTTCAACTGATATACTCTTATCTTTATGTTATAGATTTAAGAAAATATATGTATTTTTTGATAATGATGAAGCTGGTTTAATTGGTGGTTCAGTATTTGTGCAGGCTTTAAATAATATTATACCACAAATTGCAGAACAAATTTATTTACCTAAAGATTACCCAAAAGACCCTTCTGACCTTATTGCTTTTAAAGGTGAGTATCATCTATTAAAATTTTTAGAAAAATATGTATGAAATTTCTAAAGATTTTTTACCGCTAATTATTCAAAAAATTAATGAAGAACCTTTAAAAACTTTCTTTTACCATGATTTGTATAAAGAAAAGTACTATCCTGAAAAGGACAAAATATTCTCTTTTTATAAAAAACCTTTAAAAGACATCAAAAGAATTGATGTGCATCTATTTCCAGATGTAGAATATAATCTTAACACTCTTTATATCTCTCTGACAACAAATAGTAGCAGAAATAAAGAGCATCTTTATTATTGGGAAAATATGAGTATATCTTTAATTAGGTATATCTCAAAAGTAAAACCTTGTGTATGGGTACTTACTAAAGAAACAAAAAAGTATATAAAAGATATAACAAATCATATTTTAGTAAATAATTATTCAGATGATGAGTTACCTTTTATACCATTAAACCAATACACTAACTATGTGATAATCATAGATGAAAATTTAAACAAATATTTAAAATTTATAAAATTATGACTACAAGAAAAATTACTGTGTACTCTACACTTGGACAACAAAATGTAACTTTTGACACTGATGTAAAAACTTGGGGTGAATTATCAGAACTTATCTATGAAGAAATAGATGGGATTGATTTAAAAAAGATGATTGCTATAGAAAGCGTTTCTAAAAATTCTTTTGACCATCCTGAGGCATTGTTACCTGAAGAAGATTGTATTATCTTTTTACGTGTACGTAATACTGATAAAGGTGTTGATTATTCAACATTAACAATGAAAGAACTTCGTGAAGAAGTAAAAAAATTTAAAGCTATTTATGGACAAGACTTCGTAGCAGTATTAAAAGCAAATGGAAATTGGACACAGTTTACTACAGCAAAATTAGCAGATGTTTTAAATCAATATGCTTTTTATGTTTCTGAAAAACAGGAAGAAATAGAAAATTCTAATCAAGTATTAGTTGATAAAGAAGACATTTCTCTTATTACACGTATGCTTAAGGCTGTTGCAACTAAAGTTGACCAACTATTAAATATTAAAGAGAAGAAAGATAGAAGTGAAATTGAAAAGCTTGATTTAGAAGCTAAAAAATTGTTTAGTAAAATATAGTATTCACAAAGTTAAGAAGGGTAGGATTTCCTACCTTTCTTTTTTTTAATTTATTGTTATGACACATAATGATTTACCAACATTTATTGAAAATATACAAAAAAATGGTTTATTACGTTCAACAAAAAAAATATATAGAAGTAAATATATACAAAAACTATTAGGTATTAATGAAGAGAATCTTACAATAATACTAAAACAGTATGACAATATCTTAACAGCACTAAAAAAACAATTTAAAGATTCTTGGGATATTCTTTTTGATAATAATGGTAAAAAAATATCTATAGTTATATATTATCCTAAAATGGAAATATATTCACCTAAAATAAATATGAGAAGAACAATACATGAAGTTTTTATTGAGATTCCTATAATATTTCATGATAATACATTACAATTTAGCTCTATAAGACTTTTTAGAGGTGCTACAAGTGTATTTGAAAAAAGCCATACATATAGTTACTCACATACATCAAGATATGACAGTAGTAATTTTAACGATTTATTCTTTAAAAGCAAACCTATTTGTATGGGTCATAGTGAGATAGCGGAAAAATTAGCAGAATTAAACTTAGGAAAACAATTTAATCTACCTGATTTAGAGCTATTCTTTCTTTTTTTAGACCTTATAATACCTATAGAAGATAGAAATGGTGTTTATTATTCTATTGAGCATTTAAACACTCTACCTGAAGAAAGTAAATGTAGATACTATGATATTGAATATAATATTAAAGCGAATTTTGATAAAAATAAGATTGAATTATTTTTAAGATTTTTAAATTATAAAAAAATCAATATAAATGACATATTTCAAATTAATCTTGATACTAATACAAATTCCCTTTCGGTTTTACCAACAGAAACTTTATATCCAATAGTTAAGGATTTTGCTTTAAATGAGAATTGTGTAAAGAGTTATTTTATTGAAAATGGGCAAAAATACTTTTATAACCTTAGTAAGAATATTAGTGCTAAAAAAAGACAAAGCGAGGATATAAAAGAATTTAAGTATTTTCTAAAAGATTGTGAATATATTATTTTTAGGGGTGAAAAGAAAAAACCTAAATATATAACACAAGACTTTAATTCCTCTGAAAAAGATTTTGTACAAGCAGAGGTATATGTCAGTCATTCAGAAATTATTTTATTAATTGAACAATTTAAATTATACATTTTACATGAATACGCAAGAAAAAAACATACAGGTATACGTGCCTAAAACTTTTAGCAATAAGGTCAGTTATATTTGCTCAAAGATACCAAATGTTGAATGGTGTGGAATACTATTTTATACTGTTGACAGTTCTATAAAATCTCCCGAAACTTGTAAATATACTTTACAAGATATTTTACCTATGAGTAAAGATTCTGGTGGAAGTACATCATATCAAACAGATGATAGAGTTATTGATTATCTTATGGCAGACCCAAAAAGATTACAATGGAAACAAGGTGATATTCATAGCCACCATAATTTAGGGTCTTACTTTTCATCAATTGACTATAAAGATTTACAACATCAAACAGATACAAGTAATGTAATTCTCTCTATAACAGTAGATAATAAAAATCTATATGTTGGTAAAGTTGGTATAAAAGCAAGAGCAAATGTGTCAGAGATTGTATACATAGCCCGTGATGAAGATGGTCAGAAATATGAATTAAAAAAAGAACAAAAAGTTTTAGAAACAATAGAAATTTTTAATTGTGTATTTACATTTGAAGATTCTAAAATTGAAGTTGACACTGATTTTCAAGGGTATGTAGATAGAATTATTAAAGAGGCTGAATTAAAAACTTCAAAATTTATTACACATAATAATACTACAGAATTTGGTTCTTTCCAACCACGAACTCATCAAACACCCTTATATCAAAATAATTTTAACTATTCTTCAAAACAAATGGAATTACCTTTTTCATATGAAGAAGATGATAATTATTTATCAATGGAGGAGGAGATTCTTATTGGAGCATTAACAGGAAGACAACCAAAGTTTACAGATACAGTTAGTTTATCTATAACTGATTTTGTGAGGTCCCAAAAAGTTTTAAAGCATCAAATAGAATTTTTTAATAAAAATATAAAAGAGATATTAAAAACTTATACAAATGTTGATGCAGAACAGATAGAACTTATGGAAGGAATTATAGAGATTTTAAAAGAAAATATGATATCTGCACCATATACCATTGAACAATTAATAAAAAATATGTTTAATTTAATACAAGAAAAAACAAATGGAAGATAATTTTAGATTTAGTGGTTTTAATTGGTTTGATAAGGTTAGACAAAGTTATGTAACTATAGGTGGAGCAGGAGGTATAGGGAGTTATGTAGCTTTTCTTTTAGCAAGAGCTCAAGTAAAAGAAATAGTTATATATGATTTTGATACTGTAGAGCAACATAATTTAGGGTGTCAATTATTTTTTAGAAATTCTTTACACGATAAAAAAACACAAGCTTGTAGAACTTTTATTCAAGAAACAACAGATTTAAAGACAAATTTTCAAGAATATGGCAAAGTTACTCCAGAAACAGTTATATATACAAATGCTGTATTTTCTTGTTTTGATAATTTTGAAGCAAGGAAAATTCTTTTTAACCTCTGGAAAAATGACTTATTAAGTTCAGCTACAGATTATCAAAAAGAATTTATCTTTATAGATGGTAGATTAGATGGGGAATTACTTCAAGTATATTGTGTTACAAAAGATAATTACTTATTGTATGAGGAAACTTTACAAGAATCTTCTTTAACCACAATGGGTACATTATGTACAATGCAACAAACTTCACACATTGGAGCTATGATTGGAGGATATATGGTATCTTTTTATACTAACTTTATGTCCAATTTAGCTGAAAATATAGAAGCCAGAGAAGTTCCATATTTCTTTGAAATGTATACACCTTTAGCCCAACCAACTATAATTTCTAATATTGAATCAAAAAAATTAGTTGCTGAAAAATTAGTAGTAAAAACAACAAAATTACCTTTTTAATATGGAAAATTTTACAAGAGAGGTTTTATATACTATAAATCATCCAAATCCAAATTCACGATACGAAGAATTAATATATCAAGACCGTTTTATTCTTAGAGATAAAAACAAATTTTTACCTATCTGTTTAAAAGGAGATTTATTTTACAGTTTTAAAATAACAGGAAATAACACTTTAAAATCTGAAGTGTTAAGTTTTTTTGAAAGGTTTTCAAGACAAGTAGAATATTACAATAAACAAAATAGGAATAACAGATACATTGAAGGTAATTACTCTTTTTATAAAATAGAATTTATGTCAAGAGCTGACCACTATATTATAACACCATATATAATGTTATGTTATAAACCTACAGATAATATTTTACTTCACAATTATTTTAATAATGATGATTTTGCTTTTTTTGTTAATTCTGATATTTTTACAGAAAAAACACCTTTTAAAAAATTAAAAATCATATTTGATAAAACAGTTGTGCCACTTTGTACTAAATATAATATACCTATTACTATAGGTGATACAAATTGTTTTGAAACTAATTTTCTATCTTCTGTTTCTTGTAAAAACATACCAGAACCTCAAATTTTAGAAGAAGTTCTAAGAGAACTCCAAGAGTTTTAAGAAATAGTAAAAATAATAATTATGGGAGTACCTAAAAGTATAGGTCGTACAAATAAATCTAAGGGTAATAATGCGGAGAGGGAATACGCTAAATTCTTTAGGGAAAAAGGATTTAAGTTTTGCGTAACTTCAAGATTTGGTAGCAAATTACATGATGGAGCTAAAATAGATTTACTTAATATACCTTTTAATATTCAGATTAAAGCTGGAAAACAAAAAGGTATTAATTACAGTAAAGTATTATCCGAAATACATGAAGCTGTCAAAATAACCTTCCCACCAACAAATGTAGAACATACTTTACCAAATATTGTAATACATAAAAAATTTATTGGTGCTGGAAGGAAGAAAAATCCGTATGATGAGATAGTTTGTTTGTCTTTAGAGGACTTTGGAAAAATAATAAGTCCTGAATTTTCTGAATTACTTAATAAAACAAGAGAATGATAAGAGCATCACAGGTACATAAAATATGTACAAATAGACCTGTTTTTGACCCTGCATTATTAGAAAGTCTTGAACAACAAATACTTTCTAAAGATGCTACATATACAAGAGAGAATGTTTGGCAATTTGCTCAAACAAGAGGTGTTATGACGATAGCAAAAGATATTATAAAACAACTTGAAAACCAAAGATTAGTAGAGGCAGACCCACTTCCAGAGAGTGCTATGTCTTATCTTCAAGAACTTTGGTTAGAAGAGAATGGTTTTTATGATTTTTCTGTTAGAGAAAATTTACCTCAATTCATAAAAGGTAAAACATGTGAAGAAGAAGCAATAAGTTTGATTGGTCAAGTTTATGGGTTATCACTTACTAAAAATGTAGACCGTGTAACAAAGGATTTTATCACTGGTGAATGTGATATTCAGTATGGTACAGTCATAAGAGATTGTAAAATACCTGAAACATGGAAAACATTTAGAAATAAATCTGGTATACCCTCAGAATACTATTGGCAATTAATAGCTTATTGTTATTTATATGATAAAACAGAAGCTTATTTGGATTATGTTCTTATGCCTACCCCAGACAATTTAATAGATTATGATTGTAAGGGATTAACATCAGAGGAAATAGAGAAGTATTTATCTATGCAACAAAAGATACTTTCTCTTGACCCTCGTTATAGAGTAAAAACTTATCCTTTAATAGTCGACATTCAAAAAGAAATTGATTTTCTTTGTTCAAGATTAGCAAAAGCTAAAGAGTATTATAACACACTTTCTTTAGAAATTTGTTTAAGATTATGTTGATAGAAAAAGGTAAATTTTTTAAAAATAAAACATGGGAGTATCTTATCCCATGTTTTAAACTCTATGAACCAATGTTTATAGAATATTTTAATAAATTAGTAAAATATGGTGTTGGCATACATGATGCCCTATTAGATGATGAAGATTACCCAATTGGTAAATATGTTTATATTCTTTTTGATACTTCATACTATAGAGAGAATTTTGAAAAATTATTAGAATATTTAACAAATAAAGCATTACATTTATACGTTACAGATTATAGTTTCGGACCATCTTTAGAATTAAATCAACATATGATTGTTTTACGTATTCCAGATTTGGCTCAAGAAAAGTATAATTATTTTTTAAATGGTGAGTATAGCAAAATGTATTCATCTACAGATATGGCTATTCTCAATTTAAAAGTTATAAGACCTTTAGCTTATAGTGTAATAACTAAACAGCCAGAAGGTTATGAACATTACAAGAAAATAATAAAATCTGTGTTTGATGTAAATCTTACTCAAGAAGAAATTACAGGGGAGCTTGATACACCTCCAGGAACTTTTGATGAAATATTTAATCAAGAGAAAGTTTTTGCACCATTTTATGCACAAAGTTTAATTAAAGAATATATAATTTAATATTTAAAAGTATGGAAATAAATGTAGTACAAGCAGCTTCTAAGTTAGCTCATAAAGCTTTAATCGAAAAATGTGAAAAAGATTTAGGTATTAATGAAGAAGATTTAACCATTGAGGATGCTTCTGGAGAATTTTATTATAAAGAGTATATTCAAGAGATTTTTAATGAATTATATGATGAATATTATGATATTATAGTATCTTGCTCTGAACTCACAAGGTTAGAAGAAGATTTAAAATCCTTTGAAAAGACATTTGAATAATGATAACATTTACACAAACACAACAAATTGCTTTTAGTATACTCTATCTACAAAAATATCATGTAGATAGAGTTATACAAGGTATAAATCTTTTAACAGCTTTAAATAAGTATTGTAAAAAGACAGAACAAAATACTTTTCATATCCCTTTTAATATAAGTAATATTCCTACTCACAGTATTGAAGGAGAAACAATACGCTTATTTTTAGAACAGGTTTTTATGAGAGGTAACCATTTATTAATTATAAATTTAGACTGATGGAAAAAGGAGATAGATTAAATCAAGGAAAACCAAAATGGAGTTTAGTACCTCAATCAGCATTATTGCCTATGGTTCAAGTACTTGAATATGGAGCAATCAAATATGCTCCACATAATTGGAGGAAAGGGTTACCAGTAACAGAAATATGTGAATCTCTAAAAAGACATTTAGATGCTTTTATGGAGGGAGAAGATAATGACCCAGAATCAACTTTATCTCATATAGGTCATATTCAATGTAATGCTTTATTCTTATCATGGATGATGAAAAATAAACCTGAGTTGGATGATAGATATAAACCATTATAAATATGAGATACCAAATAGAATTCAGTAAAGAACAACTAATGGTTGTTCAACAAGCATTAGAGTTTGCATCAAGATTTTGTGCAGGACAGGTAAATTATTTAGCCCCTTTTATAGAAGAACAAATTTTGTTAAATTGTGGTTCACATGATAGGTTTATAGAAAGAAGACCTTACTATGAGTTTTCTTTAGAGGAATTTAAAAGAAACGCATTTCCAAATCTAAATAAAAATGAATCATTAGGTATAGGAAACTCCGAACTTGTTCCAGATGCTAAGGTATGTTATGATATATACAGACCTATATTAGAACAATTTGATAAAGAGTTAAGAGAAGCAAATTCTAATACTGGATATTCTGTATATCAAAATCCTGGTATGGCATTTTCTAAAGAAGGTAGGATAATAATTAAAACAATAGAATAATTAATATTAATAATTATGACAATAACAGTACAAGAAGCAAAAAATTTGCTAATACAAGCAGAATTAGAGGAAAAATTACAATCCCGACAAGTTGAACTTACTTCTTTAAAGAAAGATTATGAGGGTAGATGTTTTGGTACACATACTTTTGAAAGAAAAAATCAAGCAGGTGAAATGAGTGCGGTATACTATGAAAGTTTTTACCTAAGAGAAAATGAAATATGGGTAAGAAAATGGGGTATTCGGGCTTCAAAATGTGATAGTTATTACAAAAAAGGTAAATATGTTACTCAGTTTAATAGGGCTATTTATGAAAAACAGCTTACAGGTCAAAATGAATATAACGCTTCTTATAATTTAGAATCTGGATATTCCCACTACAAACATGAAATTGTTTTGTCAAAATTTATGCAACTTTGGGAAAAAGCAGATGAGTTGGTTATTGGTATAGAAAAATCTTTTTATGATACAGTTCCTGAATTAAAAGAAGAATTAATTCGTCATGGAGATTTTACATCTGAAAATACTAAAGATAGATGTTTAAAAGATATGGGAATTGAGATGATAGATTTAAAAGATTATCCAGAAGTACATAGACAACTTGAATATGTAATCTTACCTTTATTTGATTCTAATAGATGGTTACCTAAAATATATGCAAAATCTATTATAAGCTGGTATATAATCGAATTAAAAAAAGAATTGACTTCAATTTTTGCAACACCACGTACTATTGATTGGAATAACAACAGAATAAAAATTCTTACTGAATTTATTAGTAAAATATAAAACAACAATTAAAACAATACAATAATATGGGATGGGGAACAGATTTTAAGGCTAATATCTATTTAAATAGATTAGTTTTTTCTTCTAAAGATGAAGTAGAAGATAAAATAGAAGAAATAAAATCGAATATAGAATCTGAAAAAAGAGTTATAATAAGCTATGCTCATGCTAAAGAAGTAAGAGAAGAAGGTGAAATAATAGACACTGACCAACTTACGTACAGAATAAATGAAAAAATAGATGATATAACTCAACATGCTAAACTTTTACAATTACTTGAATTATACTTAGAACATTATGATGAACAAATACCTGATAAAAACTGACAATAAAGATGTCATTAAGTTTCTTAAGATGAATAAGGTAGAAGTAATAAAACTGAAAATAGGGGAGTTAACCCCTATTGATGTTTTAAAAACTATTGCAGACTATTTTGCTTTACCAATATCTTATTTTAATAAAACTGAAAAATTAATAAAATCAAATAGAGAGAGAAGTTATAAGATATATTTATATTTTTATTTTGCTTATACTTATACTTTCCCTAAATTTTCAACAACAGCTATTACAAATCCTATTAATTATGACCATTCATCTGTCTATGCTGGTGTAAAAAGTATTACTAATACTTTATATTTACCTGATGTAGAAGCGGATGTGAAGAACATAAAAATGATTTTAGATGCTAAATTAACTTAAGTATGAAAATAAAATTAAAAACAACTGATAATATCTTTTTTACATCTGACTTACATTTCTATCATTACAATATTATTCAATTTTGTAATAGACCATTTAAAAATCTACATCAGATGCACGATACTCTTATAGAGAATTGGAATAGTGTTGTACCTAAAAACGGTTAGGTCTTTACAGAAATGGGAATTAAGGCATTATGGTGCTTTTATTGAAAAAATAATGAAAAATAGGATTGAATAAATGAATAAATACTTATTTATACATCTTGAAGTTCAAGATGGTACAAGAAGACATGACCATAGAGTACTACATATTACTAAAGCAAAAAATATAAACTTTGCAGCAGAAAGATATGTATCTACTTTTTGGGGATATTCATCAAGACCTTATAAAGGTGATTGGTGGTATACAAGTGAAATTTCTTTAAGATTAAAAAGAGTTGTAAAACTCACTAAATCAGAGTATAAACTTTTAGAGAGAATAATGTATGAGTTATAGTTGGACTGTATGGGTAGGAGGTGTTGAAGTTAATGATTACCTTTTATCTAAAGAAAATGCTGAATGTCTTGCTAAAATTTACAAAAATAATGGTTACACAGATGTTGTAATAGAGGAGATTAAAGATGAATCTTGAAAAAGAAAATATCACCAAAGCATGGTTAGAAACTGATTGTAACATTCTAATTAATGCCTCAGCAGGTAGTGGTAAAACTACAATGCTCTTACAACTATTAGAAATTACTAAAGAAAGAACACTATTCTTAGCTTTCAATAAGTCAATACAAGAAGAAATAACCCAAAAAATGGAAAGTAGAGGTCTTATTCAAGGTAAGGCACTTACTTTACATTCTTTAGGTCTAATGGCAATTAGACATCATAAGAAACAAATAGAAATAAAAGAAAGTAAAAATTTTGAAATTTTAAAGATTTTACAGAAAGAAAACCCTAACTATTTCAAAATGAGATGGGAAGATAAGTCTAAACTAAATTTACTCCTATGTGATATAAATGATGTATCACGAATGTTTCTAACAGATTCTTTAAATGAAATTGCCAACTATATGTGTATCATGGATAAACCTATAGAAATCACACTAAAACTCAAAGTACTTTGGGAAAAATTTATTAAAATCAGAGATGAATTTGACCAAACACAAGGTTTACTCTATATAGATTTTATAGATATGATTTACTTACCTGTAAAATATGACCTATACATTCCAATAGAGCCTGTTTATCTCTTCATAGACGAATTACAAGACCTAAGCCTATTACAACATACCCTTGTAAAAAATCTTTTAAAACAAGGGCATATAAAACGATTTATAGGGGTAGGTGATTACAAACAAAGTATATACCTTTTTGGGGGGAGTTTATCAAACTCTATGGATATACTAAAACAATACCCAAATGTTCAAGAATTTCCTCTTAATACATGTTACAGATGCTCTCAAAGAATAATAGATAAAGCCAATGAGGTTTATCGTGTTATGGATTATGGGAGGAATACTTTAGGTGTTGTAGAAGAAATTACTGAAGTATCTAAAATAAAAGATAAATCTATGATAGTGTGCAGAAACACAGCCCCTATTATTGAACTTTATTTTTTATTACTTAAAGAAAATAAAAATTGTTATATTAAAGGTGAGGATATTCTTAATGGTATCACTAAATTTTTAACACCTTATAAATACTTAACAGTAGTAGAAGCCACCAGAAAAATAAAACAAGAATTAGCTGACTTTAAGAAAGATAGGACAGATGAAGGCAGAATAAAATACTTCTTACTTAAAGAAAATTTTAAGATTTTTAAAATTCTTTCAGAGAATTATGTTCATGATATGTTTGTTACTATAGACACTTTAATAAATAAATTTAAAGGTTTATTCTTTCAGAAAGAAAATGCTATAATGTTATGTACAATACATAAATCTAAAGGTTTAGAAGCTGATGTGGTTTATATTCTTAATGAGAATTTAATACCATCTAAATTTGCTAAATCTAAAGAACAGCTCATTCAAGAGCAAAATCTTAAATATGTAGCTCGTACAAGAGCTAAAAATGAGCTTTATTTTCTAAATATTGACTCTTATAGTGAAGAAGAAGACGATGAATTTTAAATAAAATAATTTAAAATACTAATATGACAGATGTTATTTTTAAAGTTAATAGAACTTTTATAGAATATTTATTAAATAATGGTTTTAATTTTGCTTCAGAAAATGAACACAGATACTATTATAACCCAATTAAACAAATACAAGTAAGAATTGATATTAAGAAAAATGAGTTTGCTTTATTAGATAATAAAGGAAATACAATTCTTGATGATTCTGAAATAAGTCAGGCAGAATTAGACAGTTATATTAAATAAAATGAGATACAAATGTAACCTTTGCGGTAAAGACACTTTTACTCGTAAAACACCTCATAAATGTATTGGTGGTTATAGAAAAAGAGGTTTAAAGTGGACATCAGTACCAGAATTATTAATTAAAAACCTTTAAAAATTGAAAAAAAAGTAATAAAAGACTATCTTGAGTACAAATCTTTTGAATTTGATAAACCTTTTTGTATTGAAGAACATATAGAATACTTAAAAGGACTAAAAGATAAGTATGAGGATATAAAACTTGTTTTTAATCAAATTAATAATGATGAAATAGAATTTTCTTTCTTTATAGAAAGAGAAGAGACTGATGAAGAATTTGAAATAAGAAAGAAAAAAGATGAAAAAGTAAAAACTTATATAAGAAAAATAGAACTCCAAAAACTTGAAGAGTTAAAAGCGAAATATGAGTAATTGACCACAGTTAAAAATAGGGGGAGTAGGACCATTGTTGCCTACTCCCCCCTTTTTCTTTATCTCACCCCTTCATAATCTTCCAACAAATCCTTATATGTTTGTTTCTTTTTCTTTGGTGGAAATTTTTTATTTACTAATTTTAATCTTTTCTCTTCAGTTATATTTGGATTTTGTTCTTCTATTTCTTTTCCATATTCAGCTCTAATTTGTCTTACCTTAGCTTGAGCTATTTTTTCTTCACTCCAAAACATTTTATCAAAAGGTGTACTAAAAAATTGTCTATCTGCTGCTTTGCCAAAACCCATATTACCTTTTAATGGTGCTGGTATAAAAGTTCTATTAAATTGATTAAAAAACTTACTATCACCATACATTGGGCCAGAAGTATATGTATCATTTCCAGATAACATTTCACTTGCAGCTTTAGCAGTTTTAGTAACATCTGTCGCAAAACGTAGTAATTGTATTTCTTCTGGGTTAAATAAATTATAGAAAGCACTACCTGTTAAGAAACTTGTACCCTGTTCAGCTAATCCATATAATTTGTTAATAATCACATTATGAGCTTGTCTTTTTAAAGATTCTTCATCATCATCGTCATCATATAAAGCAGCTTTAGCAAGTAACATAGTAGCTGTTATGCTAAGTATAATAGAAATTTCTGTTATTAAATCTCTCATATTCTTAACATCAATATCACTCATACCAGATTGTTCTAAAGTGCTCCAATCTTGTTTTATAAAAGTTTTACCAAGTAAAGTTTGAGCTGGTATGTTTAACATTTTTAACACTACATGTTTAAGTGTTGTACCCATTTCAGACAGTAAACTCAAATTAGTATTTATACCAAATAATTTACCTAAACCTGCACCAACACCCATTGCTACTCCCATACCAACAAAACCACCTGTTAATAATCCTGGTACAATTGCTAACATCATCCCTGTACTTGCACTTATAGAACGATACCTACCTTTAAAATTCTTAATATTCAAAGCTAATATATCTTGCTCTTTAGCAAAACGAATAAACATATATGAGGTTATCCAATTTTTGAACATCATAATAGTTTTTCCCGTTATATATTCCTTAGCCATATTTCCTCTAAGGTCATTATAATCACCATGAGTTCTAACTATAAGTTCAATAATACTTACTTTAACATTAGAATATTGTTTTCTATTTAGAGATTTACCAGATTTTAGTAATTCTGATTTTTGATTTTCATTTAGAATTTCCCAATTAAAACGATTTTCTTCAGTAGCAAAATTATCTTTTAATGTACCATCCTCTTGCATAGCATCCCATACATTGCTTTCAGTACCGTCTTTACCTACTATCTTAGTATTCATTAACATAGCAATAAATAATGGAGCTTGATTTACATACTCAACACGCTTAGTAATTTCATACGGGCCAAATTTTTCTAATTTAGAAAATCTTGATTTTCTTGAAGCTTTTTGTAACTCATTTGTAGCATCTTGAAGAATGTCATAATTTTGCATCAACACAGATAGTTTTCTAACTTCTGGAGAAACAAGACTTTTCAAACCAAACATTTTAACAGTAGAACCTCTTACAATTTTATTAGCTTTATATAAATATTCTTCAGGAAAATATCTTCCAGAAGAAGCAACTATTTGGTTAGCAATTTGCCCCTCAATAAAGTTTGTAACACCAGAGCTAATATTCCAACCTAAAGACTTAAATCTTATAAATTTTAATATAGAATCAATCATAGAAGCCAATGATATAACACCACCAATATTTTCCTTCATTAATGCTAATTCAGCTATTTGCTTTTCTATAATTGGTTTATCAGCTTCAGACCTTGAAGACCTACTAAGTAATTCTATTTGATAATCTATATCACGAATTATATCTTTTTCTTCTCTTGTATATATCTTATTATTAACCCATTTACTCAAACCTTTCTTAAACTCTACTTCTTTTCCCTCTTTCATAGTAAGATTACCAAATTCATTCTTACTATTATAATTACCAAGTACAGCTCTTGAATACCAAGATTCCATTTGTTTAATTGCTAAATCTCTTTTACCTACAAATATTGGCTCATCGTCATCATCATTCATAACAACACCAACTTTATTTACCATAGGTTTCTTAATAGCATTATAGTGTTCTTTCATAAGTTTCAATGCAGGTAAAACTTTTTGTCTTGCTGAATATTCTGCAATTAAAGCTGACTGTACTTTAAGAATTTTAGGTAAATCCATAGATTTATTTTTAATAACATCATTTTCAGCAGATTTAGATATAAAGGTAGCTAAGTTAAAAGTACTATCTTTCATATTTAAATGAGTCATAATACTCTCAACAGAAGGTGCTATATTAAGTTTACCAGCTATGTATTCTATGACAGCTATTGGTGCTTTTTTCAAATCTAAATTAGTTGGTAAAGTATTTGTCATACCAATACCTAATGCTTCAAGCATTTTAAGTTTCTCTAAAACATATATACGATGTATCTCATCTTTATTTTGTCTTAAGAAGTTATTATTAACAGTATCTACAAGTTCACCTGTAATAGGATTAATCTTATTATAAGTTAATAAATTACTATTTTTTTCTGTAAAGAAACTTCTAAATTTCTCAACAAGCCATTTCCAAAACTCATGTATCTTTTCTAATCCTTGAGCAGAATATAATCTTTCAATAAGTGTTTTTTCTAAAGTATCTAAATCAAAAAGACTATAACCATCTCTTTCATCTATAGGAATAGAATCATATCTCTTTTGAGCAACATCACGTATTATTTGATAGAATTTATATAAAGTCTCATTACTTTCAATTATATTAAATCTCTCATCATAATACCCTGTTTGTTTATCAGAATCTACTAAAGTATAAACACCATCTACCATTTTATATATACCTTCATATCTACGTGGTACAGTTACATTATATCTCATTTGAGAAGATATAACAGTATCTCCCATCATAATAGCTTCATTATTACTAAAGCTTTTAGAAAAGATAAAAGGACTATTTACTTTAGTAAATTTTTCTAACTCGTATAAAGATGTTTGAGTTAAATTTTGTATATTAGTTACATTATCTTGAAGTAACAATTCTTGAATTAAAGCATCTCTTGATATAATATATTCTTTAATTTTTTTTCTTTGTTCTTCCAAGTGTTCCTCATACCCCCTAACACCTAACACTTCAATTAACCTTGCTTTATGTTTTTTAGCTTTCTCTAAATCAAAATCAATCTGTAAATCAGCAAATTCATCTTGTAAGTCTTCAAGCATATTAACATCAAATACCTCTGTATTATTTCTATACCAAGCGAGTTTATCTTGATATAGTGCAGCATATTTAGCTTTTTTCTCCTCAGCATCTTCAATAAGAGCTATTTCTGTAGCTTTAATTCTTTGTTTACCTAAAAAATCAGCCCTATCTCTAAAGAACTTAGAAGTAAACCTTTGTGTAAAAGTTTTCTCATAAAAACCAAATTCATTTTTAGCTCTAAATATTTCATAATTAATACCTTTAAGTCCAAGTTCTTTCATATCATACCCCATATTTTTAAGGGTTTTCTCTAAATCATCTTGTAACTCATCAATCTTTAATTCAACATCCTTAGACCAACCTTGTTCTTCAATAATAGCTGTTTCCAGCATATATTGCATGATTTGTCTTATTTCTGGGTTTTTACTAAAAATACCAAACTGACCATCCATCAAAAACATATCTAAATAATTTATATCTTTCATACCTTCAGCGGTATAAAAAATTTCATTATATGTTTTTGTTTTACCTGCATTCATCTGCTCCACATTAGGATTAGTGTTATACATATCAGTTAATATTTTCTTTTCCTTAGTAAGAATATTATGTTTTTCAAGATTTGCCTTGTTTGCATAATGTCTTAAAAGAATAACTATATCATTTTCTAATATTAAATCACCTTTTTCATTAAACATTTGTTCTTCTAAAAAGAAAGGGTGATTATTGGGATTTGCTTCAGGAGATAAATCTGAATAAAAAGCCAACATTGATTTTACAAGGTCTATATCTTCAGGATTAGAAGATTCTTTAAGAATATCAATAATTTCCCAATCTCTCTGGAAATAAAACTCTAAAGTCTTAGTTGGAGTAATACTGGACATATCTTTTGCCTCTGCAACCAATCCTATATTATCTCCACCATCTCCATAAAGTAACTCATTAATCTTATCTTGTTCTCTGGTAAGTTGTTGTATCATACTACCATCAGTACTATATAACCTTAAATCATTTTCAATTTTATTTAATTTTGTTTGTAAATTCTTAATTATCTCCATTTTAACTTTTACAGCCCTCTCATAAGAATTTATTTTAGTGCCGTGCATTTCATCTATAAAAGAAAATTCACTGTCAAAATCTTCAGAAAAAACTGTATCTTTATCAAGAGTTGCTGGAGATAGTAAAACAGGTTTAGATTTCATCTCAGGAGTTATTTCAATTTCTCTCCACTGATTACCATATTCATCAGTAATAGTTTTAACATTATCTTTACCAAATTGTTTCTCTAATATATTGCCTACTTTAATTTCATAAAATGCTTCAATAGGTTTAAGTTTTTCTACACCTTGTGATTTAAGATTTACTTTTTGTTTTTCTAATCTTTCTATTTCTTTATTGACCTCTTCTTCATTTCTACTTAATTTCCCATTTTCCAAAAAAGGTAATTCAGAATCTTCTGTAGTTAACCCTTTTGTTTTTAATTCTTCTACTTGTCTATCAATCTTTCTTATTTCCTCCGCAATAGTTTCATGCCCTTCAATCTTAGCAGCAGTTTCACCTTTAGGAAACAATACTTTTTCATATCCTTTCTTAGCACTATCTTGGATAATAGCTTTAATAAAGAATGTTACCCAGTTACTGTCTTTATTTAGGAGTTGTAGGAATTGATTTTGAGATTTATTTTTTATTTCTTTCAAATCGGTTAACTCTTTTTCTATATTTTTAGTTAAAACAGGTAGGCCTTCTTCAGTATAAGATATACTATTACTTCTATCTATAATACTCTCTAAATAAGCAATCCTATCTTCTTCTTCTTTGCCAACGAGTTTTTCTTTATCCCTACCTTTCTGAAATAAATCAGATTGTACTTCTAGTATTCTACGAGTTTTAGTAGGTTCTCCTCCAGTATTATCTGTATCAAAAGGTAAAAAATTATCATCTTCTATTGCTCTTTGTAGAGCTTCTTCTTTAGACAATGGAGGTTGAGTACCTTCTAATACTTTATCATCACTTCTAAACCAGCCAATTCCCGAAGAAGTACTAAATTGAGCATGACCTTTAATACTAGGTGTAATTAATGGAGTAGATATTTCATTCTCAGTATAATTAGTACCACCTGGAACTGTTAGGTTTGAATAGTATTTGGTATTTCCCCCACCGTCTGTTTGATAATCTTCTTCATTTAAGAAAGGATTTTCTTCAAAATTAATTTTAGTAGTAGTACCAGTCTTTTCTTTAGCAGTATTAATTTCAACACTATAACTATACTTACTCGCTAACTCTAAAGCAAGTTGTTCTCTTAAATTAAATGTAGGTATGTTTATCTCTTTATTTAAATTTTCAAACTCCGTTTTTTCTCCTTTGATATAATCACTTAATATATTAAAACTAATTTCAAGTGCTGAGTTTTTAACATATTTTATATTTAATAAATCGCTAAATAACTTAATGATATAATCTAATACTGATTGTTTAGTTTTTTTATCATACTCAATATTTGCTAATATTTCTTGAAAGTTTTTATTTGTAAAAACCTCGCTTATAAATTCATCAACATTTTCAAAACCGTATTGATTTGCAAAATCATATTTTTTTAAATCATTATATAATCTGTTAAGAGAATCAACAAAATTATTACTATTATCCCCAAATATATCTTTGGTTTCTAATGAGTTATAAGCTATAGCATGTAAAAGTTCATGGAGTATTAAATAGGTATTTAATGAACTACTACCAAGTTTCAGATTTATTACATTTAGATTTGGTATAAATTCCCCACCAGAATCGAATAATGTGCCTTTAGTAACATTAATTTTTAATGTCTTAATATTTTTTATTAGTGGTGTTATACTTTTTGCTAAATTACTATAATAAGCATCTTTTCCGTTAATGATATGTGTTAATAACTGTACTGCATCAATATTATCATTATTTTCTAAATAATTATTTAATTCATTATTAAAAACTCTTGATTTTTCATGCCATCTTTCTTCTTTTATGTTTATTATTCTTTCTCTATTAGCACTTTCTATTTCATTTAATTCATAAAGTCGTTTTGTTAATAATGAAGACTCAGTATTATTTGCTTTTCTTATAATAGGTATTATATTTTTATTAAAAAATGTTATAGTAGTATAATCTTCAACACCATTAGAGTTTATAAAATAAACATATTCATTGTCTATTTTAGTAATTTTACCAATACCGCCTTCTTCAGAAACAAATATTAAATCTTTTTTAATATCAACATCGGCTAATTGTTCTCTATCTGTAATATCTAAATCCAATAATAATTGCTTTTGTTCTTTAGGTATAGCAAGTTCAGTTAATATCTTATCTAAACTCCAATTATTCTTTTCACCTTTAGCAAATATTTGTTTAGCTTTGTCAGACATTAATATATCTACAGCTTTTAACTGATAATTAACTTGATTATTATCATCAAGAACAGATGGAGATTTAAATTTAATATCTCTTGGGTCAATATCTTCCAGCATGAAATTACCTGTATTGACACGAAAACCATTTTGTGTTTCCTGTAAATATACATCTTGAGTAGTTAAATTAAAATTTTTAAGTAATCTATTAAAAGCTGAAACTTTAATAGGGTCTTTAACATATTCATTACTTCCAGGAAGAGTTTTAGTTTTTAAAACCCAAAATGAATTATCAAAAGTCTTTTTTGAAATAATACCCGCTTGTTGTGCAGTTTTTAAAAAAGACTTAATACTTATTCTTTTATACTCTGAAAAAGAAGCATTTGTATCTTTATTAAAATATTTCATTTTATAGAAATCAACGAAATCTCTAACATCAGGAATCTCATCTTCATTATAAACTTTCATATAATCAATAACTTCTGCAACTAAAGTTATTTCGTGCATCTTTGGCATGTGAGCCTTAATCTCCTGAAATTCAGGACTATTTATTTTTATACAATTAGCCATAACATTCTATTATATTATCTTGTAAATTTTTATCTAAGATACGAAATTCTTCTAAAGTATATTCAGGATAATTCATTTTTTTCAACATTTTATTAATATTTTCTAAGTATGGTAATAGTTCCACATCTGTTCTAAAAGTTTTGGGGGATTTTAAAGTTGACTTATTGATAGACTCTTTAACCCCTTCTGTATTTTGTTTAGAACTTTCTTGATTGTATTGATTACTTGTAAAAAAATTAGTTATGTTTTCAGAAGAAAATAATTTACTGTCTATCTGCATTAAAGTATTAATAGCAGATTGTAGTTCTTCCATAGCTTGTAAAAACTGTTCTTTAGATTTTTTTACATCTTCAGGAAGTTTTAAAGTTTTTGTTACTCTTTCTTCTACTTCACCAAATACATCTACTATTACTTTTTTCTCTACTAATTTAGAATCTGCTATTAAATTTGTAAACTTTTTAGATAAAGGAATTATTTTATTAAGAGCTTTAATTAAATAGTTATATAATTTTTCTAAAAATGAAAGTTTAATTTTTTCTTCTTCTGTAATAGTTGTTTCAGTAGTACCTATTTTTTGCTGTGTTTTTACAATTTCTTCATAAGTTTTATCTTGAAGAGTTTGTATTTTTTCTATAAATTCATAAATATCATTACTTCTTAAATCAGTTTTTTCAATCCATTGTTTAGGATATAACATTAATTGTGTCGCAAACGCAGTAAACTCTTTATATAAAGTATTATAAGAAATTTGTTGACCTTGATTATAACCTGTACCAAATACTTGATTCATCATTTCCTTACCAAAATCAGTATTATAAAGATTATCAAAAGCTTTCCTAAGTTCTAATTCTTCTTTAGTTCCATAAGATAGTGCGTGTAAAGCATGAAATGGTTCGTGTAATATAGCTGCCAATCTATTAAATACTTCTTTTTCTTCTAAGAAATTTTTACCAGCTTTAGGTTTATAATATATTTTCATTTCAAATGGGTTTATTATTCCCCTCATTCTAGTTTCTACCCCTACATTAGCTTCTGTTTCCATATCAGCCATGTAATATTGACCTGATATATTATTAAAGTTAATATTTAACCAATTAAAAGAACCCGAATTAAAAAAATATTCTAAATGAGATACACCATTAGATAATTTTTTATCTTTAAATTTAGATATTATTCTTTCCTTAACCGTATTTTGAAAATTCTCATAAGGTTTAGAAAATAATTCAACACTTTGCCAATCATAATTTCTAATAGATTCTCTCCATTTAGATAATTCTATTGTATCCGAGTTACCTGTATTATTATAAGAAATGTTATCTAAAGCTTTATCTATATCTCCAAATACTAACTCTCTTAATTCATTATAATCAATTCCTTTATGTTCTGCATATTTTCTAACATTTTCTTGTTCGGATGTAGGTTTAAAATAATTTTTTTGTTTTAAATAGTACACTATAGAAGCTTTTAATTCTCTCGTTGTCATACTATTATCAATAGTAATAATGTCTCCCCATTCTCCGTTTAGTTTAGAATGTTCAAACACTTTAGCTAATCTTCCACTTCTATCGTAATTTGTAAAAGAAGTTCCTAATAGTTTTAATCCTGTAATTTTTTCTAACTCTTGTATAAACCCAAGTTTAGGCAGATTAAATTTAATTTCGTTTTGTAAAGAAATAGAAGCATTAATATTAGTTGAATCTTCAGGAGAATATGTAGTATTGACATAATCCCACATTTCCTCTGGAAAACTATTAAGCAGTTCTTCTATTTTATCTAAATCTATTTTTAAATTAGTTTCTTCTGGATTTAAAAATTTAATAGCATCATATAGATATTTTTTAGCTTGAGCTATATATTTTGCTTTAGAGGGTTTTTGTCTATATAAAGCAAATGCTATACTTCTATTAGCATTAAATATTTTTGTAGGAGTATATTCTAAACCATATTTAGATGCTATTTCAGATTTAACATCTTTTGAAACAGATAATACTCTAACCTTTGATGCAACAATTTCTCCTGTTTCTTTATTTATAATATCGTATAAATTTGATTTTTTATTTTTATTAGATTTAATATAATAAAAATCTACATATTCATTATACCCATTAAATTTTAATGGATTTTTTGAATCTCTATCATACTTAATTATCTTTTTAGTTACTTTAAACTCTTCAGGAAACTCTTTATTTTTTTCAACCAAATATGTAAATCTTTCAGCATCTTTTTTAGATAAAAACATATAAGATTGTCCTACTTTTTTATCTAAATCTTCATCTGTTTCATTTAATAATTGGTATTCTATTGTAGATTGTAAATTATTTATTTTAGATTTTGAAATTGTAGCTAAACTACCACTTTCTTGTAATAATTTATTTCTTTTACTAATAAACTCTTTAAATCCTTCTATATCTTGTTTAGAACCTAATATATGAATTTGTTCTGGTTCAAATACTACAATTTCATCACCCATTTCTACAATATTGGCATCTGTAGAAATAGTATAATCTGTTTCAAAA
>Ga0209506_1001039_pt1 | contig 31426 bp, 25 predicted proteins | sample AD_JPNHG2_MetaG_FD_184409 | JGI IMG/M metagenome (GOLD analysis project Ga0209506, IMG submission 184409) | Active sludge microbial communities of municipal wastewater-treating anaerobic digesters from Japan - AD_JPNHG2_MetaG (SPAdes) (version 2) | ecosystem: Engineered > Bioreactor > Anaerobic...
TCGCGGCGTAAGCGCTCCTTCTCTTCGCGACGGCGCGATACCCCCGACATCATCGCGGTGTAAAAAGAACAAAAGGGGGATCGCGGGGTCCCTTCGGTTGCCCCGCGATAACCCCGCGCGGGCATCGCGGCGTAAGCGCTCCTTCTCTTCGCGACGGCGCGATACCCCCACACGGGCATCGCGGCGTAAGCGCTCCTTCTCTTCGCGACGGCGCGATACCCCCGACATCATCGCGGTGTAAAAAGAACAAAAGGGGGATCGCGGGGTCCCTTCGGTTACCCCGCGATAACCCCGCGCGGGCATCACGGCGTAAGCGCCCCTTCTCTTCGCGACGGCGCGATACCCTGGTTTTCATTCGTTCCAAAGATCAAAATCAGGGTTCGCACAGAGGGCACAGAGAACACAGAGGAAAAAATGGCAAAGGGTGGGGATCGCGGGGTCCCTTCGGTTACCCCGCGATGAACCTCTTAGTCACCCCCAAAGCTTGACCCACACCAAAAAAGAGAGAAAGGCGGGAGGGCGATGACATTCTCCTCCCGCCGGTTGGGCAAGTGTCATGAAACGCCCGGTTCGGCTTAATCAAGCATAATGCGCGTCAGGGCCGTCAAGGATCTGTCCGCCAAAGTTCGTCGAGCAAGAGTTTCGTCATTTCAAGCCCGATCCCGTACTGTTTGAGTTTACGGATCGCCTCTCCCAAAACCGGCATCGCTTCCCGATTCACATCCTGGGTTTTTCGGATGAAGTAACCGACCCCCTGTTCCGACTGCACGATCTCCTCTTGGGACATCTTATCCAGAGCTTTCAGGACCGTATTGATGTTGACCTCAAAGATAGCGGCCAACTCGCGAACCGGAGGAAGTCGGCTCGATTCGGTCATATTCCCCATCAGGATTTCTTTTTTTATCATATGGATGATCTGAACGTAAGCCGGGACACCGCTGTGTTTCTCTACTGGCTGGAGCATAGAATCCCCCCTATGATCACCTGGAAAAAGGCAAGAAGCGCGTTTTGCCTTGAAGATACCCCAGGATGATTTCCTGGAACGTTGGATAACGCCCCACCTCTTCGGTCGTCCGTATCAAGGTTTCATTCTTGACGAGACCGATTACCTCCCCGTAACTGACCTTTTCCGACTGACTGACGATCCGATGGTTCTCTTTCGCGTCGTCGAGGTGATCGGTGTATAGGATGTCCCCTTCCCTTAAGACCGCAAAGGAGGAGGTGATCTCTTCGAGCTCGAAAATTTCATGAGAGGAGATAATGATCGTCTTTCCCTCCCTCGCGACGAACGTGTGCAAAATGTTGAGCACCTCTTGCCGAATCAAAGGATCGAGGTTTTGCGTGGGCTCGTCCAATATGAGAAGGTCCGCACCGCTCGAGAACGCTAACGCGAGGTTGAGCAAGGTTTTCCAACCCATAGAATAGGTGTCCGCGCGCGCTTGGAGCTCAAAGTGGTAATGATTGATGAAGCTTCCGAAGACCTTTTCGTCCCAAGAGGGGTAAAGCGCCTTCCACAGCTTGATGTAATCCTCTCCGGTGAAGCGGCTGAACGAGAAACGGCTTTCTGTCACGACCGCGATCTTCTCTTTCAACTTGCTGGAAACCCTTTGACCGTTCAGCAGGATCGATCCGCCGTCGGGGAATATATCGCCGTAAAGACACCGCAAGGTGGTCGTCTTGCCCGCCCCGTTCGGGCCTATGAGGGAGAAGATCTCCCCTTCTTTTACCTCAAAGGAGATACCGTTTAAAACCGTTTTTGCGCCGAAGGCATGGCGTAACCCTTTGATTTGAACGTTCATTTATATGCCCCCTTTTTTTCGAACAAGTAGGCGGATCCCAGCAGCAGGGCCACCGCCGGAATTATCGCGAGCGGAAGAGATTTCTGGTGAACCGGACTAATCAAGGAGTAGGGGTTGTTCGTGGTGAACCCGATTCCACCCAACGTCAGGTCGACAATGAACACGAGAAGCGGGATCGCGAAATGGTCGAGCCCAAAGGTGACCGCCAACATCGAAATTCCGTAATAGGACGTGACGAAGAGCAATGAGCCGAGCAAGTGTATCCCGAGGGGGGCCCAGCCCATATTGAATACACCCGCGCCCAGCGCCGCGCCGATCAACTGGGTCTCTACGGAGATGACGACCAGAAACAGGTAGGAGAGCCAGAACAACTGTTTGGGCATATAGGGCAGCGCCATTAAAGACGAGTACCGTTTGTGTTGGACATCCCAACCCAGCATATGGGTGCACAGGAGGAACAAGAAGAATATACGAAACGGGTAAAAGGGAACCAATAGGAAGAGTGATAAAATCGCCAGCCTTCCCGTTTTTTCTTTCATCTCTTTCATAAAGAACGCTTCAATTTTGGGCAACATCGTTCCAACCTCCCGTCAATATTCTTGAATCTGCAGACTGACCATCTGCGAAGAGTTTTGCAGTTCCAATTTTCCCGTGCTGTCCTTGGGTTTCATAAACGTGACGGATCCGAAGGTACCGGTAATCCGGGCTTTCCGAGATCCTTCCCAGCGGTCCAGATACTTGATCTCTCCGTAGACCACCTGCGCCGTGAGCACGAGGTTTTCCATACCCCGAACCGTCACGAAGATCGACGCCGCGTTCGATTGCATCCTCGCCTCTTTCGCCTCAAACGATCCGCGCCAGTCCAACGCATTCGTGGTCACGTTGATGTCATCGCACACCAGCGCGCCGTCGAAGGACAAGTAGTTCGTTCGGATTTCCAGCCGTTTGACCGTGAAGACCCCTTCATCCGCTGAGATTTCACTGAAGCTGACGTCTAGCGAGAGGCGGTCCAAGGGCGTTTTACTCCCGATGACGATCTCGGCAGCCGAGTCTTGTGGAAAATTACCTGCTTCGAACGTCAATTGAGAACCGGAGGTTCTCGCTTTTAGAAGGCTTGGGAAAGAGATTTTGTCGGAATCTTTGTCGAAGGATATCTTCACCCCCGGAACCCTCACGATCACCACCGGGGCGCCGTTTACCGTGGTATCGGCTTTGATCAGCTTGGAATAATCCGAAGACTTAACCTCCGGGTTGTACCGATAGGAGTTTTCGTAAGCGAAATTCCGGAAAAGGTCCGAGCCGAATCCCCAAACCGGCAACGGTAGAAATCGAGGTATGACGTTTCCTATCCCGATGATCAGCGCGGCGATCACCAAGAAAACGATGATCAACGGCGAGAGCTTCCGAAATTGGAGCGCGAAGAGTACTCCGGCCGCCAGCGCTAAAAAGAGCCGGATCGAGACTATCGGTATGCAGATCGCCGCAAGGGCGATGGCGCCTACCCAAAGGAAACGGAACACAATCGGTTGGTTCTTCATGGTATCCCCCCATTAGTAGTATAGTGTACTACCTAAGTATAACACTAAATCACTGATATGTCAAGCGGAGAGAAAAATCATTGTGGAAGGAGAGGATCGTCAAAAAACCTTTGGGTGTGTGGGTCAAGGTATGGGGTGACATAACAAAGAGGTTCGTCGCGAGGTAACCAAGTAGTGTCAAGAGAAGGCGCCGTGGAGTCGGAGATGTACCGCTCTCGATTTATGTGTGTGAGTGTCCATCACACCACCTGGCAGCTTACCCTCTCCCGGTTTCCTTCTCCTGCCTCCTCAAACCGTACGTGCGGATTTCCCGCATACGGCTTCCCAAACGTCTTCGTCAAGAGGGTTAAGTGACCTTTAACCGGTGAGCGCTTTCGGTCGGCGGGGCGCCTCTCTACTCCGCCTCTGCCGGTCATCCCCGTTCGCGCGTGAAATATTCGGGCGTGGAGAGCCTCTCCAGTTGCCTGAAATGTCCTTGTACACACGTTGTCGCTTGCGCCCTTCCGGAAGAAAGTCCCGTTTCAGTCAGTCTTCAGGACTTCCTGCTGTCTTCGCTGCACTCCAAACAGCTCGGCTTCCGAATCCACGCTTTTCGAGGCTACTATACGTTCACGGTTGTTATGGCCCGGTTACTCGCTCACCACCCTTAGAGTGGCTTTGTCAACAGACTCCAGACAGTTCGTTTCCTCCCTGCCTGCTGTCCAAGCTACGGGGGCTGACTTCTTCTCCGGCAAGCTTGCTTTCTTCCCTCTGAACATTTCCGCCTAATCTGGACGTACTGAAGTTCGGCCTTCCCAGGCGCTCCCAACCGTTTTGCGCTCCCAGGTGTTCCCAGGTGAGCTGTGTTCTCGTTATTTCCCTACTTCTCCTTTTAATACGTACACCCCGTTCGCTTCGAGGAGCCCTTTCGCGGAAGATGAGTAACCATTTTGGGAGTAAGTCGCGAATAAGGTTTTGGGGCTTTTTTCGTTGATTACATTCTTGATCTCAATCCAGCGGTCCGCTTCGCGTTTTCCGTACTTCCCCTTCGTGTCTTTCACGTCGATCCACAACTCGACGTTGCCTTTCACGATCAGGTCGATTTCTCGGTCTCGTAACCCGACTTTGACCGTTTCTCGCTCTAAGATCGTTTTCGGTTTGATGGTGAGGTCTATTCCGTTTTCCGCAAGGTCTTTCAGGTTGAACGGTTTCTTGAACCGCTCTCGTACGAGGTATTCTCTGAACTTCCCCTTCTCGTAGTTCGTCCTTCCCATTTCTTGGCGGAGCTCTTTACGGATGTCCGGGACGAAGTTGTCTATTTCTTTTTGAAAGAGATGTCGAAAAACGAGTTCGTAGGTTTTATCTTTCGCTATCTTGTAGTCGAAGTATGTTACACCTCGCGAGATCAAATCCGCTTTCATTAACTTTTGTAGCTTCGTCTGCAGCTCGAGGTCGGTCATATCGAGCTTCAGGTCTTTGATTATCTGAGCGCGCGTACGCTCTTCGCCTGCCTGAAACAGGTACAGCAAGATTCGTTTCGCGTTTCTTTCGTTCACTTCCACGAAGATTTTAGTGATGTATTCGGCCCAGGTGCCGTAGATCTCTCCTTCCGTGATCTCTTGCGTGTACGTCGCGACGATGTTGTCTTCGTTCGTGTAGTCTTTTGTATCGTTGTATCGAGTGGTGAACAACGCCTTGAGATACAATGGATCCCCTTGGGTCAGGTTCCATATCTTCTCAACAGCATGTTCATCGATGCGTGTGTCTGTTGCCTGCGCGTACTGCCGCACGGCTTCTTTTGCTTCTTCTTCCGGCAAGTTCCCTAAGGGGTAAACGGAGAACCTGCCGGTCAAACGCTGGATGATATTTATCAACCCGTGGACTTCGCTACCAGAAATGATGAGCGGCGCCTCTTTCTTCTCCGCAAGGTCCAGGTACGTCCCGCTCATTGAGTCGATCGTATTTTCACGCTTATTGACGATGTAAGCGTTGATGTTTTGAAATTCGTCTATGATTTGAACGATTTTAATCTTTTGCGTTACCGCTATCTCAGAAGGCGCGCGACTCGCCGCTTCCCACATCAATCCCCATTCGTTTTCAGCTTTCGATTTCTTTATGGATTCATAGTGTCGCCTTAACTCCGGCGCTTTTTCTATGAGTGTATCCAGCAGTTCAAAAGAATAGGGGTGTTGTAGATACTCTACATTTCTTTCCAAAAAAGAGAGATAATGATTCGTGAAAGTGGCAAAAAAAGATTTTGCAAATTCCGCAAGGGTGATGTTTAAATCCTTGATACTATAATAGAACGGGATGACCTTGCTTTCTGGGCAGCTCCACAGGATATTGAACAACCGCTGCAGAAACGCCGTCTTTCCTTTCTTTCGTCTGGCGACGATCGCTTGACTCTGCGCCATATTTCCGATCAAACGGTTGTACCATACCCCAAGAAAGTAATCGAACTCCTTCTTTCTCCCGACGAAGAGGTCAGTGTTCCCGATTAGCTCCGGCAAGGCGTAGGTTATCGTTTCTGGCATTGTGAACATCGCTTTCACCTGCTTTTTCCCGTTTGGTTAGATTATAGTATAGCATAGCGCGTTGCCGGGCCGCCAAGGAAAGAAGATCTAGTTCGCAGAGAGAACACGGAGTGCACAGAGGAGAGATTTTTGCTGGGTGCGCCTTGGTGGCGCCACACTGTAGTGTGGCATGTCTTCTATGTTTTCCGCGCTCCTCTGCGCACTCTGTGTGAACACCCATATTCCAAGACCTGCCGACTTAAAAGCTGCCGCTCCTAGGAAACACTAACGAACTAATATTCAGCGTTTCCTGTGCTCCTCACAGATGGGCTTATTCGAGGGTTATCGTTTTTGATTCGCTTCAATAATAAGCTCTTACTAACAAACGAAAGTATAGGAAGTCGTGTTATAATCCGCGTGATCTTAGATTTATTAAGAAAGGTGAGACTAACACTCGTCGTTCGGCATTAGGTAGACGCCCGTAGAGTTTCTCGAGCTTTCACTCGGCGCGTACGTCACCCAATTTGTACCTCGTTTTGACGCGCAAACCCCTAAAAGGTACGCGTATACATTCGAAGAGGATGTCATATGTGATGGTCGATTCGTGTGAGAAAATTAGTGTGTTGATACCGGTCTACAACACGGAGCTCTATTTAGAAAGGTGCCTCGAGAGCGTGGTTGGTCAGTCATATGACCATCTCGAGATCATTCTCGTCGACGATGGATCGACGGACCGCTCGGGAGAGATCTGCGACCGGTATTCAAACAGAGATCGACGGGTTCGCGTGATCCATCAAGAGAACAGAGGAGAAGGCGCCGCTCGAAATACCGGATTGAAGTGTATGACAGGAAACTACTTTTATTTCGTCGATTCGGACGATTACATCGACACTGACGCTATTAAAAACTTATGGGTCTGCGCGCAAAAATCCGACGCCGACCTCGTCGTCGGTAATATGAGCGTGATCGAAGAGGAACGGGTTATTAAGAAAAACCCGCCCTTCGGTTATGAGGAGATCACACCAACCGTCACGGCCGATACCGGATTTCGATACGCCTACTTCTATTCTCCAGGCATTGGTTGCCCGGTATGGCAAAAACTGTACCGGACTGCGTTCTATCGAAAGACCCGCTTGTTGTTTGATGAACGGTTGCGTATAGCCGCAGACTACCTGTTCAATTTTTCCTTCTTTTTCTGCAACCCGAAGATACAGCTTTTAGACGATCACTCCTATTACTATTGCCATTATGCCTCTACCCTCACAAAATCGAAAACGCCGGACTTGTTGACCATTCTCCTGTTGATCCAAGAGCAACAATACCATTTCTTAGCCGATCGAGGTGCCCTTGAAGAGAACGAAGACGTGATCCTCTTCTCCATTTTTGGTTCCCTACACAAAATCTGTCATCAAACGTATCTTTATTCTCGAACCTCTTTCAAAGACGCGAAGCGAGACCTCCGCTCTTTTATGGAATCTCCCATACCGGCGCGATTCGTCGAGAGTATCTCACGAGCGGACCTGATCCAAGCCGTTCCGCGTACAGCCTGGAGATGGTATGCCCGGTTGATCGGCCAAGGGTTAAAAGCCCGGTTTTACGGTCCTGTCGCGCTGCTCCACTTCCTTCGTTTTCAATTCTGAGTCCTCGAAGGCTGACTCGTGAAAGTATTGCATATCATTCCCTCGCTAAAGGCCGGCGGGGCCGAAAAGCTCCTGTCGGATCTACTGGTATCTCTGAAAATTAGCGGCCTCGACGTTGAACTGATGCTGCTCGACGGCGTCGATGCGCGCTTTCTGGGCCAGGTCACAGAGAGCGGTATTCCCGTCGAGATTTCGAAAATAAAAGATTGCTATTCCGCGAGGCAAATTCGAGAGATACGGAAGGTTGTGCGCGACAGTCACCCGGATATCGTCCATACACATCTGTTTCCGGCTCAACTTTGGAGCGCCCTATCGCTTCGTTCATTCGGGGTGAGGCTCATCACCACCGAGCATAGCACTTTCAACCGGCGAAGGAAACATCGGGTTTTTAAGCTGTTGGACCGCGCGGTTTATCACCCGTACGAGCGAATTATCTGCAATAGTCGCGCAACGAAAGAAGCCTTGGACGATTGGTTGCCCGGCGTAAAAACGAAGAGCGTTGTGATCCCTAATGGGATCGTAAAAGAGGTATACGCGAACGCCGAACCTTATCTGAAACGCGATTTTCTGGGAAGAATTTCGGACAATGTCCGGATCATCGCGGTCGTATCGCGCTTTTCACAAGCGAAGGACCACGCGACGGTTATACGAGCCTTAGCCCTTTTACCCGACGCGTATCATCTGCTTCTGGTCGGTGAAGGCCCCACAGCTTCGGAAGCGAAAGAGTTGGCGTATGCGCTCGGAGTGATGGGCCGCGCGCACTTTATCGGGGTACGACAAGACGTGGCGAGGATTCTAAAAAGCGCCGATCTGTTGGTTCAATCTTCTCATTGGGAGGGCTTCGGACTCTCGGCTGTGGAAGGAATGGCCGCGGGGTTGCCAGTGATCGTGAGCGATACTCCCGGGCTCGCCGAAACCTTCGAAGATTTCGCTCTGACCTTTCACCGAGGGGATGCGCTTGCGCTTTCAGAGAGAATAAGGAGCCTGGAAGCTCCTTCTTTTTACGAAGAGAGAAGAGAACGGAGTCTTGCGGGGGCACAAAGATTTGACATCTCCCGGATGCGGATCCGATACCGAGAGGTGTATGATCAGGTGATGGGCGAAAATTGACCTTCTCTGGCTCGATTCCGCCCGTTCAAGAAAAGGACATTACGGATAGCGCCAAAGTCGTTTATTTTGATAACGATCTGTGTCAGACCGCCCACACCGCTGAGTGGAGAAATCAGATGAGCATAGAACAGACCAAGGTCAGCATCGTCATACCCGTTTACCGGGCAGAGAACACGTTAGAGCGCTGCCTGGCCAGCGTGTTCGCGCAAACCCACTCGAATCTCGAGGTGATACTGATTGACGACGGCTCTCCCGACCGTAGCCCGGAGATTTGCGACTCTTACGCCCAGAAAGACGAACGTATCCGCGTGATCCATCAGTCGAATACCGGAGTCGGCGCTGCGCGAAACGCGGGGATGTCTGTGATGTCGGGCGCCTACCTGTTTTTCTTAGACGCGGATGACTACATCGTTCCCGAAACGATCACAGTGTTAGTCAACCGGGCCGAGAAAACCGGTGCGGATATCACAATAGGCAACCTCCGGGAGTCGGGCGGGCGGGGCCTAGTCCGCGAGAGTCCCCCTTATTCCCGAGAGAGTATCCTCTCGGAGCAGCAAGCCATCGCGCAAGTACGGTATGAGCTATTCTACAATCCCGGTTACGGGGTGACGGCCTGGAACAAGTTGTATCGTGCGGGCTTCCTCGAGGAACACGGGATAGCCTTCGAGAATCGTCGACTCCTGTGCGAAGACCGCGTATTCAATACCAGATGCTTCATACATCGGCCGCGTATCGAGTTGGTCAACCGATACACCTACGTCTATTGCATCGATGCGTCGACGATTACGAGATCGAAGATCGATAATCCGGTAGAGAAAAGTCTGAGCGCGGTAGAGGCGATGAAAGACGCGCTTGACGCGAATCAGAGCGCGGATGAGAACGAAGACCTTTTCACTTGGTTCGTGTTCGGGCAAATCAACCAATGCGCCCGAAATTTCGCTATACATAGCGAACGTCCATTCAAGGATATAAAGGCTTTCCTCCAGCAGTATCGAGAGAACGATCTCGTCAGGCGCTGTCTTGAGGAGATCGGTTCGGGAAAGCATATGGAAGGGATTTCTCGAACTTCGTGGAAACGGTATGCGAGGGGTCTTTCCCGGTTGCTGAGCCGAGGCGCGTACACAAAAGCTTCTATGATTTTGTGGTTGCGTTTCAAGGTTATAGAACACCGGTAGCGCTAAGGCGCGCCTTTCTGGGAGCGCCTTTGGAACGTCCTGAGAACGCGGGGCTTTAGTCCGGCTTGTCTTCGGTATTTCCGCTAAGAGCGCTTTTCGTAGGAGTGCCCGATCTACTTTTCGCCTACCTCGTATTTCGTCTTCTCACGCGCCCTCCGTGTGAACCCTGTTTTTCAGGACATGCCAACATAAAAGTTAGCGTTCCCAGAGCGTTCCCGAGCGCGGCATCGCGGCGTAAGCGCCCCTTCTTCTCGTGACGGCGCGATGCCCTTTTTAGAAGGACATAAGGACGGTTCGCAGGGCCCAAAAAACCACTTACCCCGCGATAACCTCGCAGACCCATCGAGGCGTAAAAAGGGCAAAAGGCCGATCTCCTCCTCTTTCTGTTTTTTGTTGCACCTCGATACGATACCCACACCCCTTGGGAGTATTTGCCCAAAAACGTGTTATTATAGACAGTAGATCGTCGAAACTATCGTGCGACTCGACCACTTCCTCGCGGAAACCGCCGGGATAGGGGCGGTCGAGAGAGCGCGCGAAAGGGGTGGTGTATGAACGAATGGGTTCGCTTAACACAGCGGGTTGCTTGGTTAACACCTTCTGAGGAGACGGATCGACCCGGTTTGGGCTATATTAAGGGGTCCGAAGCTTCGGCCGCAGTGGATGGTGGAAATTCCCTCAAGCATATGCGGCTTTTCTTAAAACACCTGCGTGAAGAGAGGCTAGCCGTTCCGACCTTTACCTTCCTCACGCATTGGCATTGGGACCACATCTTTGGCCTAGGCGCCTTGGACAACTGGATCGTAGCATCCGAAGAGACAAAAAAGTATATGCTACCCTTACAAGACCAAGATTTGGAACAGGAGATCCGGGAAAGCGACTATCAGATCAAAGAGGAATTTACCGACGAATTCGACGTGGCGTTGCGTATGCCTTCGATCGTCTACAAAGAGCGGTGTGTCTTCGACCTCGGGAACTTAACCGTACTCGCGCAGTGGGTAGAGTCGGATCATACGGCGGATTGTTCCGTATTCTTCGTCCCAGAAGAAAAAGTCCTCTTCATCGGAGATTGCCTTTATTGCGGGGCGGATCACGGGCAATACTACCTGGATCGGTTGAGGTATTTGACATTGCTGAAGACGCTGCTGCGCTTTCCGGCGGAACTCTACCTAGACTCGCATCGCAAACCCATCACCAGGGAGCGTTTAAGGGCCGATCTCGAAAAGGTCTCTCGGATCGCGGAAGTGTCGGTCCAATACCCCGATGTGGGGGAAGCCCTCCGCTTTTTGGAAGCGGAGAACCGTTTCGACGTGGACGACGATGTCGCCTTCTATTTGAAAGCCTTCGAGAACGGAGAAAAACGAAACCGAGGTTTTACCGGTAATCCGTGAGAAAGAAGTCAAATCGGGAGCGAGGGGGTAAAGATGCCGAAGAATAATATGATCTTTTGGACGCTTTTTTGTGCTTTTTGCGCGCTTCTCGGCCTTGGATTGCTGGCCACTGGGATACTCATTAATGAAATGGAAACGATGTGGATGGTCGTGCTCGGATTTTTCTTGATGGTGACTTTCGTGATTTGCACCCTGCTCTTCTGGAAGCAAGCGCGCTTACTCCGTCAGATGTTCGAAGGAAAGCGGCTTTTAGCGCATTGGGTGTACTCGAAAGAAAAAGCGGTGCAGCACGCGCAAGGAGAAAAGGTGCGCCGGGCGAAGGCAAACCTTCTTTTGTGGCTCATCATCGCCGGCTTCGTCGTCTTTTTCAGCGTGCTGTTTGTCGTGTTCGGTGATATGGACGAAGATGGGATTCGCTTTTTTTTGTCGATTATGGGAGGGGTGCTCGCCATTACTGGCTTAGCTGCCTGGCTCGCGCCGATACTGGCTGAACGAAAGATCAAGCGCTCCGTTCCTGAGGTTTTCATCGGCGAATTCGCCGTCTGGGCATTTGGGGAGTTTGACATCTGGAATTCGGCCATGACACAGTTCAGGAGCGTGTCTACCGGTCAGATCACCGAAGAGGATGGGAGTCCGCTGGCAGGAGAGGTTTCTAGAAAGATCGAGATCGTTTATGAACAAGGGAATCGGTATGGGTATCAAGAGCGGAAGGTGCTCATTCCCATCCCCGTCGGGAAAGAGCAAGAGGCCGAAGAGGTCGTCCGTCGTATCTTGGACGCAAATTCCTCTTCTCATTAACGTTGTACTCCAGGCTAGAGCGCTCGTCAACCCAAGCCAGGGCGTGTCCGTCGTTCACGGGGACCCTTTGAGCAGCCCTCCCGAACGACGCGCGAGCACGGATGACGTGTGATAACGGAAGGAGAGAGACGCTTTGGACGTGAGGTTTTGGCAAGTGGATTCTTTTACGGCCCAGCCCTTCAAGGGGAATCCGGCCGGGGTTTGCGTGACCGAGACCCCTTTACCCGCGGATTTAATGCAAGGGATAGCGGCGGAGATGAACCTCTCCGAAACGGCCTTCGCCGTCCCGCTCGACCGACAGGGGGGCTATTCGCTGCGATGGTTCACTCCCGAAAAAGAGGTACCGCTCTGCGGACACGCCACGTTGGCGACCGCGGCCATCCTTTACGAGTATTTCAAAGAGAAGGGAAAGGAGTTGCGCTTTCAAACCCTGAGCGGAGTTCTAAAAACGAGATACCGAGAGGGGGCGATCGAGATGGACTTCCCCTTTTACCACCCGCAGCCCATAAGTCTTCCTGAGGAAACGCTCAGATCGCTAGCGCTACCCGCTATCCGAGACTCTCGTTACGCGGCCGAACTCCGTTACTGGCTCTTCTCACTCGAAAGCGAGGAAGAGGTCAGACGCTACAAACCGGATTTCTCACATTGGAAGAGTCTGGTGTTCCCCTGCGAGGTCAGCGGAATCATCCTAACAGCCGAGAGCGGCGGCGAGCACGATTTCGTTTCGCGTTTTTTCGCCCCTTGGCTTGGTGTCGACGAGGACCCCGTGACCGGCTCCTCTCATACAGTTTTGGGTCCGTACTGGCAAGAAAAAACCGGAAAACGGCGGTTGCGTGCCTACCAATGCTCGAAGCGCGGCGGGGAGATGCTTCTCACGGTACAGGAGGAACGCGTGCGTATAGAGGGCCGGTACGCCCTTGTCTTGGAAGGGGTGTTGAAGGCGTAAAGGGGCTTAAAATGTCTGCCGGTTGGTCTTTTCGGCCGTCTCTCGACGCAACCCGGCTTCTATGGCGTCGAGCAAATTCGGTAGATCCGTTTTCTTCAAAGCCGAAACCAAAACCGACTCCGGATATTGCGTCCGGATCAATTCTCGTTTCGCTTCGTCCAGTAAATCACATTTGTTGAACACCAACAGGACGGGGATGTCCGAGGCCTCGATCTTGTCCAGCACCCGGCGACTGGCGTTGATTTTCGCCTCATATCGGGGATCGCTGGCGTCCACCACCAGCAGCAGCAATTGACTGAACCGGATCTCTTCGAAGGTAGCCATGAACGCTTCGATGATCGTGTGAGGGATTCCTTGGATGAATCCGACGGTGTCGTTCATCACGACGGTGGATCGAGAGGGCATGAAGACCTTTCTCGTCACAGGGCTGAGTGTGGCGAAAAGGGCGTCCGCCACATAGATGTCTTGATCCTTCGATAAGGCTCGCAGCAAGGTGGATTTACCGCTGTTCGTGTAGCCAACCAGGGAGACGATCGGTATATGCCGGTCGATGCGCGTCTTTCGTTGTATGCCTCTTTGTTTTTTCAAGGCCTTCAATTCTTTCTTGAGCTCTCGGATCTTGAGCACGAGGACGCGCCGCTTGGCTTCCAATTTCGTCTCTCCCGGCCCGCGGGTTCCGATACCGCCGCCTAACCGAGACATCTCTTTACCCATCCCCACCAGGCGCGGGAGACGGTAGACCGCCTGAGCCAGCTCCACTTGCAAGCGCCCTTCTTTCGTTTTAGCGTGCAAGGCGAAAATATCGAGGATGAGCTGGGTGCGGTCGATGACGTGACAGTCGATCTCCTTTTCGATGTTTCGAGCCTGCACCGGGGTCAACTCGTTGTCGAAGATGACGAGATCAGGGTTCAGTTCCGCTACCGCTTGTTTGAGCTCCGCCAGTTTCCCCTTTCCGATGTATGTGGCCGAATGCAACTCGTGAACCTTTTGTCTGAGCTCGAAGGCCTTCTCTCCGCCGGCCGTCTTCAGCAGCGATTCTAATTCGTGCAGCGAATCGTCGAACTCCCACTCTTCCTTGTCTTTCGTCCATACCCCAACGAGAAGCGCTTTTTCCATTATGTCTTTTCCACTTAGGGTTGGAAGTTTACGATCCAATAGTCCTCGTACAAGCGCCCACTATCGCCGGCAATCTCGGGTTTGCCTTTGAAAACGCCCCCTGCAAACAGGTAGGTACCGTCTTTCATTTGGATGATGCTTTCCGCGCACTCGTCTCTTTCTGTCCCAAAGGTATGCTCCCACATCAAGGAACCCGAAGCGCTCACGCGGAGCACCCACGCGTCCATCCCCCCATGGTGTTGACTCACGTCGCCGTCGGAAGAGGTGGTGTATCCGGCGAGGAAATAGTTGCCCCGTCGATCGATGGTCAGTGAGAAGGCCTTGTCGTGGTCGCTCCCGCCGAAGGTTTTCGACCACTCGACCTTTCCGGACCGATTCAGCTTCAGCAACCAGACATCCCAACGCCCATTGTTCCCGCTAATATGGCCGTCATTGGATCCGGTAACGCCGGTGATGATATACCCCTTATCGGAGGTGACGGCTATTTTTCTGGGCTCATCCCAACCAGAGCCGCCATAGGTTTCGTGCCATTCGATATCGCCGTAACGATTCAACTTGATGATCCACCAATCCCCGTTTCCGCGATGTGTCTTGCCCTTCAGGTCACCGTCGGAAGAGAAGGTGTATCCGGCGACGACGAAACCGTAGTCGGAGGTTTGAGCGATGGAATACGCCATATCGAAACCGGAGCCCCCGTAGACCTTTTCCCAAAGGACCGCTCCCGCTTCGTCCAAACGAACGATCCAGAAGTCTTTTCCACCGTGAAAGTTTTCTAAATTCGGAGACTGCGTGTATCCGCAGAAGATATACCCGCCGTCTTTCGCTTCGATGATCTCTCGGATGGAATCGTTGTCCTTTCCCCCGTAACTCTTTTCCCACCGGATGTTGAAATCAGGGTCAGTCCGGATGACCCAACCGTCCCACAACCCCCTGGGGTCGGAACGGCCTCCTTCGGTGGAAGCCGAAGCGCCCGCGATTAAAAAATCCCCCGAGGCGGTTTGAATCGCCGTATACCCGCGATCCTCTCCCATACCTCCGAAGTTCCCGGAGCGCAAGAACTGCCCCTTCGAATCCATTAGCGTCACGAATATATCGACCTTCCGATTCCTTCCTGTAAATAGCTCAGTCGAACCGCCAAATCCGGTCAACAACACGCTTCCATCCTGTAGAAGGGCGGCGTTTCGAACGCTGTCACCCTCTTTACCACCGTAAGTCGTTTCCCAGTGAATCAACGCGTGGCTGGCGTTGATGGCGACACTCGTCAACAATAGTATAAGGATCAATAGTTTTTTCAAGAAAGCCCTCCTCTCATATGACACCGGTAGGGGTATTCTATCACACACGATCGCGCTTCTAACCATCTCGTGTGGGTATAATATCCGGGTGTGATAAGAAAAAAAGACAAAAACAAGGAGGGAAAAAAGGCCCCCGAAGGAGCCACCATAACTTCGCACACACGGCCCATCAAATCGGGTTCAAGCCCTTTGTCGGACTCTCTACATTAAATGCTTCTTTAACTCTTCCTCGTTTTTCATATCGATTAGCTCAAGTCCCAAGAAGTCAAGTTGCTCTATTGTAAGGGACTTCAGCCTTTCGAAATACTTTTGCGAGGCCTTAGGGAATTTTTTGGCTATTAATTTCCAAAGGAGTTCTTCTCGGCCTTCTTCTTTGCCTTTTAGAATCCCCTTTTCTAAGCCTTCTTCTCTGCCTTCTTCTCTGCCTTCTTCTCTGCCTTCTTCTCTGCCTTCTTCTCTGCCTTTCATAATTCCTTTTTCCATTCCTTCCTGTCTGAGCATATCCGCGATTGTTTGCATCTTTTCGCTCCTTTCTTCCGATACCGTTTCCATCAGTTCTGACAATTGTTCGAAATTCTCCTTGCCCATCGTTTCAAACAAGTAGATCGTACAGACTTGGAAAAATCGTTCGTTCGCTTCTGTCCGCGGCAATTCCGAAATCGTCACTGCGACTCGGAACATCGCTTCTCGGATCGCTGCCTTTCCCCTGAGCGATCTCAGCCTGATTGCGTCCAAATAGATTCGTAGCCGTTTCGCCCCTTTGACCTCTTCTTCTCTCAATGACGAAATTTCAAACAGTTCATATTTGTAGTCCGGGATGTAGTCTTTCAAGTCCCCGTCCATACGGTCGATGTTTGAAAAGCGATTCGAAAACCATTGCGGCGCTTCCCATTTCTCTCTCCCTTGGTAGAAAACCACGGGTAGAATCACTGGTAGAGGACGCGGTATGGTCTTCTTCCATATGGAGGTCATATACCCCAGGAGTTGCAGGCTCACGTGTTTGTCAACCTTGCTTTTATGTTCGAACAACAGATAGACATACCCCTCTTCCTGTTGTATTTTCACCCGAAAGAGCAGATCGAAAAAGTATTCCGAGAGGTTTTTCCCGACGTAACTGTCTTTTTCTATCGTTATCGATTCGGGATCGACTAACCGGACGATCTTCGGAGGTAGATAGTGTTGGAGGAAAGACTTCGCGGTTTCTATATCCCCCAAAACTTCTTTAAAAAATCTGTCGTGTGACTTATTGATTTTTTCCACGGATATCCCTCCTGAGAAAAAAGACTCATCGGTATTATACCGCAAAGGCGGGGTTTCCAAAAATGGAAAGTGCATCCGTCCTCTGCCCTTCTCAAAACCGTATCGCGCCGTCGCATAAAGAAGGGGCGCTTACTCCGCGATGGTGCGCCCGGGAACGCCGAACTTTAGTTCGGCATGTTTTAGAAAAGTAAAAGATGGTTTCGCACAGAGAACGCAGAGAACACAGGGGAAACATAAACCTGGTGTTGACTCTCGAAAACACTTCTCTGCTTTGTGTCCTCCGTGGTCTCCGTGATGCGTTTTTAAGACGTGCCAACTTAAAAGTTAGCGTTCCCAGGGCCTTCCCAGAGAGACAGGCCGACTGGAAGTCGGCCCCACGAAGAGAAGGGGCGCTTACGCCGAGATGACTATATGGACAAAAACTGCGCGATCGATTCTGACCTTGTTTTTAGAGTACACCCCATAACTTGTCACACACAACTATCTCGTTGAACTCTACGCTCGCGGGAAGATTAAGAAAAACCCCGAAAAGCGGAGAGTGAAATAGCCCGTGAAGGCACCGAAAGGCGTCAGGCTGGCAAAAAAAAAGGGCGCGGATTTTCGCCCTTTTCTATGAACGAAGGATTCTATAACCCGGCCATCGACTTCAGGGTGGCAGCCATATCGGTCCGTTCCCACGTGAAGTCTACGTCGGTCCTGCCAAAGTGGCCGTATGCGGCGGTCTTCAGGTAGATCGGCTTTCGCAGGTCCAGTTTTTTGATGATGCGCCCGGGGCGGAAGTCGAAAACCTCTCGGACGAGGGCGTTCAATTTCTTTTCGTCGATTTTGCACGTGCCGTAGGTATCGATCATTATGGAGACGGGGTTGGCTTTTCCTATGGCGTAGGCCAGCTGGATCAACAGCTTATCTGCCAAGCCCGCGGCCACGATATTTTTCGCCACGTAGCGGGCCATGTAGTGCGCGGATCTGTCGACCTTCGTGGGGTCCTTGCCGCTGAAGGCGCCCCCGCCGTGCGGTACCCAACCGCCGTAGGTATCCACGATGATCTTGCGGCCCGTTAAGCCCGTATCGCCTTGGGGTCCGCCTTTTACGAACCGTCCGGTGGGATTGATCAAGATCTTCATCTGGTCGGTTCGAAGCTCTTCGGGAATCACGGGCATAATGACCTTATTGATGATCCCTTCTCGGATTTCGGCATACGAGATGTCTTCATGTTGCGCGGCAATTAAAACGGTGTCCACTCTTAAGGGTTTCCACTGCTCGTCGTATTCGATCGTAACTTGGGACTTGCCGTCAGGTCGCAAGAAATGCAGGGTCCCATCCTTGCGGGTTTTGGCCAACTGCATCGCCAATTTATGGGCTAAAAGTATGGGAAGCGGCATCATTTCGGGCGTATCGTTGGTCGCGTAACCGAACATCATACCCTGGTCGCCGGCGCCCAACTGGTCCAGCTCTTCTTCCGCCTTCTCCCCTCCTTTGACTTCTAAGGATTGGTTGACTCCGAGCGCGATATCTTCCGATTGCTCCGCAATCGAAGATAGCACACCGCACGTTTCTCCGTCAAATCCGTATTTCGCTCGGGTGTACCCGATATTCCATATCGTTTCTCTTATGACTTTAGGGAGATCGACGTACCCACGGGTGGTGATCTCTCCGGACACGAAGGCAAGACCCCTCGTCACGATCGTTTCGACCGCGACTCGGCTTTCCGGATCTTTTTCGATGAGCGCATCCAAGATGGCGTCGGAGATCTGATCGGCGACCTTATCCGGATGCCCTTCCGTTACACTTTCGCTGCTGAATAACCGTCTCATGCGTTCTTTTCCTCCTTCAATCGCGTATACTCCTCTTCGGTGAGTAATATCCCTCCGGTGACCGTTTGTTTTAAAAGCTTCAGCCCCTGACTGAGCCACAAATGCACCTGTATCCGATTGGGGCAGTAACTGCCGATAAGCTCTTTGTGCACCTCATAGGTGTTCTCGTGTTCGAAATTTTGCGACAGTTCAGAGTTCTTTCGGATAATAGTTCGAAAGAGCTCCCCGCAGGTTCCGCATTGCGCGTAAAAAATGAGCAGTTCGTTTTGGGAGGTGATGTACTTCGGTTTCTTCACTCGCTTCCAAAACCAACATTTCACGTCCATCACTTCCTTCTCAGTTTAAAATTCCACGTTTTGACGTTGCCCCAATCGTCTTCGACGATGATCCGACAGGCGGCTAGATCCGGGAAGGTCGACAGGTTTTTCCATAGATTGACCACGATCGGTTTCTCTTGGAGAGAGGCGTACAATTTATACCAATAGTTTGAATGATTCGACCCCTCTCCGAAAACGACGTCGCCATTCTCGAGCATCTTACGTGGGATACGATCGAAAAGGATCTTATAGAATTCGGCCTCGTTGACGTAAAAGGTAATAGCCTTAACCCCGTATTTCCCTTGTCCCGTCCGATTCGACAACCGGGTATTGATCTCTATCTTCGGGATCGCAGAAGTAAAGTATAGGGTTCCGTTTTCGACGATACTCAGGGCTTCTCCATCGATACGAACCCTTTCGATCTTAAGGTCCGCAAGCGGGGGATCCAATAGGTCCCTCAAGTAGAGGAGCGGATTGATATACTCTTCGTGTCGCACGTCTATGAATTCGAAATGACAATGGGGCGCGAGGGCCGTTCCAGTTTGGCCGGAGAGGCCGATGGTCTCGCCCCGTCGAATCGTGTACTCATTCGGGCTGAAAGTGATTTCCATATAGGTGGCTTCCCCGAATTCGATCATCGCCGATTGGATCACCGGTAAAAAGCGATCTGAAAACCGGTTCAAATGACCGTAAACGGAAGCGATACCGTCCGCGTGCATGATATAAATCGCGTTCCCATAGTCTTCGTGGTTCACCCAGATCTTCCAGAGATACCCCTCTTCGGTCGCATAGATGTTGGTGTTTTCGAGCCCGTTGGTGGATAGGTCGATTCCGGCGTGAAACCTCGTGTAGGTCAGGTCGTTCGAATTGCGACACTCCCCGAAAGACGACGTAGTTTTTTTGGAGACTTGAGAGGGGAGCGTGTAGGCTCCGAAGAACGTCACCGTCCACACGAGCAACGTTATAGAGAACGCCATAAAGGCGAGAGAGGTCTTTCTCTGCTTTGCCTGTCCCATAAGGTCACCTGCTTTCCATTGGATGATACCATCAGGACGCAAAAGCTGTATCGCGCCTGATGGAATCGTCCCGTCCCGAAACCGGCATCGTCACCGCTTGTTCCGGGGGGTCTCAACGGACTCGAGAGCGGCTAAAACGCGTCGCCCGTGGTATTCGAACTCGCGCGGTCCCCTTCTTCGGTTTCGTCATCGGCAATAGAAGAGGCGGAACCGGCAGTTTCCGCAACGGAAGCGGTTGCCGCTTTCTGGGCCATCGCTTCCGAAAGCCCTTCGCGCCCTTCAAGATAGGCGTCCGCGATCTTTCCCGTGATCAGCTTGATCGCTCGTATCGCGTCGTCGTTCCCGGGTATGATATAGTCGATCTCATCGGGGTCACAGTTCGTATCTACCGGCGCGACGATCGGAACCCCGAGGTGATTGGCTTCCAACACGGCCGTCTGTTCTTTGCGAGGGTCGATGATAAAGAGGATGTCCGGGACCTCTTTCATCTCTTTCACGCCACCCAGGTTTTTCTGCAACTTTTCGAGCTGCCTTTTAACGATGGCTTGCTGAGGTTTGGGCATCTTTTCGAATTCAGGTGATTCCACGTAGTTCTCAAGCTCTTTCAGCTTCTCGATTCTTTTTCGAATCGTCGGGAAATTGGTCAACATCCCTCCCAACCAGCGATTGTTCACGAAAAACCCGCCACAACGCTCGGCTTCTTCTTGGATAGCCTTCCTCGCCTGGCGTTTCGTCCCGACAAACAGGATAGTGGCCCCCTTACGGGCTTCGTCGCGGACGAAATAGTAAGCTTGATCGAGTAGTTTGAGCGTCTTCTGTAGGTCCATAATATGGACGCCCTTACGATCGGTGTAGATGTACTCCTTCATTTTCGGGTTCCATCTCATCGTTCGATGACCGAAATGAACTCCGGCTTCAAGGAGCTGTTTCATAGAAACGACTGGCATTACTGCACCTCCATATAGGTTGTTCCTCCACGATCCTCTGCGGCAAGCGCCGCGCTTTCCAACCCGTAGCCTGTCGCCGTACGGGCACCAGAAAAGGAGCGGCATCGTGTGAGAGATTCGCGGTATTATAGCAAATACCGATAAGAAAATCAACACCGAAGCTGGGAACGCCATTTGTGAACGCCCTGTGAACGCCGAACTTTAGTTCGGGATGTCTTTAAAAAAAGAAGGGTTCGCACGGAGGGCACGGAGGGCACAGAGAACACAGAGAAAAGATCGTTGTGAACGCCCTGGGAACGCCGAACTTTAGTTTGGCTTACCCTTAAAAAGAAAAAAGAGGGGTTCGCACGGAGAATACGAGGGAAAGATGGGAAAGATGGGAAAGGAGATCATCTATATCGGTAAAAAGGAAATGCTCTGAAAGTTGTTTTCGGAGGTTATCGCGGGGTAAGTGATTTTTACGACCCCGCGATCCGCTCTTTGTCTTTCTTAAAAGCGTTTCGCGCCGTCGCGAGAAGAAGTGGCGCTTACGCCGCGATGCTGCGGTTGGGAACGCTCTGGGAACGCCAATCTTAAGATTGGCAGGTTTTTACGAATGGAAGGTGATTTCTCACGGAGGGCGTGGAGAGAACACAACACATGCCACACTTAAGTGTAGCGCTCCGAGAAGTTCCGCGTTCCCAGAGGAGCAAACTCCGAACACATGCCAAACTATTGCTCGCCGCTCCCGGAACAGCGTTATCGATAGCGTCTTAAAACGTATACGGAATAATCAGCGCGTATGGTACAATCTGGCGAAAGTCGAAGAAAGGCGTGAAAAGTCTTTTGAGTATCTTTTCGAAAAGAATGAACGGAGATATAGGTCTCACGAAGAAAACCTCTTTATGGAGAAAAAACAGCCGAACGGTTCGGGACGAGGAAGAAATCGTTCGACGCTCCTTGGCCATTTCGATCTATGAAGGGATCGGAGCGGTCATCTACGCGCTGGTTGTCCAAGGCGTTTTCTTCACGAAGATCGCGCTGGAGTTTGGCGCGGACGCCTTCACCTTGAGCTTGCTGCTGGGTATTCAGTACCTGAGCCAGGTCTTTCAGCTCATCGTCCCCACAATGATCGCGAGGTTCGGAAAGCGGAAACCTTTCGTTCTCACGACCGTTTTCTTGGTCCGAAGCTTGTGGTTGGCCATTCTGATACTGGCGATTATGGGTGTGACCCGTCGAGATCTTTTTGTCATCATTGTCTCTTGCGGGTTCGTCTGCAGCGCGTTGGTTGGGAACGCCTGGACCTCCTGGATGAGGGACCTCGTTCCTCAAAGAAGGATGGGGAGCTTCTTTGGATTCCGAAATTTGGTTCACTCGTTCGTAAACCTCATCTTCACCTGGGTCTATTCGATGATCCTAAACCGCTGGCCGAACCGTTTCGGCATCCAATGGGTGTTGGGGATCTCCGTTACGGCTGGCTTTATCAGCCTACTCGTCTTATCGCGACAACACGAACCCCCGATCAAAGAAATCCAATCCGTATCGTACCTCAAGCTCTTCCGCTCCAACAAAGACTATCAGAAGCTCTTGGTCTTCGGCGGATGTTGGAACTTCGCCATCCTTTTTTCCGCGCCGTTTTTTTCATACCATCAGCTGGAAAACCTGAAGGTCAATTTCGCTTGGATCGGATACCTATCAATGCTCACCAGCCTTATCACGATGGCCTTCTACTGGATTTGGGGACGGATCGCTGACAGGATCGGGCATAAAAACATTTTAAGAGTCGGAATTGCGATCGCGTGCTTCATCGCCATAATGTGGTTCTTTATGACTCCGGAGACTATGGGAACGCTCCTGTGGGTGGATGCGGTGACAAGCGCGTTGGCGTGGTCGGCGATTAACCTGGCGGTCTTTACGCTGCCTATGTTGGTTGGCGGAGAATCCGCGATCGTTTTGGTAGCCTTCTTTGGAGCGGTGAACGGACTATTCGGATTCATCGGTTCGCTGGTTGGCGGCTTGCTCTCACGTTGGCTTGTCCCCTTAACCTTCACGATGGGGGAGCTAAACATGCAGGGCATCCAATTTCTATTCCTCGGTAGTGGGGTGATGCGTATCGGGTGCCTGTTCTTACTGAAACGGGTCTCGGTCGTCGGGCATATCCGCTTGCGAACGGCGCTGTTCGAGACGATGACCAATATCACCCGACGCGGCGCAAAGGAGCACACCGAACCCGGTCTCGCGTCCGCGATCGTGGAAACAATCGACCAGAAGGAAGAGAATCTCGGGAACAATAGGAGTGGTCATGAAAAGTTATCGGAAAGAACTGTGGTTCGAGACCAATCAACGTAGGGCCTTCATCAATATCACGGCACTATTAGAAGCGTGCTTAAAAGAAAGTGGCGTACAAGAAGGCCTCTGTTTGTGCAACGCGATGCATATCACGGCCAGCGTGTTCATCAACGACGACGAAAACGGATTACATCAGGATTTTGAAACTTGGTTGGAACGACTGGCGCCGGAAAAACCCCACAACCAGTACCGTCATAATAGCTTTGAGGACAACGCCGACGCCCACCTAAAAAGACAGGTGATGGGTCGCGAAGTGGTCATCGCGATCACGGAAGGCCGTTTTGACTTCGGCCCGTGGGAGCAGGTTTTCTACGGGGAGTTTGACGGAAAGCGTAAGAAACGGGTCTTAGTGAAGATCATCGGTGAATGATTTTGGCTTACGAAAATGAGATAACCATCGGGAGCGCCTATCAGATCGTCATCGAAAAGCTCGTCTTCGGAGGCTACGGTTTGGGATATATCGAGGGCAGCGTCCCGGTTTTCATCGAAAGTGCTTACCCTGGCGAGATCGTTCGAGCGACGATCGCTTCGAAGAGCCGCGGCGCGTTTTTTGGCACGGTCCAAGATTGGATATACAGAGTCCCAGAAAGAAATGGGACGGTTTGTTCCGTTTTTAACCAATGTGGCAGTTGCGAGTGGTTGGATTACGACTATCAAAGCCAATTGAAAGCGAAAAAGGAGCTCCTTCGGGAGCAGTTTCTACGCATCGGGAAACTGGATATCATGCCTGTCCTCTTCGACGTCATTCCTTCAAAACCGTATGGGTATCGGAACAAGATGGAGTACGCCTTCCGCAACGTGAGCGGTGCAGTTGTTTTGGGGTTGAAGCGCAAGAAGAGCCATAACGTCGTGCCGACACGCGGATGCAAGATCGTACCCGAGGGCTTCGAACGAATACGTAAAACCGTGGAAAGCTTCGCGAACCGTTCTAAGACCCCCACGCCGGTATACGACCGCTCGACGAAAAGGGGCGCGCTCAAAGACCTCGTCGTACGAACAAACGCGGACCTGACGCGTTGGATGGTGATCGTCGTCACCGATTCACCCTCTTTCAAAGGCGCCGCCGACTTCGTCAAAACGCTTCGGGAGGAGTGCCCTTTCGTGACCTCGATCATCCATTTGAAGAACAGCTCGGATAAGGTGGTGTTAAGGGGGGCGCAATCGACGCTCTATGGCGAAGGTGTGTTAGCCGAGACCCTAGGCTGGTTTCAGTACCACGTCCCATCGACCGCCTTTTTCCAGAGCAACCGTGCTTTGTTGGAACCGTTGCTGGAACTCGTAAAAACTGAGCTCGAGCTCGAAAAGGATGAAAACCTGCTCGATTTATACGCTGGGATCGGCTTCTTCTCCATCTACTTAGCCCCCCTTGTCAAATACGTATTGGCGGTCGAAGGCAACTCGGTGGCCGCAAAAGCTATTGTGAAGAATATGCGTTTGAATCAACTGAGCAACGTACGCGCGATACAAGCGGATATAGAAAAGGCGGACCTGACAAAAGTGTTGGACCGTAAGGTCTCCAAAGTGATCTTGGATCCGCCGCGCGCTGGGATTTCCACGGCGACCGCCCAAGGTTTGGCAGCCTTGGCCCCTGAAAAAATCCTGTACCTGTCTTGCGATCCGGCCACATTGGCGCGAGACATTGCGATACTGGTCAAAAACGGCTACTTTCTACGAAAGGTTCAACCCATCGATATGTTTCCCCACACGTCACACGTCGAGACGGCCGTGTCGATGTCCCGCGTAAAAGACTGAACAAAACTCCACATCCTGTGAGTGCAAGACTGAGAACGCCGGACTTCAGTTCGGCATGTTTTAAAGAACAAAACAGGGTTTCGCACAGAGAACACAGTTTATCGCGGCGTAAGCGCCCCTTCTCTTCGCGACGGCGCGATACGCTTTTGTACCTGCATTGAAAAACAGGGTTCGCACAGAGGGCACAGAGAGAACAGGCATCGCGGCGTAAGCGCCCTTTCTTTTCGCGACGGCGCGATACGCTTTTGTACCTGCATTGAAAAACAGGGTTCGCACAGAGGGCACAGAGAACACAGAGGAAAAAATGGCAAAGGGTGGGGATCGCGGGGTCGTAAAAACCACTTACCCCGCGATAACCCCCCACGGGCATCACGGCGCAAGCGCTTCTTCTTTTCGCGACGGCGCGATACCCCAGTTTCGTTCGTTCGAAGAGCAAAAAACAGGGTTCGCACAGAGGGCACAGAGAACACAGAGAAAAGACCGGCAATGGGTGGGGATCGCGGGGTCCCTTCGGTTACCCCGCGATTACCCCCCCACGGGCAGCGCGGCGTAAGCGCTCCTTCTTCGTGCAACGGTGCGATACGCATTTGCACGGACCCATTGCTATGACAGCGCCCCCAGCCTTCTGCTCTATGTTATAATCTTACCAAACCGAAACAAAGCGGGTGAAAGCGATGTTCAAGATGCCGGAAAAGATAACCTACGCTTTACCGGAGCAAATAGGAAACACCGACCTCTTTGTCGGGAGGAAAAAGGAGTTCGATTTCTTTCTGGGAGTTTGGTACAACCGTTTGATCGGTAATATCGCGCAAAGCCAAGCGATCGTCGCCAGACGGAAGAAGGGAAAAACGGCGTTTCTGCAGAGGTTGTTCAACATTCTATGGAGTAGCCCGACGAGCGGAGTGATTCCTTTCTATTACGTGATACAAGATAGACCGCTTACGTTAGCCGCATTGCAGAAGATTTTTATACCCATTTTATGGGACAATACCTTTCATTTAGGGATAGGAGGGAAGACTACCTATCCTTTCCGATCTGTTTTGAAAAGCTGGCCCCACTCGTTGAAGGCGACCGATATTTGAAGGATGCATACGAAACGATGGTGATAAAAAAGCAAGAAGACGACTGGGATGGGATGTGGAACCTAGCCAGCAGGCTACCGGCGGCATTGGCTACGGTTAAAAAAAAGAAGATCGTTCAAATTATCGATGAATTCCAAAACATCAACGCCTATATATACGACTATAGGGGCGAAAGGATCGACCCGTTGAGCGGGACGTATCTGGACCTTGCGGAGAAGAAAGAGGCGCCGCTCATCATTTCGGGGAGTGAAGTTCACGGGCTATTGGAGATCGTGAGAAGACTCACAGCGCGGTTCGAGGAGAACGTCCTGGAAAACCTCCCTGAAGAGGAGGCGAAAGAAGCGATTTGGAAGTACGCGGAGATCTTTCACACGAAGATAGACGATGCCGGAGTAGACAAGCTTTGGAACCTCACCCGCGGAGACCCTTTGTATATCAAAGCGCTTTTCTCGTCAAAGCACAACACGAAAAATGATTACGTTCAAGAGGATAACATCATCGAAGTATACACGCAAGAGATCACGAGCGGACTTATTTTTAAGACGTGGGGCGAATACATCGCAAAAATCTTTGTGGAAGTGAACGAAAGAAACGCGAAGAGGCTCTTACTGTACCTGTTTCAGGCGGGAGAAGAGCGCACCCGAGCGCAAATAATCAAAGACCTGAAGCTCGATATGACCGACTCTGAACTGGAAACGAAGCTGCAAAAGTTGATCAAAGCGGATCTAATCTCATATGGGAGCACCGCATTTAGATACGTAATCGCGAAAGACAAAACCTACGAACTGGTTTTCCGACGCCTTTTTCAAAAAGAGATCGACAACTTCGTACCGGACATAAAAAAAGAGATTCGTCAAGAGATGGGTGGGAACGCCGGACTTTAGTCCGGCAGGGCTTAAGAGAAAAAACAAAGGTTCGCCTAGAGAACACAGAGGGCACGGAGGAAAGAGAAGAGATTCGCTGAGAACGCCTACGGGGCGCCGCCAGAGCGGCGGACTGGGAGCGCCATACTTTAGTGTGGCTCTTTTGCTTTTTTTGTTCATAGAAAGAAAAAAGGCGTGCCGGACTGAGGTTGGGCGTTCCTAAGGCCTTCCGGAGCGTGCGACGTTCCCAGGCGCTTTGGCGCGTGAGTCATTCTGAAAAAGTTCTCATATACGGACGTTGCGGGTGTACCCGCAGGCGATCGAAAGGTATAGAATGAATAGGCATAAGAGAACCGGAGTCTGTCAAAATGAATAAAATATCCATTCGCTTCTTTGACGATACGGAAGTTCGCGCTGTTTGGGATGATGAACATTCCAAATGGTGGTTTTCCGTCCTCGATATCGTCGGAGTTTTGCGTGGCGAAAGCCAGTATGAAAAGAACCGAAACTACTGGAAATACCTCAAAGCAAAGCTCAAAAAGGAAAATTGCGAGTTGGTTAGTCGCGCTAACCAACTGAAATTGACGGCCGCGGATGGGAAAAAGTATCTTACTGACACCTTCGACTACGAGGGTGTTATAGCGCTTGCCAAGGTTTTCCCAAGCACAAAAGCAAATCGTTTCATAGAATGGTTCACATACAGCGAAGAGACGATTGACGGTAAAAGCAAGAGTAAGGCCTATGCGCTCTTCGACAGCGCTCTGCTCGACACCATAGAGGTCGGAACGGTCAAGGGCTTACAGCAGATTCACGGCTATTTGTTTGGCGGGCTTTATGATTTCGCGGGGCAAATAAGAACCCTCAATATCGCAAAAAGCGGCTTCCAATTCGCTATGGCGCGGTTCTTACCCGAAACATTAAAAAGCATAGAAAGAATGCCTGAAAGCACTTTCGATGAAATTGCAGATAAATATGTGGAGATGAACGTCGCCCACCCGTTTATGGATGGCAACGGCAGAAGCATGAGGATTTGGCTTGACCTGATGCTAAAGAGGAACCTAAAACGTTGTGTGGATTGGAGTAAAATCAACAAGACAGATTATCTCTCTGCAATGGAAAGTAGCGTTACCGATTCGGCGCAAATAAAAGCCTTATTGAAATCGGCATTAACTGATAAAATTGACGACCGTGAGGTCTTTATGAAAGGCGTAGACTATTCTTATTATTACGAGCAGGAAGGCGGGGTTTTGATAGAGTAAACCGGCGCGCCCCGAAGGCGTTCTCAGAAAACCGAAAAACTTGCCGCCCGGCGTGGACTAACCGTCATTCTCGTCGATGAAGACGCCGGGGTTTGATCATGTAAAAGCGACGGGCTGAAAAACTTCCCCTGACTCTCAAAGGGACTTTCGTTGACGGATCGTGAAGAGAGATTTCTTCAAGCCTCTTCGGAAGTCTATCTGATGCCATAATCCGCATTTCTTCATAGAATGTTATATAATACATAGGTAAGTGATGAGCGCTATCGGCAGTTCGAAGACAAAACGCTCCACGCTACACAGGGTTTCGTTGTATTGATGGAGGTGGCATTCCGTGGAAATAGGGAGAGGATTTAACAAATACGTAGCCATTCTGATGGCGTTATTGATGTTTTCTATTTCTCCGATTTCTGTCTTCGCCGCAAACATTGACTTCACCCAAGAAGAACGAGAATACATCAAAAACGCGAACGTGCTTCAGGCTGCTTCTGCTGAAGGCGCCGCCCCCCTTTCGTATACAAACTCAAAAGGAGAAATAAAAGGGATTGCTGTAAGTTTTCTAAAAGCGATCGGAGAGATATCGGGGCTTAAGTTCGAGTACAAACCTTTCGAAAATATTAATGATATTATAAATAGCGATGCTGATTTAGTTATCCCTGCTGCAAAACAATACCCGCTACCCAACAGGACCCTCTCTACCCCTTTTCTGTTCTCGGAAGCCGTTTTGTTTTACAATTCCTCTTTAAACCCCAATGAACTGGCCGGAAAACGGTTCGCGATGGTAAGGGGAGGGACGATACCTGAAGGTATTAGAGAAGAGGATGTCCTGTACTTTGACGAAAGAGAAGACACCTTCGAAGCCGTACACGACGGAAAAGCCGACTATAGCTATTCGAATACGTATTCCTTGGTGTTCTACGCCCTGCGAAGCGGATACGACAACATTATCACCATACCCCAAAAAATGGAAGACAGGGCGTATGGCGTGGCGGTGCGTGAAGATGATGAAATCCTTTTGAGTATAATCAATAAGTCCATAGAAGCTATCGACGAAGAACAAAGACAGAGTCTAATACTCACCGCGCTGGCGGAAGTGGAACGGTCAGTGACCCTCAAGGAGATTTTCAAACGCTACGGATTACCCATTTCTCTGATTAGTGTTACTGTCATTGCCATCCTAACATATGCCGTTTGGTTGAAAGTATTGGCGAACAAACATCTGAATGAAGAAATCCAAAAGGGCAAAAGACGAGAAGAGGAGATTAAATATATCAGCTTCCACGACAGTTTGACCGGATTATACAATCGGGCTTACCTCAAAATAGTCCTTGAGAGCATAAATGACCCCGAGAATCTACCCTTATCCGTGGTTGTTGCCGATCTCAATGGTCTAAAGATGTTCAATGACTCTTTCGGGCATGCTGCAGGAGATATAATCCTCCAAAAAGCGGCGACTCTCTTAAAGAGCGCTTGCCGTACGGAAGACGTTGTGGCCAGAACAGGCGGAGACGAATTCATCATCGTATTGATGCGGGCTAATCGTGAAACGGCCTTGCAGGTTGTGAACCGTATTCATCGACTTTGCCATAACGAACGTGCCGGTCAGGCTTTTGTGAGCATTTCAGTAGGCTACGCCACAAAAAACGAACCGGAACGCGATCTCCAAGAAGTTGTGAAGGAAGCTGAAACGATGATGTATAAACGGAAATTGCTGGAAAGCCAAAGCACGCGTAGCGCGATGTTATCGGCCTTACAAGCCACCCTTCAGGAAAAAGACATCAAGACGAACGAGAGCGCTCTTCGTCTCATTGAAACAGCAAGCAGGCTGGGGGAAAGGTTACAACTTTCATCGACAGAAACTGTCGACCTGAACCTTTTGGCTCGGATGCTTGACATCGGATACGTCGTCGTAGATGAACGCATTTTGAAGAAAGCAGGTGGGCTCACAGATGAAGAGATGGCGGAAGTAAAAAAGCACCCGGAGGCGGGGTTCCGGATAGCGGAATCCAGCAGAATCGCGGCCAATATCGCAACATATACCTTACACCATCACGAATGGTGGGATGGCACGGGTTATCCCCACGGATTGAAAGGAACGGAGATCCCGTTGTTGTCGAGGGTGATTTCTATCGCCGACGCGTACGATGCGATGACGCACGACAGACCATATCGGAAAGCGATGAGCGAAAAGGCCGCCATCGCGGAACTGGAAAGGTGTAGCGGGACGCAGTTCGATCCGGAACTTGTACCGATCTTCATTTCGGTGGTCAATACTTGAAACTCAGTGCGTTTAGACATAGAATGACTTTTCCTCTCCAAATGTGCGCGCGTGCGTAGATTAGAACCGAGAATCGAAAAAGGCGCGCAACACTGTCTGTAAATGGCCAAAAACAACTCGCTTTTCGTTCAAAAATAGACTCGTAAAAAATGGACTACTGAGGAGGAAAAATACGCTCGGAGGTGTATGAAAGGGTATGAAAACGGCGCTGGAGATCAAAACGATCATACAGACATACGAAGAAGTCGGAACCATCAAAGGGACGGCGCGAGCCTTAGGAATCGCGAAAGGGACGGTAAAGAGGTATCTGAAACGATACAAGGAAGTACAGAACGGAGAAAGAAGCCGAATCAGTCCGGAAAATGAAGAGCGCGTCATTGTAAAGATGAGGAACCAAGAATATGACCTGCGGCTCAAAGAATTGATCGAACAGAACGAGATCGCTCCAAAGGCAAAACGGTTAACAATGGCAAAAATGCATGAGATACTGGTTGCAGAAGGTTGGAAGGTCAGCTATTCGACGGTCAAACGGCGGGTACGGGAATACGAAGACTATTTCAAACCGCGGAAGGTATACATCAAGCAAGTACCTCGCGCAAAACGAACGATAAAATCCGATTGAGCGAAACCCGTTTCTATCCCTGATAAACGTAGCCCGAACAGCTGGATTCCCATACTCTTTCGTTGCGGGCGGCGCTTGACCCACACAAATCACCAGTGTTTCAAATAGACGCCTGGAGCGCTCAGACAATCTACCGAGCCCCGGTTTCGCAAAGATACTTTTCGACCACCGCACGCCCCTTTTTTAGAGCGCAAATCCACGAAGTCTCAAGCGGATACGAGAAACTCCAGGACGCCCTCGGAGTGCGGAACTTTTGTGTCTATAGAAAAAAGAAAACCGAAAAGACGTGCCGAACGTAGGGTCAAGAGAAGGCGCCGTGGAGTCAGAGATGCACCGCTCTCGATTTATGTGTGTGAGTATCCATCACACCACCTGGCAGCTTACCCCCTCCCGGTTTCCTTCTCCTGCCTCCTCAAACCGTACGTGCGGATTTCCCGCATACGGCTTTCCAAACGTCTTCGTCAAAAGGGTTATGTGACCTTTAACCAGTGAGCGCTTTCGGTCGGCGAGGAGCCTCCTTACTCCACCTCTGCCAGTCATCCCCGTTAGTCTGGGTTTCGGCCTTCGCCTTTTGATATAGCTTCGCCTTCC
>Ga0209506_1001042_pt1 | contig 31411 bp, 19 predicted proteins | sample AD_JPNHG2_MetaG_FD_184409 | JGI IMG/M metagenome (GOLD analysis project Ga0209506, IMG submission 184409) | Active sludge microbial communities of municipal wastewater-treating anaerobic digesters from Japan - AD_JPNHG2_MetaG (SPAdes) (version 2) | ecosystem: Engineered > Bioreactor > Anaerobic...
TGCACCCGCATCGCGGCGACAAACCGTGCCCACTCCTCCCGCGCGCACGGACGCACCACCACCTGCCCCAGCACATCCCTATCCGCCGCTGTCAGCCTTCCCGGCTTCATGCTCCATCTCTATCATGTCCAGACCGGCTTGTCCAGCCCCCTCCCTATCACGCTCCTAACGCTCAGCCTTCCAGTCACGGTGACGGAGCCCTGCGGACGTCCCGGGAAGCGAGGCGGTGTGGACGGGATCCGGCGGCAGGACGTGCTCGAGCTGGTGCGGCAGAGCAAGGGCGACGGCGTGACCGGGGCGCGGCTGGTGCGGCAGCTCGGGGTGCGGGCCGGGCGCGCCCAGGCGCGGGAGGAGGTGGAGGCGGCGCTCGCCGAGCTCGAGGCGCGGGGCGAGGTGGTGCGGGGCAGCTCGGGGCGCGTCACGGCGGTGGAGTACACCGACTGCTACCGGGGGACGCTCCGGCAGACGGCCTCGGGGTTCGGGGTGCTGCGGGTCGCCGACGCCGAGCTGCCCGACATCGTGATCCCGCCCGAGCGCCTGGCGACGGCGCTCGACGGCGACGAGGTGCTGGTCTTCCGCGGACAGAGGCGGCTTCGGGGGCGGCTCGTGCCCGAAAAGTACGGGCAGGTTGTTCGGGTGCTCAGGCGCCGCCGCCTCACGATGGTCGGTCGGTTCGTCCCCGACCGGGTGCAGCCGCTGGTGCTGCCGTTCAACCGGCGGGTCAAGGCGCGGGTGCTGCTGGCGCCGTGGGAGGGGCCGTCGCCGCGCGAGGGCGAACTCGTCGAGGTGGCGGTGAGCGAGTTCGGCGAAGGCGGGCTGCTGGAGGGCCGGCTGGTGCGTCGGCTGGGCCTGCCGGAGGAGCCGGGGGTGGCCGAGGAGGTGGTGCTGGCCGAATCGGGGATCCCGGTCGAGATGCCGCCGGAGGCGCTGGCCGAGGCGGCGGCGCTGCCCGCCGAGGTGCTGCCGCACGAACTCGAGGGGCGGCGGGATTTCCGCGACCAGCCGGCGGTGACGATCGACCCCGAGACGGCGCGCGATCACGACGACGCGGTCGCCGCGTTCGAGCATCGCAACGGCGCCATCGAGGTGTTCGTCCACATTGCCGACGTGTCGCACTACGTGCGGCCGGGGAGCGCGGTCGACGCGGCGGCGCGGGAGCGCGGCACCTCGGTGTACCTGCCGGGCCGGTGTGTGCCGATGCTGCCGGAGGCGCTTTCGAGCCACCTTTGCTCGCTGCGCGAAGGGGTGGACCGGCTCACGTTTTCGGTGCGGTTCCTCGTCACGCCCGGCGGCGGCGTCGAGGGGTACCGCGCCGAGCGCGGCGTGATCCGCTCGCGCCGGCGCTGCACCTATTCCGAGGTGCGGGCCTGGCTCGAAGACGGGAGCTGGCCCGGCGAGCTGGCAGCCGAGGCGCGGCGCTCGCTCGTGCTGGCGGGGGAGGCTGCGGCCCGCCTGGGGCAGCGGCGTGCGGCGCGCGGCTCGATCGACTTCGACCTCCCGGAGCCCGAGATCCTGCTCGACCCCGAGGGGTTCATGACCGGGACGCGCACCGCGGAGCGCAACGTCGCCCACCGGCTCATCGAGGAGCTCATGATCGCCGCCAACGAGTGCGTGGCGCGTCTGCTCAAGCTCGGGCGCCAGCCGGCGCTGTTTCGCATCCACGAGCCGCCGTCCCCTGGCAAGCTCGCCGAGCTGGCGGCGATCCTCGCCGAGTTTGGGATCGAGCTGAAGGGCGACCTCGAGGACCTGCCGCCGCGCTCGTTGCAGCGGGTGCTGGCGCAGGTCGAGGGCCGTCCGGAGGAGCGGCTCGTGCACGCCCTCACGTTGCGCGCCCTCGCCCGCGCCGTCTACCACCCGGAGTGCCGCGGGCACTACGCGCTCGCCACCGAGTACTACCTCCACTTCACGTCGCCGATCCGGCGCTATCCCGACCTCGTGGTGCACCGCATGCTGACCGAGCTGCTCGCCGGGCGGGTGCTGCAAGGGGGGGCGCGCCGGCTCGTGGAGTCGGAACTCGAGGAGCTGGCCCCCCACTGCTCGTTCACGGAGCGGCGGGCGGCCGACGCCGAGCGCGAGGTGGTGCGCTGGAAGCAGGCCGAGTACATGCAGCGCCGGATCGGGGAGGAGTTCGGCGGACACGTCACGGGGGTTGTGGCGTTCGGGTTGTTCGTGATGCTCGACGAGCTTTTTGTGGAGGGCCTGGTGCACGTCTCCACCCTTGGCGACGACCTGTACCGCTACGACGAGAAGGGGCACCGGCTGGTGGGCACTCGCTTCGGGCGGGTGCTGCGCCTCGGCGACGCCCTGCGCGTGCGGGTGCGCGGCGTCGACGAGGAGACGATGGAGGTGAAGCTGGAGCCGATCCTCGAGCCCCTGGCCCCGGCCCGCGGCCGGCGGCCCGCGGCCCGCACGCCGGGCTCGCTGGCGCGCACGCCGGCGCAGCGGCGGCACGCGCGCCGCGCCCGAAGCTGATCGGTCTCGACGGCGTCGCCGGCGCCGCGGTGGGCGGGACGCCCTCGTCTGGTGTCACGGCAGGGTCGCGGAGGCGAGGATCACGCGCTCGAAGGTCGGTCCGGGCTGACGCGACATCCAGGTGGCGACAGACAGGCAGGCAGCGCGGGCCTCGAGGAGGTGCTCGAGCGCCGACTCGAACGGGGCCGGGACCAGGAGATCGACCCACGCCGCACCGGCCGCCTCGCCGGCGAACTGGAGCGCCCACCCGAGGGCGGCGAGGGCGGCCTCGCGGGTGGTGCCCACCACCGGCCCGCACTGACCGGCGCCGCCGTACGCGTAGGCGGCGAGGCGCTGGCCCTCCTTCACCTTGGCGAGGCGGAGCTGGCGGCCGTTGAGCCAGTAGTCGTGGTCCATCGGGCGCGACACCCCTCGCCCCAGGCGGTCCAGGCGCTCGAGGTCGGCGGCGCCGCTGCGGCGGGCCAGCTCTTCCGGGTCTAGTTCGTTGCCGGGGAGCAGCTTGGCGAGCTCGGAGCCGACCTGGCGAGCCGGCTCGGCCGCGAGGCGCAGGCGGTAGACGGGAAAGCGGGGGCGGAGGCCGAAGCGAAACGCAGCGGCGTGATCGGCGGCGGCGCCGAGGAGGTGGGCGTTGAACTCGATGGCGCCGGAGCGCTCGCCGAACGCCAGGGCGCGCCGCAGGAGGACATCGGTCACCCCCTCGTCGCGCGCCTCGGGTAGCACCCACGGTTGCGCGAGCACGAGCTGGCGGGAGCGCACGAACGCCGGGATGAAGCCGAGCACGGAGGCATCGTGCGAGGCGATGAGAAAACCGTCGGCGTCGTAGTGGGCGAGGTGAGCGAGGTCATGGGCCAGGTCGGAGGGGTGGCGCTGGCTGTCGACGGGCACGGTGCCTTCCCAGCCGGGCAACAGGGCTCGCAAGTGCTCGGCCATCTCCACCAGGGGTCCGAGGCCCACACGCGAGACCGGCTGTACCTTCAACCTCGAGCCCATGATCGCCTCCCCTTGCCAAGAAGCATCCGCCCGTGGCGGGCGCCCGATTGTAGCAGCGGGGAAGGAGAAGCGTGGACAGGCGGCGGTGAGGCGGGGCGCGAGGCCGTGCGGCCGTGCTGTCCCTCAGCCCTCTCCCTTCTCGCGCCTCCTGCCTCTTGCCCGGCGCCAGCCGACGCCTGTGTATCATCTCCCGGGAGGTTGGGCCATGGAGCATCACGCAACCGCGGGGTCGTTGCTCGGGGTGCCGGGCACCGCGTGGTTCTACGTGCTGGCCGCCGTTGCGGTGGCCGGCGTCGTCTACTCGCTGCAGCGAAAGATCCGGCTTCTCGCCGCAGGCCGTGGCGGGGTGGCGCTCGCCGACTGGCCGGCGCGGGTGTGCGGGCTGTTCGTCTGGGCGATCGGCCAGAAGAGAATGTTCGCGGAACCGGTGCCCGGCATCATGCACGCCCTCATCTTCTGGGGGTTCCTGGTGTTCGTGGTGCGCTCGCTGTCGCTCGTCATCGAGGGGCTGGCAAAGGGCTGGGAGCTGCCGCTGCTGCGCACGCCGCTCGGCTCGGCGTACCTGCTGACGAAGGACGTGTTCATCGTGCTGGTGCTCGTGGGGGTCGCCATCGCCGCCTGGCGGCGCCTGGTGACGAGGCCGGAGCGGCTCGAGTACTCGGCCGATGCGTGGGTGATCCTCGGCCTCATCGCGCTGCTCATGGTCACCGACGCGCTGGCCGACGGCGCGCGCATCGCCGGTGGCGCCCCGGGGCCATGGCAGTGGACGCCGGTTTCGCGTGCCGTCGGCTCGCTGCTGGGCGGCGGTTCGCTGCATGCCGTGTACGTCTGGAGCTGGTGGGTGCACCTCGGGGCGCTCTTCCTGTTCGCCAACTACCTGCCGTACTCCAAGCACTTCCACGTCTACACCTCGCTCCCCAACGTGCTGCTGCGGCCGCTCGACCCCCCCGGCAAGCTCGAGAAGATGGATCTTGAGAACATCGGGGAGGGCAGCACGCTGGGGGCGCAGCGGGTCACCGACCTGACGTGGAAGCAGCTGCTCGATTTGTACACGTGCACCGAGTGCGGCCGCTGCACCACCGTCTGCCCCACCACGATCACGCACAAACCGCTGGTGCCGCGCGATCTCACGATCGACCTGCGGGATCACCTCAACGCGGCGTGCGGCGAAATCCTCGGCGCGGCGAGGAGCGGGCCCGGCACGCCGGCGCGCGAGCTGGCCGGCGACGTGATCGACTCCGAGACCGTGTGGGCGTGCACCACGTGCCGGTGGTGCGAGCAGGCCTGCCCGCTGTTCATCTCGTACGTCGACAAGATCGTCGAGATGCGGCGGCACCTCGTGCTCGAGAAGGCCACCTTCCCGGAGGAAGCGGAAATCGCGTTCCGGGGTATGGAGGTCAACGGCAACCCCTGGCAGCTCCCCGCCGAGCAGCGCGCCGACTGGGCCAAGGGGCTCGGCGTGCCACTCGCTGCCGAGGGCGCCTCGTTCGAGTACCTGTTCTGGGTGGGGTGCGCCGGGGCGTATGACGAGGCCGGCCAGCAGGCGTCGCGGGCGCTCGCCAGGCTCCTCGCGGCGGCCGGGGTGTCGTTTGCCATCCTGGGACCCGAAGAGACCTGCACCGGCGATGCGGCGCGGAGGCTCGGCAACGAGTACCTGTTCCAGACCCTGGCGGCAGCCAACGTCGAGACTCTCAACCGCTACGACGTCAAGAAGATCGTCACGAACTGCCCGCACTGCCTCAACACCCTGCAGCACGAGTACCCCGACTTCGGCGGGCGGTTCGAGGTCGTGCACGGTACGCAGCTCGTCGCGCAACTCCTGGCCGAGGGTCGGCTCGCGCTCACTGGAGAGGTCCGGCAGGTCCTCACGTACCACGATCCCTGTTACCTCGGCCGCAGCAACGGCGAGTACGAGGCGCCGCGGCGCATCCTGGCCGCCATTCCGGGGCTGGTGGTGAAGGAGGCCGAGCTGTCGCGCGAGAAGGCCATGTGTTGCGGGGCCGGCGGCGGGCGGATGTGGCTCGAGGAAAAGCTCGGCGAGCGCATCAACCAGACCCGCGTCCGGCAGCTCCAGGCCTCGGGCGCGTCCGACGTGGCGGTGGCCTGCCCGTTCTGCGCCGTGATGATCGGCAACGGTCAGCAGGAACTCGGTTTCGAGCAGGCGAGGACCGTGGACGTGCTGGTGCTGGCCGCCCGGGCGCTGGGGGAGACGGCTCGCAGTTGACCGCAGGCGGATGACCCGGAGTCGTGGTGAGCGGCGAGGTTTGCTGGCGCGTCGCGGCGAGGCGCTGGCGGCGCTGTGGCTGCGCCTGCAGGGGTTCGTCGTCGAGGCGCGAAACTGGCGCGGCGGCTTCGGGGAGATCGACATCGTGGCCCGGCGCCGCGCGCTCTGGGTGTTCGTGGAGGTCAAGACCCGCGGTGCGGGGGACCGCTTCGCTCCCGAGGAGGCGGTCGATCGGCGCAAACGGGAGCAGATCGTGCGGCTGGCCCGGGCGTTCGTGGCCTCGCGTCGCCTGGGCGACGTGCCGTGCCGTTTCGACGTGATCGCCATCCGCTGGTCGGGGTGGCTGCCCCGCCTGCGCCACTACCGCGACGCCTTTCGTGCCGACGGCCTGGTGTGAGCCGCGTGGGCGGCCTCGCCGTGCGGGGAGCGCGGGGAAGGACTCTCGACGTTCGACCGGGCCGGCCGGAGCGGCGTCAGAACAGCCCGACACCCCACAGGTCGTGCAGGTGGAGGATGCCGAGCACCCGGCGCTCGGGATCGGTGACCACGAGTGAGGTGATGCGCCGCTTCTCGAGCACCGCGAGGGCGGCGGTCGCGAGAGCCCCGGGGTCGATGGTGACGCCGGCGGATCGCGCCACCTCGCCGGCGGTGCGGCGGAGCGGATCCGGGTCGGCTTCCATGAGACGGCGGAGATCGCCGTCGGTGATGACGCCGAGCAGCCGCCCGTCAGCGTCCTGCACGGTGGTGATCCCCAGCCCCTTGCGCGACATCTCGTAGATCACGTCCTTCATCGGGGTGCCGGGGCCGACGCGGGGGACGCCGTCGCCCTCGTGCATGAGATCCTTGACCGTCATGAGGTGCTTGCCCAGCCTCCCGCCCGGATGGAGACGGGCGAAGTCCTCGGGTTTGAACCCCTTGCGGACCGCGAGTGCCATCGCGAGGGCATCGCCGAGGGCGAGGGCGGCGGTCGTGGAGGCGGTCGGGGCGAGGTTGTTGGGGCAAGCCTCGCGCGTGACGCCGAGGTTGAGGTGGAGTTCGGCGTGGCCCGCCAGCGGCGACGACGGGTTGGAGGTGATGGCGATCAACGTCGTGCCGAGCCGTTTGAGGACCTCGACGAGGCGGAGCAGCTCCTCGGTCTCGCCCGAGTTGGAGACCGCCACCACGAGGTCGCCCGGGGCGACCAGCCCGAGGTCGCCATGAATCGCCTCGGCCGGGTGGAGGAACAGTGCCGGTGTGCCGGTGGACGCCATGGTCGCGGCGATCTTGCGGCAAATGATCCCGGACTTGCCCATGCCGGTCCACACCACCCGCCCCTGGCAGCCGGCGAGCAGGTCCACGGCGCGCTCGAACCCGGCGTCGAGGCGGTCACGGAGCCGCAGAATCGCCTCCGCCTCGGTGGTCAGTACCTGTCGTGCCAGCTCCACGGACATGCCTCGTTCTCCCGCGCGAATAGTACCCCTCCCGCCCGGCGGCAAATGCGGGGCGTTGGAGGTCCTCTGGCGGGCGCGCGCCTCTGAGCCACGCTGGGCGACCGATGGCAGAGTCATCGGAGCGGTGGCAACCCCGGCTGCAATGCCCGGGGGGCCGGCAGCGTTGTAGGAGGGGGTGGCGGGACGCATAATCCGCCGGCGAGGGTGACGTCATGAGCGCGATCGGGGACGACGAGGTGCTGCAGCGCGATCCAGTCTGGCTGAGTGAGGAGATCAGGCGGCTTTTGTGCGAGCGCGGCGGGGTGTTGCTGGCGCACTACTACCAGGACGGCGACATCCAGGACCTCGCCGATTTCGTGGGCGATTCGCTCGAGCTCGCCCGTGCCGCCCAGCGCGCCAACGCCCGGACGATCGTCTTCTGCGGCGTGCGCTTCATGGCGGAGGTGGCCAGCATCCTCAACCCCGACGCCGAGGTGCTGATCCCCAGCCTGGAGGCCGGCTGCTCGCTGGAGGACTCCTGCCAGCCGGAGGACTTCCGCCGCTGGCGCGAGGAGCACCCCGGTGCGGTGGCCGTCACCTACATCAACTGCTCGGCAGCGGTGAAGGCCCTGTCCGACGTCATTGTCACTTCCTCCTCGGCCGAAAAGATCATTCGTCAGTTGCCGGCGGACCAGACGATCCTCTTTGCGCCGGACCGCCACCTCGGCGCCTACCTGCGCCGCACGACCGGTCGCGACCTCGTGCTGTGGCCGGGCACCTGCGTCGTCCACGAGCAGTTCTCGCTCGAGGCACTGGCCGGCCTCCGGATCGAGCACCCGCGGGCGCTGCTGGTGGCCCACCCCGAGTGCCCCGAGGCGCTGCTCGTGCAGGCCGACTTCGTGGGCTCGACATCGGCCATCCTGCGCCACGTCGTGGAGTCCCCCCACGACGAGTTCCTCGTCGCCACCGAGCCCGGGATCATCCACCAGATGGCCAAGAAAGCTCCCGGCAAGCGCTTCGTCCCGGTGCCCGGCAACTCCGGCGAGTGCGCCTGCAACGTCTGTCCGTTCATGAAAAAGAACACCCTCCACAACCTCTGGGAGTGCCTGCGCGACGGCAGCCCGACCCTGCGCCTGCCGGAGGAGCTGCGACTGGCGGCCCTCAGGCCGCTCGAGCGCATGCTCGAGATGGCGGCGAGGTAGGCCCCCCCGCCCGCCCCGGTGGAGAGAGGTGAGGGACGCGGGCTCGCCGGTTGGAGTTGAGTGAGAAACGCTCACATTCGTGGTGACACCCCTTGACAGACGGTGGAGCAGGAATTATGATTTAGCAGTCGCCGTTGGAGAGTGCCAGAGGCGTTCTCCTGGCGAGAGCGCAAAAATAAAAAAGGAAAGGAGTTACACGCATGAACGTACGTCCTCTCAACGATCGGGTCCTGCTCCGGCGCCTCGAGCAGGAGGAAGTCGTCCGCGGCGGCATCATCATCCCCGACACCGCCAAGGAGAAGCCGCAGGAGGCCGAGGTCATCAACGTCGGTCCGGGCAAGCTCGACGAGTCGGGCAAGCGCGTCCCCTGCGAGGTGAAGAAGGGCGACCGCGTGCTCATCGGCAAGTACTCCGGCACGGACATCAAGATCGGTGACGAGGAGTTCGTCATCGTGCGCGAGGACGAGATCCTCGGCGTGATCGAGAAGTAAGGGAGGGAGAACATGGCTGCCAAGAGCATTTGCTACTCCGAGGAAGCCCGCCAGGCGGTGTTGCGCGGCGTCAACGCGCTCGCCAACGCGGTCAAGGTCACGCTCGGCCCCAAGGGTCGCAACGTCGTGATCGAGAAGAAGTTCGGCTCCCCCGTCATCACCAAGGACGGCGTCACCGTGGCGAAGGAAATCGAGCTCAAGGACAAGCTCGAGAACCTGGGCGCGCAGATGGTGCGCGAGGTCGCTTCCAAGACCTCCGACGTGGCCGGCGACGGGACCACCACCGCCACCGTGCTGGCGCAGGCGATCTACCGCGAGGGCGTGAAAAACGTCACCGCCGGCGCCAACCCGATGGATCTCAAGCGCGGCATCGACCAGGCCGTGAAAAAGGCGGTCGAGGCCATTGCCGCCCTCGCCAAGCCGGTCGAGGGCAAGGCGATCGCCCACGTCGGCACGATCTCGGCCAACAACGACGAGGAGATCGGCCAGATCATCGCCGAGGCGATGGACAAGGTCGGCAAGGACGGCGTCATCACCGTCGAGGAGGCCAAGACCATGGAGACGACCCTCGAGGTCGTCGAGGGCATGCAGTTCGACCGCGGCTACCTGTCGCCGTACTTCGTGACCGACCCCGAGCGCATGGAGGCGGTGTACGAGAACGCCAAGATCCTCCTCTTCGAGAAGAAGATCTCCTCGATGAAGGACCTCCTGCCGGTGCTCGAGCAGGTCGCCAAGCAGGGCAAGCCGTTGCTCATCATCGCCGAGGACGTCGAGGGCGAGGCGCTGGCCACCCTGGTCGTGAACAAGCTGCGCGGCACGCTGCAGGTCGTCGCCGTCAAGGCCCCCGGTTTCGGTGATCGCCGCAAGGCCATGCTCGAGGACATCGCGATCCTCACCGGCGGCAAGCTCATCTCCGAGGACCTCGGCATCAAGCTCGAGAACGTGAAGTGGGAGGATCTCGGCACGGCGAAGAAGGTCACCGTCGACAAGGACGACACCACGATCGTCGTCGACGACGCCGATGCCAAGAAGAAGGAAGCGATCGCCGGGCGGGTCAAGCAGATCCGCAAGCAGATCGAGGAGACGACCTCGGACTACGACCGCGAGAAGCTACAGGAGCGGCTGGCCAAGATCGTCGGCGGCGTGGCGCAGATCAAGATCGGCGCGGCGACCGAGACCGAGATGAAGGAGAAGAAGGCGCGCGTCGAGGATGCGCTGCACGCCACCAAGGCCGCCGTGGAAGAGGGCATCGTCCCCGGCGGCGGCGTGGCGCTGCTGCGGGCCATGGACGCGGTCGAGAAGCTGCATGCCGAAAGCTCGGGCGACGTCAAGACCGGCGTGCAGATCGTGCTGCGCGCTCTCGAGGAGCCGACCCGTCAGATCATCCACAACGCCGGAATCGACGAGGCGGCGGTGATCGTGCGCGAGATCCGGGCCAAGGGCGGCAACTTCGGCTACAACGCCCAGACCATGCAGATGGAGGACCTGGTCGCCTCCGGCGTCATCGACCCCGCGAAGGTGACCAAGAACGCCCTGCAGAACGCGGCCTCGATCGCCGGCCTCATGATCACCACCGAGGCGCTCGTGGTGGAGGTCCCCGAGGAGAAGAAGGAAGCGGGCCACGCCGGTCACGGCGGCGGCATGGGCGACATGTACTAGGACGGACTTTCTCCCGTGGTCGCTGGCCCGTGGCCCGGGCCACGCCACAGAGACTACACGGCAACACACGAGGGCGGGGAGCGATCCCCGCCCTCGTCACGTATGCGACGATGGGTGCGCAGAGTCCAACCGGACAGAGAGGGGGCCCAATGCTGCGAGAGGTGGCGCAACGCTGGATCGACGGGCTGTGGCAGGGAGCCGGATGCGAGCGGGGCGCGCTCGAAGAACTGCATGATCCTGCCTTCGTGGACCACAGCCCGGCCGGGCGCGGCAGCGACAACGCAGCGTTTTGGGCGATGCTCGAAGGCTTCTTCCGGGCGTTCCCGGACTTTCGGACCACGATCGAGGACCTTGTGGTGGACGGGGCGGCTGGCAAGGTGGCGGTCCGTTGGTCGGCGACGGCCACCCACCGTGGGCGTTACCTCGGTGTACCGCCGTCGGGCCGAACGTTCACCTTTCGCGGCATCGAAATCCTCGCGATACGCGACGGCCGCGTCACCGACCGCTGGGGCGAGTGGGACGGCATGGACCTGCTCCGCCAGCTCGGGCTCTGGCGGTCCTGAGCGCTACCGCCGCACGCTGAGGCTGGCCTGGGCGGCATCGAGGTTGGCCCGGGCCTTCCAGAAATCGGGGCGCAGCGCCACCGCGGCGCGGAAATGCCCAATGGCCTCGGGCACGCGGCCCTGGCGCATGAGCGCAACACCCAGGGAGTTGTGCGCGAGGTAGTCGTCAGGGGAGGGGTGGCGCAGGGCTTCTTCGAGGAATTGCACGGCCTCGCCCAGCCTGTCCAGGCGCAAGTACGTGGTCCCGAGGTTGAGGAGCACCACGGCGTTGCGGGGCTCGATGGCGAGCGCCTGCTCGAGCCGCTCGGCCGCCGCCGGCAGGTCCCCGCTCTCGTCGGCCACGCGCGCCAGGTTGAGCAGCGCCAGAACGTTGTCGGGCTTGACACGGAGCGCGGCCTCGAAGTGCTCGACCGCCTCGGCGACCCGGCCCCGGTCGTACAGCAACCGGCCGTAGTTGGTGTGGCACATGTAGCAGCCAGGGTTGGCCGCCAGCGTCGCCTTCCACAGCGTGTCGGCGTCGGCGAAGTTCCGCGCGTGGGCAAAGCTGCCGGCCGCCAGCGCGGGCAGCACCGCAACACCGGCAGCGGCCAGGCCGCGCGCAGGCCGCGGCCGCGCGGCTGGCAGCCACGACGCGAGGCCGCTGGCGAGGAGCGCGCACCCGGCGGCCACCGCCTGGTAGGCGAAGTGGTCCGCCACGTAGGAGTACCGCATCGCGTACACGTTGAAGAAACCCATCGCCGGGAACACCAGCCCGCCGAGCAGCAGCGCCCCGGCCAGCGGCCCCCGGCCGAGCCGCCGCCGTCCGAGCCAGAGCACCGCCACCAGGCCGGCAGCCCCGAGCGTTGGCAGCCACTGCCACCACACCGCCGGGTTCACCACCCAGCGGGGGTAGACGAACATCGCGTTCACGGGCCACACGAGCTTACCGAGATAAAACCAGAAGACCCGGCCCGCCAGCACGACCCGGCCGGCCAGGCCGAGCGACCACTCGCTCCCCTCGGCCAGCACCATCGTGCGCTCGAGGTGCGCCGTGTGGTACGCCAGCACCGCTCCGAGGAGGAAGAACGGCAGGAGCGGCGTCACATCCGCGCGCCGCACCCGGCCGTGCTTCCACCAGGCCAGCACGAGGAGCACGGCCGGCAGCAGACTCGCCGTGGTCTTGGCGAACAGCGCCAGCGTGAAAAGGGCGAGCGCCACCGCGTAGAGCGAGCCCGGGCGTTGGTGCCATGGCACCGCGGTGGGCTGGCCTTTCCTGGTCTTGCGCGCCGCAGCCGCCGGCACGGGCGGCTCGCGCGATGCGAGGAAGGCATGGGCGGCCAGCAGGGAGAGCAGCAGCGACAGCGTGTTCTTGCGCTCGGTGACCCAGGCCACCGACTCCACGCACACCGGGTGGAGCGCGAACAGCGCCGCGGCGAGCCACCCTGCCCGCAGGCCGAGGCGGTGCAGCAGCCACCACAGCAGCAGCGCCGAGGCGGTGTGCAACAGCACGTTGACGAGGTGGTAGCCGAACGGGCGCAGCCCCCAGAGTTGCTTCTCGAGCCAGAAGGTCGTGAAGACGAGCGGGTAATACTGCTCGCTGGCCTTCGGGTCGGTCCAGATGAGCGTCAGGGCGTTCGGCGCCTGCAGGGTCGGGTTTTCCGTGAGGTAGGTGTCGTCGTTCCACACGAAGCCGGCGCGCAGCGCCGGCAGATACGCTGCCACCGTGGCCACGACGATGGCAGCTGCGATGCCCAGGCGGAGGGCGCGGCTCACCCGCGCACGATAGCAAAGCCATGGCCGCGCGGCCGCGCGACAATGGCGGCTCGATGCTGCCGCCGATCATCCCGGAGGCGTACGACGTCGAGGGCCAGGCGATCACGCGGCCCTCGAAGAGGCATCGCCTGCGGTCGACCCAGCCGCTCGACCGCTGCCTCACCCAACCCCTCGGCGTGCGCTGCGGCGGCCTTGCCGAGCCGCGCCGGTTCACCTGAGCCCAGGAAGGTGTCCACCGCTTGCGGGGTGATCACCGCGTCGTGAGCGTCCGGGCTCGCTCAAAACGCGACGAAAACGGTGTCGCTCCGGGCGACGAAGTCCTTGGAGAAGCGCTTGTCGCCGACGCCGAGGGTGATCGTGAACCGCCCCGGCGCCACGCGTCCGAGCGATACGAGGCCGTCCTCCCCGAACGAGAGCTCGGGTGTGGCGCCGGACAACAGGGGCGCCAGGTCGAATCCACCCGGGTTCAGGACCGACAGGTGCTCGATCGGTTCACGATTGCACTGCAGGAGCGGGCAGCCGAGGGCGAGCGAGCAACCACTCTCGGCAAAGGTCGGTGCCAGCTCGACGAGCCGCCCGCGCTCGAGGCGGATCGCATCCCCTGCGGAGCCGGCACCTGCCAGCGGATCAGCCCAGGCCACGAGGTAGTCGCCCGCCGGCAGCGGCGGGAGATCGGTGGCGCCTTCGTCCCTTGTGAATCCACCGAGCACGAAGCGCGCGTCTGCCCCGAAGAACGAGACCGGCGTGAAGGCCACAGGGCTGTGGTCGGGACGGCGCAACGTCACACGGATGCGCCCCCCTTCGCCCGGGGAGAGGACGAGGGGAGGAAGCGGCTCCTGTCGCGGGACGACGACGCCCTCGAGCACGGCCGGCACGTACCGGTCGCGGGACACCACCACCGTGTACACGCCCGGGAGGATGCTCTCGATGGCGAAGCTGCCGTCGATCTCCGTCGTGGTGAACCCTGTCTCCCGGCGAAGCTCGGAGTGGACCAGGGCGACTGTGGCCACGAGCCCCTGGCCTGACTCGTCCACGACTCGGCCGCGAAGCACTGTGTCGGGGAGCAGCACGGGAAGGCTGACCTCGCGTTCGCTCGGGATCTCGACTGGAACGTAGGTCGTGCCCGAGCGCGTGGCGTAACCCAGCCAGACCCGGCCCGTCGGGGCGTCGTTGAGCGTGAAGCCGCCGTCGGCGCCCACGACCGCGCTGACCTGTGTGGTCGGGATTCCGACCGAGACGCGCTGCCCGGCGAAGTTGACGGCCAGCGTGGGCTGTGAGCGGCCTCGATCCAGGGCGCTCATGAGATGGACCTCGCCGCCTGTCGCTGCGACTCCTCCGGCCATCAGCAGCCCGTGCAGGACGACTCCGCCCGCCTCGACATCGAGGTTGGCCTCGGGCAGGTTTTGCGAAAAGGCCACCTCTTCCGCATGCATGAGACGGCCTCGCCAGAGCTCCATTCGATAGCGTCCCGGGCCCAAAGCGGGGAGCACATAGTGCCCCTGGACATCGGTGACCGCGCTCGCGAACGGCTCCATGGTCTCTCGAGCAGGGTCGAGCAGTCGGACCTCAACGCCAGCCTGAGCTGCCCCTCCCACGGCCTGGATGCGGCCAGAAAGCACGACGCCGGGCCCGAGAGAAAGGCGCCCCAGATCGAGCATCGAGGTGATGCTGACCACGCGATAGGCCGGCGCGTAGCGGGCGTGCTGGATGCGCACCAGGTATCGACCGGGACGCAGCCCTCCCAGCTCGAATCGGCCCTTGCGGTCACTGACGGCCGACGGCGAGGTGCGCGCGAGCGCCAGCGAGAACACCGTGCTGCCCACCGGCAGCGCCTCGACGAGCGCATGGGCGACCGGCTCGCCGGTCGTCCCGTCGGCCACCTCGCCGACGACGCCGCAGCCGCGCGAGAGCATCAGCGTGCCCAGGTGGGCCCTCTGCCCCTCGCCCACCACCACGCTGCCGACCCTGATCTCCTGGAACCCCTCGGGCCGCACGACCACCGCGTAGGAGCCCGGCGAGGGCAGCGGCGCCAGCAGCGTCCCCTGCGAGACCGTGACGTCGTATGACGAGACGGAGCTTCTGCCGGCATTTTGCCGCTCGCGCGAGCACCACACCCCCGTCTTCCCGGAATACGGGCCAGTGGGAGTCAGCAGCGTCGCTGCAAGTGCTGGTGTGGCGACCAATCGCACATCGAGGTGCTGCTCCGACCTCTCGACGTCGATCGTCTGAGCGACGAATCCGCTCTTCGCGACCGTGACCTTCGCAGGCAGGCTCGGCACCACGAGCTCGAAGGCACCCCCGGCGGCACTGGCCGCCGAGCTCAGCACCGATCTGAGGGTGACGCCCTCGATCGGCTCGCCCTGCTCGTCAGCAACCGTGCCGCGGAGCGTCACGCCCGGCCGCAGGCGAACCGGCCGCGACTCGCCTGCCGCTACAGCGAGGCTCTCCGAAAGGTGACCCGGCGCCGAGACCGTGAGCTTCCACGGCGGTGGGCCCAGGCCCGAGACGGTGAAGTGGCCATCCTCCTTGACCAAGGTGCAGCGCTCCCACCGCAGCTCCCGCCCCTGCCTGGCACCGGCCAGTGTGCCTTGAATGCACGCCCGCCCTCCGTGAACGGTGCGTCCCTCAGGCGTGGGCTCCACCCGTCCGGACCACTGCTGTCCCGCGTCCAGACGAATCTCGCTGGCCGGCGAGCCGCCGCTTGTGGTGATGGTCGCTGGAGCGAACCGGGGGTGATCCACGTGAACGACCGCTCCGACCACGAGAGGGGCGAGGATGTCCACGATGCCATCGGTATCCGAGCTGCCCCTGGCGCGGAACGGAAGAAACGCCCCGAGCTGTCCTTGGGCAGGCGCGCTCATCTCCACGACGGCACCTGCGACCGGCTGACCGTCGGGCCCAACACGCGGAGGGTGGCCGCGTCGGCTCCCGCTGACGCGGCAACCAGGAGCAGTGCAAAGATGGATGCTGTCATCGCCGGCCACCTACCTTCCACGCGCGCCGTCGGGCGTGTCGGCCTCGCACCTCGCTGCCTGCAACGAGCTCGCCGAGAGGAACAGGACGCCTCGAGTGCGCTTGCCGAGCGTACCGACCCAGGCGTCCTGCTCGACCAGCGCCCACTCGACGGGCCCGGGCACGACCACAAGGTGTGGGGCGTCCGTCGGGAGCACGAAGGTGGCCTCGATTCTGTCCCTCTCGGGGTCGATGCGATGGAGGAACCAGGACGTCGCCCCCTTGCCGGCCGGGCGGCGGGTCAGGAGGTAGAGGTAGCGCCCTTGCCCGAACAGCCCGGCGGCCATGGAGGCAGCCTCGACGTTCCGATTGAAGACAAGAGGAGGATTCACGCGCTCGCGCCGGGCGAGGTCGGGGATCTCCCCGAACCGTTCTGGGAAGGCACGGATGACCTGCGGGCTCGGGAAGACGCGCTCGATGTGTGGCCCCGCTTCGAATACCAGGGCGAACACCCCCTTTTCCGAGGTCGCCAGCGTCTGCACGCTCCATGCCAGCCTGCCAGCCTCCGTCGATTCGTCGAGGGCTCGCAGGGGAGAGAGAACCGAGTCGGGACCAAGCTGCAGGCGGCCGTACCCGTAAAATCCGGCGCTCGGTTGCCGCCGGCTCCGACACGCGGCGAAGACGACCAGCTCGCGCTCGATCGCCTGCGGCTGGAGAGCGAGCAGTGCATCGCAGCCGGGCACCCTCCCGGCGCCAAGATCCAGCATCTCCAGCTCGCGGAGGCCGGCGTCGAAAGTCAGCACTCGGCCGCTGTTGTCAGAGAGCCAGAGCCTCCCGGCGGAGCCCCATGCGATCTCCCAGGACGGCATGAAGTCCGGGTACCGCGTGTTCGGGTACGCGGCTTTCGTCTCCAGCGTACCGCTCTTGCTGACCGCCACCAAGCTGTATGGGCGGGTCGTGTGGAGGAGGAGCGATTCGCCCTCCGCAATCCAGATTCCCGACTTGACCGTTCCCTTGATGGCGAAGGGAGCGCTCCGGACGACCGCGAGGGTGCTGGGGGACGGCGGCATGGTGCCCGCGGCACTGCCAGGCTGAGCGATAGTCGTCCACAAGACCGTGGTTGCCGCCGCGGCGCGTCGCAGCACGACCCCCAGAAGGCAGGGGCCTCGAGTTGGTTGGGCTCTTGGGACCTTGGTCACGGTTGATCCTTGTGCATGTCTCTTGAAGCTGGATCTTACTGGAGGGCGCACCGCGCCCTCCAGTGCTGCGTTGTGATCACCTGCTCCGTTGTCTGCTGCTTGATCGGAGCGAAGTGCTAGCCTTGGTTTTCGGGTGGCCCCGGACAGTTCAGCTCGCAGTACCACTGGTCTCCCGAACCGCAGTTGTAATCGCTGTCCATCCAGCTCCCGAAGCACTCCCACGTGCAGTCGTCAGCATCTGCCGTGGGGGTAGCGCCGATGCTGCCCAGCACCAGCAGCACAGCGACCAGTGCAAGGGCTCGCGCGATGTGGGTCGTCCTGTTCTTTCGGCTTTCTCGGGTTATCAGTCGTCTCCTCTCCAGGTCTTCTTCGCCGACCAGCGTGTGGCAGACCGTACCATGCGTCGAAAACCTGTGTCAACAACCTCCACTGCTTCGAGACAATGTAATCAAATCAATCAGCAATGACGGTCCCCTTGTAGGTGCCCTGCCTACGGCGAGCTGATCGGAGGTGGCACGCCACGGCGGGCGTGACCGCCGCCACCCGACGGGGGCTGGGTCGGCCATCGCTCGCTAGAATGGGGGCAGGCCTCTGTTCGGAGGGCAAAGTGGGCGAGCAGCGACGCGAGGGGATCGACCCGACGGTGGAGGTGGGCTCGCTGGAGCTGCGGGGCGCCGCGACCGGTCCCCCCGCGCCGCTGCGCGACGCGACTCCGTTCGTGCCGGGGGTGTGGAGCGGTCCGGAGCCCGGCGACAGAGCAGCCGTCGAGGTCGAGGGGTGGCCGTTCGGGGCGTGGGACCGGTACCGGCCCGAGAAGGTGCTCGGGCAGGGTGGGATGGGGCGGGTGTTCGCGGCGTTCGACCCGCGGCTGCGGCGCCGGGTGGCGGTCAAGGTGCTGAAGGGCGACGAGCCCGAGCTCGTGGCCCGCTTCCTGCGCGAGGCGCAGGGCCAGGCCCGGGTGGAGCACCCGGCGATCTGCAAGGTGTTCGAGGTCGGGGAGGCTGCGGGGCACCCGTTCATCGCCATGCAGCTCGTCGACGGCCAGCCGCTGGGCGCCGTCGCCGCGGCGCTCTCGACCGAGCAGAAGGTCCTGCTCGTGAGAGAGGTCGCCGACGCGGTGCACGCCGCCCACCGGGCCGGGCTCATCCACCGCGACCTCAAGCCGGCCAACGTCATGGTGGAGCGCGCCGAGGACGGGCAGCTCCGGCCGTACGTGGTCGACTTCGGGCTGGTCCGCGACGTGGCCGGCGAGGGTCAGACGGTGGCCGGCGTCACGGTCGGCACACCGGCGTATATGGCCCCCGAGCAGGCGCGCGGCGAGACGGTCGACCGCCGGTCGGACGTCTACTCGCTCGGCGCCACGCTGTACGCGTTGCTCGGCGGGCAGACGCCGATCGGCGGCAGCTCCCCGATGGAGGTCATGGTCCGGGTCATGACCGACGACCCGGTGCCGCTGCGCCGCGTGGCTCCTGGCGTTCCGCGCGACCTCGAGACGATCGTCCACCACTGTCTCGAGAAGGACCCGGGCCGGCGCTACGACTCGGCGCGGGCGCTGGCGGACGACCTCGGACGGTTCCTCGCCGGCGAGCCGATCGCGGCCCGTCCGCCGAGCCTCGCGTACCGGCTCGGCCGCAAGGCCTCGAAGCACCGCGCCCTGGTGGCGGTCGGGGCCGCGGGGCTGGTCGCGGCGGTGACGCTCGGCACGATGTGGGTGGAGGAGCGGCGCACGGCGGCCCGGCGGGCCGAGCTCGCGCAGCGCTTCGGCCAGCAGGTCGAGCAGGCGGAGGGGATCCTGTGGAAAGCCCGCTCGCTGCCGCTGCACGACGTGCGGCCGACCAAGGCGCTGGTGGTGCGGCGGCTGGAAGAGATCGAGGCCGAGATGGGGCATCTCGGCTCGGTGGCGGTGGGCCCCGGCCACGCCGCGCTCGGGCGCGGCCACCTCGCGCTCGAGCAGTTCGACGAGGCCAGGCGGCATCTCGAGATCGCGTGGGGGTCGGAGTTCCGCCCGCCGGAGGTGGCCTACGCGATGGGCCTCGCGGTCGGCAACCTCTACCTCAAGGAGCTGGCGGCGGCGCAGCGCATCGTCGACGCCGCCACGCGCGAGGCCCGGCGGGCCGAGGCCGAGCGGACGCTGCGCGACCCGGCGCTCGGCTACCTGCGCGTCTGCCGCGGCTCCGACGTCGTGACACCCGCCTACGTCGAGGCGCTGCTCGCGTACTACGAGGGTCGCCACGACGAAGCGCTGGCCAAGGCGGCCCAGGCGCGCTCCGCGGTGCCGTGGCTGTACGAGACCGACTTCCTGGTGGCGCGTGTCCACCTGGCGGCGGTCGACCGCCACTCCCGCGCCGGGCGCATGGCCGACGCTCAGGCCGAGCTCGAGGCTGCCGAGGCGGCGTTCGCGGCCGCGGCGCGGGTTGCCGAGAGCGACGCCCGCGCCCACTCCGGCGTGTGCCGGGTGCGCTACTTGCGGACCTACCTCGCGGCGACCTACCTCGGAAAGGCCGATGCGGAGGCGTTCGACCGGGCGCGCGAGGCGTGTGCGCAGGGGCTCCAGGCCGACGCCGACATGGCGATGCTCCACATCACGCTCGCGCGGCTGCTCAACGTGCGCGCCGCGATCGCCGCCAGCCGCGGGGAAGACAGTGCGACATTCCTGGCCGAGTCCGTGGCGGCGGCGGAGCGCGCCGTGGCGCTCGAGCCCGCCGACCCGGAGTCGCACCTCGCGCTCGCCATCGTCCTGTGGGAGCGGGGGAAGCAGGAGCACTCCCGGGGCGCCGACCCCGGCCCGTCGTACGACCGGGCGGCGGCGGCCGCGGCGCGCGCCGGCGAGCTGGACCCCCGCCTCTCCGACGCCCACAACACCGCGGGGCTGATCGCCCTCAACCGCGGGTTCGTCCTGGAGGCGGCGTCGGCCGATCCGAGGGAGGCCCTCGCCGTCGCCGCGCGGGCGTTCGCTCGCGCCGCCGAGCTCGATCCCGCCAACGGGCAGGCGCTCGCCAACCTGGCCTACGTCCACTGGCTCGGGGCGCGCTTCGCGGTGCGAGAGCTGGGCGAGGACCCGGCGGGCGAGGTGGCGGCGGCGCTCGCGGCGCTCGGCGCGGCGCGGGCGCGCAACCCGGGGTGGCCAATCCTCGGCCAGATCGAGGGTATGGTGCTGGTCGAGAAGGCCCACGGCGAGCTGGACCGGGGGCAGCCGGCCGGGGAGTCGGCGGCGGCGGCGCGCGCGGCGCTGGAGAAGAGCCTCGCGGCCGTCCCGGGCGACCCGAGAACGCTGTGGGAGCTCGCCAATACCCACCTGCTCGCGGCGCGCGCGGCCGTCGCCGCCGGGCGCGACCCGGCACCGAGCCTGAGCGCTGCACTGGCGCGAGGTGCCAGCGCGGCAGCCGCCACCGGCGAGCCGCTGCGCGAGGCAGCGATCGCAGGGCAGGCCGCACTTGTCAGGGCCGCGTGGTCGGTGCGCGAGGGGCGCGACCCGACGCCCGACCTCGCCGCGACGGCGGCGGCGCTGGAGAAGGCCCGCGCCACGGCGGCCCCGGAGCGCGAGCTCGACCTGGCGCTCGTCGAGGCGCGCCTGGAGCTCGCCGCCCGCGCTGGCGGAGCCGCTCGAGCGCGTGCACTCGCCGAGGCCGACCGGGCCGTCGCCCGTGCTTTCGCGACGCGCCCGCAGTGCAGCCCGCTGAAGCTGGCACGCGCCAGGCTCCTGCTGCTGCGGGCGGCTGGAGAGGCCGATCCGGCCCGTGCCGCGACCTCGCGCCGCGAGGCCGAGGCGATCCTTTCCGAGGTGAACGCCTCGCGGACCGGCCTTGCCGCCGCCGTGGCCCGGGTCCGTACCGGTGGCGGGTAGAATTCGCGCACGCGGAACGCCCGACCGCCGCGGAGGTGCGGATGGAGCTGGTGCTCGTCGTCTTCGGTTTGCTAGCCTCGGTGCTGCCGATCGCCCTGACGATCCTCGCCATCACGCACATCGTGCGGCACGGGGCCGACTGGTGGTGGATCGCGATCGTGCTCTTCTTTCCCGTGATGGGCTCGATCGCCTACTTCGTCGCCTCCGGCGCCCTGGCCGGAGGGCGCAGCGATGGGCAGCTCTTCCGCGAGATGGGGCGCCGCCGCACCGCCAGGCGTCGCATCGCTGAGGCGCGCATGCGGCTGCAGCACGGCGCCCCGCCGGCCGTCGAGGCGGACCTCGCGGAGGACCTCGCGAGCCTGGGCGAGCACGCCGCGGCGGCGCCGCACTTCGCGAGCGCGCTGGCCCGGCTGCCGGAGCGGCTCGACCTCGCGCACGGGCTGGCACGCTCGCTCATGGCCCAGGGCAGGTGCGCCGAGGCGCTGCCGCTGCTCGAGAAGGTGTGTGCCGCAAACCCCCGTTTCGCATACGGCGACGCCATGCTGCGCCTCGCCCAGTGCCTCGGCGAGAGCGGGCAGGGCGAGCGCGAGGAGGCGACGTTGCGGGCGCTGGCGGCGCAGTCGTCGATCCCGGAGGCGCAGGTGCGCCTGGCCGCGCTGTGCGCGCGGACGGGACGCCGCCAGGAGGCGGTGGAGCTGGCGACGAGGGTGCTGCGCGACGCCCCGGCGTGGCCGCGCTACCTGCGGGCGGCCAACCGCCGCTGGGTGCGGCTGGCGCGCCAGGTCGCCGCCGGCCAGGCGCCGGCGATGCCTGCCGCGGCGTCGCTCCTGCGCACGCGGCGGGTCCCGGCCTGGGCGATGGTGGCAATCGCCGTGGTGGTCGCGCTGCTCGTGCTGGCCGTGATGTGGGTGGTGGTGCCGACGCTCTCGTTTGGCCGCTTCTCGCGGGCGGAGCGCGCGTACACGGCGGTGCGCGTCGAGCTTGCGGCGCTCGACCGGCCGGGCGCGCCAGTGGACGTCAGCCCAGAGACGCTGGAACGCTACCTGAGGCTGCGCGAGGCGACCGCCCAGCCGCTCGCCGCACTCGTCGCGACCCAGCAGGAGCTCGGCTCGCCCGCTGCGGCGGCGCTGTGGAGCGGCAGCATCGCCCGTGCCCCAACGCGGGCGATGGAAGCGCACCTCGCCTTCATGCAGGCAGTCCAGGCCGCGCTTCGCGAGCTGCGGCTGTCGCCGGCCGAGATGCGCGCGCTGGGCGCGTTCGCGGAGTGGCGCTTCCTGCGACGGCCCGGAGCCGAGGCATTCGCCCTGGAGTACCCTGACTGGGCGGCGCTGCGGAGCGCCCGCAGGACGCTGGGGGCCGCGCACGAGATGGACGGGTCGGCGCCGGCTGCGTGGTTGACACGGGCTTGCGCCGATGCGGAGCGCGTCGAGGGACTGCTGGCCGCGATGCCGCCGCCGTCCACGGCGGAGCTCGCCGCGCTCGAACCGTTGCGTGCGCGTCTTTCGGCGCTGCCCACGGCCGGGAGCGAGCACCTCGCGTACCTGCTGGAAGGCCCGATCGACGACGTGCTTGCCGAGATGCCGGTAGGAGAGTGAGAAGCCGACCTGATGCAGGGCTGCCCGGCGGGAAGCGGCAGGACGGATGTCCACGACTACGTCCACGTCCGGACTGGTGGCGTGGGCGGAGGAGGGGGGTGGGTGGCCTTGCCGTGTGGGAGGCGCGGTGGAACGCTCTCGACTTTCGACTCTCGACCGGGCGGGGGTCTGGAGCGACTCTCGACCGGGCGGGGCCGGGAAGGAGGCAATCATGAAGGTTGCGATCATCGGGGCGGGCAACGTCGGGGCGACGCTGGCGTACACGCTCGTCGTGAAGGACGTGGCGAACCAGGTGAGCCTCATCGACGTCAATCCCGAGAAGGCGCTCGGGGAAGTGCTGGATCTCGCGCACGGCGCCTCGTACCTCGACAACGTGGACATCCGCGCCGAGGGGTACGAAGGTGTTGCCGATGCCGACGTCATCGCCATCACCGCCGGGCGGGGACGCAAGCCGGGCGAGTCGCGCCTCGACCTGGCGCGCGGCAACGCCGCGATCATGGAGGAGGTGCTGGCCGGCCTCGCCCCGCACTACCGCGGGGCCGTCGTCATCGTGGTCTCGAATCCGATGGACGTGCTCACCTACGTGGCGGTCAGGCGCCTGGCGGCGCCGCCGACGAAGATCATCGGCTCGGGGACCTCGCTCGACTCCTCGCGGTTCCGTTACCTGCTCGGGCGCGAGTTCGACATCGACCCTCGCAACATCCACGCGTACGTCATCGGCGAGCACGGCGACTCCTCGGTGCCGGCGTGGAGCATGGCGAGCCTGGGGCAAATCCCGGTCACCCGCTACGCCCCGCCGGGGCGGGCGCCGCTCGACGAGGCGGCGCGCAGCCGCATCCACCAGGCGGTGGTGGCGGCCGGCCGCGAGGTCATCCAGCGCAAGGGGGCGACGTTCTACGCCGTGGCGCTGTCGGTGGCCCGCATCATCGAGGCGGTGCTCGACGACGAGCGGAGCGTGCTCACGGTCTCCTCGTACATCGAACGCTGGGGCGAGATCGAGGACGTGTGCCTGTCGCTGCCGGCCGTGGTCGGGCGGGCCGGCATCCGCGAGGTGCTGCCGATCGTCCTCGACGACACCGAGCGGCGCCAGCTCGCCGCCTCCGCCGCCTCGCTGCGGGAAATCATCCGCCAGCTCGGCTACTGACGGGCCGAATCCCCGCTCCGACCGCCAAGCTGAAGACTCCGGCCTCCGCGGGTGAGGGGCGGGCTCCGCGGCTACAATGCACGGGAGGTCGAGCCGGTGAGCGTGCGAACGAGAGCGGCGGTGCTCCTGGCAGCCGGGGTCGCCGGTTTGCTGGCCACGGCATGGGTCGTGTTCTCGGTCATCGTCGCGCAGCGGATCCGTTGGCTCGAGGAGGAGGCCGTCAGACGGGACGTGCAGCGAGCGGTGCGGGCGATCGACGGCGAGGTCGGCGCCCTGGCCGTCATCGCGGGGGACTGGGGCAAGTGGGACGACGCCTTCGTCTTCATGACCGAAGGCAACGACAGCTTCGTGCGCGCCAACCTGGTCCCCGACACGCTGAGGGAACTCGACCTGTGTGCAATGGTGTTCCTGGACACCCGGGGCGAGGTGAGGTTCGGGCTCGAGAGGCCGGGACCCGGCGCGGCCCCCCGGCCGCTCTCCGACAGCCACCTCGCGACGATCCGCGCCCTCGCGGCGGCGGCCGGTCGTGGGGCCAGCCTGCGCGGCCTCGTCGTCATCGACGGGCAGGTGCACCTCGCTGCCGTTCATCCGGTCACCCGCACCGACGGCAGTGGGCCGAGCCCGGGGGCGGTCGTGATGGCGCGGGGGCTTGCGCCCGGCGTGATGCCCCGGCTGGCCGCGGCGCTGGACCTCGACGTCGAGCTGGCGGTGGGCGCGCCGGTGGCGGGAGGCGACAAGTATCGGGTCGAGCCCCTCGACAGCCGGCACCTGCTCGGGACGAGCCGGCTGCAGACGCTGCTGGACGGTCCCGAGCTGGCGCTGCGCGTGAAGGCGGAGCGCACGCTGTCGCGCGAGGGCGTGTCGATGGCGAGGCTCTTGACGCTGGCCCTGGCGGTGATCCAGCTCGTGTTCGGGCTGGCGGGGCTGTGGCTGCTCGACCGCGACGTCCTCGCCCGGCTGGGGAAGGTGGAGGCCACGGCCCGTCTCATTGCCGCCAACGCCGACCCGCGTGCGCGTGTGGAGGCGCGGGGCCGCGACGAAGTGGGGCGCCTGGCGGCCTCGATCAACACCATGCTGGCCGCGCTCGAGCGCAGCGAGGCCGAGGCCCGCGCCTCGGAGGAGCGGTACCGCGCCGTGGTGGAGGACCAGGCCGAGCTGGTCTGCCGCTGGCGCCCCGACGGGGAGATCGTGTTCGCCAACCGTGCCTTTTGCGAGCTTTTCGGGGAGGCCGGCGGCGTCTGGGTGGGCAGCGGTTTCCTGGACCTGGTCGCGGGTGGGGACCCCGCTGTCCGCGCCAGGATCCAGGCGCGCTCCATCGAGCATCCGCTCGCGACCTTCGTCACGAGCCACCAGGCCGGGGATGGGAGCACGCGCTGGGTGCAGTGGACCGACCGCACGATCTTCGACGGCGCCGGCACGGTGGCGGTCGAGCACCAGGCCGTGGGCCGGGACATCACCGCCCAGCGGCAAAGCGAGGAAGCCCTGCGCGCCGCCGAGAAGGCGGTGCGCGCGGCGCTCGACGGCGCGCCCGAGACAGCCATGCTCACCGACCTCGGGGGGAGGATCCTGGCGTTTTTCGATGCCACGCCGGGACGGCTCGACGTCACGGTGTCGCGCCTGGCGGGCTCGCAGGTCGCCGACCACCTGGGCTCGGCCGCGACCGCGTGGTGGAGCGCCGCCCGGCACGCCATCGCCGAGGGCCGGCTGCAACTGCTCGAGGCGACGCGCGCCGGTCGCACCTTGCAGGTCGCGATCCAGCCGGTCCTCGACGGTGCGGGCGCGGTGCGGCAGCTCGCCGTGTTCACGCGCGACGTGACCGACCGGCTACGGGCCGAGGAAGCCGAGCGCAAGCTGGCCGAGCGCGCCCAGATCGAGATGGCTCTCCAGGGGACCCGCGACCTGCTCAGACAGATCAGCCGCTCGATCCGCGAGATCCTGTGGACGCGGGACGATGTCACAGGCCGCTTCAGCTACGTTTCCCCCGGGTTCGAGCACATCTGGCAGCGGAGTTGCGAGGAGCTGTATGCCGACCCGGGCGTGCTTCTCGCCGGAGTCCACCCGGACGACCGAGCCTCGGTCGAGCTCGGGATGAAGGGCGCCACAGGTGGCCCGAGGACCATCGTGGACTTCCGGGTGGTGCGTCCGGACGGCTCGATCAGGTGGGTGGCTGCCCGCGAGTTTCCTCTCGAGGGTGGCGAGGCGCACCGCCTGCTGGGTCTGGCCGAGGACGTGACCGAGCGCAAGGACATGGAGCAGCAGTCGCGGCGGCTGGAGGCGCAACTCCGGCTCCTGGCACGCCGCATCGACGAGGCGCGGGAGGAGGAGCGCCGCAAGCTCGCGGCATGGATTCACGACGACGTGGGGCAGCTTCTCACCGCCCTTCGGCTCGACCTCGCCTGGCTCGAGCACCGCATGCCGAAGGCCAGGGCCGAGCTGCGCGCGCGGCTGGCCGAAATGCAATCGTTGCTCGAGGCGCGCATCACCGCGGTGCAGCAGGTCGCGATCGAGCTGCGGCCGTCCATCCTCGAGGACCTGGGGCTGCGGGCCGCCCTCGAGTGGGCGGCTGCCGGGCAGGGGGCCCGCTCGGGTCTGGAAGTGGCGCTCGACATGGAACTCCCCGGAAGCGAGATCCCGCGTTCGGTGGCGTTGGCGATCCTGCGTATCACGCAGGAAGCGCTCACCAACATCGCCCGCCACGCCGGCGCGCGCCAGGTGCGGATCGGCGTGCGCCGCGATGGCCCCAGAGTGGTGCTGGCGATCGCCGACGACGGGCGGGGGATCCGCGCCGAGGAGGCCACGGGGTTCCGGGCGCTTGGCATCCTGGGGATGCGGGAGCGTACCATGGCGCACGGGGGAACGCTCGAGGTGAGGGCGCGGCCGGAAGGCGGAACGGAACTCGTTGCAACGATGCTTCTCGGACAGGTGGGGCAAGAATGATGCGAGTTTTCATCGTCGATGATCATGCCATCGTGCGGGCCGGATTGCGGCGGCTGCTCTCCGAGAACCGCCAAATCGAGGTCGTGGGGGAGGCGAGCAGCGCCGAGGAGGCGCTTGCGGCCTTGCAAGACTGCGACGTCGATGTGGTCGTGCTCGACCTCGCGCTGCCCGGAATGAGCGGGCTCGAGGCACTGCCGCTGTTTCGCCAGCGCCGCCCGCACGTGCGGGTGCTGGCGCTCTCGATGTACCCCGAGGAGCACTACGCGACGCGTGTCTTCCAGGCCGGGGCGGACGGCTTCATCTCGAAGTCGAGCGTGGTCGAGGAGCTGCTGGCCGCGCTCGAGCGCGTGGCCTCCGGCCGCAAGTACGTGAGCCCGACCGCAGCCGAGCGGCTGGCCGAAAGCGTCCGGCAGGCCGCCCCGGTGCCCCACGCCCGGCGGCTTTCCCCACGTGAGATCGAGACCTTGCGCCTCATCGCGGCGGGCAAGCCCCCGCGCGAAATCGCGGCCGTGATGGGCGTCAGCACCAAGACGGTGGGGACGTTCCGGCGCCGCCTGCTCGGCAAGCTCGGGCTGCGCAGCAACGTCGAGCTGGCCCGTTTCGCCTCCGAGCGCGGGATGGTGTGAGGCCCGCCCGGCCCCGCCCGGTCAAGCGCCGAGGGTGGAGAGTCTCCCGCCGGCCACAGGTGAGGCGGCCCCTCTTTGCGGGCGGCCCGCACGTACAATGGGAGCGGGGCCATGCTGGAGGCGGGGCGGATTGTCGGGCATTTCGAGCTTGTCGGGCTGCTCGGGCGGGGCGGCATGGGCGAGGTGTGGCGGGCGCGCGACCTCACGCTAGGGCGCGAGGTGGCGCTCAAGGTGCTCCCCGAGCGGCTGGCGGACGATCCCGACTACGTGGGCCGGTTCGAGCACGAGGCGCGGGTGCTCGCAGCGCTCAACCACCCGCACGTGGCGCAGATCTTCGAGCTGGAAGAGGCGCTGCCGGGCCGACCCGGCGGCCCTCTGCACGTCATCGTCATGGAGCTGGTGGAGGGCGACACCCTCGCCGGGCGCCTGGAGCAGGGGCCCCTGCTGGCGGGAGAGGCCGTGCGCATCGCGCTGCAGGTGGCGCGGGCGCTCGGGGCGGCGCACGCGCGCGGGGTCGTGCATCGCGACCTCAAACCCTCGAACATCGCGTTCGACGCCGAGGGCAACGCCAAGGTGCTGGACTTCGGGCTGGCCCGGCTCACGCCGCCGTGGCGCGCCGGAGCGGAGGTCGAGGACACGGCCAAGCTCGCCGACTCGGGCGTCGTGGCCGGCACCGCGGCGTACATGGCGCCGGAGCAGATTCGCGGCGAGGTGTGCGATGCTCGCTGCGACGTCTGGGCGTTCGGCTGCACGCTGGCGGAAATGCTGTCGGGCCAGCGTCTCGTGCCGGGCGCGTCCGTGCCCGAGATCGCCGGCAACGTGCTGACCGGCCGCCTGGCGTGGGAGACGCTGCCGCGCTCCCTGCCGCGGCGGCTCGTGCGGTTGATTCGCGACTGCGTGCAGGCCGACCGCCGCCGCCGCCCAGACATGAGCGAACTGGAGGCGCGCCTGGCCGGGCTCGCCTCCCGGGCGCCGCGTTGGCGTCGCCGGCTCGTGGCCGGGGCGGCTGTCGTCGCAGCGCTCGTGCTGCTGGCGCTGGCTTTCCGCCTGTCGCCGCCCCCACCGCCGAGGCTCGGCGCCGACGGGCGGTTACCGGTGGCCGTGGACGAGCTGCCCGCCAGCGAGGCAACGGGCGCCGCGGCCGGTCTGGCTCGCTCGGAATTGCTGCGCGGGCTCGCCGCCTCGGCGGCGCTCGAGGTCGTCCCTCTCGAGGCCGCGATGGTGCGGGTCCGCTCGGAGCTGCTGCGGGCCGGAGGTGCCGCCCACCTGCACCTCACGGTAGAGGATGTGCGCTCCCGCGCCATGCTCGGGGCGTTCGACCTGCCGCTCGCCGTGGGCGGCGGCGCGAACGAGGCGGCAGCCGCCGTGGTGGCCGCCCTCGAGCTCGAGCAGGTGGGCCGGGAGCTCGAGCGCGACGACCCGTACTACGGCTTCCTCGTCCGCCGGACGCAGGTCCTGGGGGCGGCACAGGCCTTTCGTGACGGGCTCCGTCTCACCGAGCGCACCCGCAACCGCGAGGCGCGAGAGGCGTTCGAGCGCGCGGCGGCGGCCGATCCGGCGTTCTGGCCGGCGCCGATGTTCCTGGCGTTGCTCGCCAAGGCCAACGCCCGGTTCGACGAAGGGCACGCGCTGATGGCGCGGGCGCGGGGGCTGGTGCCGCGGCCGAGAGCGGCCGAGGCGGTGATTCTGGAGGCAGGCAGCGCCCACATCGCCGAGGACAACCAGCGGGCACTCGAGACGCTGCAGCGGACGCTCAAGCTTTTCCCGGGCTCCGGGTACCTCGCGTTTCGCACCGCCCAGAGCCTGCGCCTGCAGGACCGGCCGGAGGACGCCATCCCCCTTGTCGAGAAACTGCTGGATCGCGGGTGGCGTCCCGACTGGAGCCCGACCCTCGAGCTGCTGGCCCATTGCCAGCTTCTCGCCGGCCAGCACCGGGCGGTCCTGCTGACCTGCGCTGCCGGCGAGGACCGCTTTCCGACCCGCCACCGCTACCCGTTCTTCGCCGCCTGTGCCTTGCAGCAGCTCGGCCGCCCCGACGAGGCACGCCAGGCGCTGCAGCGAGCGGTTCGCAAGTACCTGGATTACTCCGGCACGGCGGCGCTCGCCGTCCACCAGACGGCGCAGTACTGGGCCGCACTGCTGCGCTGGCCCGAAGAAAGGCGCCGCCAGTGGGAAGGCGTGCTCGCGGAGGCGGAAAATGGTCTACACGAGCAGCCCGGCGACCCGGCGCTCGAGCAGGCGCGAGCCGAGGCGTTGGTCGAGCTGGGCCGTGCGGCCGAGGCCGAGCCGATTCTCCGCGCGCTGGCGTCGCAGCCGGAGCCGCCGGTTTACGCGCTGCTGGCGCTGGCGAGGCTGCAGCACGCCTCCGGCGACGACGCGCAGGCGCGGGTCATACTCGCCCGGGCCGCGGACATCTGGCGGGCCGGCCACGACCCGGCGCGCGGCACCCTCGCCTACAACGTGGCCACCGTCTGGGCGCTGCTCGGCGACACCGAGCAGGCGCTCGAGTGGCTGCTGCGGGCCCGCGACCTCTACGGCGTCGACCGGCTGGACCTCGCCATGGACCCCGACCTCGACTCGCTGCGCGCTGCTGGCCTTCTCCGCACGCTGCCCCCCCGGCGCCCCACCACCTGAGAGACCGCCACACCGGGCGGGTGAGGTGGGCTACCGCCCTTCGCTGCGTCGCAGCTTCGCGAACTGGCGCTGGGCGCGGTGGATCCGCTTCCAGTACCGCTCCCGTTCAGCCGCGGCCGCGGCGTCGTGCCGGGACCGGGTCCACGCCAGCTCCTTCTGCAGCGCCTGGTAGCTCGCCAGGCGCGCGGCCGGCAGCGTCCCGGCGTCGACGGCGGCGGCCACCGCACACCCTGGCTCGCCGGCGTGCGCGCAGTCGGCGAACCGGCAGCGCTCGGCGAACTCGGCGATGTCAGCAAACGCCTGGGCGAGTCCTTCCTCGCCGCCCCACAACCCGACCTCGCGCAGCCCCGGCACGTCCACGAGCACGCCGCCGCCGGGCAGCGGCAGGAGCTGGCGGGCGGAGGTGACGTGCGTGCCCGTGCCGTCCGACGCCCGCACCGCCCCGGTCCGCTGCCGCTCGGTTCCGAGCAAACGGTTGACGAGGGTGGACTTGCCGACGCCCGACGAGCCTACGAGCACGCCGGTGCGGCCGGGCGGCAGCAGGGCGCGGACGAGTTCCACGCCGCCGCCCTCGAGCGCGGCCGTGACCAGCACCTCGGCGCCCGGCGCCGCCTCGGTGGCCTCGCGCACCCGTGCCGACAGGTCCGGGCAGAGGTCCGCCTTGTTGAGCACCACGACGGGCGTGGCGCCGCCCTCCCAGGCGAGCGTCACCAGTCGCTCGATCCGGCGGGCGCTGAAGTCGCCGTCGAGCCCCGTGACGACGAGCACGAGGTCCACGTTGGCGGCGAGCACCTGCCCGTCGCTCGAGCGCCCGGCCGCCTTGCGCCGCAGCGCTGAGCGCCGCGCCAGGATCCGGCGGACGATCGGCGGGTCCGTGGCGTAGTCGGCGAGCACCCAGTCGCCGACCGCCAGGGCGTCGGCGCCGCAGCCTGCGAGCGGTCCGGGGATCAGCGCGGCGACCTCGCCGCCGGCGTGAAGCACCGTGAGGTGGTGGCCGTGCCGGAACGTCACGCGTCCCGGGGTCAGGCCGGTGTCTCGGCCATCGATCTGTGAGTCGAAGAAGTCGCTCCATCCGAGCGAGGAAAGCGTCATGGTCGTGTCTCCGCAATCGCGCGCCGGCAGGCGCACTTCCGCCGACCGGCAAGGTGAAACGGGGATGGGCCAGCCTCACCCGGCTGGCGGGGCGTCAGGACCTCTCAGGCCCCGACGGCGATTGCGACAGTCTCCGACACACACGCTCCCGCGGCCTATGCGGACCGCGCGCGGATTCTACCGCATGCCCCGAGCCGAGAGGTGGACGCGCACCTCCGGGCCGCGCCGGGCGGGTGAGCGGGACGTGGACGTGGACGGGTGGGGGAGAAGCCGTCCACGACGACGTCCACGTCCTCGTCCACGCCGAGAACCTGAAGGGGAGGGGCTTGCCCCGAAGGGTCGAAAGGTGTGTCGAAAGGTGTATCGATCTGTCCAACATGTGCAGAACTCCTCTCGTTCAGCTCGCAGCTTTCGCACGTCGGACCCTCCCATTTCTCCGACAGGCTCCTAGGAGCCTGTTGCGCATAGATGGCTGGTGAGCGCTGACTGGTGATTATCCAGCTAGAAAGTGCTTTTACTGGGGTCGAGAGTGTGAGAAACTACGCCCATGAAAGGCTTCCGACCATGGGACCCCGGCCAGAGCCTGCTGTTTCCAGTCTCGCCGCGTGACTGGCTGCCGGCGGACC
>Ga0209506_1001043_pt1 | contig 31385 bp, 25 predicted proteins | sample AD_JPNHG2_MetaG_FD_184409 | JGI IMG/M metagenome (GOLD analysis project Ga0209506, IMG submission 184409) | Active sludge microbial communities of municipal wastewater-treating anaerobic digesters from Japan - AD_JPNHG2_MetaG (SPAdes) (version 2) | ecosystem: Engineered > Bioreactor > Anaerobic...
CTCGTGACGCCGCTGTTCATCCAGGTCATCATCGACAAGGTGCTGCCCCACCACGCCGTCTCGACGCTGCAGGTCGTGGCGGCGGCCTTCCTCGCGGTGATCGTCTTCGAGTCCTGCATGCACTTCCTGCGCAACTACCTCCTGTACCACACGGCCAACAAGGTCGACGCGGGGCTGGGCGCCCGGGTGTACCGCCACCTGCTGTCGCTGCCCTACCGCTACTTCGAGACGCGGCGGGTGGGCACCATCATCGCCCGGGTGCGCGAGCTGGAGAACCTCCGGCAGTTCATGACCAACGTCTCGCTCACGGTGCTCCTCGACACGGTCTTCTCCGTCGTCTTCATCGTCATCATGGCCCTCTACAGCGTGGCGCTCACGCTGCTGGTGCTGGGCTTTGTGGCCGTCATCGCCGGAGTGTCCTTCGTCGCCACGCCGCACATCAAGGCGAGGCTCGACGAGAAATTCCACAAGGGCGCCATGGCGCAGTCCTTCCTGGTCGAGTCCGTCACGGGCATCCAGACGGTGAAGTCCATGGCCCTCGAGGGCAGGATGGTCCGCAGCTGGGAGAACCACCTCGGGGACTACATCCAGTCGGCCTTCAACCTGGCCAACGTGGGCAACGTCGCCGTCACCGCCTCGCAGGCCCTGCAGAAGCTCATGACGCTCGCCGTGATCACCTTCGGTGTGGGTCTCGTCTTCGACAACCGCCTGAGTGTGGGCCAGCTCATCGCCTTCCAGATGTTCGCCTCGCAGCTGAGCGGACCCGTCCTGCGGCTCGTCCACATGTGGCAGGACTTCCAGCAGGCGAGGCTCTCGCTCGAGCGCATCGGCGACATCGTGAACACGCCCTCGGAGGTGACGGGCGGCTCCGTGTCGCTCAGGGACCTCAAGGGCGGGATCGTTCTCAAGGACGTGAAGTTCCGCTACGCCCACGACGGACCGCTGGTCCTCGACGGGGTGAGCCTCACCATCCAGCCCGGCGAGATGATCGGCATCGTGGGCCGCAGCGGCTCGGGCAAGAGCACCGTGGCCAAGCTCGTCCAGCGCCTCTACCACCCGCAGGAGGGCGTCATCGCCGTCGACGGCATCGACCTGCGGCACATGGACCCGCTTTTCCTGCGCACCCGCATCGGCATGGTGCCCCAGGAGAGCTTTCTCTTCAGCGGCACGATCCGCGAGAACATCGCGATGGCCATGCCGGATGCCGACATGGAGCGGGTGATCGCCGCCGCGCGCATCGCCGGGGCCCACGAGTTCATCGGAGAGATGCCCCTGGGCTACGACACCTACGTGGAGGAGCGGGGCGTGTCGCTCTCCGGCGGCCAGCGCCAGCGGATCGCCATCGCCCGGGCGCTCATCACCAACCCGCGGATCGTCATCTTCGACGAGGCCACCAGCGCCCTGGACTACGAGTCGGAGCGTGCCATCAAGAGCCACCTCGGCCACATCCGCAAGGGGCGCACCGTCATCCTCATCGCCCACCGGCTCAACATGATGAAGGACTGCGACCGGATCCTCGTCTTCGACCGCGGCCGCATCGTCGAGGCGGGCGATCACGCATCGCTCATGAAGAAGGGAGGGCTCTATGCCCATCTTTGCAAACAGCAGGAAATCGAAGGCGACGGATCAGCACGACTTCAAGCCCATCCTGGCTGAGATCCAGGAGAGGCCGCCCAATCCGGCGGGACGGATGTTCCTCTGGGCGGTGATGGCATTCCTGGTCGTGGCGGGCCTGGGCCTCGTCCTGGTCGAGGTGGACGTCGTCGTCTCGGCCCGCGGCAAGATCGTTCCCCTGGGCGACGTCAAGACGCTGCAGCCCCTGGAGACGGGTGTCGTCAGCGGCATCCGCGTCAAGGAGGGCGACCACGTGACGCAGGGGGCGACGCTCGTGGAAGTGGACCCCGCCCTCGACACGGCCGACCTGGAGGGCAAGGAGAAGAACCTGCGCTTCTCGCGGGCCGCTGCCGACCGGATCGACGCCGTGCTGGCCGAGAGGCCCTTCCGCCCCAACGGCGACACGGAGCCCGAGCTGGCCAAGGCGCAGCGGCGGCTCTACGAAACTCAACGGGCCCTGTACCGTTCGACGCTGAGCGAGAAGGAGAAGGCCCTGCGGGAGGCCGAGGCGGCCCTGCAGGGGCTCAGGGAGGAGCGCAAGCGGCTCGAGAGCCTCCACCGGCTTGTCTCGGAGGAGGAGAAGCGCCAGCAGTCCCTCGTGGCCATCGGGGCCCTGGCGGAGAACCGGTACCGGGATAAGGTCAAGGAGAGTCTCCAGACCGAGAAGGAACTGGAGCTCAAGGGGGCGCAGGTCGAGGAGGGGACCTGGAAGGTCCGGCGCGTGCGCGAGGAGATCGAGACCTACCGGAACACCTTCCGCGAGAAGCTCCTGGCGGAGCTCTCGGGGAACCTCCAGGGGCGCAACACCCTCGAGTCGGAGGTCAACGGCATCCATTTCCGCAGGCAGAAGCGCCAAATCACGGCGCCCGTGAGCGGCACGGTGCACCAGCTGCACGTCAAGACCGTGGGCGGCGTCGTCACGCCCGCCCAGCCGCTGGTGAGCCTCGTGCCCGAGAACACCCCCATCGTGGCCGACATCCTCGTCGTCAACCGCGACATCGGCTACGTCAGGCCGGGCCAGCGCTGCGTCGTCAAGGTGGACACCTACGACTTCCAGAAGTACGGCACCGTGGAAGGCACCGTCGAGACGGTGAGCCCCTTCAATGTGGAGAACAGGGAGAAGACCCAAGACGGCTACCCCGTCTTCGTGAACCTGTCGGCCATGGAGCTCAAGGCGAAGGACGGCACCGCCTTTCCCCTGCGGCCCGGCATGGCCGTGACGGCGGAGATCAACGTGGGCAGACGGCGGGTGATCGAGTTCTTCCTCTTCCCGATCATCAAGTACCTCGACGAGGGCCTGAAGGTCCGATAAACAAATTTGGGGTCAGGTCTTGTATTTCAACATCACGTCGAAGGGATGAGTCTGCATGGCACGACCCTTGCGTATCGAGTACCCCGGGGCCCTGTATCACGTCACGTCCCGGGGCAATGCACGGCAGAATATTTATCTGGACGATCACGACTGCCGCGTCTTCCTTGACATTCTGGGATTGGTGGTTCAGCGCTTTCGGTGGCTCTGTCATGCCTACTGCCTGATGCCGAATCATTACCACCTGCTCATCGAGACCCCGGAAGGCAACCTGTCCAGGGGGATGAGACAACTCAACGGCATCTATACCCAGAAGTTCAACTGGAAACGCTCTCGATCCGGACATCTTCTGCAGGGACGCTACAAGGCAATCCTGGTGGACAAGGACGAATACCTTCTGGAGCTGTCCCGCTACCTGATGCTCAATCCGGTGCGTGCGGGCATCGCCGAGTTTCCCGAGGCGTATGCCTGGAGCAGCTATCGGGCGACCCTCGGGAAGGGAACGGCCCCGGAGTTTCTGACAACGGATTGGCTGTTGGCGCGGTTTGGCAATCAACAAGGCAAGGCACGGAGACGCTTCGCGGACTTTGTGCGGGCGGGGATGAAACGTAAAGTTTCTCCGTGGTCGGATCTCAAGGGTCAGATCTACCTGGGCGACGTGACGTTTGTGGAGAATTTGCTGCGGGAATATTCCGGACGAAGTGGCAAACTGCAAGAAGTACCCAAAGAGCAGAGATATGCAGGCCGGCAGAGCCTGGAGGAACTGTTCGAGGGGAGTGCCCGGACGGGAAAAGGGATGCGCAACCGAGCCATATACAGGGCTCATGTCGAGCAGGGGTACAAACTGCTCGAGATCGCGGAGTTCCTGGGGATGCATTACGCGTCGGTCAGCCGCATCGTGGGTCAGGTGGGACGAGAAATGTTTAAATGCAAGACCTGACCCCACAGGTATTTATCCACAGGCGTGCAACCGATGCCGCCGTATCTAATACCGGCAGGGTTAGATTTTTCGAAATTTCTACGACGCGGTTCGTATTTTTCGCGGGTGCCGGATTTTTACTTGATCTTTGCCGCCGTTTTCCCTTAAATCGCTAACAGTATTTACCTCCTTCCACATAACAGGCGTCCGCGCCTGTGTCACGAAGGGCATCTTGACCGAGGAGGGGCGGTCAAGGTTGTTCCGTTCTGTTTTATTGCACCCCGTCGTCATTGTGGCACCGACAATTAACAGTCACCGACATTCATCTGGACTTTGCACATCGGGGGGAAACGGCTATGGATGCGATAGTCATGCTGGTCTGCCTGGCCGCGCTCATCCTGCTGACGATCGGGTATCTTGCATACATCACGCGCAAGCCGATCGAGTAGGTGAGAATGATGTAGCCATTCATTGCAGGGCTATAGATAGCTCTGCAATTACTCTACTGCTTGGGTGATATTGATGTATCTGCCAATCATTCTCGCGATGGCCCTGTATCCGGTGCTTGCTGTCTTGCTCGTTATATTCGTATGGAAGCGTTCGTCAAAGAAACTATACCGCTGGCTGGCTGTTGCTCTTGTGATACTGCTGCCTTCTTGGGATGCGCTGCTGAGTGCTGTTATTTTTTACGCCGCATGTCCAATATTTCCCAAATCAGAGATCTACGAAACGGCAGAGACAGAGGGAATCTATTACGAGGGATTTTTACGAGATACGGTTTATGTTGGACGAAGTTGGTATGGACGAGAGGTGAATAGAATTGGTCTTACGACCAACCAAGATATCAGGCATGGCTATCAATATATGGAATTCCTGATCACAAAGAAGCATGGCCTTGATGAGAAAGAAAGCACCTTACCTCACCCGACTGTTTATAGATGTGTTGAAGATCGAAAAGATCCGAAGCATGAATGGGTAACCCACGAACAATGCTTTGTAGTAGGGGAAATCAAAAGCCAATACAAAGTTAAATCAGAATATCACAAAGTATTACTCATCGGGATGAGCTTTGTGAATATTTATGATCGTCAATCAGGACGATTAATAGCTGAATATAGGTCGATATCAAAAAGTCCCTATGCCGGCGCTCCCCTCTATCCCTTTTTTACCTGGCTGAACTGGCATGGCGATATGGTCCAAGCCAATCAGGCCGCCAGTTGTCCCCCAAAATCGCAATTCCTAACGTTCCAATATGATGTTCTGAGAGTGAAGAAATAAACGCATTGGAGGGAATTATGGCTGTCAGCGTAAACGACAGTTTTAAGGCGGAAAAAGCCTTGGATTATGCGAAGCTTTGCGAATTATCAAAGGCCAAGTGGAACTGGAATGGCACGGATTGGATTTTGGATGCTGACCCTGAAAATTTGGCCAAGTATCAACAACTATGGAATCAAATGTATCAAAAAGGATATTTTGTCCTTAATTTCTGGGACGACACACGAGGGACAGGATATGTAGGGACGTTGTTTTATAATTCTGTGGAAGGAAGAACAATTCTCGCCAACAGGGGAACAGATGGGTTATTCACAGATGACTGTGCCGCGGTTTCAAGCATTGCCGCCGGCAATGTGCCGGCTGAACAATTTCGCTCGATGGTCGAGTTCATCACCTATTGCCAGACGAACGATGAGATACATCTTGGAGCCTTTGATGTCGTCGGCCATTCCCTGGGCGGCTGCCTCGCCCAGATGGCCAAGGCAGCTTATCCTTCTGACGTCGTAGACGTCTACACATACAATGCCCCCGGCGCCCAGTATCTCGCGCAGAGCTTCACTGTTGAGGCCCCATCGGCAACCCCGGGTAAACTGATCGTTACGGACGGCCACTCCTCGTATGAATGGGATTCGTATGTGTGGGATAAGTATCAATCGTTCTTCACAAACAGGATTGGTCTGGACAGCAGCCATGTCTTCAACCTGTCGGGTCTTGTCGGCCCGTCCCCGATTGCGAACCACGATCAGGATATCGGCGGCGAGGTCTTTGTGGGCAGCGGCTCCCATTTTATCGACAGTCTCATAAAGTCCATCGACAAGGGAACGTACTACATCGACCCCAGGGGCCCGGTAGATGCGATCATAGGAAACAGCAGAGACGAAAGGATATGGGCAAACTACGACAGTGGGAAGTATTCCATCCATTCCCCGCGAAGAGTGACGCTCGTCGGGGGATATGGCGACGATACATTGTGGGGTGGCGATGGCGATGACTGGCTCTACGGCGATCTGCACGCCGGGCTGAGCGACGAGGACAAGCGAAGGACGGGCAATGTCTCCGGGAGACCCGGCAATGACACCCTGGTCGGCGGGAAGGGTGACGATCACCTTTATGGCGGCCCCGAGAGCGATGTCTATTACTATCATTACCTCGATGGCAATGACACGATCCAGGACACGGAAGGAAACAACACGATCATCTACAGAGGCAACGGCAAGATCCAGATCATCAACGATTTCTATCGATCGGGGGCCGGGGCCGAAGTATGGAACTCTGCGGACGGCCAGATCCGGATCAGCCACGGTTCATCGTGGATCATCGATCTTCCCGGCGGCGGGTCAATCACGCTTGAAGACTTTCTTGCCGGTGCATTCGGCATCCGCCTGATCGACCTCCCGCAGCTTCCCTCCCGGGGGCAGGTCATCCTCGGCACTTCCGCAGCCGACCTCCTTCAATCCGATAGCGAAGGCGAGGATCTCATCGACGGCGGGGCGGGCGATGACGACATCTTCGCCTGGCAGGGCGGCAATGACTGGCTCGTGGGCGGCGAGGGGAACGACATCCTGAATGCGTACCGGGCCGCGGGCAGCGACGACGTCCTGGAGGGCGGTCCGGGTGCGGACCTGCTCGCGGGAGGGCCGGGCGACGATCTGCTCTTCGGCGAGGTCTACGGAGAGATGGTCAGTCTCATCGAGGCCGGCGAGACCGCGCCGGGCGAGGCCGGAAAAGGCGACCTCATATCCGGCGGCTATGGAAACGACTTCATCTACGGCTCGAACCGCGGCGATGTGCTCATGGGCTTCGACGGCCACGACCTGATCGTCGGCGGCGGCGGGGACGACGCCATCTTCGGCGACGACGATACCGGGCTTGCCACGCGCGACTGGTCCTTCACCATCACCCCGGGGGTGAGCGTCACCCTCGACGGCCTGACCCTCGAGACGGCAAACTTGCCGGGCGACGACGTCATCTATGCCGGGACGGGAAACGACTTCGTGTACGCGGGCGGCGGCGACGACGAGGTCTACGGCGGCGAGGGCGGCGACACGATCCTCGGGGAGGCGGGCGACGACTTCCTCTCCGGCGATGCGGGCGACGATATCCTGGAGGGCGATGCCGCGTGGGTGGCCCCGGCCGACCAGGGCAACGACACCATCGACGGCGGCGCCGGCAATGACCGGATCTGGGGCCGGGGCGGCTCGGACGACCTGTTCGGCGGACCCGGCGGCGACACGATCCATGGCGGCGAGGGCGACGACGTCATCGACGGCGAGGCCGATGCCGACACCCTTTACGGCGACGCGGGCCGCGACACGATCTTCGGCGGCGAGGGCAACGACGTGATCGACGGGGGAGCCGACGACGATTTCCTCGACGGCGAGGCCGGGGACGATACGATCGCGGGTGCCGGAGGGTCCGACGTCCTGTTCGGGGGCGACGGCAACGATGCCCTGCACGGCGATTCGGCCGACACGCCGTCGGTCGACCAGGGCGATGACTACCTGGATGGCGCAGAGGGCGACGACACCCTCGTCGGCTACGGGGGGAACGACGAACTGCACGGTGGCGGCGGAAACGATGCGCTGTGGGGCGATGGCGTTGCCGGAGCCGCCGGCAACGACACCCTCGACGGGGGCTCGGGCGACGACGCTCTGATGGGCGGCGCCGGAAACGATGCGCTCTATGGCGGGGACGGAACCGACACGCTCTGGGGGGAGGACGGCAACGATCTCCTCGACGGCGGGGAGGGAAACGACGTTCTTTATGCAGGCGCGGGCGCCGACACGCTCTACGGAGGCGGCGGGGACGATCGGCTCTACGGTGAGGCCGGCGACGACATCCTCGACGGCGGTGCGGGAAACGACTACCTCCAGGGGGGTGTGGGGAGCGACACCTACGTCTGGGGAAAGGGATCCGGCAGCGACACGATCTACAGCTATGGGGAGTACACCGAATACGGCTACGTGAACGGGGCGGATTCGATCGTGTTCGGGGAGGGCCTGACGCCGGCATCCCTCGAGTTGAGCACGGGGGCGGTCGACACGTCGGACCTCGTCATCCGCATCCGGGAGACGGGCGAGACGCTCACCTTGAAATACTGGTACAGCGTGGTTTCGGACAACATCAACCGCTTCCGCTTCGGCGACGGCAAGGAGCTGACGTCGGCCGACATCGAGGCGATGGGGCTCACGGCCAGGGGCACGGGGGGCGACGACACCCTGCAGGCCCAGAACGGCCGGGCGATGAATTTCTACGGCCTTGGCGGCGACGACACCCTCCGCGGGGCGAACATGCACGACCGGCTCTTCGGCGGCGACGGCAACGATTCTCTCAACGGCTATGCGGGTGATGACCGGCTGGAAGGCGGCGCGGGCAACGACACGCTGATCGGCGGGGACGGCAACGACACCCTGTCCGGCGATGCGGGAGACGACGAGCTGCGGGGCGGCAAGGGCAACGACACGTACCTGTTCGGCAGGGGCTCGGGTCACGACGTCATCCTCGGCGGCGAGAGCGACATCGATTTCGACGGCGTCAACTACACCAACGGCGACGACGCGGTCATTCTCGGGGAGGGGCTGACGCAGGATGCCGTGGAGATCCTGGCCGGGGGGCCCTACAACAGGGACCTCGTCCTGCGGATCCGGGAGACGGGCGAGACGCTCAGCATCCGGGGATGGGCCGACGGCTGGTGGGACCAGGTGGACCGCATCGTGTTCGCCGACGGCACGGTCCTGACGCCGGCTGACATCGCCCGGCGCACCGTCACGATCACCGGCACGGAAGGAAACGACGACCTGGTCGGCTGGTACGATTACACGATGGCCATCTACGGCCTGGGCGGCGACGATCGGTTCTCGGCCTTCAACCGGGACGTTCTCTACGACGGCGGCGCAGGCAACGATCAGATTTACGGCGGGTCCGGCAACGACCGGCTCTTCGGCGCCGAGGGCGATGACTACATCAGCGGCGGCGCCGGCGACGACATCATCACCGGCGGCCCGGGAGACGATGTCATCAACGGAGGCGACGGGAGCGACACCTGCCGCTACGCCCTCGGCGACGGCAGCGACGTCATCTGGCGCGAGGATGCCGATGTCCTGGAATTCGGCCCCGGCATCACGGCCGATTCCTTCGAGCTCCTGGGCGAGGGTGGGAACGACGACCGGGCCCTCGTCTTCCGCTTCACGGAGACCGGCGAGACGATCCGCCTGATGTACCCCTATGACGGCAGCAGCTACAACGACGACACCTTCAGGATGCAGCGCATCCGCTTTGCCGACGGGACCGAGATGGCGGCGTCGGATTTCTCAGACCGGTGGGTGCGGTCCACGGCGACGGAAGGGCCGGAGCTGATCAGCGGCTTCGACGATGTGCGAAACGAGATGTTCGGCCTGGCCGGGGACGACCGCCTGTACGGCAAGAACCTGGACGACATCCTCCACGGCGGCGAGGGAAACGACAGCCTCTACGGCCAGTCGGGCGATGACATCCTGTCCGGGGGCCCCGGAAACGACTACCTCGAGGGCGGCCCCGGGATCGACACCTACCGGTTCTCCAGGGGCGACGGGGCCGACTCCATCTCCTCGGCGGGCGAGGACATCCTGGAGTTCGGCACCGGGATCGCGCCGGCCTCCCTGCAGTTCAGCGCCAACGGCTCGGGCTTCGTCGCGCGGATCACCGACACCGGGGACCAGGTGTACCTCTCCAAAACGGTGGGCACGATCCGATTCGGCGACGGAACGGTGTGGACGTCCGAGGACATCAACAACCGCCTCTTTGCCGTCTACGGCACGCAGGGGGCCGACACGCTCACGGGGACGGCGGGGCGCAGGAACACCCTCTACGGCCTGGGCGGAAACGACACCATCACGGGCAGGGAACTGGACGACACCCTCGACGGCGGGGCCGGCAACGACACCCTCAAGGGATGGCGCGGCAACGACACGCTCATCGGCGGCCCGGGCGACGACAAGCTCTACGGCGAGTCGGGCAGCGATGTCTACCTCTTCGCGAAAGGCCACGGAAGGGACACGATCCAGGACCTGAACGAAACGGCCGGTTCGACAGACACGGTGAGGCTGGAAGGGATCACGAGGCAGGAGGTCGTCTTCAGCCGCAACCGCAACGATCTCCTGGTTCTGACGGGCAGGGACGATTCGATCCGGGGCACCTACAACCTCTATTCATCCGTGCGGTACACGTCGAGCCAGACGGGCACGTTCACGGACACGAGCCCCGGGATCGACCGCGTGGAGACTGCCGACGGCTTCTACATCAGCCGGGCGGACATCATCCGGATCGTCAACGCCATGGTCGCCTACAACATCTCGGACACGATGCCCATGAGCACGCAGTACACGAACTTCCTGAACAACTCCGGGTACCAGTCCATGCTCGCCCAGGCCTGGCAGCCGATCGCGAACCCGCAGGCCTGATGCAGAAAGGAAGTCCGCCATCCCGATTGCACGGCCGTGCCGGGATGAGATCCATCGACGGGTTGCGGCTGAAAGAACGGAGGGATCATGGATAGCGCCGATATCCAGTTTGCCATACTGCTGGCCCTGATCGTCATCATCGCGCAGCTGTGTTACGTCATGAACAGGCTGCATCATCTGTTGAGAAATGCGAGGGCGATCCGGGGGACGGCCTCGGAGGTGCAGAAGAAGCTGGAATCGAAGGATTTCGCGCGATGGTGGTTCGAGAAGTAGCGCGGACAGGAACATTTCGTATCTCGAGATAAGGCAGCACGCAAAAGGCGCCCGGCAGATCCTGCCGGGCGCTTCGTTTCACGGGATAGGGCGAGGGGCTACGGTGCGACCGCTCCCCGGCGCGTGATGACCACCTCCTCCACGGGCACGTCCCGTCCGGCGCGGTGCGCCGCCTCGGTCACGATGGGCAGCAGGAAGGAACAGCAGGGCACCTCCATGCGCAGGACCTTGACGCTCCGGATGTCGTTGGCCCGGAAGATGTCGGTGAAGCGCCGCAGGTACTCCGCCTTGTCGTCGAACTTCGGGCAGCCCAGCAGCAGCACGCGGCCCTCGAGGAAGTCGCGGTGGAAGTCGGCGTAGGCCGCGGGCACGCAGTCGGCCGCCACCAGCAAATCGCCGTCCTTCAGGAACGGGGCCGTCGGCGGGATCAGCCGGATCTGGACGGGCCAGTGGGACAGGGCGGATTCGGACGGACCGGCCGTCCCTTTGGGCCGGGCCTTTCCCGGTCCCGGCGCGAAGGTGTGCAGGCTCGCGGAGGGGCATCCGCCCTGCACGGGGGCGAAGGGGGAGGGCGCCCGTGACTTCTTTTTGCCCTCGAGGTATTCGTGCACGGCCCCCTCGTCGAAGGCGTCGGCCTCGCGCTCGACGATCTTCAGGGCCCCCGTGGGACACTCCCCCAGGCAGGCGCCCAGGCCGTCGCAGAACATGTCCTTGACGAGTTTCGCTTTGCCGTCGACGATCTCGATGGCCCCCTCCGCGCAGGCCGGGACGCACTGACCGCAGCCGTTGCAGAGCTCTTCGTTGATCTCGATGATGTTTCGTTTCGCTTTCATGTGGGTCTTTCCGAAATCCCCCCTCCTCACCCATTTCAAAGGGGGAAGGACGAGGCGGTGTCGCGAATTATCCCAGGATCGCCTTGAGGTCCGCCTCGGGCGTCGTGATCGGCTTGATCCCGAAGTTCCGCACGAGCACGTCGAGCACGCCCGGCGAGACGAAGGCCGGAAGCGACGGGCCCAGGCGGATGTCCTTGATCCCCAGGTGAAGCAGGGTGAGCAGGATGGCCGCCGCCTTCTGCTCGTACCACGACAGGACCATCGAAAGGGGCAGCTCGTTGACGCCCACGCCGAAGGCCTTCGAGAGGGCCAGGGCGATCTGGACGGCCGAGTAGGCGTCGTTGCACTGGCCGACGTCGAGCAGCCTCGGGATGCCGCCGATGGCGCCCAGTTCCTTGTCGAAGAAGCGGAACTTCCCGCACGCCAGGGTCAGCACGACGCAGTCCGCGGGCACCTGCTCGACGAACTGCGTGTAGTAGTTGCGGCCGGGCTTGGCGCCGTCGCAGCCCGCCACCAGGAAGAAGTGCCGGATCTGCTTGCCCTGCACGGCCTCGACGACCCGGCCGGCCACGCCCATCACGGCGTTGCGGGCGAAGCCCACCATGACGGACTTCCCGCCGACGTCCTGCGTGAAGCCCGGGAGCTCGAGGGCACGCCGGATGACGGGGGCGAAGTCCCTGCCGGCGATGTGCGGAATGCCGGGCCATCCCACGAGGCCCGTCGTGAAGAGGTTGTCCCGGTATGCCGGCTGGGGGCGCTGGATGCAGTTGGTCGTCATCAGGATCGCGCCGGGAAACTCGGCGAACTCCTTCGCCTGGTTCTGCCAGGCCGTGCCGTAGTGACCGGCCAGGTGACCGTGCTTCTTGAGGCCCGGGTAGCCGTGGCAGGGGAGCATCTCGCCGTGGGTGTAGACGTTGATCCCCGTGCCCTCGGTCTGCCGGAGCAGCTCCGCCAGGTCCTTGAGGTCGTGACCCGAGACCAGGACGGCCTTCCCCTTCTTCGCGCCGAGCGATACGGCGGTGGGCACGGGGTGCCCGTAGGCGCCCGTGTTGGCCGCATCGAGCAGCTCCATCGTGCGCAGGTTCACCTCGCCGCACTTCAGAACGAGCCCCAGCGCGGCCTCGAGCGTGATCTTCCCGTCGGCCAGCGAGGCCAGCGCCTCGTGTACGAAGGCATAGACGGCCGGGTCCTCCTGGCCGAGGATCTGGGCGTGGTCCGCGTAGGCCGCGATGCCCTTGGTGCCGAACAGCAGGGTGTGCTTGAGAGAGAGGATGTCGGCGCTTGCGGCCGGGTAGGATTGCAGCCCAACCTTTTCGCCCTGTGCGACCAGCCCCTCGAGGGTGCCGGCGGGCTTGAACGCGAGGGCGGCGACGGAAGCATCGAGGCTCCCGCCTGCGGCCTTGACCTTGCCGATGAGGCGGTCGCGGGTTTGCACCGCCCGCCCGATAAGGGCCACGAATCGCTCCGCGTCGAAGTTCACGTTCGTCAGCGTCGAGAAGAGCGCCTCGACCGTGAAGACGTCGGCCTCGCGATCTGCGATTCCTATTCTCCTTGCCTCGGTCGCCGCGGTTGACAGCCCGATGAGGGCGTGGATCAGGAGGTCCTGCAGGGCGGCCACGTCGTGCGGCTTGCCGCAGACGCCCCCCTTCGTGCAGGCCTCGCCCTTTGCCGTTTGCTCGCACTGGTAACAGAACATGGTCAGCCTCCTCGTCTGGATGGATGCAGGGGTCCGTCTGCCTGGACTTTTTAACTCGAATCCAGCGATAACCCACGTCATCGCGGTGAGCCGAAGCCCCGAGCGCAGCGCGGGGGGCAGCGTGGCGATCACGCCTTTTTCATGAGATTGCCGCGCACCCTGCGGGTGCTCGCAATGACCCGGTCAAGGGCCGTTTCAGCTCCTTATCGCTGGATTCGAATATAAGGGGAGTCCCGCGGGAATTCCTTGACCGGGGTCAAAAATACGGAAAAAAGTTGAAAAGGGGCGAAAAACAGTTCATTAGTTCGTTAGTTCCTTCGTTCTTAAACCAGGGAACCGACGAACCAAGTGACTGAGGAGCCGTATTTTCATGAACCCCCAGGCCTTCCTCTCCCGTCTGCCGCTGTTCAAGGGCCTGCCCGAAGAGGACCTCGTGGCCCTCGCGGGCATCGTCCTGGAGCGGTCGTACGCCCCGGGGGAGGCGATCTTCCGCGAGGGCGAACGGGCGGCGGGGCTCAACCTCGTCTTCTCGGGCCGGGTGAAGATCTTCAAGCTCGCCCCCAGCGGCAAGGAGCAGATCCTGCACATCATGGGGCCCGGCGAGCCCTTCGCCGAGGTTCCCGTCTTCCAGGGGGGCCACTACCCGGCGAGCGCCGAGGCCATCGAGGCGAGCCGCGTCCTCTTCATCCCCCGCGACGGTCTCACCGACATGATCCGGAAGAACCCGGCCCTGGCCCTGGACATGCTGGCGGTGCTTGCGCGGCGCCTGCGGGAATTCGCCGCCACGATCGAGAACCTCTCCCTGCGCGGCGTGCCGGAGCGGCTCTCGGCCTACCTGCTGCACGTCAGCGACCAGCAGAAGGGGGCGGCCGAATTCGAGCTGCGCATCAGGAAGGGCCTGCTGGCCAACCTGCTCGGGACGACGGGGGAGTCGGTCTCCCGGGTGTTCGCGAAGATGGCGCAGGCCGGGATCCTCCGCGTGCAGGGGAAGAGAATCGCCATCCTCGACCGCAGGGCGCTGGCCGACGTGGCCGCGGCGAAGCGGTCACTGGACTGACGGGGGCGCCATGGACTTCCGATACGGGCTCGACGACCGGCCTCCGCCCCTGGAGTGGTTCCTCCTGGGCCTGCAGTGGTTCGCCGTCGCCGTCCCCTCCATCATCATCATCGGCAAGATCATCTGCACCGTGGGGCCCGCCGGGGCCTGCGACCCCCTCGTGTACCTGCAGAAGATGTTCTTCGTCGCCGCGCTGTTCATGCTCGTCCAGATCTTCCGGGGGCACGGCCTGCCGCTCATCGTCGGCCCGTCGACGGTGATCCTCATCGGGATCCTCTCGAGCCCCGGCGCGCGGCCGCAGGCGCTCCACACGGCGATCCTGCTGGGCGGCCTGATGCTCGCCGTCCTGGCCTGGACGGGCCTCTTCGGGAAGGTCCGCCGTCTCTTCACCCGGCGCGTCGTGGCCGTCGTGCTGCTGCTCATCGCCTTCACCCTCACGCCGACGATCATCCGGCTGATCACGGGCGGCGGCGCCGAGCCGCGCGCCGGCGTCCTGTTCGCGTTCGTCATGAGCCTCGCGATGCTCATCCTGTACCGGCTGCTGGGCGGCGTCTGGCGCTCGACGCTGATCCTCACCGCCACGGTGGCGGGAACCGTCGCGTGGCATTTCCTCTTCCCCGCCGCCCGCGGGCCCGTCCCCGGCGCTGCGCTTTTCTCGTCGTTCTTCACGGGCTTCACGACGGCGCTTGCCTTCGACCCCGGGCTGCTGGCGGCTTTCCTCGTCTGCTTTCTGGCCCTGGCCGTCAACGACATCGGCTCCATCGAGTCGATGAACGTCTTCGTGAACGACGGCGACCGGGGCGGAAGGCTCCGGCGGGGCGTCCTGGTGACGGGACTGACGAACCTGGCCGCGGGGTTTCTCGGCGTCGTGGGCCAGGTCAACTACTCCCTGAGCCCCGGGATCGTCGCCTCCTCGCGGTGCCTGTCGCGCCACGCCCTGGTGCCGGCGGCGCTCCTGATGCTGGCCGTCGCCTTCTCGCCCGCCGCCATCGGGGTCATGGAGGCCGTGCCGCCCGTCGTGGTGGGCAGCGCCATGCTCTACATCCTGTGCGCCCAGATGGCGGCGGGGATCATGGTGCTGACGGAGGGCGAAGGGGCCGGGGGCCTCAACGGTGGCCTCGTGGTGGGGATCCCGCTGCTGGTGGCCGTCGTGGTGGCCTTCCTGCCTGCCGGCATCGTCGAGGCCTGGCCGCCCGTCATCCGGCCCGTGGCGGGCAACAGCTTCGTCATGGGCGTGCTGGCCGTGCTCTTCCTGGAACACGGGCTCTTCCGGGCCGACGGCAAGCCGGGGGGCACGGGCGGCGGGAAGGGGGGGAAGGCATGATCGCCCTGCTGACCGCCGCCGCCGTGTACGGGCTCTCCGCCGGGTTTTCACCGGGCCCGCTGCTCGCGCTGGTCATCGCGCAGTCGGTCCGGTTCGGCTTCCGGGAAGGCGCCAGGGCCGCCATGGCGCCCCTGGTGACGGATGTGCCCATCATCCTGCTGTCCGTGCTGGTCCTGCGGCCCTTCGCGGCCGACCGCGCGGTTTTCGGCTATCTCTCGCTGGCGGGGGCCCTGTTCGTCATGTACCTCGCCGGCAAGTGCATGCGGGCCGGGCCCCCGGAGGCGGCCGGGGCCGACGAGCGCCCGAGGTCCCTGCTGCGCGGTGCGGCCGTCAATGCCCTCAACCCGCACCCCTACCTGTTCTGGCTGACGGTCGGCGGGCCCGCGGTCATCCGGGCCTGGGCGGAGAGCCCCGGGGCCGCCGTCGCCTTCGTGGCTGTGTTCAGCGCGTGCATCGTGGGCTCCAAGCTGGTCGTGGCCGCCCTCGCCGGGCGCTCGAGGGGTCTGCTGACCGGGAGGGCCTACGGCATCGTGATGCGGGCCCTGGGCCTGGCGCTTCTCGTCTTCGCCCTTCTGCTGCTCCGGGACGGGCTTGCCCTGTCGGGGCTCCTCGGGCATTCCTGACTGTCGCCCGGAGCCGGAGTGTGATATAGGGGAGCCTCCATTCCAGGGAAAGCCGGTGTGCCATGAAATTCTTCCAGTCGAACCGAGAGAAGTACTACGACCTCTTCGAAGAGCTGGCCGACAAGCTCGAGGAGGGCGTGAAGCTGTTCACCGAGATCCTCGGCAACTACGCGTATTCGGAGTACAAGGTGGGCAAGCTCAAGGAGATCGAGCACGAGGCCGACCACATCACCCACCAGGTCTACAAGAGGATGCACAGGATGTTCCTGACGCCCATGGACCGGGAGGACATCTACCTGCTGGCCAACAAGATGGACAGCGTCCTCGACGAGGTCGAGTCCGCCGCCGTGCGGATGTACCTGTACCGGATGAAGGCGCCCGCGCCGGAGCTCGTGAAGATCACCGAAATTCTCGGCGAGGCAATCGGGAAGATCCGCAGGGTGGTCTTCTCCGTGCGGAAGAAGCAGGATGCATCGCTGATCCTCTCGCTGTGCGTGGAGATCAACACGCTCGAGAACGAGGCGGATCAGCTGTACCGGGCGGCCATGGTGCGTCTCTTCGAGGAGGAGAAGGACGCCATCGAGCTCATCAAGGTGAAGGACATCATCGGGCGGATCGAGACCGCCGTCGACAACTGCGAAGACGTCTCCAACATCATCGAGGGCATCGTCCTCAAATACAGCTGAGACCGGGGACGTTGGTAACATATTAGACAAACTGCACCGGACGGGTGTCGTTTCTGGAGAATCGATTGCCGAGAAAAGCCCGATTGGACGCAGAAGGCGCCATCCATCATGTCATCGTCCGAGGGATCGAACAGCGAAGGATCTTCGACGACGACGGGGACCGGAGACATTTCATCTCGCGGTTGGCTGCGGTAGCCATGGAAACGGGGACGACAATCTATGCCTGGGCATTGATGCCCAATCACGCCCATGCGCTCATCCGCAGCGGGCCGCCGGGGATCTCGAAATTCATGCGTCGCCTTCTCACGGGTTATGCCGTTTACTACAACCGCAGGCACGACCGGCAGGGCTATCTCTTTCAGAACCGCTACAAATCCATCCTTTGCGAAGAGGAAGCCTATTTCAGGGAACTGATCCGTTACATCCACCTCAACCCGCTCAGGGCGGGGATGGTCGATGGTCTTGTTGAACTCGATGCCTATCCGTGGTGCGGCCACGCCTTTGTGATTAGTGGAAGCGAGTATCCCTGGCATGACGTTTCGTATGTGCTGTCACGGTTTGGGGAGAAAAGAGCAGAGGCGCGACGGCGCTACAGGGAGTTTCTGGAAAGCGGGATTCGCGACGAGGCATTCGGCGGGAAGAAGAACAAATGGCGACCGGACTGGAGTCTGCTGGACTGGCTGAGAAATATTGACGGCACAGGCGCCTTGGAAGATCCTGTGGGGGATGGACGAGTTCTCGGAGGGGAGGGATTCATCCGGGGCTTGCCATCAAAGGATCATCGCCCCCCGGAGCCTGCAGCCCGGTCACCCGAAGAACGGGTCCGCGAATGCTGCAAGCAGGCGGGTATCCGTATGCTGGAACTTACTTCCGGCAGCCGCCGAGCGAATGTGACAGAGGTGAGGGTCCGGTTGGTGTTTGAGCTGTTGAACCAACCGGGAATGACGATCACGAAACTCGCGCGCCTCTTGGGTGTTACGAGAACGGGCATATACAAGATTCTGGAACGCAAGGCAGGAACATGAGTTTGTCTAATATGTTACCAACGTCCCCGATCCGAAGGCGGCTGGATGTCGTCGAGTGCGGCGGCGGGCCCTACGAGATCGGCAGGCAGTGGGGCGAGGGGTGCCGCGAGAATCTGGGCAAATCGCTGGCCCTGCTCTACGCGGGCCTCGAGCACGGCCCCTTCCGGGCAGGCAAGACCAGGGTCCGGGAGGCGGCGCTGACGTTCGCGGCCGCCGTGCGCAACTTCGACCCCTACGGCTACGAGGTCCTCCGCGGGCAGGCCGAGGGCGCGGGGATGGACCTCGAGGAGGCCATGGCCCTGCAGTGCACCCTCGAGATCTCCTTCAACTGCGGCGGCATCGCGGGGCTGTGCACGTCCTTCGCCGTGGCGGGGAAGGCCACGGAGGGCGGCCGGGCGATCCTCGGCCAGAACGTCGACTGGCACCCCGACTCGACGCTCGACCTGCTGCGCATCCGTCACGACAGCGGCATCCGCGAGTTCGTACTGTGCCTCTCGGGCAGCCCCTACTATCACCTGAACTCCGCCGGCATCGGCAACTGCTCGAACCTCACCCTGGGCCCCCTGGGCGACATGAGGCAGCAGGTCCCGCTCTCCTTCTACATCTCGCGGGCCATGCGCCAGCCGCGGATCGGCTTCGCCCTCGGGATACTCCGCAGGCAGATGGCCGGCATGGGGTATTTCCACCTGGTCGAGTCCCACGGCGGCATGACGGGCATCGAGGCGGTCACGGGCGACGTCGAGCTGATCCTCCCCGAGCGCGACATCCTCGTCCACGCGAACCACTACGAGACCCCCCGGTTCCAGGCCGGCGACCGGACGGCACGGCTCATCCCCGACACGGGCGCGCGGGCCCTGCGGCTGCGCGAGCGGATCGGGGAGGCCTACGGCACGATCACCCCGCAGACCATGATGGCGATCCTTGCGGACCACGAGGGACACCCCAACTCGATCTGCCGACACGTGGATCCCGCAAAACCGCCGGAGCTGGCCTCCCAGTCGAGGGCCTCCTTCGTCATGGTCCCCGCCGAGGGGCGCATGTACATCGCCGCGGGGCCGCCCTGCGAGCACGCGTTCGTGGAGTACAGCCTATGAGGACCGCCGTGCAGGGCCTGGCCGTCATCCTCCTGTGTCTCGCCTGCACAGCGGGCGCGGCCGCCGACGTGCCGAAGTGCCTGGTGCGGGATCCCTCGGACACGGTCGAGTACGCCGCCGCCCGGGCGAAGCTCTCCCCGAAGGAACTTCTCGCCAGGCTGGTCTATGCCGAGGCCCTCTCGACGGGATTCGGCGACGACCCCCTCGTCCACGAGGCCATCGCCTGGGGCGTCATGAACCGGGTGCGGCTGGCCGAGCGCTCCGAGAGCATGAAGAAGGCCTACGGAAGCGGCATCCGGGGCGTCGTCTTCAAGAAGGGCCAGTTCAACCCCGCCGTCTCCCCGCGGTCTGCCTTCTCGAAGGATTTCCTCTGCCCCAGGGAGCCCGCCCTGTGGCGTTTTGCCCTGGAGGCCGCGGCCAGGGCCATGGCCGGGGAGCGCAACCCCCTCATCCAGACCCCCTGGGAGCACGAGAACAACCTGTCGCTCGTCGTGAACTTCTACTACCCGAAGTCTACCCAGGCCAAGGGCCCCTACCCGCCCTGGGAGGGCGGCGGGGCGCTGGAGTTCATCGGCGACGTGATGATCGGCGACCGGATGCTGCCCGCCGAGCACGTGCGCTTCTACCGCCTGGCCCGGCCGCCGGCGGATTTGAAGCCGCCACGGTGAAAAAATCCGACACGGGGGAAAAGTCAGGTGTGCGTGGCATGCGGCCCTGCCCGGATTGCCTGGATACCGTCTCGCATACGAAAAAAGTATTAGTTGCATTGGTTGCGCGAATGTGGTACGAGCACCCGTCAGCTTCATTCAGGCGGCTCGTTTTCGAAAAGATCTCCCATGGTTGCGGCAGGGCAAGCTGACATCAGTACGACCATGGAGGATTTTGGGTCATGGTGAATCGAAGCAGGGAAGTGGCGGCGGAACCCGACAGCGTTCCGCAGGTTCTGACGGGGCGGTCACCTGCAACGGAAGAACGTTCCTGCCCCGGGAAAGGCATCCTGTGGGGAGGCCTGATCTCGGCCGTGCTCTGGCTCGTCCTCATTTTCCTTCTGACCCCGCTGATGTAACACGGCCCCGCCGCGTGGTTGCCGCGAGGGTGCGAAGCCCCTTGGCAGAGGATGCCAGATCGTCAGGATGCAAGACGTTGTTACAGCATCCTGTTGCGTTGAATACCCGCAGTGCCATCGGCAATACATGAGCAAGACAGGGCCGCATGCCCTGCGTGTTTCGGTCCTGGAGTTCAGGAGATCAAGAAAGCCCCCAAAGCCCTTTCTTTTCTTGCCCATCCGATCGACGGCAACGTGCCGTATCAACAACGTCCCCGGTCCTAGAACAGGCCCCCCAGGCTGCCTGCGTAGCCCGTCATCTCCACGTAGCCCTCGCAGGTCACGGGCCTGCCGGCCGAGGTGCCCTTGCCGTCCACGGCCCCTTCCCAGTAGGTCACCCCCGTCGAGCCCTCCGTGATGAGCTCCTGGGCCGCCACCAGCGGAGCCAGCTGCAGGTCGATGCCTGCTGACGGGATGCGGATGCGCCAGCGGCTCGGGTATTTCCCGCCGCTCTTCGGGCTCGTCCAGGTTGCCAGGACCTCGACGCGGGTCTCGTCGAGCGTCAGGTGTCTTGATCGGCCGTCGGGCTCCACGAGGGTCCCCGAGGACTCCTTCTCCACCGTCCCGTCGCCTTTCCTGAGGAAGTACAGCATCAGGTCCCTGCCGTCGGAGAGGTGGATCGAGAACCAGTCCCAGCCCGCCTGGTCCTTCGTGAGGGCGTTGGAGCTGAACTCCTGGTCGAACCAGCTCACCCCCTCGACGGGCACGGGCCTCTGCGCGGCGGGCGTGCGGATCGTCCCCGTCGCGGCCAGGTCTGTGAAGGAATAGTAGTAGGACGCCTGGCCCTTGCCGGGCCCCTTGCGGCTGAGGCCCCTGTCGCCCTGGAGGACGAGGGGCTTTCTCGGGGAGAGCTCGAGGGCCAGCTCCATCCCGCCGTGCCGCGCGCGGAGCCGGATCCGCTCTTTTTCCATCCGGGCCGACCAGCCGAGGTTCCAGACGTTCATGCCGCCCGTCGCCGCGCCGGCAAGCCCGGGGCCCGAACGGGTGATCTGCTCGGCGTAGTGGAAGGCGCCGCTGCGGGCGTCGGTGAGGGCGAAGTGCGCGGGGTAGAGATCGCGCAGCGACCAGGGGTTTGCGGGGTCGGAGGGCTTGATCCGCACCCCCTGCCGGAAGAAGGTGAGCTGGTAGCCGTAGCGGTTCCCCGCCGCGTCGCGCAGGTTGCCCGTGAAGTACCACCACTCGGTGCGGAACCCCGGGTGCGCGCCGTGGTCCCGCGGGAAGCTCCAGCTCCACGGGCCGTCGGCCTGCCTCCAGTCCTCGGCGGCGTGCGCAGGGGTGCCGATGGGGAGGACCAGGACGATGATCAACGAGAAAAGGATAGAGCGCATGGTCAGTATGACAGGCATCTCCGGCGGCCTGGCTTACAATGTCCTTTTTCTTGAAAGGGATGATGTTGCTACTCGAAATCCGCTCTGCTCAGGCCGGATTGTCGAATGATGGACAGGAGGGTCCCCGTCAGAATTTCTCTGTGGTCCGGCACGGGGACGGTTTTGGTTGAGTCCCCCTCTTTTTTCTGCATGACGATGTGGCTTCCCCGACGCAGGACTTCGGAAAATCCGTGTCTCGCGAGGATCGCACAGACTTCTTTTCCGGAAAGGACGGGGAGCTTAGGCAAGGGTCGCGACCTCTATGCTCGTGACGAATATCTCATCCTGGAAACGCTCCCGGATTTCCTCTTCGGAGGCACATTCCAGGAAAAGGGACACGGCCTCTTTGAGGTTCGCCTTGGCCTGCTCGATCGTTTCCCCCTGGCTGGCGATGTCGAACTCGGGGCACAGGGCCACGTAACGGCCCTTTTCCCCTTTCTCGATGATGGCAGTCAACTGTCGTCTCATGTCTTTCTCACGCCTCCTTGCAGCCGAACGATAGCACGTCCGTGCGGCAGCGACAAGTGACTCGTTTCACTCCTCCCGGATCTGCATCTGCGGGTAGGTGCGGTGCACCTTCCAGATCGGGTAGAGGGCCGCGCCCACGCTGGCGGCCAGGGCCGTCGCCGCCGTGACGGCGTAGGGCTGCCAGTCGGGGTAGTAGAAGACCGTCCAGTTGAAGCTCCGCAGGTTGATGACGCGGATCAGCAGCACGGCCAGCACCGCGCCCACGCCCGCGCTCAGCACGAAGCTCACGAGCCCCATCCCGAGGGCCTCCAGGAGCGTCATGCGGGCCACCTGCCCCGTGGAGAACCCCAGGGCCCGCAGGATGCCGAAATCCCGCTGCCGCTCGATGAACAGGGTCACGAGGGCCCCCGTGATGCCGAAGAAGGCGATGACGATGGCCATGATGCGCATGGAGCGGGTCACGGCGAAGGTGCTGTCGAAGATCTCGAGGATGTTGCGGTGGAACTGCTCGCGCGTCAGGGCGGGCAGCCCCCGGGCCAGCGCCCGCGCGCGGATGTCGTCGAGGATCTGCTTCCTGCGGGGCTCCGCGGGGTCGATGAAGACGGCCACGCTGTTGATCGTCCGGTCGCCGTAGAGGCCGATGTAGGTTGCGCGGTCCATCATGACGAGGCCGTGCTCCGTCGAGTAGTCGTAGAAGACGGCCTCGATGCGCAGCTCGGCGGGGCCCCGGGCGCCCTCGAGGGTCACGACGCTCCCCGGGCCCGCGCCGAAGCTCCGGGCAAAGCTCTCCGAGACGATGACGTCGCCCCGCTTGACGGCCTCCCAGTGCTCGTCGCCCCCCGCCACCCAGCCGAACCGCGCGAATCGCTGGAGCACGTCGGCCTTGATCCCCGCCACGTGGACCGTGCGGCCGCGGTAGGGCACCTGGACCTTGCGGTAGGTGTCGACGCCGCCGACCCCCGGGATGCGCCGGACCTCCTCGTAGAACTCCTCGGGCACCTCCATGTCCGAGGCGTTCGAGACGTACAGGTCGCCGCGCAGCTGCGTTCCCATCCACCAGATCAGGGACTCGCGGAAGCTGCCGATCATGGATCCCAGGCCGATCGACAGGGAGAGGGCCACCATGAAGGCCGCCACGGCCACGCCCGTCCGCCCGAGGTTGCGGACGATGTTGCCCGCGGCGATCCGGCCGGGCAGCTTCCCCACGGCCGCCAGGACGCGGCCCAAAAGCGGGTCGGCGAGGACCATGATGACGCCCGTCAGCAGGCTCAGGCCGAAGAGGAAGCCGAAGACCCCGATGAAGGCGACGTAGATCCGCCTCGAGAGAAAGGCCAAAAGGACGATGCTGACGCCCAGGACGGCCGCCCCCGCCAGCGCGACGAGCCAGGCCCGGCGCCGGTTCTCGCGGCTCCCGGAGCGGCCCCGCAGGGCGAGGACGGGGTCGGTGCGGGTGAGCTCGATCAGCGGGTAGAGGCTCCCCAGCAGGCTCGCCCCGAGGCCGACGAGGACCCCGGCGGCCGGGACCCACCAGCTCCAGGGTACGGGGGCCGGCCGCAGGAAGAAGTAGAGGCTGCTGATCGTGCCGCCGATGACGTCCGTGAGGCCCCGGCTCAGCAGATAGCCCAGGACGCTGCCCATCAGGCCGCCGAGGACGCCGAACAGGGCGATCTCGGCGAGGAAGGCCCGGGCGACCTCGCCGCGGCCGGCGCCCAGGCTGCGCAGCACGCCCGCGTCGCGGCGGCGGCTCACGACGGCGAACATGGCCGTGTTGTAGATCAGGAAGACGCTCACGAAGAGGGCCATGAGCGACAGGGCCTCCAGGTTGAGCCGGAAGGCCCCCACCATGGCGCCGAAGGTCTCCTGTCGCTGGCGCTTGGACTGGATGCGCCAGCCCTCCTGCCAGCGGGCGGCGAAGCCGCTCTCGTCGCCGAGGATGAGGTCGACGTGGTCGATCTTCCCCGCAAGCCCCAGGAGCTTCTGGGCGTGGGCGATGTCCATGAGGACCAGGGGCTCGCCCGAGGGGTTGGCGAAGGTGCCGACGACCCGGAGGCGTCCCCTCGGGGTGGGCAGTTCGCCCCCTGTCGCGAGCCCGAGCGAGCGTGCAAGCCCGTCCTCGATGAGCACGGCCCGCTCGTCGGTGAGGAAGGCCGGCGAGTCCTCGAGGGGGGCGCCGGTGCGCCGCTCGAAGGGGGCGCGGGCCAGCTCGGGGCGGATGGCCCGGTCCAGGAAGGGGTCGATGCCGAGGATGCGCACCAGGTCGCCGTTTTCCAGCTTCAGGCGCCGCTCCAGGACGGGCGCGAAGGAGACGACGGCCGGGTCGGCGACGAGGTCCCGCAGGACCGACTCGTCCATGGGACCGGCGAGGCGCTCCAGGGTGTGCGAGGACTGGCCGCGCAGGAACTCCACGGCCCGGGAGAAGCTCGAGAGGGCCGAGTGGGACGAGAGGGTCATCCCGACGACGGCGGCCACGCCGCAGGCGATCCCGAGGAGCTGCAGCAGGCTGAGGCTCCGTCGCCGGTAGAGGTGGCGCAGGAAGGAGCGGGTGACGGTGCTCAGTCGCATCTGTCGTCTTCCGTCACGACGCCGTCGACCATCTTCAGGATGCGGTCGGCGTATCGGCAGGCAAGCGGCGTGTGGGTCACCATGATGAGCGACATGGAGGCCTCCCGGCAGCGCTGCGTGAGAATTTCCAGGATCTGGTTTCCCGTGACCGTGTCGAGGTTGCCCGTGGGCTCGTCGGCCAGGATGAGCGCGGGCTCCTTCACGATGGCCCGCGCGATGGCGACGCGCTGCTGCTCGCCGCCCGAGAGCTCGTGGGGGTAGCGGCCCTCCTTGCCCTGGAGTCCCACTTTCTCCAGGGCGGCGCGGGCGGCCCCCGGGTCGAGCCTGCCGGCCAGCTCGAGGGCGAGGTAGACGTTCTCGAAGGCCGTCAGGGTGGGCAGGAGGTTGAAGAACTGGAAGACGAAGCTCAGGCGGGAGCGCCGGAGCTCGGTGCGGCCGGCTTCCCCGAGGTCCTCGAGGTTGCGGCCGCCGATTTCAATGCGGCCCCGGGTGGGCCGGTCGAGGCCCGCGAGCATGTTCAGAAGGGTCGTCTTGCCGGAGCCGCTCCGGCCGAACAGGGCGATCACCTCGCCCGGGGCGACCTCGAGGCTGGCCCCGCGCAGGGCCTGCGTGACGACCTGCCCGTCCTCGCGGTACTCCTTCCAGAGATCCACCACACGAACGACCGGGGACGTTGGTAACATATTAGACAAACTCATCATGAAACCTCACCTCTCCCGCAGTTTGTCTAATATGTTACCAACGTCCCCACTCTTAGATGTCTTTGAGGCGGAGGTTGACGGGCGATTTCTCGATCGTCTCGCCGACGGCCTTCAGGCTCTGCTCGATGCGCTGAAGCTCCTCCGTCACGGCCACGGGGATCCGATCCGCACCCCGACGGTCCAGGGCGTCCATGACGAACTTCACCGTCAGGAGGTCCGTGTCGCGGGCGGGCACGTAGGCGGCCTCGTCGCGGCCGTGATGGGCAGCCTCGATGAGGATCCCGCTCTCCGCGAGTGCCTCGAGGAGCTCCTCGGTGAGGCCCCGCGGGATCTCGAGGCTCTCGGAAATGTCCGCCGCCGTCAGGGGGACCTCGCCCGTCGCGAACTTGCGGCTCACGTGGTTGACGATCCGCAGGGCCAAAAGCCGCCGGAAGTAATAGCTTGCTCGCCTCGAGTCGGGTCCGAACTCGAGGGCGTCGGCATTCTGGTGGATGCAGGAGATCTCGGCGCCGGCCAGCACGATCAGCCAGCTCAGCTGCAGCCACGTCAGAAAGAGGGGCAGGGCGGCGAAGCTGCCGTAGATGGCGTTGTAGTTGGCGACGCCCACCTGGAACTTGACGTAGGCCATCTGGACGACGACGTACACCGTCCCGGCGATGATGCCGGCGACGAGGCCCGACCGGCGGTTGACGCGCCGGTTCGGCATGAAGAGGTAGAGAAACGCGAAGAGCACCCACATGATCGCAAAGGGGGTGATCTCCAGCAGGACAAACACGACGGAACCGAGGATGCCCAGCACGTCGAAGCGCTTCGAGATCTCGCCGAGCTGCGTCGTGATGAAGACGGTCGCGCCGCTCGACAGGACGAGCAGCACCGGCGCCACGAGCATGACGGAGAGGTAGTCGGTGACCTTGCGGGAGAAGGAGCGCTCCTGCTTGACGGACCAGATGTCGTCGAAGGAGCGCTCGATGTTGCCCAGAACCTTGATGATCGCCCAGAACAGCAGGATCACGCCGACCCCGGCGATGAGGCCGCCCTTCGTGTTCGCCAGCATGGCATTGGCGAACTCAAAGACCTCCAGGAGGACTTCCTCCTGGCCGGGGAAGCGCTCGAGGATCTTCTCCTGCAGGACCTTCTCGAAGGCGAAGCCCTTGGCGATCCCGAAGGCCATGGCGACGACGGGGACGATGGAGAGCAGCGAGTAGAACGTGAGCGCCGAGGCCCTGAGCTGGCAGCGGTGCTCCTGGAAGGCGCTGCCGGCGGCCAGCAGGATCCGCAGGTACCGGATGGCGAAGGCCCTGGGCGGCGGCAGTCCCCTCGTGCGGATCCGCCAGATGTCTTCCTGGATGAACTTCCTGATCTTCGACAGCATGACCCCGCGTCCCCTCCCGTCCCGAGCCGTCTGCGGCCCCCCGGCCTTTCTTAACACAGCCCGCGGGGAAGGTAAAGGACCGGACGCGGCGGGAGAGGCACCCTCCCCCTGACCCCGTCCCGTCGAGGGAGGGGAAACGGGGGGCCGCCTCACAGGAGCGGAGCCGGCGGCCGAACCAACGAACCCTGAAAGCAGTTCATGGGTTCCCCGGTTCCCGAGTTCCCCGGTTCGACACCGGGACAAGATTCATCGTCCGCCGCTAATAGTTCTCCGCCAGGATCTCGTAGTGCGCCTTCGGGTGGCGGCAGGCGGGGCAGACATCGGGCGCCTCGGTGCCCTCGTGCACGTAGCCGCAGTTGCGGCAGTGCCACTTGACGGCCGTCTTCCTCCTGAAGACCTCGCCGCCCTTCACGTTGGCCAGGAGCTTGCGGTACCGGGCCTCGTGGTACTGCTCGACCTCGGCGATCTCGCGGAAGGAGCGGGCGATCTGCGGGAACCCCTCCTCGCGCGCCACGCGCTCGAAGTCGGCGTAGAGCGTGGACCACTCGAGTTTCTCCCCCTCGGCGGCGGCCAGCAGGTTCGCCGCCGTGTCGCCGATCACGCCCGCCGGGTAGGCCGCCGTGATCTCCACCTCGCCGCCCTCGAGGTGCCCGAAGAAGACCTTCGCGTGCTCCTTCTCGTTGTCGGCCGTCTCGAGGAAAATGGCCGCGATCTGCTCGTAGCCCTCCTTTCTTGCCGCACCGGCGAAGTAGGTGTAGCGGTTGCGCGCCTGCGACTCGCCGGCGAATGCCGCCAGCAGGTTCTTCTCCGTCCTCGTTCCCCTGATCGATTTTGCCATGATGCCTCGTTCCTTTCTGCAGATTGCGTCGACATGTTTCTCATCTAATGGGTTACGCCTCTGCGGCAATGCCGCGAAGGCAGTCCGTTGCCGCCGACGTCTTAAGATAACGCACACCCGGGACAAGTCAAGAAGCCTGCGGGCCGGCATGAGGCACGGAACTTGCTTGATAAAAGGCAGAAGAACCCAACCACCTCCTTTCATCTCCTTCGGGGCAGGGCGAAACACCCTGCCCCACTTTTTTGGCCCCGCGCGCTCAAAGCTGTGGACCTCCGGCCTGCGGGCCTGTACAATGTCGGCAACGGCCGCCGCAGGGCGTGTCGGGGATCCGGAGAGCCGGTCTTGTCCCGGCGGGGAGGGAAACCGTGAGCGCTGAAACGACGGCAACGAAAGGTTCGCAGCCTGCGGCCCCCGCCCGGCTCATCGTCGCCGTGACGATCGGCAACGCGCTCGAGTGGCTCGACTTCAGCGCCTATGCCCTGTTTGCCGTCTTCATCGCCCGGGACTTCTTCCCGGCCGACAGCGAGCTGGCCTCGCTGCTGGCCGTCTTCGCCACCTTCGCCGTCGGGTTCGTCATGCGCCCCGTCGGCGCGCTCGTGCTGGGCAGCTACGGCGACCGGCACGGCCGCAGGGCGGCCCTGAGCCTCACGATCCTGCTGATGGCGCTCGGCACCGCCATCATCGCCTTCACGCCCGGCTTTGCGGCCATCGGGGTCGCTGCGCCCGTGCTCATCGTCCTGGCCCGGATGCTCCAGGGGCTGTCGGCGGGCGGCGAGATCGGGGGGGCCGTGGCCTTTCTGGTCGAGCACGCGCCGGCCGGGATGCGCGGCCGCTACGTGTCGTGGCAGCAGGTCGGGCAGGCCGGGGCGTTCCTGCTCGCCGGCCTTTCGGGCCACCTCGTGACGAACCTGCTGAGTCCCGGGCAGGTACAGGCCTTCGGCTGGCGCATCCCCTTCGTCTTCGGCCTCTCCATCGCCCCCGTCGGGTTCTATATCCGGTGGAAGCTCGCCGAGACGCCGCTATTCGACCAGTACCGCAGGGGCAGGCCGGCCCGGGAGGGCCGCCCCGTGCGCGAGCTGCTCGGCGGCCACCGGCGCGCGCTCCTCGTCGGGATCGGTCTCGTCGCCGTGGGGGCCGTCTGCAACCACCTGGCCAATTACATGCCCACCTACCTCATCCGCGAGCTCAAGATGAGGCTCTCGAGCGCCTACATCGGCCTGTTCGTCTTCGGCTGCGCCCTTTGCCTCGCCCCCCTGGTGGGCGCGTGGAGCGACCGCGCGGGGCGCAAGACCCTGATGCTCGCCGCCGCGGTCGGGATGCTGATCTTCGCCTACCCGTCCTTCTGGATCCTGAACCGCTGGCCGGGCGAGCCCGCGCTGGTGTTCGTCCAGCTGGTCCTGGGGCTGCTGCTGGTTCTCTACGCGGTGCCGGCCTATGCCGTGGGGGCCGCCCTGTTCCCCACCGGGGTCAGGGCCACGGGCCTTTCGATCATCTACAGCGTCGGGGTCACGATTTTCGGGAGCCTCACCCCGATGGTGGGCACCGTCCTCGTGTCCCTGACGGGCGACAGGCTCTCGGTGGCGTGGTGGTTCATCCTGGCGGCCCTGCTCAGCCTCGCGGCGCTATGGGCCCTTGGAAAGAAGAGGGACGTTGCTGACGCGGTTGACTGACTGCCCTCATTCTCCCCCGGTCGAAGTCCTTCGAGTCGATCGACAGGGACATGCAGGCGGAGCCAGTCAACCGCGTCAACAACGTCCCCCACGATGGAAGGAGGCAGGCATGACAACCGTTGAATCGAGGGACCGGGCGGAATGGATCACCGCGCTCATCCGCAACTGGGTCGACACCGCCCCGGAGAACACGCTGGGGGGAGCGGCCCGCGAGCCGGCCTGGGACGACCCGCTCGTGGGATTTGCGAGGGGCGACGATGCGTACTGGGACTCCTTCAAGGAGCACGTGGGCCCCTTTCACTGGACGCCCGCGGAGGCCTTCGGGCTGGCGTTCCCGGGCGGGAGCCCCTCGGGGCGCAACCTCTCGGTGATCAGCTGGATCCTGCCCCAGACGCGGGCCACGAAGCTCGACAGCCGCAGGGAGAGGACCTACCCGCCGGAGCGCTGGGCCCGGTCCCGCATCTGCGGCGAGGCGGCCAACGAGGCGCTCCGCCGCTTCGTGGCGGCGGAGCTCGGGAAGGCGGGCATCCGGGCGGCGGCGCCGGTGCTGCTGCCCCAGTGGGCGCGCATGCCCTCGGAGAAGTTCACCTTCGCGTCGAAGTGGTCCGAGCGCCACGCGGCCTTCGTTGCGGGGCTGGGAACCTTCGGCCTTTCCGACGGGCTCATCACCCCCCGCGGGAAGGCCATGCGCACGGGCTCCGTCGTGGCCGAAATCGTGCTTCCCCCCACCCCGCGGGCCTACAGGGGGCACCGCGACTGGTGCCTGTGGTTCAGCCGCGGGACCTGCAGGAAGTGCGCGGCGCGCTGTCCCGTGGGGGCCCTCTCGGAGAGGGGGCACGACAAGATCCCCTGCTCGAAGCATGTCCACGAGACCTGCAAGTCCTACATCGTGGAGCGCTTCGGGTTCGAGGGCTACGCCTGCGGCCTCTGCCAGACGGGGGTCCCCTGCGAGTCGCGGATCCCGCGCGCCGAGAGCGACGGGACGGACTGAGCGGGGACGGGGCGCGCAAAAAAAGCCCGATCGAAGGATCGGGCTTTTTTGCGGGTCGATGGGACGGGCGCCCTCAGATCTCGGCGTCGCAGCGCAGGCAGCGCGTCGACTCCTTGAGGGCCTGGTCCTTCCTGTAGCCCAGCTCCACCTCGGCGAAGTTCTTCCGCCGGCTCTCGGCCTCGAGCTCGGGCATGCGGGCCTGCGGGCACTCCTCCGTCTCCTCGTCGACGACGAAGGGGATGTGGATCTGCTCCTCGGCGGGCGGCACCCAGGCCGGCTCGCCGTTGCGCTTGCGGATCCAGCCGTCGATGTCCTCGGCCGCGCCGTGGCCCGCCGCGATGGCCTTGACGACCGTGGCGGGGCCCGTCACGGCGTCGCCGCCGGCGAAGAACTTCGCCTGGGTCGTCTGGGAGCGGATGTCGTCCTTGACGTCGAAGCAGGACCACCTGTTGACCTTCACGCCGCTCTCGGCGGGCACGAAGGACAGATCCGGCGTCTGGCCGATGGCGGCGATCACCGTGTCGACGCTCAGCGTGAACTCGGAGCCCGGGATCGCCACGGGCCGCTTGCGGCCGCTGGAGTCGAAGTCCCCGAGCTTCTGCCGCAGGCACTCGATCCCCGCGACGCGGCCGTTCGCGCCCACGACGCGCAGCGGCGCGATGAGGTACTCGATCTTGATGCCCTCGTGCTCGGCGGCGGCGATCTCCTCGGCCGCGGCGGGCATGTCCTCGCGCAGGCGCCGGTAGAGGATCGTCACCTCGGCCCCGAGGCGCAGGGCCGTGCGGGCCGCGTCGATGGCGGAGTTGCCGCCGCCGATGACGGCGACCCTCGAGCCGAGGCTCTTGCGGCCGCTCTTCCAGCCCTCCTCGTCGCCGTTGTAGTCGCGGAGGAACTCGACACCGCCCCAGACCCCCGGGAGGTCCTCGCCCTCGATGCCCATGCGCTGGCTCTTGTGGGCCCCCGGCGCGAGGTAGACGCAGTCGTAGTCCTCGTTGAGCTTGCCCCAGGACACCTCGCGGCCCACCCGGGTGCTGCAGCGGATGTCGACGCCCAGCTTGCGGATGTCGTCGATCTCCCGGTCGAGGATCTCCCGGGGCAGGCGGTACGACGGGATGCCCCAGCTGAGCATGCCGCCCGGCGTGGGG
>Ga0209506_1001047_pt1 | contig 31315 bp, 38 predicted proteins | sample AD_JPNHG2_MetaG_FD_184409 | JGI IMG/M metagenome (GOLD analysis project Ga0209506, IMG submission 184409) | Active sludge microbial communities of municipal wastewater-treating anaerobic digesters from Japan - AD_JPNHG2_MetaG (SPAdes) (version 2) | ecosystem: Engineered > Bioreactor > Anaerobic...
CCGCATCAACCGATCGTGGATTGCTGGAAGGTTCCGAAGCGCAGACAACCATCTTGAGCACGTCAGCGCAATGCCGCCTGCCGAAGCGTCCCGCGCGTATCCCCACCCTGACCCGAACCTTCCGCCAAACGATTGCCGCGCTACGACATACCACTGGTAAGCTCTCGCAACATCATCCTCGCACGATTCCCACGTGCCGCGGCATGATGTATATTCTTCGCGTGAGTACGGCGTGAACGACACCAGGTGATAGAACCTAGCGAACTTCTCAGGATCGCGCAACACGCGGAAAAAGTTCACGAGACCGGAGTCAATGTCGTTGTACACCTCAATCATAGATGGTTCCTTCGCTAACAGGAGACTGGCCCCACCACCGAATGGCTCAACGTACGTCTTATGCGGCGGAAACAACGGCACTATCTTCTTGGTCATATGTCCCTTCCCGCCGAACCAAAGAATCGGCCCTTTCATACTATATTTACCTCCAACTCAGCAATGACAGCGAGGGTAGCCGGGGCCGGCGTGCGGAGCCCCGGCGCTATGGTTACAAGCTAGCCAGGAGGTGTTCACCTCGCTCTATTGTAGTTTGGCACGCACTTTGACCCTCGCTTCCGCGGTCGCAGGGAGTAAAGGCCGCGGGTCTGACTTAGGGAGAGAGGAGCAGTCACCTCCTGTACGCCGTGATGTACCGGCGGTACGTGATTCTCCCTGCGTGGCGCTCCGCCGGGGAGTCGAACCCCGCGAACCGATCCCGCGGGCAAGGAGGCGCGCCGCGATGACGGTGAAACGGCGCACGGAGGAATCCCGCGGGTGAAAGGCCCTGCACCGGCGCGGAGCGATGCGTCCTAAGAGCGTGTTACCCCACAGACGGCCCCTGAGAGGCCGCGTAGTGGCTTCGGTGTGGCCTACTGGCACACAAGAGCCTGATACCCAACCGAGGCCGTTTACGGGCCTCTGAGCGGGGCTGTGGTGGCAGGCGTGTGGTGGCGTCAATCCGTTTGTCGCATGTTCACCTTCACGCTGTACCGGGGCGTTGCACCGGGCCATCGCAGTGCCCCCCTTATAGGGGGGGGCACATGCAACGCGGCCTGCGTTGCATGACCGTTGCATGATGCAACGGCGAGGAACATCGTCCAGATCGGCGTCAGCTGAACCGACCGTTGCACGCCGTTGCATGATGCAACGGAGGTCGCCGTTGCATGGAGGCGTTTTATGCAACGGCTCAGCTGGTGGGCACCGTCCAGAACGGTCAAAGTCGCGATCCCCCCCCTGTGTTATCCACAGGGTTATCCACAGGGTGACATTATACGGGTATGAACAGTCCGCGGACGAAGGAAATCGGTATAGTACAGCATTCTTGTGATTAGCAGTTGAATCGGATGGAATGTCCCCGTTGCACGATGCAACGCGATGCAACGGCGATGCAACGCTCCGCGGTGCTGCGTGATTAGATGGCGTTCCGATCGTTCCGCCAGGAGTTATCCACAGGCTAGCCTGTCGGATATCGCTCAGAACGGACATATGTCACCTCTCCCCGTGCGCTCGTACCGCCCATCGCCAGCCCGGCGGACGCGCCCCTCGGAGGCGAGCCGCTGGAGGGCGGAGCGGACTGTGCTTGCACTGATCCCTGTTTCCTCCGCAATCTCCCTTGGTAGCATCGCGTCCCTGGAGAGGCACGCCAGGATGCGCTGCGGGGCGGGGAGGGAGTCAACGGCGTCTGGGATAGAGGAGAGCTCAGTGTACCGTGCCGTGATCGGCCCCCGTCCGTCATCTGAATCGTCAAAGTGGAACTCTATTCCGAGCCCTGGGAGGCGTCCGGATAAGTTCGACTTGTCGTGCACGAGACCGAGCGATAGGGTGTTGCTCCCAGGCTCGCTGTACGCTCGCGCAGACCATACGGAGGAGGCGAGGTTCCGGAAGAAGATGCTACCATAGATGCCGCGTTCGCGATCTTTTCCGTGGTGCCCGATCACGAGCGCTGTCGTGTCCAGCTGGCGGATGCCGTGAAACAGCTCCGCAGCCGGGCCCGCCGGGTCCCTCCCGTCCGCCACACCGGAAGCCGGGAGGAGGGAATCGATCACAATCAGCTCGATCTTGTCGCGCTGGATCAGCTCCGCGATCGCCTCAACATCGTCTGAAAGCCGCGCCTGGCACTTGCGGTAGTACACCGTCGCAGGGCTGCGCAGCCCGAGCCCGAGGCCAAGCCGGTAGAGCCTCCGGCGTGCCTCCGCCGGTTTGCGCTCCCAGTCGAGGTAGAGCACTCGCCGCTGCTCAGGAGCTGCCAGCCGGAGGGCCGTGTGTTCGATCCCCGTTGACACTAGGATCGCGAGTAACATTCCGAACAGGCTTTTCCCTGACGCTCCGTCGCCGTAGATGATCGTGGGCTCCCCCTCGGGGAGGAGCGGCGGGATGATGTAGGTGACGGGGTCAGGGTATTCGTCTGACACGAGGGTCAACCGTGGCTCGCCGGTAAGGAGCTGATCCGCGAGCTGTTCGTACATGCGCGTCAGTTCGGCCCGCCACGGGACGTCCGGGCGGTCCTTCTCTAGGTCGGCGGCGAGCGCGTTGCGCGTACGGGCCGCGGCAAGGTTTATTGCACCTGATCCGGAGACGGTTTCATTGCCCGCATAGATCCGCAGGATCGCCGTCAGCTTTGTAGCGTCTGAGTGCAGCTTCGGTGACCTGATGCAGATCTGCACTCCGTACGCTGGCATGGTGTACGTGAACGTGTTGGCGTGCCCCTCCAGGCGGCTCGTGGTTGGGACAGGCTTCCAGTCAGGAGCCTCCTCTACAAGCGCGCGCAACTCCTCGATCGTGTGACCGGCGGCCAGCCAGTCGCTCACGTCGCCGTGCTCATCTAGACCAGGCAGGTTCACAACCCTGACACGCCGCGCCTGGCCGTACAGGGCCGTTGCGACGGTCTGTCCGTGTGCTAGCCCCGGAACGTCATTGTCCGGGAGAATAACAACATCCCGCCCGGTCAATGCACGCGTGTATTCCGGGAGCCATTTCCCAGCTCCTCCGATGCCGGTTGTGGCGAGAAGCCCGGCTCTGAAAAGCCTGTCCGCGTCCTTCTCCCCCTCTACGACGTAGACTGTATCGTCTGGTCTAGCGAGGATCTCCGGGAGGTGGTAGAGGACGCGTGCCTTTGTCCGTGATAGTGTCCATGCCCACCCGCCGTTGAGGTCAGGGACGCGTATTCTGAATGACTTCGGGCGCAGCCGCACCACCTGATAGAGTAGGTTCCCATCGGCGTCACGGTAGTCGTAGGTCGCCTCGATCGCCGCCCACTCACCGTCGTAGTCCTCCGAGAGCCCCAACGCCCGGCGGATAGCCTCGTATGAGCAGCCCGCGTGACAATACAGTAGAAGTTTCCCCTGACTTTCCGTGATTGACAGCGACGGGTGATGGTCTTCGTGGGCCGGGCAGCGAGCGGTCCACTGCCCGTTGCCACCCCTGACGTCCTGCAACGCGCCTAGAACATCGCGGGCATTCACTTGGAGATCCTAGCTCGGTGCAGCTCTACCAGTCGCGCGAGGAGAACCGTCGCTCGTTCCGTGTCTCCAGCGACCTCCGCCTCGTAGAGGGCCCGCGTGACGGATGCGATATCGTCCATCCCTGCCTCCTCAGATCCGGTTGCTGGCCGCGGGCCGCGGGAGGCAGGGTTCCGCTCCGCGCGGCCAGCGTCCGGTTCTCAGCGGGAATATACCCCGCGCTCCCCTATTCTACCACACCGCCCATCCGCGTGTACGTGCGGCGGAGGTACCTCCCTGCCGGGATGACGGACTCCCTCCGCTCTACCCACGTACCACGGACCAGCCAGTCCCCGCATACCACGATCTCGCGCTCCCCAAGGAGCGCTTTCAGTTCGGTCTCAACGGATTCCAGCTCTTTCCGCGCAGGCTGGAGCTCCTCCCTCCGGTTGAGTAGCGCGGCCAACCGATCATCATCACTGATCGCCGCGCCTTCTCCGTAGTACAGATCCGGTTTGCACACGAGCTGGTACTCACACTCGTGGCACTGCTCCCCCTCGGTCCGCTCCGGCGGGTCCAGGGCGAGGATGCTCTCGTACACCTCCCGCGCTCGATCGAGGAGAGATGCGATGTAGAGGGGCTCCTTCTCGATCCACAGATCCTTCACTGCGAACCGAGCCTTGTTTTTCAGGAGCATGATCCCGACGTCCTCGTTGAGAATGTGCAAGTAAACCTGCAGCTGCGCAGGCCACAGCCTCTCGTACCATCTGTCCGAGGAGATCATATCGGCCATGCTGTTGACGTTCGGGAACGTGTACTGGGAAACGCTCTTGATCTCGTACAGGATGGCCTTCGGCTCCCCCCGCTCATTGAGCGGCCACCCGTCAAGGTGGGATTCCGGGGCTATTCGCCCATCTATCTTGCCGGTGATCGGAGGATCCTCGATCGCCACCCGCTGTTGGGTTTGGATCACCCGGAACCCACAATCGGCCAGCATCAGCTCAACCGCGCGTTCCTGGGCCCGTCCTTCGGCGAACACCTCGCGGAGCCCATCGGGGTGAGGTGCCGCCTTGTCGTAGTCTACCCACGCGTGGTAGAGGTACCGCGCGCATGGATGCCCCAACCGGCTAGCCCAGAAGCTCGTGGGCTGGTAGGGCTCCCAGGTTCGCGTCGCAGCAGCTTTGATCCTCTCACCGATCACGCTGCCTCCTTCTCGGGATGCTTCTCATCTACAACCCCGGCTTCCTGCGCGAGCTTCTTTGCCTTGCCGTATACCACCTGCAATCTCTTGCCGGAAAGGTCTGTCGTAGAATTGACGCCGGGGACTTGTTTCCCGTCGCGCGTGGTGAACGACGTGATCTCGATCAGTTTCGCCCGCGCGGCGTCCATATCCCCGCCGCTAAGCGAGAGTAGCCAGTCGCGGATCTGTGTTCGCATCTGCTCCTCGGTGAGCCCTGCCACCGCGTCGTCCTTCCCGTACGTCACCCGGCCCGCCGCCGACTGTGGCGTCATCCCGTAGGTCGCCAGGTCGTCCCAGGTGAGCCCGCGGAGGCCAAGGACCTCTGTTATTCCCCTGACCTTGGCATTCGTCTGCGCCGCCATCGCGACGTCGCGTTCGTTCACCTCCTCCATCCGCAGCATGATCCGCTGCGGCTCCCCGTCGGGCCGGCGCTCGTAGCGCACGCAGAAGAACGGGTCCTTGCTGGTGCGCATCCCGACTACCTCTGTTGAGCGCCCAAGTAGATCGCTCCAGACACGAACTTTGCAGCGATAGAGGTAGTACCCATCGCGGTCCTCCCGCGTGGGTCCCTCCTGGATCTGCACGTGAACTCCCCACAGGCGTGCCATCCGCTCCGCCCCCACCTCCATGGGGTACGGCTTGCCGCCGAGGTCTACCCAGTCCTGGCGTCCGCACGCGGTGACTGATGCGCGGATGATCTGACTCATAGCCCTCACACGCTCATCCGCCGTCTCCGCGAGCTTGCGCAGGACCGCGAGATCCATCATTGCCGGTCCGGAGCTTGACACGATCTGAGTCCCATCCTCCACAGGGATCAGATCCGCATCCCGCACTACGACATCTCCCGTAACTCCCTTCCCGTTGCTCATTTTTCCTCCTCTATATCGAACACCGCGGCATGGTCACCGTGCCACCCGATGGCCTCAAAGGCCCCCGGCTCGCCTATTCTTCCTGTTATCCTCCGTGCGCGTGCGCGCGATCCGAACTGCAGCCGCACCACCCGATCGGCGGCCTCCTCCGGCGTCTCCCCTCTCACCGTCATGACGCGGTGCGAGTTGCCTCCGAACGTAACCTTCCACCGCGGCTCGCGAGGTCGCCACTTCATCATTGAGAACCACTCTCTCTCTTCGCGAGGAGATGGAGGATCTTCTCTGCCACCTCATGCGGAGGAGTTCTCCGCCCTTGCTCCCAGCTCTCAACGGACATTGTGCTGACCCCCAGTGCCTCTGCCAGTCCAACCTGGGTTAGCCCAAGGGTCCGCCTCGCCCGTCGGATCTCATCACCGGTTATGCTCTGCTTCGTTCTCATGATTCACCTCCAGGTCGTCTGTCTGCTCTGATGGTCTGCCGCTCGCCGGATAGAAGAACCCGTCAGGGCCCATCACCGCTGCTACGCACACGCCGTGTGGAGCCACACACGGGGCGAGGCCATCTGCTCCGCATCCACAACCATCATCGCAATCGTTGTAGAGCCCGTCGTAGCCGTTCGCCAGGAGCCACTGGCGTACAATGTCTACTACTGTCAATAAGTCGTTGTCGTTCACCTCTGTATCGCTTATCTGTGCCACCGGCTCCCCTGTACCAGCCGGATAGAGCAGCCCATCAGGGAGCTTCACCGCTGGCACACAGTCGAATGGGAAGGTATTGCCGCATCGTGCGATGCCACTATCTATTCCACATCTGCACTCCAAGTCACCATTGCGAAAATACAGACCATCGTATCCGTTCAAGCGGAGCCACCTCCGCACGATCTCTGTCACCGTCAACCGGTCCATGACGCCTCCTCTTCTACCGGCAGGCCAACGCCTCGCAGCCCGAGTCGCAGAATTCTGACCCTGCCCGCGCTGGCTCTCGCCTGCACCACCGACACAGGACAACACCGTCCTCCGATGGGGACCGCTCCGGCACGCGGGCGTAGAACTGCCCGCTCTTGTAGATCACGCGCCGCATGGTGGTCAGCTCGCCGCTCCCTGTCCGCGCTGGAGGGCATCCGTGAATGAAAACGAGGCCGCCATTGCGGACGGCCTGCTTCTCCTCTGGTGTTAGCCCCGCCACCCGGCGTGCCCCCCAGTCCGATCCCCACGCCAGGCAGTAGCCAGTGCTGCTTACCACGGGATGGTTTGCCATGGCCGCATCCTCCTGCTATTCCAGCTGCTTCCGGAGCGCATCCGGAAGCAATTTGACCAGGGTGGCCGCCCGAGCCACCGAAACATCTAGAAGCGCCGCGTTGCCTTGTAGCGCTCCGAATTCTGCGAACTCCCCGTCTGCGACACGATCGAGCGCCTGACGGCATAGGGTAAGATGATTCGCAATTTCGGCAAGGGTTCTGTCCAGCAGATCTAGAACACGGCCCGATGCCCGAAGGTCCGTGTCTGCGTCGGCTGAATACGCCGCATTGTACAGTTCCCTAACACGTACCCGCATGTTTCCAAGGTTCCCCACCACGCTTAGTTCCCGCATCTTCTACCTCCCTCCTAGGCGCCTCTCGGCTCGGGGCCTACTAGGCTACCATGGCACGATACTACTACGCCTCCTCCACCATGTCAAGCCCAAGGGGCTGGACATCCGTCACCCCTCAAAAGGACGCCCCCCGGTGTTAGCCAGGGGGCGCCCCGCGGTGGGAAAGGAGGTACGGGGGGGAGAAGCAGCCGGGTAGATGCCCTCGGGTGTGGTCGAGGGTGGGAGGTGGTCCGCCTCTCCCCAGCTCTCAGGACATGGCTATCACCGCGACTATCGCCAACAGTCCAAAACACACACAGCCTAGAACGAACCATCCGATGGCGCGTCTCACGGGCAGCACCCCGAGTAGATGAACCGCGTCACAGTTGCCTCGCGCCAGTGCTTGTCGCGGATCCTGAGTGTCACGCGGAACGTCCAGGTCTCGCCGGTACAGCCTCCAGGCCCGTCAATGTACCAACAGAAGGACGGCTGATCTGTCAGGATGTACCGGATCTCCGGTTCGCAGAGGGTGCCTCCGTGTTCGTCTCCCCAACAGTACGGGATAGGCGTCGGATCTTCTACCGACCTGACGCGCACGATCTCGATCCGGTAGGTCAGGCCATCACCGCGGCTCTCCTGCGCGTTCACACAGACCCGCTGCCCTGGGTAGAAGGAGTCTGTCACGTAGCCACCGACCCACGTTGTGAAAAAGAGGACAGGATATAGAGTGTCACTGCCACCGAGGAGGTCAACCGCCTTGTGACTGGCGGCGATCTCAGGTGTCCCTGTCCCCGGTGTTGACCCTCCTCCGCCTCCAGGCGCCGGGCCGCAACAGCCTCCGCCTCCAGTACCGCCGCCTGAGCCTCCGTCACCTCCTCCGCGCTCTACCACGAGCCCCACGACGTAGATCCCAAGGTCGGAGTAGGTATGCGTTACAGATGACACCTCCATCCCGCCCGTGATCGTAGTCCCGTCATCGAAAGACCAGGTGTATTTATCCGCGATGTCCTTCGCCTTCAGGATCACCTTGTACTTTCCGACAACCTGTACGGTGAAGTCGGCTGTCAGTGCGCCTGAGGTTCCGCTATCAGCACCTACGTCACTGAACATCAGACCGCAGCCTGACAGCACGAACATGGTAGCGATAGCGAGCCAGCTACAGATCAATAGTTTCAGCCTCATGATCCACCTCCCGTCATAGAAGGATAGGGGCCGTCTAGCGGCCCCTTATCCCTACTGATTGATCCGTTCAGGACAGTCACCGCCTAGATCTCCGCAGCCTGGAGGCGGTGTGCCACAGCACGGGGAGAAGTCAAAGAACAACCCAACCACCGGCTGCAACCCGAACAGCACCGAGCTCCCAGATACCGAGCGGAATAGAAGGAGCTTTGCGAACACGTTGATCCCCTGCCAACGGGCGACTCCAATTCCGCCCATCCCGACAGAAGAGGACGTAGGGACACCAGAGCACACCTCAACCCATCCGGACACCACGCCCCCGATCCGTACATTGCCGCTCCCAGTCACGTCCCACACGGGGGCGACGGACAGGCCGTACCACCCATCCAGCACGAGAGCGTGCTCCATTGACACGGTGAACGAAACGATGCTCCATCCGGTGTCGTAGCCGCCGCCAATATAGGGGCGGAAAGTCCCGCGTGACGGCACGAGCTCACCAAGAACGAACGGGCCGGCGAACGCCGCCGCGCCCAACGCGATCACTGCTACCGCAACTCCGATTAGCTTTCTCACGATCCACCTCCATGGGATTCAGCTTCCGTTGCGACCTCGCTCGCGATTTGCGCGAACAGCCGCAGTGTCCTGGCAAACACAGGCCTCCATTCCGGTGACAACTTCGCCAGCACCGAGCGGAGCGCGGGTTTCATATACCCCGCCACGTCCGCCGGTTCTACACTAGCCAACAGTTTCGCGATCAGATCCGGTGCCCACGCTAACAGGATCTTCGCGGACAATCCAAGCACTTTGTCCTTCAGCCACTCTATCATTCCACCCTCCTGTCGAGCCTACGGTGCAGGGCATCGAAACGCCGTTCCAATGCCTCATCCTGTCGGATATGCTGGGACTTTATGTCCTCCGATAGCTCGCAGAGTCGGTCCAGCTTCGCAGTCACAGCCGCCTGCGCGGATGCTACAGCGCGCAGCCCTTCGGCCACCTCCTTCATAGCTCCGTTCGTGATCGGAGATCGCGACCCCTTGTTAGTCTTGGAGATAACTGCGTCCACGAGCTTGTCAATGATCTTGATCGCCAGCCCCATCCCACCGATCAATGCCACGATCTCTGCAGTTCCGATCTCCATCACGAACCATCTCCGATTAGAGCAGCCCCTGTCCCCTCAACTGGGTCTAGATCCCATTGCCAACTTGAGATCGGTGTGTCCGGTAGATCAGGTAAGCGCGTGCGGATCTGAGATTCCAGGTCTGCTAGCTTGGCATTGATCCGTGCGATCTGCGCCTGCGCCTGAGCCTGCACCGCCTGCAGCGCGAGGATGTACCGTGACGCCACGGCGGCCTCCGCGGGTTCCAGCTCAACCCTCATGGATGCCATACTATCGGTCCTCCCCTCCCGCGTCAATCCCCTCGATGCGGGAGAGACGTACATCGAGATCCTTGATCGCCCCCAGCATGATGGAGACCAGAGCGTCCAGGCAGGCCCCATCCTCCCCCATCTTCTCCCCGCGCTTCCACAGCCTGTCGCCCTCTTGCGTGTCTTCCAACGCTACGGGAGCGGGCCTGTACACCGCCTCCGGGAGCGTCGCGTAGTCCAGACGCTCCGTTCCGTAGGGAGTACGTAGGGTGGGATGCGGGCGGATCTCTCGGAGCGCTGCGATATCGGACACCATCCGCCCGTCGCGGAGCCTCACACCGCCGTCAAACCACCCGAGGCAGCCGCGGTCCACGAGGCTTTTGTAGTTCACCTCGTTCCAATAATAACTCGAAGTTCCAAGGTTCTGGCTCCCGCTAGAACCTGGTTGCAAAGGTCCCCCTAATATGTGCACAGAGCCAGACTTGGAATTTATACTTATCGAACGTCCTGACCCGCATATAATCGCTAGATCGCTACCGGACTGGATCGTAGGGCTCCCGTAGGACCATATGAGCCCGGTCTGAGAGAGACCGACGGTGTCCGTTGAGCCAGTGATCGTGAGGCCAGTGGGAGTGAGTACAGAATAATAGCCGGACGATTGATAGGCCCACACGCTGTTTCCAGACACCTTCGCGTACGGGTAACTTGAGGCCCCCTGGAACACGCATCCTGTCAGTGTCCCAGAGATGTACTGCCCGCCGATCGAGGATCCAGACTGGGTATAGATCGCACCTCGGACAGTGACGCTGTTGAATTCTGCGTTCCCGTTCCCCTGGATCCGGAATCCAGATGACCCAGCGGAAAAGTTCGCCGACTTGATCTCCCCGCCCGAGCCGATCACGAGGGACGCGGTGTTCGTTCCGGCTGTCAATTTATCGAACGTCATTGACGCGATCTTCCCGCTCGTGATCGTAGCGTCAACGATCTTTGCCCCGGTGATCGAAAGGTTCTCGATCGTGCTGGTATCGGCCATCAGTCGGGCATCTACCACGTCCAGGTATACGGTCCCGGTGAATCCTGAATAGACGCCCTCAACGCGGGCGGTGATCGCACCAGATGGAGCTGAGCCCGACGCCTCTACGAGCGTCCAGGACGTTTTCGGCGCAGCGGCGAGCGCCTCAGTGTAGGAGATCACGTTCCCGTCGGTGTCCAACCATGCGATGCGCACGCCGATGTTTCCGGTGTTTCCGGCAGCGGTTTTCACCCGCGCCGCCACGTAGTAGCTGCGGGTCGGGGAGACGTGGAATTCGTAGCCGTTCTGAATCGCCGCCGTGGCTCCGCCCGTCACAATCGCCTTCGCGCACCACTCCCCGGCGTAGGCTCCCGCGTCCTCTACGATCTGCCAAGAGCCCCCCTTCACAGGCCAGCCTACGTCGCCGTCCTCGAATGACGGATTCACCACGCCGATCGAACCTTTGCCTCCGGTGACGTTGATCACTCCGTTGATCGTGAGCGGAGCTGGTTCGGCGGTAGGATCGAACTCCAGACCTCCGCCAGTACCGACACAGCGCAGCCTCCCGGCGGCGTCCATGTACGTGATCCACTGGTTCCCATCGTGGTACCCGAGGTGTGTCGCTCCAAGGTACAGCCCGGCGATAACCGGAGGAGCAGGGAACGGACCGAGGCTCCCACCTGGTACCGCGGAGAGCTTTATTTTCCCGGCCTCGATCTGAGTCGAGAGCACGCGCCCGAACGCCCCCGGCGCCTTGACGCCGTCTAGATCGTCCGCGTAGATGATGTCACCGTAGTCCGGGAATTCCCGCCGATCTCCGATCACCACGGACACCTCGCCCGGTGCCCCGAGGATGTCGCGATAGCTGATCGTGGCGATGCGCTCTACGTGATCGATACCGAGTGACGCGTCAACGATGCGGATCTGATCACCGAGGCGCAGCTTGTCCGTCCCGTAGCCGGTGATCCGTGCGAGATCAATAGCGCCGATCGTGTACGTGGTGGCCGGTCGCTTCAGACGCTCCAGGCGGGCCACAGCCGCGTCGTACAGATCCTGCGCGTTGGTGTACCTCTGATCCTCCCATCTCCGTACGATCACCCCGTACTCGCCGATCGTGTCGGCGTCAATGTACTCCTCCCCGGTCGGATTCACGCTGGCGATCGTGAGCTGATCGGCTCCGACACCATAACCGTAGGCGTAGAGCCGCGTCACGATGTCCCGCGGATCGGAGTCCCGATCAACCGAGTCGAGGTTCCGCCCGGCGTCTAGGTAGGCTTTGACGCCTACGGGCGGGGCAATGATGCTCAACCGCCACGGGGTGCTTGTCGTGTCAAACGAGAACATCCAGTCCTCATTGACAACGGCCAGCGCGTCAAACAGCGCCTCAAGGAGCGTGCGGTCTTCCCAGAAGTGCCACCACGTCTTGGCAAAGTCCAACCGATGTAGCGTCCAACGCGGCGTTGTCTGGTGCGACAGGATGTACGCTAGAGCATCGGGCAGGTCCGTGCTGGGAGGATAGACGTTGTGGTGACCGAGTAGCATGTCATCGCAGAGCGTGGCCAGGGCGTGTTCGCACTGGTAGGTGACCGTATGCCCGCGGCCTGTAGTCTGAGCCCGCTCAGAGGCGATGCGAAAGAGCCCGACCTCTCTGTCCGCATCGTAGATCCTCACGAATGCATACGGCTGGCAATAGATCCGCTTCGGATCGTCCGCGCGGATTGTGAACGATGCCGTCCACAGTTCGCGTAGGTGCTGCGTGTACCCGAGCGCCGTCACCTCACCGAGGTCGGCAACCGGGCGCAGGTTGTGATCAAGTACAACCACAGGCGCTCTCATCCATACCTCTCTCGGTAGCGCACCGCTACCACCGCGGACACGTCGCCAGGAACGGTGGTGATCCGTAGGATGGATGCCCCTGGCGGGAGATCGAACCAGTCACCAGTGATCTTCTCCCGCACGTCGCTCCCGGCGTACCGAGCCCGCCTGTTAGCTAGGTCAATCGTGAGGGCACGTCCCGGTGCGATAGGTCCAGTGTAGGTCATGCCCACCTCTCCCTCCTGCGAACATCAATCTCAACCTCACGGTCCTCCTGGCCGTCAGTGTAGCGGATCACCTGGGGGCCTGGGGAGAGAATGATGTACTCGCCGGAGAATGAGGGGCGCGCGTTTGCGCCATCTAGCGTCACCGTGAGCGAGCGCCCGTCTACTACGAGCGTCTCCCCGGCCCCGAGCGGGCCGAAGGTGAACGAGATAATGCTGAGGCCTGTCGGCTCCGCGAACAGCGAGCCCGCAACGGAGATCCTGGAATCTGCAGAGAGGGCACGCGTTGCTGTGGCGGCTATCGCGGCCACGGCGCGCATGATCGCCGACGCGTCCACAGCGCCTGTGGCGCGCGCGAGGAGTTCAGGCTCTACACTGAAACTCACACCACCTCCGCGCACGGCGCCTCCGGATACGGAGAGCGTCGCCAACGCGGAGAGCGTGGCCGAAGATATGGCGGTGCGCTGCGCGGTAGACGTCAGGCTGGCCCCGGCCAGGATGGTGACGTGATCCCCACGGGCCCTGAAACAGTCCGCGATAAGTTCTGGAATAGCCTCCAGGCGCGCTTCTCCTGTCTTCGTCTTCTCACCATCGGCACCGATAGCACCCTGCACGAAAGCGTCTGACGCTGCGCTCCATACCGCCGACCCCAGAGCATAAACCGCGGCCCGCGTGATCAACGTCACGCTCGCGTCAACGTAGCCTGTAGATGATGCATCTAGCAGCGCCTGAACCGTAAGCGTCACAGCTCCGCCTCGCAGCGCGTTCCCGTCTGTGGTGAGGTAGGGAGCGGAGCGGAATACGGATTCAGCTTCGCGGACACGTATTGCCTCAGCCGCAAACGCTGTCTGCGTACCAATAGCGGTATCTACTGGTCGCAGGCGCCCGCCGGAGGAGAGGAGCACGGAGGAGACAAACATGGAGGCGCTAGCGTCTACGTAGGGAACGATGGAGATAGGCCCCATGCCCCAGCGGCCCGCTCCCCACGTGCCTCCGCCCCACTTGCCCCAGCCTTCCTGCGCCACCTACGTCCTCCGTGTGAATCGCATCTTGTAGAAGTAATGCGGGTTTGTGGTACCATTATAACTCATAGAAATCACGTTGTTGTACGTGGCTTCGTTCACTCTAGACACAACAAATGTAACGTAAGTGCTGTAAGCTACTTCAACGTCGAAGATGATCCCAGTGTCGTCTGAGGCGATAGTGCCGCTGTATTCCGTCCATGCAGTCACGTCCGTAGCATTCATGATGCTGTTTTCTGACGGTGACGCCTTCATGATCCGTGTGTCGTAGTCATTGTTAGTGGAGGTAGATCGGCTATAGATGCTGCTGACTGCGCTGACAAGAGATCCGTCAATCGGCATCGTGATCTTGACTGCCATTGCTCCGGTCCCAAGAGACCGCGTCAAGCCATTCAGGTACGTAGCGAACGAGGTGATCGCCGTAGAGCTACCCCACAGTTTGTCTGGATAAGCAGTCGTGAAGATGAGCGTCCGTCCGGTGAGCGATGCAAAGATGGCGTTCATCGCCGTGGATGAGGCTACCACCTTATCCATCGCTGTAGCGGAGGCTGCTACCGCATCCATCGCCACAGATGAGTCTACCACCGCATCCATCGCCACAGAGGAGGCTATCACCGCATCCATCGCTGTAGCGGAGGCTGCTACCGCATCCATCGCCACAGAGGAGGCTGCTACCGCATCCATCGCCACAGATGAGTCTACCACCGCATCCATCGCCACAGAGGAGGCTATCACCGCATCCATCGCCCGCTGGCTGCTTGCCCACTTCGCCATCTGGGCCACGAGCGGTTTCGCATCACCACGGGCAACAAGCGGACCGGCCCACTCATCGAACATCCGATCCTGCATGATTCCGCGTTGGGGGAGCAATATCCTAGGCATCGATCTCGACCCCCCACAGCCGGTACTTCAGGTCCGTTGCGACCTCTCCCTTCACGTAGATCTTCTCGGCAGCCAACAGTGGTAGGTTCAGGTCCGTCATTAGCAGCGTCCCTTTGGATGGAATCTGCTCGTCCCCGGACAGGAGCGTCGTCCCCACCTTTACATTCCCGTACTTGGCCGCTGCGTTGGCGTTGTAGATCCAGAGGCCCTGTATGATCAGAGCCCTCCCCGACGCTGGGGTATAGTCACTACCGCCCGACTGGATAGCGGCCTCCGAAGTAGTCATAGCTCCCTCAAACACTTTTAGCGTATCAGCCAAGGAATCTCACCCCCAGTAGAATCCTATGCAGCATCTGCGTTGGGACGCCTACAGCCGCCCACTTGACGCCCAGCGCCGAGGCCTCGTCTGCGGTCAGGACCTGGCCATCTGATCCTACAGCGAGCCGCCCCTTCGTGTGGGCTGCGCTCGCGCTGATAATGTCTCCCTTGGCCTCCAGGAGCGCGTTGATCGGCTCGGCTGGCATCCCATGCTTGTGGTCCCGTCTCGCCGCCACTTCGGCGGTGCCCGGAGCTGCAGCATCGCCGAAGGACTGCGTGACTGGGTCCGTATTATCCAGGAGCGAGCGAATGTAGTCCGCCGCTACGCAGCCCCACACGCTCGATCCGATGGCGAACACGTGCGCGTCTGCCCCCTCGCTCGCGTTCCTCGGGGCAGCCGGGGAGAGGTCTGTTAGGCGATTGTTCTCCTCGTCAATATCTCCGTACTTGAGAAGGACCCATTCCTCGTCGTCGAACACGCGCACGACGCCGGAGGTCATGATCTCCCCGGCGAGGATCATGGCTGACAGGTCCTCGGCGACCTCCAGGTACTCCGAGGTCCCGTGGGTATACGCCGCAGCTAGAGTAAGCACCAGCTCATTCGTCGGTCTCATACCTCACCACCCACCCCCACTCAGAGGGCCGCGTTTGGCCTCCGTCCGTGCTGGTGGTACCAGAGGGCTGCCCCCCGACACCGAAGCCAACAGCGGCCCTCACGCTCGCGCTCGCGCCACGCGTCAGGCTAGCACGCGACTGTAGCCGCGCGACTCCCGTCAACCGTGCCTCGGCGTCTACGTAGCGTCGCATCTGTCACCTACGTAGTCGGGAGGAATCCAGCGACAATCCGCCCGGCCTTGAACCTCAGCACGTCCTCGGCACCGATGTCCTTTGGGGTCGCCAGCGGGCCATGGAAGAGGAGCGTGTCCCCCTCCCCGGCCGCGGCATGCGTGCGCAGCCCGACGTGGGTGATCAGTCCCCAGTCGATCAGGCACTCTGGGAACTCAATGTCCTCTTCGTTCGCGCACTCACGCCCATTGTCAACCGCCGGATCTGTGAACACGACGGCCACGCGCGCGTAGCCGGTAGGTTCCAGCTCGACCTCAGTCTCAACCTCTTCCCCGACGTCATCGTCCGTCGGGTCCGTTTTGTACGCCGCAAGGTACACAGTCACCGGCCCTAGTGTGAACGTTGTATTCCGTAGGATCGAGTTCAGAAGGGCCGTTGCCAACGCCGTTGAGATGTTTCCAGCCATCATTCCACCTCCTGCTCTAGCTCAATTGTCAGGCTCGTGATCGCCTGATCTCCGGTATTCCGGATCGTGATCACCGCCGGGGTGGCGATCGTTCCGCCAACCGTGAGCGGGATCTCCTGTGGTGATTCCGTGATCTGTTCGATCACAACTGTCTCCTCCTTAGCCTGCCCCCACGGCTCTACCGCCACGAGAGGCAGGGTGAATCTCCCCGATTCCATGATCCGCGTCACAGGCAGCCGTCCTGAGTAGCGTACGTTATAGAACAGATCAGGCTCGGTGTCGAACACCAGCCGCATCGTGCGCGGGTTCCCGTTGGCGTCAACCAGGAACGCTGCGAACTCGCGGATGCGCTGTTGCAGCGCCTGCCGGTTAGCGCAGCCTACGAATTCTAGCGGGAGCGCAAAGTATCGGCTCCGCATATCCGCCCCGAAGTCCCAGTCCCCGTGTCGGCCCGGTACCGTCGTGATCCGATCGTCCGTCTGAGGCAGGATCGGGTGATCATGCCTACGTAGCAGCACTACTCCTAGCTCCGCAGCCGTCCGTCCGTCCAGACTGAACATCACCTGATCACCGCCGCTGCCCCCACGCCACGTTGGCGGTCCACGAACAGCCGGTGAATCTCCGCGGCGAGATCCTCTATGTCCGCCGTGTCCCGGACGTTGATCGTGGCCCCGTCGAACATGCGCTCAAAGTTCACGATCTCCGCCGCCCTCTCCTCGACATGGTACTCCGGCCAGCCTGCCATGTCCGGGTAGCGCATCCTGCCCATGGCCTCCACTATACCGGCACCGATCCGGTCAAAGATCGCATCGGAGAGCGGGAGCACCGCCTCCTCGTTTCTACCCTCCCCCACCACGGCGAGCGTCGGCCCGACGGCAAGGCCTCCCTCAGCTAGTCCGGCCATTGCCTCCACAGCCTGAGAGGCGACGTATAGCCCCGTTGCGGCTAGCGCGTACCCGGAGGCCTTCGCAAGAGCAGCCGCCGCCGCTGCCCAATCGAGGGCGAGCCCAAACGCCACGGCCAGGGCTGTCTGAGCCCCCGCCATCGCGGCCATCTCCTCCGCGGCGGCGCGTAGAACGCCCGCCACCACCTTCAGAGCCGTCTGCAGGAAGCTCAGCTCCGCAGCCTTCTTTCGCGCCGCCGCCTCCTCAGCGGCCTTTGCCCTCTCCTCGGCGGCCAGTTTTTCAGCTGCGAGCTTCTCCTCCTCGGCCTTTTTCACGGCCTGTTCTAGGTCGTAGATGGCGCTCTTCTCGTACGCGATGCGCTCATCCGTCATCCGCGCTCGGGCCGCGTTCGCCTCTTCCTCGGTCAAGAGTCCGCGGGCGACGGCCTCGGCAATAAGCGCCTCGCGCTCCTCTACTGTCTTCCCCTCACGCTGCACTTGCTGAATGAACCGCTCCGTTGCTGACATGCGCGACTGTTCGTACCTAGACTGCGCCGCCTCCATCCGCGAGAGGTACGTTTCCTGCGCTGCCTCCATGTCGCGCGCGTACATCTCCGCTGCCGCGATGTTGGCTTCGAACATGTCAAAGATGGCTTCTCCGACAGACCGCCCGATCTCTTCGGCTCCGTCAATGAGGATCCTGCCGAAGTCCTGCCAGCTGAACGTGAACTCATCTAGCTGCAACAGCCACGATGTAACCCATTCCGTCGCGTACTCGATCACCTTGCCGAACGCTGTCCGTGCGGTGGGGACGAACCGTTGCAGCCCAACTCCGAGCTCTTCTAGCTGCCTGATCACCTGCTCTATGGAACCGGCTAGGGCGCTGTTATCGTGGTGGAGGTTCTTCTGCATCGCCCGTAGGGCTTCCAGCGTCGGGAGGGCGTCTTTTGCGATCTTCTCCCATTCGTCTGTCCCTACCGTCACACCCTTCAGGGCTACGATGTATCCGTGGGCCGCCAGGCGCAGTTCAACGTAGGCCTCGCGCTGTTTCTCGGCGTCTGGGAGAATCTCCTTGAACTTCTCCGTCAGCCCTGGTAGCGCAACCCGGCTCAGCTCGGCGATAACTGCAGACAGATCCCGCGCCGCGTAGGTGTACTGTGTCGCCGATGCCGCCGCCTCAGTTGTAGCAGTCGCAGCCTGCGCGGCAGCTTTGGCCTGTTCGGCTCGCAGCCGCAGCTCTTCCTCGATCGCCCCCGTGATGGAGGAGCGGTAGCCCTCTACGAACTCCTCCATCTGAGGGTACGCCTTGACAAAGCCGTCAAGGACCTCATCTATCGCACCGCGCCAGTACCCCAGGACCTCGGTCATGTCCGCGCCAGCGCGTGCCATCTCAGCTGCCTGACCGGCTACCGTCTCCAGAGCCTCTGCCAGTAGGTTCAGGTGCCCCTGGTTCACCCCGTACTCGTCTCCGAGAAGGATCAGCTGTTCGCGTTGCTGTTGTAGGATCTCGGAGAGCTTCTCGGAATCAGCTTGTAGCTTTGCTATCGCATCGGCAGAGTTGATCGCATGACCGACTAGAATCCCCAACGCCGCGCCTATTCCTATGATTGCCGCCGCGATCGGGTGGGTTGTTACCCAGAGGACGGCGAACGCACTACTGATCAATCCAACAGCCCACGCCACGGTGCGACCGTTGTCAATAAACCACTGCAGGGCTCCGGCGACGCTCTGGAAGATGTTCACCGCCATGTCGCGGACTTTGTCCTGGTTACGCTCTAGGAGATCAATAAAATTGAGGATAGGCTCTTCTAGCGCCTCGCCGATCTCGATTAGCGTGACGTCCCACCACGAGCGGAGCTTGGAGAACGTCCTGGAGAGCCCGGATTCCATCTCCTCAAAGGCCGCATCGGTCGCCCCGGCGCTTGCCCCCATCTGTTCGACTTTGTCGCGGAACCCGTCTATGTTCTGTCCCGTCACTCCGAGGACGGCCATCGCTCCCTCAACACGCCCGAACAGGGAGGCCATGGAGATACCTGTCTTGTCTGAATATTGCCGGAGCAGCTCTAGCGCGTCGGCAACGGAGCCTCCTTTGGCGATGAATTCCGGGAAACTCTTCCCAGTCAGCTCAAGGAATACCTTGGACGCGTCAGAACCGTCCTTCGTGAGCGCCACGAGCGCGGCCCGAATCTGTGTCATTGCGACGGTAGTCGGCGTGCCCTGCAACGTCAGCTGCGCCATCCAGGCCGATACTTCCTCGAAACTCACCCCGAGCTGCGCCGCGATGGGAGCTACCTGGAAGAGCGAGGCGGAGAACTCTTCCATTGTTGTTTTGCCGAGCTTCACCGCCGTGAACATAATGTCTGAAGCCCGCGCTGCAGACAGGGTCTCCGCTCCGTACGCGTTGACAACTGAAGTTAGACCGTCAACGGATGTTTTTAGATCGGTAACACCGCCGATCGCCGCCTTCCCGGCTGTGCGCAGGAAGTCGAGTACGTTCTCCTTCGGAATGCCAGCGGAGATCGCCTGGTAGAGCGCTGGGACAACCTCTTTCGGTAGAATTCCGAGCTCTTCTGACAGGTCCTTGACGCCCTGTGTTAGGTCCTCTCTAATCTGTTGATCTAGGCCGGGGAGGAGGGTGAACACCTCGTTCATTCCCTTCTCAAAGTCCGCGAACGCTTTGACCCCGGCTACCCCCATCCCCACGAGCGCCGCTCCCGCGGCGGCGGCTCCGGCAATGAGGGCCTTGTTGAGCTTGTCACCGATCTTCTCGAAGGTCGCTCCCATCCGCTGCCCGACGCTTTGGGCCTCGGATTCAACTCCCCGGAGCTCGGCGGAGATCTCCCCGCGGTTGATCGCGATCCGGCCCACCAGCTGGAAGATCTCCACTTAGCTCACCTCCTCCTCTTTCGGTCCGCTGCCCTGATCCTCTCCGCGATTTTCAGGGCGTCCTCTGCCGTCACGTCAGGCTCCGGAGCCTCATCCTCGGAGAGCCCCAGCATTCCTAGGTACTCCCCGAACCCCATCGCCCTCTGTCCCTTGGCCTTTGGCATCATGGCGTATTGCTGCCATGCCAGGAACGCTATCTCCCTCAGTCTCTCTCGCTTCTCTTCCCCTTGCCTGCGCGCTGCGATCCTGACGCACTGGACGTAGCGGGCGTAGGGGAGGGCGAGGATCTCTCCGTCTGTCCAGCCGTATCGGCTTTGGAGGATGTCGATTTGCTCTGGAAAAGAGATCGCATCCCCGGAGCCCGCATCGCGGCCTGCAATCGATCGAAAAAAGCGCGCACGTCCTCGTGTGTGACAAGCGCCTCCACAATCTGAACCTCAGACCCCATCGGGAACTTGTTCGGGTCGGCCATGTCCTTGGGCTCAACTCCGATCACAGATCCGAGGAATTCCAGCACCTGCCGCTCCGCGAACGGGGCCCCGGCGAGGATCAGCATCCCGAGGACCTGTGGATCGAGCGTGTCCAGGCTACCGACCTCCCTCCCTAGTCCGGCTACTCCGGCGGCTACGATCTTGGCCAACCTCAACGTGTCCAAAATCCCCAGCCGCCGGATCCGGTACGTCACGCCAGCGATCTCGATGGACGGTGGCTCGTAGGTCAGAGCCGCCGTGCCAGTGTCAATCCGATCGTCTTCCACTATCCCCCCTTATTCACCGCTCCACGAACCGTTCGTGAGGTTCACCGTCTCGCCATTTTCGTTCATGACCTGGAGATCTGTACCATCGAACCACAGCACTATCGTGCCAGCGGATGGAGTTTGCGGATCCCCGGCTGTACCCAACACGATGTACGCCCCGGCCCCTGTAGGCACCTTCAACCCGCCCGTGAGGGTGGTGAGGCCGGTGACCCCCAGCGTCCCGGCGATCGCCGTATTCCCTGTTCCCGCCGCGATGGTGAACTTGTTGTAGCTCGCTCCGAACGCGACGTTGCCCGATGCTGACAGCGCCCCCTCCAGCACGAGAGGGGGGGTCCATATTAGCCCCGACCCCGTCGTGAGGGTGCCTGCCACGTCCAGATCTCCAGCGATCTCTACGTCTCCGCCATGGATCGCCCCGGAGAGCGTGTCCAACCTACCATCCGGAGTAACTCCGCCGATCACCGTCCCATCTCGCGCTGTCCAGTAGACGCGGTAGTCGCGGCTCGACAGCGAAAACACAGCTATGCTGCAGACCATGAGTAGCGCGCACGCTAGCAGGAACCGCTTCTGTTTTGTCATAGTCTCCGCCTCCTACGCCTCAGTGGGCCAGCGGATCTCGAACGGGAATTCGGGGTCGTACTCGCCCTCGCCCGGAGGCTCAAAGTGCCCCTCCAGGCGCAGCTCCGACACCATCTCCCCGTTCGCCACGAAATCCATCGTGAACCCTCCGCCGCCGAGGACGTTCTTTAGAATCACCACAACGGGCTGGTTTGTCCCGCTCACGCGGCCCACGAGAGCGCAGTTTGTGAAGTAAGCTTCATCACTGATCTCTGCCAGCGTGAGCTTCGTGTAGCTGTCGCCGGGATCGTACTCCTCAGTCTGTTCCAGAGTCGCGTCTGGGGTAAGCGGGAATGTCAGGGTCCCGAGGCTGGCCACGAGCCCGGTGGCCTTCGCGGAAAGGGCGAAGGTGATCGTGAACGGTGTCCCCTCACCTGTAACTGACTCCACAGATCCGATGCCGAACAGGCGCTCCAGCTCGTGCTTCACAGCGTCTGCATCGTCCTCTAAGTCCAGCTGCCTGCTCCAGTTGCCCTTGCCGTCACCGAGCTTGTAGTACCCTCCAGTCGCCGACCCAAGGTCAAGCTCCCACTCCTCTCCCTGCGCGGTGCCGCTCACCGACTCCTGCACGAGGCCTGGAATCGCTGCGAGAAGGTTCGCCACAGAGAACTCGATCATGTTGCAGCGGAGAACGGGCTCTACGCGATCTATGATCCGACCGCCTCTGACTTTCCCCTTCACGCCGTCAACCTCAACGTCCCGGATTGTCACACCGGGCTCGAAAGTGTTCCCTCCGCGTGTGGCCCCGAGTAGCCGCTCAGTGCCTAGATCGTAGTCGAGGTAGACCGCTCCAGGGCCGACAACGAGCCTCTTGAATGTATCCGCGTTCAGGCCCGTCCGTTGATGTGCCACAATCAATCACCTCCAAACTTCTCTCCCTGGCGCACGTAGCGCAGGGTCCATCTCGACATCCAGCGGTGTACGCTGGCGTTGTCGGTTTCCATAAATCCGCTTGACGTCTTTACAATGCGCACCGCCTCCGCCATTCCTCCGGTAGTGGCGATGCTTTGCCCGTCCAGTAGCCGCGTGATCTGATGCCCCGCGGCCTCGGCCCGCTCAGGTGTGGGAGCGTAGTCCCACAAGTCTATCGCTAGATCTCCCGTAGAAAGCCCGTCAGCATCCAGATCCGGGAGATCTGTTATCTGGTACGTGATGTACGGCAACTGCGCGTTCTCTGGAGCCCAAACGTGGTAGATCCGCGGCTTCGCACCGAGGATCTTTGCCAGTTCGGTATCCTGGCGGAGGATGGTAAGGATCGCGGACGTGATGTCTGCTAGCACTCCCATCACCACCACCTCCCACCGATAATCTGGTAGATCTGATCGCGCATGTTGTTGAACGCAGGGAGGAGCCAGGGGCGAGGTTGGACACGGCGGTTCCCGAACTCAAGCTCCGCTCCGTAGCGGAGCGCAGTTCCAACCAGGGCCACGGTTTCGCTCTCCGTCACGCGCACCTCGCGCACGATGCTGCCCTTCAGGCGCCCGGTAGGGACAGCGGGAGCTTCTCCGGGAGCGGATGCGGTGTACCATGCGCCTTTCGTACCAGGAACCTTGTACCGCCTCCCGCGCTTTGGGCCCGACATGAGATTCATGGCCTCGCCTCGCACGAGTTCGGCGGCGCGCTCTACGCGCGACTTGGCCTCGCTCGCGATGCGCATCTCAACAGCGGCTCGGTTCGATTCAAAGTGAATCGTGTCAGGCATCCGCGCCATTCTCTCCGCCCTCGCCGTCCTCGTCTCCGTTCTCCTCTACCACTTGGACCTCATGCGGAGGTTCCTCGCGACAGAGGATTATTGTGTACTTCCCTGTCCCGTCTGGGTCTATCGGAGGCTGCGCTGGGATCAGGCGTACACGAGGATTCAGCATGTTCGTTGCCCAACGGAACCGGAACTTACCGAACTCCCAGGTCTTCCTCCCAGGCACGCGCACCTCGCGCGTCACGTCCCCCATCAGCTGCTTATACGTCGCTCGGGCCATTGCCCCGATAGGAAGCACCCTGGCCCACACGATAGGTCCGCTCTCCGTCCATGTCTCAACGGAGCCCATCGGACCGTCGGTATGAGTTAGCGTCTCAACCACGAGGCGGTCTCGTTCGTTCACAGTCTCACCGTCCTCCAGGGGGCGAGGAGCGAGTAGTCGGGCTCCTCCCCCCACGTGACGGAGTCCCCGCCGCGGCTGGAGCCCTCGCTCGTGCGATCATCTCGCCGATTGAATCTCCAGGCCACGTATCGGTAGCACCACAGCCGGACAGATTCTGGGAGCTCGGACTCCTCGCCATCATCATCATCGTCCAGGTAGTCGAGGTTCGTTCCGACGTACTGTTCGGCCAACTCGACCGCGACAGCCAGCATGAGACGGAGCTCGGAGAGGAGAGGGTCCTCCTCCTCTTCTCCTAGATCCTCCGGTGGGAGAGTAGAGAGGCGGAGGTACTGCAGGAGCCCATCCTTCTCATCTTCCCACGTCATGCGGTCGGCAATCACGCCCATCGGTTACCTGTCACCCCTTCTTCCGAGGCTTGCCCTTCTTACGGGTGGCTGGCTTCGGCTCAACACGTGTTTCCGGAGCGCTCTTGACCCGTGTCGCCGGTGGCTCCTCTACAGTGCGCACCCATCCGAGGCGCACAAACCGCGAGAGTGAGGGGGGGAGGTCAAACTCCTCCCCCTCTTCTACCTTCTGCCCGCGTACAGTCAACGGGCGCATGGCAATAACTCTCATCTCCGGTCACCTCACCCTTACCGTTCGTCTATTGTGTGGGTCCCATCCTTCCCCTTGTCCGGATCGAGAATGTCGAGCGGCTCTGTTTCCGCAGGCCACGCGACGTAGGGGATGGCGTAGAGCACCGTGATCCTAGCCTCGCCAGCGGTGGATGCGGTTCCGGTTTGTGTCACCTGCGCCTTCACGAGCTTGTCCTCTTCCTGCGCAGCAAGCCCATTGGCGCCAAGGAGGTACGTACCGACTACACCGCTTTGAGCGTCAAACGCTGCCACGATCTCGTTGAGCGACGCTCCGTATCCGACGTCAATTGTGGCCGCATCCCCGGCGTCAAACTGTGCTACGAGATCGACAATAGCCCCGACAACGATTGCCCCCTGCGGGATGTAGCCCAACTCGACTTCGGTATCGGTGTGCAGCACGTCGGCCACGAGGGCGCAGAGAGGGTAGCGTGCGGCAACTCCTGCAATCCGCAGCTCATCCCCCTCTGCCTCTGGTCTGTATCCGCGTTGAATCTGTGGCATCATCTATCACCCGCCGTTGGTAGGCTCAACCAGAGCCGCGAACGCATCGGGCCGGATCACGCCACCGAGCACGCGCTTTGTCACGAGGAACCCTACCAGCCCGGCCTCCGCGCGAAGCTCTACCAGCCGCTGCACGGTGATCCCCCGGCGGTCGCGGATCGCGTAGCCGGAGCGAAAATCTCCGAACAGCACGTATGGAGTGCCCGACGTGGGGATACTATCCGGGATGGTTGGCATGAATTGCGAGGTAGCTGTCGGATAATTCCAGATCCGCGCGGGAACCCCAGCCTGAGCCGATGGCTGCCAAACGTAGCGACCGTAGCCGTCAACCTCCAGCATGAGCGCAAGCTCGGTGCTCGGATGCATCAGGAACGTCCCGCCGACGCGGTAGGCATCGGGAACCTTGTACGTGAGCGCGAGCAGATCACCCAGCGTCACCGTCGCGGTCGTTCCAACCTCCAAGGGCTTGATCTGATAGGCGGCCGAACCGATCCGCGTCAGGATGCCCTCTGGTTCCTTGCCGCCGGTATAGTCGCCGTTCAGGAACCCGTTGTCCTCCGCCGGGGCGATCGCGTTGACAAACGCCTCATTGATCTCCTGGGGGAGGTTGATATCCGTGTCCTCCAGGAGGTCAACGCCGATCCAGGTGCTCCCGATGATGTTCCGGACGTACAGATACTCATCTCCCGGAACCATCGTGCTCTCAGGTAGATCTGCTCCAAGCTCCAGTTTCCCCCACGCGACCGTCACTCCGGTGAGTGAGCGCCGGTGCAGTTTGTCTGAACCGATCGCACGCGCACCGACTAGGCTGCGAAGCACAGACTTGTGCGGTAGCTCTCTCACAAGCTCGGCTTCCATCTCCGCCGGAATCATGATCATTCCGGTAGTCTGATCGGCAACGAGTGCCCGCTTATCGGCTGGGTATTGCGCCCACGCCTCAGGCCCCCGCAGGTAGGCGCGCAGCGCCTTCCGGGCCTCGATCTCACGAGCGCGCTTCTGCTCATCATCGGTCCCGGTTGTGGCCGGGGCCTTGAGGCGGAGTTCCAGGGCCTCCTGCTTGGCTCGCAGTTCGGCGATCTTGGCGTCAAGGCCGGTCACCCGTGCCTCTACAAGCGCCTCTGTGTTGCTCTGTGCCGTAGCGGCCTTGTCCCGCAGCTGCTTCACGAGGACGTTCAGCTCCTCGATCGTAGTGCGGAGTTCGGCCACCGTCGCTGTATCGTTAGGCATGTCTGTCACCTCCGTCCCGCGAGCTCGTTTCCATAGGCCCGCAGGTTGTCCAGCAGCGTGTGGAGGCTATCCGGCACACTGCCGAGGGTGGGCGGCGCAGTAGGCCCTGAGGTGGGTTGCCCCGGCGTCAGGATTCCCCTGAGTGCCCCGATCGTATCGTGCAGGTCGCGAATCACGACCTCCAATCCGGAGCTCCTCTCCCATGGAGGGTAGAGCTCCGTATCGTCCCACGTCTTCCGCATCTTAGCATAGTACCGGCTCATATGCCGCTTCACCGCGTCGCGGTCTGAGGCGGGGATGTCGGTCTGATCAATGCGCGCAGCCGCTGCGAAGATCCCACGAGGTACACAGTGCAGACGGCCATCGATCACGTCTGCGAACGGGAGCCTGTACGATCCGAACAGCTCCGGCGCATCGCTATCGTACCACAGGAACGCCGTCCTGTACTTCGCGTTAGGCTCCTCCTCCGCCCCGGCCCATGCGCGCACGCGCTGCATCGCCTCCGCCGCATCCCACTCCCGATCTCGGTCGGCCAGCGGGAGGTCGGCGAACGTTGTGGCGCCGCGGAGCTGCAGGCCGTCAATGATCGAGGCAACCTCACGCCCCACGTTGAGTAGCTCATCTATGGCGCCTTCACGCTCCAGCTGGCGCATACGCGCGAGCCTCGTGTTAGCTTCACGCACCGCGGTTACCATCGCGTCCGGATTGGAGGCGTAGTTTGCAGTTAGCAGAGCTACCTCGACCAGCTTTACCTCGGTGAAGTGTGTGATTCCGTTCTCATCTTCCTTCCTCCGGATGGGATGGAACCCGTGGCTCATGTCGGTCACGTATCCGAACCGGAGCCCTGCGTACACGCGCTGCGCTGTGCTGTTTCCTACAACGTCCAGCTCGCCGTTCACAAAAAGCCCGCTCTCATCCTCTTCCACTGTAGCGAGGCCGATCGGCTCCGTCGGGTCATGGAACCAGGTAAGCGGGAACCGGCCTTTCCGCTCCTTGATCGTCTTCTTGAAGCTCCCGCGGTCAAAGATTGTCCCGTATGAATCGACAACTCCGAACACAGAGGCATAGCCAGAAAAACTTCCCTCCGGTTCCCCTATGCTGCGGAGATCCATTGTCCAGGACCTCGTCTCCATCCGGCTCATTCTATCACCTCTCAGCTATACGTCTCTGTGCATCGGCAATTCACCGTCTCCCCAGGTTCCCCATCTGGATCGCCTGGGTACATTAGACCGTTAGAATAGCGCTCGTCTAGAGCGCGTTCCTGTCCGTCCATCATAGCATGGCTATCACGCTCGCGCCCGTCGCGCGTTGTTAGCCACCGCTTCTTACTGAATGCCCCGCTCTGCGCGGCGCCCTGGTGCATCCCGTACGACGCCGCGCCGTGAACCTCCGTCCTGGCGATCGTGTAGGAGCGGCTGCGATCAAACGGGACCTCACCCTCGCCCATCCACTCCCCGTACGTGCGCTGGATTCGGCGGGCGATCTGCGCAGTCCCCTCGTTCTCTGCGATCCCAGCGGCGATCTCATCACGGAGCGCGGCCTTTGTGCTGTCGGTTATCATGGTTACTCGCCGCGCGACAACGCGCGCAACGTACTCCGCAACGACTGAGTTCCACAGATCCTGCCGCGTTTGTATCGTGGCGACCGCCCTCTCGGGATAGAGCTCATGTAACACGTCGTTCCCGAAGTACTCCACAATCGCCTGCCAGGACGCGGTCATTGTTTCCGTCCATCCCCTCGCGAGGGCATCGATCAGAGGATCAAGGTCGCGTCCTCCGTTCTGCACGTAGGAGACTGCCTCCGCTCGCTCAGCGGAGAAGCGCTGCTTCACTAGATCCGCGACCTTCGCTTCCCATGCGATCTTGGGGCGGTCAACGGCGCGCCAGTAGGTGTCCAGCTGCGCGTCAGTGGTGTACGATCTGATCTCATCTCCGTTGACGTTCCCTCGGCTCGCCGATCCTCCGCCAACCGGGAAGTAGCTCATCGGGAGGTAGCCGACGTTCCCGCCTGGTACTTGCTGGAATCCGAGCCCGAGCTCTATGTTCAGCTGGTTGAACGGGACACCGAGCCCCCAGTAGATGCGAGCCTCCTCCGCCTTGTCGCGGCGGGCCCCGATCACTGCCGGAGTTTCCGACAGGTCAAAGTCAATGAATACGTCCTCGCCCCATATATCCTGTAACCTCAGGTTGAACCCGTCGCGGAGGCATTTTAGGAGGCGCAGGATTGGCCCTTCCCACATCGCGCGAATTGCCCACCGTTTGTTTTCGTACGTCGCCTCTGCCAGCCCAAGTGCCTCCGGGTGCACGCCGTAGCTCGTGCACACGTCGCGGCTAGACATCTGATGGCTGGCCACAAAGTCGAGCTCTACCGGCGTCAGGGACATCGGAACGAACGACGCCTCCGCACCAGAGACAACGATCACCCTCCGGGCGTTGGCAGAACCAGAGCGCTGTTCGTCTATCTGCTTCACCAGCGCGGCGTGCTGTTGATCGGAGAGCGGAGCTTTGACGCTCACAATTCCGTCGGGCCTGGCCCTGTTGCGCATTGAATAGCGGTTCCAGTCAACCATGGCGTTGTCTGTGTCCACGGTCCTGGCAGCGGCGCGCAGTGGAGACAGCCCGTAGTAGTCGGAGCCTGGATCGTAGAACAGGTGGTGAATAATCTCCTCGGCGGGGTAGACCATCTCCTCGGAGCCAACGCGGTACTGGTACGCCTTAGCCCCATCACGGCCTGGGATCACCGTCACGCGGTCAGGGCGGAGACGGTACAGCTCAACGCGCTGCCCGCTTGACACGGTGAGGCAGTAGTGGTTCCCTGCGAGGAGGATGCACACCGCGGCGCCCTCAACCAGCTGCGACCACGACATGCGCGGGTTCGCCTTGCGGAGGAGCTGCCAACCAGGGTGCGTGTAGGGGGCCTCCTCGGTCCCTCCGTCAGACCGCTCACGCCGGAGAACCCACGGAACCGTGGCAACGGCCCCGGACAGCTCCGTCACGCATCGGTAGACCGCGATATGGGCCCGGTAGCCATCGCGGATCGCCGCCGTGGTGTCCCAATCGGAATGTTGCGGTAGTGCCGTTTCCCAGTCTGGGACAATGATGGGGCTCGCTCGCGGCGAGCGCTGTCTGAGAAGAACCGATGCGACGCGCTCACGTAGTGTCACGTTGCGGTTATACTGCGCATCACCACTCCGTGTCAAGCGGCACCGATCCGGATCTCGTTCTCTCCGCCGGAGAGCTCGGTGATGGCATATACGAGAGCGTCCATGCGATCAGGAGACCAGTCGGCATCTACAGTCCAGCCGCACAACTGATCCTCAAGCTCGTGGTAGCTCCCCACGTGGTGAATGCGCCCCTGTTCGTACATCGCAACCACGGGCTCCGCTCGCAAGACCTTGCCGCGCTTGGCGTGCACCGTAACAAGGCGCGGCATAGGAACGCCTAGCTCCTCCGCACACAGCGCGAGGATCGTTCCCACCATGTCCCCACCCTGGTTCACTTCGGCAACAACGGCGTCGGCATCTAGGCGTGCGGCCAGGGCCAGCACCCGTTTCCCCCACGCCACTGGTGTGTACCGCCCAGATTCGTCCGCGATGCAGTACACGTGGCCATTCTCTGCGATCCCGCACGCTACGATACCAGTCTCATCACTCTCCTCGTGCGCCGTTGCGGCGGGATCAACTGCGATCACGATCCGGAGCAGTGATGGAGCAGCCTGAACGCGAAGCGCGTCTATTGTCGCTCTCGTGAGAAGGGCCCCAGGGATGTCCTCTAGGAACTCCCCCTCGATCTCCTGGCGCCCTAGCGTCGTTCCCTCGTAGCGAGCGATCACGTGACTGAAAAACGCCTCTGGTAGGTTCTCACGGTTATCGTAGGTGCTACCACGCGTTACTACGGAACGCGGGTCCTCCATGATCGCCCGCAGGAACGCGCGGGGCTTCGGTGTCGTTGTGGCAACGATCCGCGGATGCTCTCCCATGCGCATCCCGAGGAGGAGGTTGTCCCACGCGTCGGGGTAGCGCCACGCCGCGATCTCATCACAGAACGCGAAGTCGTGTTGGGGCCCGCGCAGGCGGTCCGGCTCATCTGCGGAGTAGAGGTACGCGATCGCTCCGTCCGCCCATCGGAGGCGGCGCTTGGACGGCTGGTACTCCGGGCGGTCCCACGGAGGAGATACGGCCATGATCCCAGACGGTCCGTCTACCATCACGTCGCGCACGTCGGCGGCGGTCGCCCCTACGAGCGCTATCCTCCGGGCGCGGCCAGCTCTTTTCTCGTAGCATACGGATTCAGAGCCCGCCCTGGTCTTCCCCCACCCGCGGCCGGTAAGGATCAACCAGATGAACCAGTTCCCAGGAGGCATGAGCTGCTCTGGACGCGCGTTCAGCTCCCAGTCGTAGGCGAGAATCCCGAGGTCGCGATCACTCAGTTTCAGGATCTGCGCTCGCAGCTTCGGATGCGACTTTGCGTAGCTGATCGCGGATTTGCTGACCGGCCTCACTGAGTTCAATTTGCAGTGCCCCTCCGCTCGGTCCAGTTACGGATACGTTCCGACGGTCGCGCCACCTGTCCGGTGCGCGGTTGTACAGGATCACCTGTTGCGCGGTGACGTTGCCCTCAAGTGCCGCTTTGTAGAGCGCGTCCTCTACCACCTGCACCAGGGACATCTCTGCCTCCTCGATTGCCCTGGCGAACTCCGGATCGCTCCTGACGTGCGCGCAGATGGTTCCTCGTGTCACACCGACAGCTTCGGCGGCTGCGCCTTTGAGCGCGCCTTTCCGGATAGCCTCTAGGTAGGCTTCCTTTTTAGCCGCGGTCATTTTGTACGGCTTGGCCGACATTATCCGTCCTCTCCGCCGTGGGCCATCATGGTGTCACCGCCAGGAGGATACAAGGCGGCGGGCTCATGAGTCAAGGGAGCGGGCCATCTAGAGGTCATCATGTTCGAACATGTACGGAGTCCGGCAGTTACTGGCCCGAAGGCATGACGGACTTCTCCAAACTGACTCCGTGCGGGGAGCCCTGGCCAATACCGACCCTTCGCCAAGAATGCCTGTCAGTCGTGTCTTGCCTACAGAATGACATGCCGTCTGGAAATCTATTCTCTCCCAGCCAGCAGCCTCAAGTGGAGCGTAGATTTCGTTGTTGTAGCCTGAAACAACCGCCATTCCATCAATCCGCAGTAGAATATCCACAAGTTCGCGGTGATCTTCGTCTGTCATCTCATGGGCGTATTGGCCATCCCTTCTAGTATGCTGAACATATGGCGGGTCAACGTAGAACAGCGTTTCAGGCGAGTCGTAATTACGGAATATGTCACGAAAGTCGGTATGCTCTATCTGCACCATCATCAGACGTTCGTGAATTGCTGGAAGGTTCCGAAGCGCAGACAACCATCTTGAGCACGTCAGCGCAATGCCGCCTGCCGAAGCGTCCCGCGCGTATCCCCACCCTGACCCGAACCTTCCGCCAAACGATTGCCGCGCTACG
>Ga0209506_1001055_pt1 | contig 31170 bp, 28 predicted proteins | sample AD_JPNHG2_MetaG_FD_184409 | JGI IMG/M metagenome (GOLD analysis project Ga0209506, IMG submission 184409) | Active sludge microbial communities of municipal wastewater-treating anaerobic digesters from Japan - AD_JPNHG2_MetaG (SPAdes) (version 2) | ecosystem: Engineered > Bioreactor > Anaerobic...
ACTTCGGTATCTCTCCGCTCCTACGATGGATTCATAATCGTTTTTCGCGGAAAAATCTACTCAAAATTTCACCGCATTCCGCCGCGAGGACCCCGCCCGTGACGTCGATCCGGTGGTTGAGGCGGGCATCCTCCAGCACCCGGTAGAGGGAAACGACGGCGCCGCCCTTCGGATCCGTTGCCCCGAAGACGAGCCGTGCAACGCGGGCCTGCACGAGGGCCCCCGCGCACATGAGGCATGGCTCGATCGTCACGTAGAGCGTCGTGCCCGCAAGGCGGTAATTGCCCTCTGCGGCTGCGGCCCTGCGCAAGGCCAGGATCTCGGCGTGGGCCGAAGGGTCGCAGAGGCCCACGGGCCCGTTGTGGGCCGAGGCGATGACCGCATGGTCCCGGACGATGACGGCGCCCACGGGCACCTCGCCCGCGGCCAGGGCCTTCTGCGCCTCGTCAAGGGCAAGCCTCATCCATTGTTCGTCACGGTCCATCGCCCGTCCCGCCCCGGCTGCCGGGTTGGCAGCAAACTTGCTTTCTTTCAACCTGTTGACTATATACGGTGCGTTGCCCGTTCTTCTTGACGTCCATCTCTTCCCGGGGCGAGGCCTCATGATCTCAAGGAAAGTCATCCTGCGGTTCATCCTGGCATCCTGCGCCTTCCACGCGGCCTTGCTGTCCTTCGCAGGAATCCTGATCTCCGGCGGCTCCACGCTTCCCTTCGAGACCTTCACCGTCCGTCTTGCCGATGCGCCGGGAAAACACGCCGACGACAGCCGAAAGGCGGAAATCAAGAAGGAGGTCTCCCTCGACAGGCCCCGCAAAGAGCCGGCCGCAGGACCCGAGGAGACCGTCGACCTCGCCAACCCCTCCGGGAAGTACCGAACCTACCTTCGGGACCTGCGGCAGAAAATCGAGTCCCTCTGGGTCTACCCTCAGGAGGCCTACGCACGCAGCGAGACGGGGACGGCGGTCGTGCGTTTCTCCATCCGGAGCGACGGCACGCTGGCCGCCACGGACATCGTCTCGCCATCGGGGTTCGAGTCTCTCGATCGCGGGGCGCTCGCCGTCGTGCAGGCCGCGGCCCCCTATGACCCGTTCCCGGAAACGTTCAACCTCTCGACACTGCACATCGTGGCCCGGTTCGAATACGAACTGAACTGACTCTCAAATGCGGAAGCCGGGAAGTTTGGAAGTTGAGACGCTTGGGTAAGCCGCCGGATTGTGGCATGCTGTTCGCTGTCCAAACTTCTCCACTTCACGGCTTCGTAACTTCTATCCAGAAACAGGGAGCACCCTCATGGACGACCCCAATATCGCCTATGCCCGCGAGATCGTGGCAAAAGACCCCATGGCCTCCTTCCTGGGAATCCGGCTCGAAGAGGTCCGCCGGGCCTATTGCCGTCTCTCCGTCGAGATCAGGCCCGAGTACCTCAATGCCCACAGGCGGGCACACGGGATGATCCTGTCGTCCATGGTCGACCAGGCGGCCGCCGTGGCCGCCAACTCCATGGAGGACGAGGTCCTGCTCGTGGAGCTGAAGATCAATTATCTCGCCGCGGCCGCCCCCGGGGAGATCGTCACGGCGGAGGCAAGGCCGGTCGACATCAAGAAGGCCCTCAGCCTCTGGGCCGTTGATATTCGCGGCGCCTCGGGCACGCTCGTCGCCACGGGGCAGGCCCTGGGCTATCACCGCCTGCGTTCGACTGCGAAAGCAGGAAAGGACAGCGCCTAGGATTCTTTTTCCGCTCCTCCGCTCTTCTGATCGTCCGCTCTTCCTTCTTTTTCGACGACGCAATAAAAACCCGTCCCCCGCATGGCCGGTCCGAAACAGCGGTTGTCGGAGATGCAGGTTGCCCTCCGCCTGTCTCCGCTTTTCCACCGGTTGACGAGCCCCGGCTCGCGGATGAAGGGACGGCTCATGGAAACGAAATCCGCGATCCCCTCGTTCACGAGGCCCTCGGCGACCTCGAAGGACCGGATCCCGCCCACGAGGGCCAGGGGGATGCGCAGCCCCGCCTTGAAGAGCCGTGCCGCGTCCCGGAAGTAGGCCTCCTGTTCGACGCCTTCGATCTTCGGCCTCGACGGGCTCAGCTTGCCCGAAAGCAGCGTGCCGCCGGACAGTTCGATCGCGTCGGCGCCGGCCTCGGCGATCAGAAGCGCCGCCCGGAGCGAGTCCTCCCGCGTCAGACCGCCTTCCAGGAAGTCCTCGGAATTCAGCTTCACCAGCAAAGGGTAATCTCCGCCCGCGTATCTTCGGACCGAGGCAAGGATTTCCAGGATGATCCGGGCCCTGTTCTCGATGGGGCCCCCGTATGGATCCGTCCGCCTGTTGAACCAGGGCGAGAGGAACTGGCTGAGGAGATAGCCATGGGCGGCGTGGACCTGCACCCCGTCGAAGCCGGCCCTTCTTGCCCGAAGGGCCGCATGCCCGTAAGCCGCGACCGTGTCGGCAATGTCGGCCTGCGACATCGCGCGCCGGCGGGTCCTCTCGGGACCGCCTTCGTGCGAGGGGACAAAGGCCGGCTGTCCCGTCAGCTGCGTGGAGGCCAGAACGCCGCCGTGGGCCAGCTGCAGGACGATCCGGCCGCCGTTGGCGTGTACGGCCTGAGCCATCCGGGCAAGCCCGGCGATGCAGTCATCGCGGTCCACGGCGAGCTGCCCCCTCACCGCGAACCCTTCGGGCCGGACATAGGCATGGCTCGAGATGATGAGCCCCACGCCGCCTTCGGCAAGATCCGACATGAGCCTGACGAGTTCGTCGGTGCAGGCGCCGTCGGCCGCCGCAAGGCCTTCCCAGGTGGCGGAGCGGATCAATCGGTTGGGCAGCACCAGGGAGCCGATTGGTGCGGGCTGAAAAAGGACGGACTCGCTCATGCCGTCGCCTCCTGCCGGCAAAAGGGGATCTGCTGTTGACAAGGCCGCCGTCTCCCGATATGGGAAACACATCTGCCGTCGGGGCCTTCACCGGCATCTTTCCTATCCCATCGCGGGGCGGCCGTCAAGGAGGGCCCGCGGCAGCCGACGGATCTCACCAGGAGGGAGCGGCATGGAATATCAGAACATCGTCTACGAAAGGGCGGACACCGTGGGAATCGTCACGCTCAACCGCCCGGGGAGGCAGAACGCCCTGTCCATCGCCCTGCTCGAGGAGATGAACCGGTGTCTCACCGGCGTCGCGGAGAGCCGCGAGGTGAAGGTGCTCGTCGTCCGGGCCGCGGGGAAGAACTTCTGCGCCGGCCACGACCTCGGCGATCTGGCGGGCAAGGACATCGCCGTGCACAACAGGATGTTCTCGATCTGCGCGGAGATGATGCTGCGGCTCCAGCGCATCCCCCAGCCCGTGATCGCCCAGGTCCACGGGATCGCCACCGCGGCGGGCTGCCAGCTCGTGGCGGCCTGTGACCTCGCCGTTGCCGAGGAGGGGGCCCGGTTCGGCACCCCCGGCGTCAACCTCGGCGTCTTCTGCTCCTCGCCGGCGGTGTCGATCGTCCGGGCTGTGGGCCGCAAGCGCGCCCTGGAGATGCTCTTCACGGCCCGGCTCGTCAGCGCCCGCGAGGCCTGTGAGTGGGGCCTCGTCAACCGGGTCGTCCCGGCGGAGCGGCTCGAGGCGGAGACGATGGAGCTGGCCCGGCACATCGCCAAGGCGAGCCTCTCGTGCCTGGCGATCGGCAAGCAGGCCTTCTACGCCCAGGTGAACCTGCCGGATGCGGCAGCCTACGATCTGGCCTCGAACGTGATCGTGAACAACTTTTTCACCGAGGACGGCAAGGAGGGGGTGGCCGCGTTCCTCGAGAAGAGACAGCCCTCCTGGAAAGACCGCTGAAGGGAAGGTCCGGGTATCGGGTACGGGGCAAGAAAAAGAACAGGCCCCCGGGGTCGCGGGGGCCTTCGTTTGACGGGTTTCCGGCTCTCGGGGCTTACCCCGTTCGCTTCGTCGAGTCGATGTACTCGACGATCTTCTCGCCGAGCCTCTTCACCGTGTGCTCGAAGCGGTCCTCGTCGGTCTCCAGCAGCGTGAGGCGGAAGCCCAGCAGCGGCGTGAAGAAGGACGTCAGCGGCACGACGCAGATGCCCGTCGAGCCCAGCAGGTAATAGACGAAGCGCTTGTCGAGCTCGATGTTCTCCGAGGTGATCTTCTCGATGTAGTGCTTGATGCCGTCGTGCTCGATGGGCAGGGTCTGCCTGTTGTTCAGCACGGCCTCGTTGAAGACGACGGTCATGTAGAAGGCGCCGTCGGTGCGGTTGACGACGATGTAGGGGACGTTCTTTAAAATGTTGAAGGCCATGTTGGAGAGCTTCTCGTAGCGGCGGATGCGGGTGTTCAGGTATTTTTCGTACTCCGGGTGGGTCATGACCTTCGGGATCGACATCTGGGGCAGCGTCGTCGAGCAGACCTCGGACATCTTCTGCTGCAGGATGGCGCTGGTGTAGCGCTGGAACGTCTCGTCCTTGTCGGCGTTGTAGAACTCGATCCAGCCGCAGCGGGCCCCGGGCCAGGGGAACTCCTTGGAGATGCCCTTCATGCTCATGGCCGGGACATCCTCGACGATGTCGGAGAGCGGGCAGGCGATTTTTCCGTTGTAGACCATGTTGATGTAGGTCTCGTCGAAAACGAGGAACAGGTCGTTCTCCCGGGCGATCCGGACGATCCGCTTGAGCGTCTCCTCGTGATAGACGAAGCCCGTGGGGTTGTCGGGGTTGATGACGAGGATCCCCACGATGGCCTTGTGGTTCTTCACCTTCATCTCCAGCTCGTTCATGTCCGGGTGCCACTTGTGGTAGGGGTTCATCCGGTACGTGTTGGGCGGGAACGAGGCATGGAGCACCTCGGCCAGGAAATGGGTCGAGTAGGTCGGCTCCGGGAGGATGACCCGGGCATCCACGCGGATCGCGCTGTAGCAGCGCGCAATGGCATCGCCCAGCCCGTTGAAGAACAGGATGTCGTCCGGGGTGATCTGGATCTTGCCGCGCCGGTTCACCAGGCCGGCCAGGAACTCGCGCGTCTCGTCCATCCCCTGCGTGGGGGAGTAGCCGAACGACCGGTTGTCCCGGATGATCTCGACGAGGACTTCCTTCATCCACTCCGGGATCTGCTCGCCCTTCTGGACGGGGTCCCCGATGTTCTCCCAGGTCACTTCCATGCCGCAGGCCTTGAGACGGTTCGCCACCCCGACGATGTTGCGGATTTCGTAGGTCAGCCCGTTGCCCCTCTTGGCGATGTCGAATCTCATGATGATCCTCTCCCGGCGCCGTCAGCCGCCCTCTTGACGAAACGGCCCGTCACGAATTCGTTCCGCCGGCCCCCTGCCGGAGACCCGGCGTCGAAGCGGCCGATTCCTCAAGGAAACAATAGGATATTCCGCACGTTTATTACAAACGGCGGAAAAATTCTACCTAAATTTTCAGCCCCCGGGGGTGAGGAATGCGGGCGCATCGGGTTTCGGCATGGCGGAAGCGTGCGGTGCGGCGAGCTCCCGGTTCCATGCATGGCGAGCCGGCGACCCCTGCGCATCCCCGCGCCCGGCGACATTTCTTGCGAGGCCATGCGCGCGCCACATCCGGGTTGAAATCTCCCGGCGATTGGTGTAGGCTCAGCGTGCGGTTTCGCAAACCGGCACGGTTCACTCCTGTCGGACGATCGACCGGGTTGCCCGGCCGTCGATCCGTTCGGTCAAGCACACAGGCATTCGGCAGTTATGGCTGCGGAGCGCGTTTTGACAGTCAAGACGTTCCACCGGTGCACGCACGCGGCCCCCGCCGGCCTGCGCGCAGGCGCCGGTACCGGGGGGCGGCCCCTCATCGGCCCGCCCCGAACCCGTCCCCTTCCTTTCCTTCCCCTCGCGCCGCAACGGCAAGCCCGCAGGAGCTCCCCATGAAAAAGACCCCGCTGTACGAGCGCCACCTGGCCCTGGGCGCGGCGATGACCGAGTTCGGCGGATGGGCCATGCCCGTCCAGTACACGAGCGTCATCGAAGAGCACCGCAACACCCGGACGCTGGCGGGCCTGTTCGACGTGTGCCACATGGGGGAGATCGAGATCCGGGGCCCCCAGGCCCTCGAGCTTCTCCAGTGGGTGATGAGCCGCAACCTCGCAGGCCAGCGGGTCGGCGAAATGAAGCTCTCGGCCATCACCAACGAGAAGGGCGGCATCATCGACGACGTCACCGTCTACCGCCGGGCGGAGGACCATTACATGGTCGTAACCAACGCGGCGACGCGCGAGGGCGATCTGGAGTGGATTCTCCGGGCCAGGCGGGAGCGGGGATGGGATAGGGCCTCCGTGACGGACCGATCCGACGCCATCGGGAAAGTGGATATCCAGGGGCCGCTCGCCCAGAACATCCTCGCGGAGATCGTCGAGGGCGACCTGTCGGCGCTGCGCTTCTATCACGCGATGGACACCCGCGTGGCGGGCATGCCCGCCCTGGTCTCGCGGAGCGGCTACACCGGCGAGGACGGCTTCGAGGTGTACACCGAGGCGGCGCGGATCGGAGAGATCTGGGATCTGCTGATGCGCCTCGGCGATCCGCACGGGATGAAGCCGGCGGGACTCGGCGCCCGGGACACCCTGCGGCTCGAGGCGGGCATGATGCTGTTCGGAAACGAAATGTGCCCGGCGGTGACGCCCTTCGAGGTCGTCTACGGCTGGATCACGGACCTGGACAAGGAATTCATCGGCCGCGATGCGCTGATCAAACAGAAGGAAAGCGGGGTCCGGAAGAAACTCGTCGGGTTCGAGCTGATCGATCGGGGCATCGCCCGCCACGGCTACCCGGTGCTGGCCGGCGCGGAGAAAATCGGGGAAGTCACCTCGGGGACCTTCTCGCCCACGCTCGGGAAGGCCATCGGCCTGGCCTTCGTGCCGGTGCGGTTCAAGGAACCCGGGACGGTTCTGGAGATCGAGATCCGCGGCCAGAGGGCGAAGGCGATGGTGGTGCCGCTGCCGTTTTACCAAAGACGGAGATAGACGGCCCGGAGGGAAAAAGTGAACGGGCCCCGCGGAACGACACGGCCGCGGGCAGCCGATACCGAAAGGAGCGACAGATGGCCAAACCCAGTCCCCAGGACCGAAAGTACACGAAGGAACACGAGTGGGCGAAGGCGGACGGCGCCGGCACGGTCACCATGGGCATCACGGACCATGCCCAGGAGCTGCTCACCGACGTGGTCTACGTGGAGCTTCCCGCGGTGGGCAGAAAGGTCAGGCAGCAGGAGCCCATCGCCGTCGTGGAGTCGGTGAAGTCCGTATCGGACGTCTACGCCCCGGTGAGCGGCGAGGTGATCGAGGTCAACCAGGCCCTCGAGGCGTCACCCGAGCTCGTCAACAAGGATGCCTTCGGCGCGGGCTGGATTGCGAGGATCCGGATGGAGGCGCCGGCCGAGCTCGACGGCCTCATGACGGCGGATCAGTACGAGGAGCACATCAAGGCGAGCCCGCACTGAAGCGAGGGGAAAGCGGCAGGCGCGCGCGGGGCCTTGTTGGGGAAACGAACGATGAGCAGGCCGTGACGGGAAGGGACCATGGACTACGTTCCGCATACCCCGGAAGATCAGAAGGAAATGCTCAAGGCCATCGGCGTCGAGGACCTCGAGGCACTCTTCGCCGACATCCCGGCAAAGTATCGCCTCGGCAGGCTCCTGGATCTTCCGGCGCCGCTCGCCGAGCAGGAGATCTGGGAGCACATGAGCAGCCTGGCGGCAAGAAACAGGCTCCCCGGGGCGACGCTGACGGGTGCCGGGGCCTACCGTCATTACATCCCGGCGGTGGTGAGCCATGTCGTGGGGCGCTCGGAATTCTATACCGCCTACACCCCCTACCAGGCCGAGATCAGCCAGGGGATCCTGCAGGCGATCTACGAGTACCAGACCATGATCGCGCGGCTCACGGGGACGCAGGTGGCCAACGCCTCCATGTACGACGGGGCGACGGCCATGGCCGAGGCGGCCGTCCTGTCCGCCAAGAGCCTCGGGAGGAGCCGCCTGCTGGTGGCCCGCTCGGTCCACCCCGAGTACCGGAAGGTGATCGGGACGTATGCCTGGGCCAACGGGTACGCATGCGCGGAGATCCCCTTCGGCGCGACGGGGCAGATCGAAAGGGATGCACTCCGGGGGCTGCTCGACGACCGGACGGCGGCCGTGCTGGTCCAGAGCCCGAATTTCTTCGGCGTCATCGAGGACATCGGGCCCCTGGCCGATCTGGCGCACCGGCGGGGGGCGCTGCTCGTGGCCGGGTTCACGGACCCGACCTCTCTGGGCATCCTGAAGGCGCCGGGGGATTCGGGGGCCGATTTTGTCGTCGGCGAGGGCCAGGGCTTCGGCAACCCCCTGCATTACGGCGGCCCCTACCTCGGCATCCTGGCGAGCACGGAGGCCTTCATGCGCAAGATCCCCGGCCGGCTCGTGGGCGCCACGGTGGACCGCGAGGGCAGGCGGGGGTACGTGCTCACCCTCCAGACGCGCGAGCAGCACATCCGCCGCGAGAAGGCGACCTCGAACATCTGCTCCAACGAGGCCCTGTGCATGCTCGCGGCGGCCGTATACCTTGCCAGTCTGGGAAAGAACCTGAAGAGGCTTGCCGCTCTGAATGTATGGAAGGCAAACTACCTGAAGGAGGCCCTGGCGGCCCTGCCGGGCTGGACGCCTCTCTTCACGGGTCCCGTCTACAACGAGTTCGCGATGTCCTGCCCCGACGCGAAGGAGGCCAACAGGCGATTGGAACGGGCGGGCTTCATCGGCGGGTATGACCTCTCGAAAGACTACCCGGAACTCGGCGGCGGCATCCTGCTGTGCGCGACCGAAATGCTCCGCAGGGAGGACATGGACAAGGCCGTCGCGCTGCTGACATGAGCAGGGGCGGGCGTGCCCATCGTTACTTGTAACGTTACAAGCGCAATCGAGGTGGCCATGGAACTGATTTTCGAGAAGAGCCGGCCCGGCCGCACGGCAGGCACCATCCCGGCCAGCGATGTCCCCGAGACGCCGCTGGAAACGCTCATCGGGCCCGATCTTCTGCGCGATGCGCTCAACCTGCCGGAGCTGGCCGAGGTGGACATCGTCCGCCATTACACGCGGCTTGCCCGCCGCAATTTCGGCGTCGATGTGGGCTTCTACCCCCTGGGGTCCTGCACGATGAAGTACAACCCCAAGGTCAACGAGCGCGTGGCCGCACTGGACGGTTTCACGGACCTGCACCCCTACGCGCCGGAGGCCTTCGCCCAGGGCAACCTGCAGCTCCTCTACGAGCTTGCGGGATACCTCTCCGAGATCTGCGGGATGGCCGACTTCACCCTGCAGCCCGCGGCAGGAGCGCACGGGGAGCTCACGGGCGTCATGATCATCAAGAAGCACTTCGAGAGGAAAGGCCAGAGGCGCGCCACGATCCTCATCCCCGATACGGCCCACGGGACAAACCCCGCGTCCGTCGCCCTGTGCGGGTTCCAGGTCATGACGGTCCGATCCGACGCGGAGGGGGGCATCGACATCCGGCACCTGCGGGAGCTGATGACGAGGGACGTGGCGGGGCTCATGCTGACCAACCCCAACACCCTGGGGCTCTTCGAGCGCAACATCGAGGAGGTGGCCGCCATCGTCCACCGCAAGGGCGGGCTGCTGTACTGCGACGGCGCCAACGCCAACGCGCTCGTGGGCGTCACGAGGCCGGGCGATCTGGGATTCGACATCATCCAGCTCAATCTCCACAAGACCTTTTCCACCCCTCACGGGTGCGGCGGCCCGGGCAGCGGTCCCGTGGGCGTCAAGCGGCATCTCGTCCCCTTCCTGCCCGTCCCGAGAGTCGTGAAACGGGGAAAGCGGTACCGCTGGTCCGAGGACTTCCCGCACTCGATCGGCCGCGTTCGGGCATTCTACGGCAACTTCAATGTCTTGGTGAAGGCCTACACGTACATTCGATCCCTCGGCGCCGCCGGGATCCGGCGGGTGAGCGAAAATGCCGTGCTCAACGCGAACTATATCAAGGAGCGCCTCAGGGGCCACTACCAGCTCGCCTATGACCGGGTCTGCATGCACGAGTGCGTCTTCACGGGGGAGAGGCAGCTCCAGGAAAGCGGCGTGCACACGACGGATATCGCCAAGCGCCTGCTCGATTACGGGTTTCACCCCCCGACGATCTATTTCCCCCTGATCGTCCGCGAGGCCATCATGATCGAGCCGACGGAAACGGAGAGCAAGGAAACGCTGGACCAGTTTTGCGAGGCCATGATATCCATAGCCCGTGAGGCAAGAGAGAACCCCGAACTCGTGCGGTCGGCACCCCTGACGACCCCGGTCAGGCGTCTCGACGACGTCCTGGCGGCCAGGAAGCCCGACGTCTGCTGGACCCTCTGCTAGAGGGGGCCGCGGAGTCGAGACCCGACGGGGCAGGGGCTCGGGCATCAACAACCGATCAACAACCCGGAGAGACAGGACATGAAGAACTGGCTGAACATGACCAAGGAACAACTGGTGGAGCAGCTCTGGGCAACGGAGCCCCGCATTCGCCAAATATTTAGAAATTCCAAGCACATGGAAGAGGCGCGCCACCTCCTTTTCGATTATCTGAACCGCCTCGAGCGCGATCTGTTCAACATGCGATCCGACACCTACTTCGTCAATCTCAACATCGTGGAGAAACGAAACGCCAAGGAATGCATCCGGGTGCTTTCGAACACGATGAGGACGGAGAACGAGTACGTGACCCACTTCTCGCCCATGCAGGTCCTCTACGACCTGGCGCAGGGGAAGAAGGAGGCGCTCGACCAGGTCAGCGAGGCCTTCCTCTGCGAGTACCTCGCCCTGTTTCTCGGCATCACGGGCAAGGGCGGCAAGCACCTCAAGCGCAAGGAAGTCTTCCAGATGAAGGACGGCCGCGAGGCGGCCATCGCCCGCTCCAAGCAGCTCGATGACTACGCCTGCAACATCCGCCGGCATTTCCGCCGGTACAAGACGGGCTACGACAAGGCCCTGCTGCGCGAGAGAAAGATCCTCAAGGGAGACATCCTCCGGTTCTTCGGCGCCACCGAGCAGGACTGGCTCGATCACCGCTGGCACCTGCGCCACATCATCAAGGACCTAGACACGCTCCGGGCGCTGGTCAAGCTCGAGAAGGACGAGGTGAGCGGCCTGACGAGCGCGAAGAAAAACAACATCCCCGTGGAGATCACCCCCTACTACCTCTCCCTTTTCCGGAAAGAGGGCCGAGGCGACTACGACCGGGCCATCCGGGCCCAGGTGATCCCGAGCAGGCTCTACTGCGAGCAGGTGGCCGAGAGCCGCCGCAGGGGGATCGACCTCGACTTCATGGGCGAGAAATCCACGAGCCCCATCGACGGGATCACCCGCCGCTACCCGGAAATCCTGATCCTCAAGCCCTACAACTCGTGCCCGCAGATCTGCGTCTACTGCCAGCGCAACTGGGAAATCAAGGGCATGGACGACACGGTCATGATGGCCAAAAAGAAGGTGAAGGAGGCCCTCGGCTGGATCGAGGCCAACGAGAACATCTCGGAGGTGCTCATCACGGGGGGCGACCCGCTCACCCTCGGCAACGATTACCTGGACTGGATCATCGGCGAAGTGGCCGCCATCAAGCACGTCGAACGGATCCGGATCGGGACCCGGATCCCCGTCACCCTGCCCTTCCGCGTCGACGAGGGGCTCCTGGAGGTCTTCCGGAAGTACCACCAGTGGGGCACGCGCGAGCTGACCGTCGTCACCCACTTCGAGCACCCCACGGAGATGACCCCCGATTCCCTGGAATGCATCCGCAAGATCAAGAGTGTCGGGATGAACGTCTACAACCAGCAGGTCTTCACCTACTACAACAGCCGCCGGTTCGAGACGGCCCTGCTGCGAAAGACGCTGAAGCTCTCCGGCGTGGACCCCTACTACTCCTTCAGTACGAAGGGCAAGGAGGAGACGATCGATTTCCGCGTCCCCATCTGCCGCATGGAGCAGGAGCAGATGGAGGAGGCGCGCCTGCTGCCGGGTCTGGTGCGGACCGACGAGCCCGTGTTCAATGTCCCGAGACTCGGGAAGGTCAACCTCCGAGCCTGGCAGGACCACGAGATCGTCAACATCCTGCCTGACGGACGCCGAATCTACCGGTTCTACTCGTGGGAGGTCCGACTCGTCACGGCGCTCGACTACCTGCACACCGACGTTTCCATCTACGACTACCTCAAGCGGCTGGCCGAGGACGGGGAGAACGTCAACGATTACGCCTCGATCTGGTATTATTTTTAAAGACGGCGCAGGGCAAAAGGCAAAGGGCCAAGGCAAATATTTCAGCTTTTTCTCTGGAGCCTTTCGCCTTTAACCTTTCGCCTTTTGCCTTTTGCCTTCAGCCATCCCATGCGCAAACCCGACTGGCTCAAAGTCCCCCTGCCGAGTTCCCGTGCCTTCATCGACACGCAGGGGCTCCTTGGCCGCCTGGCCCTCCATTCCGTCTGCCAGGAGGCCCGGTGCCCGAACATCGGGGAGTGTTTCGGCTCCGGCACGGCCGCGTTCCTGATCCTTGGAACCCTCTGCACCCGAAGCTGCCGTTACTGCAATGTACGGCACGGCCGGCCGGAGCCCGTCGACGAGTCGGAACCCGGGCGGCTCGCCGAGGCGGCGCGGGCCCTGGGGCTGCGCCACATCGTCATCACCTCCGTCACGCGGGATGATCTCCCCGACGGCGGCGCCGGACAGTTTGCCCGCTGCATCGACGCGCTGCGCCGCGAGGTGGCGGGCTGCCGAGTGGAGGTGCTGATCCCCGATTTCCAGGGGGACCGGAAGGCCCTCGAGACGATCCTCGCCGCCCGCCCCGATGTGCTGAATCACAACCTGGAAGTGACGCGAGGGCTCTTCGCCGAGCTTCGACCCCAGGGAGACTATCGCCGGTCTCTCGATCTCCTGCGGCATGCCGCGGAAGCCCCCGCCCGGACGAAAACCAAGTCGGGCTTCATGATCGGGCTGGGGGAAGAGCGTGATGACATCCTTTTGCTTCTCGACGACCTTGCCGCGGCCTCCTGCACACACCTCACCATCGGCCAGTACCTGCAGCCTTCGAGGCACCACTGGCCCGTCGCGAAATTCTATACGCCGGAGGAATTCGAAGGGTTGAGGCGGGAGGCCCTCGCGAGGGGCTTCAAGACCGTCTTGGCCGGGCCGCTCGTCCGCAGCTCCTACCACGCGGAACAGTACGCATGAGACAGGCGCAAGGCTTGGGGCGTGAGGCAAGAAAGGCAGTCGGATGCACGGAGATCGTCATTCCTCTTCCCCTGTGCGCTGAGCCCTTTGCCCTTGTTATCTCACGTAGATCGGGTTCGAGAAGATCCACGGCCGGTACTTGAGGGCTTTCCGGACGTAGACCTCGACGCGGTAGATCCCCGGCTCGTCGATTCCGCAGGTCAGTTCTCGCCCCACCGCCTCCCGAAACAGCTCGCCGTTTCTGATCAGGCGGATTTTCCCTTTTACGGGCAGTTCGATCTGCACGATGGCCATCTCGTCCAGGAAGAATTCGTCCCCCATGGTGGCCGCCTCCGACTCGTCCATGATGACGAAGGAGAATCCCCGGGCCTTTGCGAAATACTCGAACGCCACGTAGGCCCTGCCCCGTTTCAGGGCCGACAGGATGATCTCCCGGTCCAGCTCGTCTTGTTCGACAAACGTCGCCTCCGTCAGGATATGTGTGCGAATGAACCGAAAGGCCTTGCTGAAGGGGAATATGTAGAACTCGAAGCCGAACATTTCCTTGATAGTTTCGTGGTTGTCGAGCTCGCCGATCCCGACGACCTTGCGGGTCCGGTTCAGCTCGTCCCAGCGCTTCAGGGTTTCCCTCTTCGGCCCGCTGAGCATGTAAGCGGGGAAATAATAAGAAAACAGGGCGCTTGCGTATCCCTTCAGCTTGCCCTGCCAATCGGTCATGAAGTCCCAGATTCCGATCCCCGTGTAGCCCGTGACGGTCCAGTCGTTCCAGTTGTAAGGTTTCACGTGAAACCTCGGAGCCCCCTCGTGGTCGGGATGGGCGATAAACCCGATCCCTCCCTTGCTGCGGACCCAGTCGATGTAGAACTGCGGGGAGATGTCCAGCTCGTCCTCGTAGGGGAAGACCCAGGCCAGGTCACAGGTGATGAGGGGCTCGTCGATCCCGAAGGCGATGTAATGATTGTATCGGGGCGTCACCTCGATCCCGATGAAGAGATGCACGCCGTCGTAGGAGCGCTCGTGGCCGTCGTACTTCGCCTGGAGCCAGCTGTGATCGGTGAGCATGACGAAGTCGATGCCGTTGGCCCGGGCCGCCGACACGATCTCCCGGATCGATGCGCGCCCGTCGTGGGAGTAGTCGGAATGAAGGTGGATGACGCCGGCGTAGTCGTTGAGTTTCAGGACGAACGTGCGCCGTTCTTCCTGGAGCCTTGCTTTAAGAATCTCTTCCCGGACGAACAAGACTGTCTACCCGTCTTTTCCCGGCCGCCTTTTCCGGCCCTGCGACCCCCTGCTGGATGCCCAGCAACGGGCACTGGCCGCAGCGCGGTTCCTTGCGGCAGAATCGCTTTCCGACCTCGACGATCAGGGCGTGGTACTGGTTGTAGAGACCGGCATCCGACGGCAATGCGTGCTGGAAGTGTCGTTGGATTTCCCCGTAGGAATGCCGCCCTTTCAGAATCCCGTGCCTTTCGAGGATGCGGCGGGTATAGGCATCGACCACGAAGACGGGCCTGCCGCCGGCATAGAGCAGGATGCTGTCGGCCGTTTCCTCGCCGATCCCCGAAATCGCCAGCAGCCTGCGGCGCGCTTCCGCCAGATCCCCGGAGAGCATCGCGTCGAGGTCTCCCCCGAAGCCCCCGCACAGCACCTCGAGAAACGCCCTGAGCCGCCTTGCCTTGACCCGGTAATACCCCGACGGCCGGATCAACTCTTCCAGCTCCGCCGGCTCGAGGCCGTACAGCGAATACGGGCTCATGGCCCCGCGCGCCTTGATCCGCCCGATGGCCTTCTGCACGTTGGCCCAGTTCGTGTTCTGCGTCAGGATCGCGCCGACAGCAATCTCAAAGGGCGTGTCCCCCGGCCACCAGTGCAGCGGGCCGAAGAACCGGTCAAGCGCCCGGTAGATGCAGATCAGATGAGCCCCCGTGTTCAATGGCTTCCCGGTCCGCCCTCTTCCCTATTCCTTGCGGATGGCCACGTAATAGGTCCCCTTGCCCCGGCGAATCAGGAGGAGAACCCGGTCGTCGGCGGTCTTCTTCGAGATCTCCCGCTGGAAGTCCTTCACGGAGGCCACCTTGACCCGATTGACCTGGAGGATCACGTCGTAGGGCTGCAGCCCGCCCTCGTCGGCCGCGCTTCCCTCACGGACCCGCGTCACGATGACGCCTCCCGTAGACGGCAGCCCGAGCTGCCTGGCGATCTCGGGGGTGATGTCCTGAACGGTCATCCCGAAGGTGTCTCTCCCCTCGCCCCGGCTGGAGGCCATTTCCTTCTTTTCCTCGCGCTCGGCAACCGTGAGCTGCATCTCCTTCACCTGTCCCTCGCGCAGGACCTTCACCGTCGCCTTCTTGCCGACGGGCAGGACGGCCACGACGCGGAGCAGTTCGTGGGTGTCCTTGACCTTCTTGCCGTCGACCTCGATGATGATGTCGCCCTGCTTGATGCCGGCCTTGTCCGCCGGGTCACCCTCGAAGACCTCCGTCACCAGGGCCCCGCTTCGGTCCTTGAGCTTCATGCTCTTCGCCAGGTCTTCCGTGATGTCCTGGACGGAAACCCCCAGCCAGCCCCGGGTGACCTTGCCCTTCGCCTTGAGGTCCTCGAGGATCTCCTTTGCCATATTGACGGGAATGGCAAATCCGATGCCCTGCCCCTGGGCGACGATCGCCGTGTTGATCCCCACGACCTCGCCCGCCATGTTGAACAGCGGGCCTCCGCTGTTGCCGGGGTTGATGGAGGCGTCGGTCTGGATGAAATTGTCATACGGTCCGGCACCGATGACCCGGCCCTTCGCGCTCACGATCCCGGCGGTTACCGTGTGATCGAGCCCGAAGGGATTCCCGATGGCCATGACCCAGTCGCCCACCCGGAGCCGGTCCGAATCACCGAGGATGACGGTCGGCAGGCTGTTGTCGGGGTTGATCTTGATGAGGGCAAGATCCGTCCGCGGGTCTCTCCCCTTCACCGTGGCGTCGTACTCCTTGCCCGACGAGAGGCGGACCTTGATCTTGTCGGCCTTTTCGATCACGTGGTTGTTCGTGAAGATGTAGCCGTCCTTGCTGATGATGAAGCCCGAGCCCAGGCTTCGCTGGCGGAACTCCTTTTCAGGGTTGTCGCCGAAAAAGCGCCGGTAAAACTCGTCCTCGCCGCCGAAAAAGCGGTCGAAGGGGAACATCTCGTTGAAGGGCGAGCGCCTGCCGTCCATCTTGACGACCTTTGTCGTGCTGATGTTCACGACGGCCGGGCTGAGTTTTTCCACGAGGTCGGCAAGCGTGCCCGGCGTCCCGGATGCGCCGGCCGTCGACGGGAAAACGGTCTTCGGCGCCGCCGCTGCGGCCGGTGCGCCCGCCCCCTCGGCCCCTGCGTAGGATGACCGAAGCCCCGGGGCCAGGGAGAACCGCAACACCCCGACCACCGACAGGATGAAGAACCCCACAAGGCAGACAACGAGGATCACGAAGAATTGCCTTCTCGCGTTTGCACCGTCACGCATCTCCACCTCCCGTTTGTTCCGGACGTTTCGCCCCTCGGGGCTCACCCGCCGCTCGTTGCGAATTCATGACGAAAAAGGGGGCCTGTCCCGCACACACCCCCCCCGTTTCATAGCACAGGCCTCGCGGATTTTCCACCCGCACGCCAACCCCGGGACCGCGGAGACTCGAGCCGCTCAAGGCTCGCGTTCGACGGGGTTCGTCAGCTGCCCCAGCCGTTCGATGTCGATCGTGATCACGTCCCCGTGCCGCAGAAAAACGGGCGGCTTGCGGACAAATCCCACCCCCTCCGGCGTGCCTGTCATGATGACCGTACCCGGCAGGAGTGTCATGGAGCGGCTCAGGTCGCTCACGATGTCGGCAACGCTGAAGAGCATGTCGGATGTGCTCGAATCCTGCATCACCTGACCGTTGAGAATGGAGCGTATCCGCAGGTTGTTCGGGTCGGGGATCTCATCCTTCGTCACCAGACAGGGCCCCAGCGGGCAAAAGGTGTCGAAACTCTTCCCCCTGGCCCACTGTTTCTTCTGCTTGACCATCTGCCAGTCTCTGGCGCTGACGTCATTGCCGCAGGTGTAGCCCAGCACATAGGCCATGGCCTCGACCGGGGAAACGTTCTTTGCCCGCTTTCCGATGACAACGGCGAGCTCGGCCTCGAAATCCACCTCGTCGGGGCCTGCCTTCGGGAGCAGGATCGTCTCACCCGGCCCCAGGAGGCTGTTCGTTCCCTTGATAAACAGCACGGGGCTCTCCGGGGCCCGGCTCTCCGTCTCCCCGGCATGCTTGCCGTAACTGAACCCCAGGGCGAGGATGTTGGGCGGATTCACCGGCGGCAGGATCTTCCTGATCGCGGCGCTCCGCTCCGTCAGGGCGAAGGCGCCGAAAATATCCCCTTCGATGATGCGGGCCCTGCCCGGCTCTCCCGAATCAATGCTCCCGTAGAGCCTCTCGCCGTTTTCCGAAATAAATTGAATGATTTTCATTCGTTCCTCCTTTGTCGACCCCTGCAGCCGGTCCCCGGCTCTCGATGGTTCGTGTTTCCTTATATCACAGATCGCTTCGACGAAAAATCAGAGAAAACGGGGTCCGGCGGCGGGATCGGCTCGAGATGGCCGATACCTTATGGATACGCTTTATCCTCCTTGTTTCTCTATCGCCGGATAAATTGTATCCACATGGATGCCCCATCAGGAGCGGGTTTCAGGCGAAATCAATGGATTATTCAATAATATTAAATGGTTATTAATATAAGGCCCGGTGGCATGCCATATGCTCTTTCCTTTCCCGATCGGTGCCGCAGGGCCCATGTCGAAAATCTGCTTGCGTAATGGGTGTGAAACTTCATACATTACCGCAATCGTGACCATCCCCCGCTGTCGAGGTGACGCCATGGTCCGCCGAAGGTTGGTCGGCAAGCTTCTTATCGCCCTGGTTCTTCTCTCTCTTATGACGGTCACCCCGGCGCCGCCGTCATGCCAGGCCCTAACGCTCGAGGAAGCCCTGTCACTGGCAAAATCGAATCTTCCCGCCTACCAGGCCCAGGCTGCCAGGGTCCGGTCCTCGGAAGCCCTGTACAATGCCACCCTCGGGGCCTACGTTCCCAGTGTCGACGCTTCCGGAATCGCTTCCCGACGAGACATCGCGGGTTACGACTCCTCCTCCAACAACGTCGACGTGACCGCCTCGCTGAGGCTGTTCGACTACAAGCGCGGCCACAACCGGGACATCTCCCGTTATAATTTCAATGCCGAGCAGGAAGGCCTCCGCAGGAGCCTCCTGGACCTCGAATTCAGCGTCAAGTCTTCTTTTTACACGACCCTCGCAGCCCGGGGCATCCTCGCACAGAGGAAGATCCAGCTCGACAATGCCCAGAAGAACTACGAGGTGGCCGAAGGGCGGAGAACATTCGGCGTGGCGAAACTCTCCGATGTCCTGCAGGTCTCCGTGAGACTCGAACAGGCGCGCTTCAACCTCGTCCAGGCCGAGGGCAGCCTCAAGAAGAGCCTCTCCGAGCTGAGCTCCCTGATCGGCGCGCCGGTCTCCGACGCCGCCGAGCTTCAGGGGGCCCTGAGCTTCGATTTCGCCCCGCCCGACGAAAAGAGGCTGGAAGAGGCGCTGATGCGTCGACCCGAGATTCTCCAGGCCGAACTGGCCGTCAAGCGTGCGGAGAGCGCCGAAGGGATCTCGACGGGCGATTTTCTCCCCGTCGTGTCCGGCAACCTGAGCTACTCCCGCACGGACACCAGCAACCCCGCGTCGTCGTCTGCCTTCATTTACGGAAACCCCTACGAGGACCGCTCGGCGTCGCTGCTGGCCACGTGGAATCTCTTCGAGCTCGGCAAGTTCTACCGGAGAAAGGCCGCCTCGATCGACACCCTGACGGCGGCAAAGAACCTCAAGGAGACGGAGCGCTCGCTCCGCCTGGATCTCCGGAAGAGCTACGAGGACTTCCTCACCGCGTCGCGCAACGTGAAAGTCGCCGAGGAGCAGCTCAAGCAGGCCCAGCAGAACTACGACCAGGCCTTCGGCGAATACAAGGTCGGCAAGGGGGACATCCTGTCCGTGGTGTTCGCCGAGACCCTGCTGGCCCAGGCCCGGGAGCAGGACGTCCAGGCCAAGCTCAGCCTCTATCTCGCAAAGGCTCTTCTGGAGAGGGTCTCCGGCATCGAGAGCCTGGAAGCCCTGCAGGAAACCCCGCAACAACCCGCTAACACAGGGACGCGCTAGGTCCCGAACCGCTTTCAGAACGGATGCATCCGCCCATGAATCTCGCCTCGCTCAAAGCGCTTCCGACGAAGAAGAAGATCGCCATCGCCGCCGCGGCCGCCGTTGTGCTCCTGCTTGCGGCTTTCCTTGTCTACCGGGTCTTTTTCGCCAGGCCGTCCCTGCAGGTCCTCGAGACGGGGACGGTCGAGAAAGGAAGCATCCGCGGGGTTCTCGTGGCAACGGGCATCATCAAATCCCAGGTCGGGGCCGTTGTCAAGATCGGCGCCCAGACGACCGGGCGGATCCAGGAGATGCGGGTCAAGGTGGGGGACCGCGTCAAGGCGGGCGAGCTCATCGCCCGGGTCGACGACCGCGAGATCCGGCAGCAGATCGGTCAGCAGCAGGCGGCCCTGGTGTCGGCGCAAAACACGCTTGCCCAGGTGGAAAAGACCTACCCCGAGAGGATCCGCGAGGCCCGCGCCAACTACGATTACGCCAAGGTCAACGTGGAGCGCGAGCGTGAGCTGCTGAAACACGAGTACACGACGAAGGATGCCGTCGACCGCGCCGAGAGCCAGTTTACGGCCGCCGAGGCCGTCCTCACGCGCCTGCAGGACGAGTTCAAGACGCAACGAACGATTTCCCGCTCCAACCTCGAGGAGATCCAGGCGCGCCTGCGCCAGCAGGAGGTCCGGCTGACATACACGAGAATCTACTCCCCCATCGACGGGGTCGTCTCGGACGTGACGGCCCAGGAGGGCGAGACGATCGTCGCGGGCCTCCAGGTCGCCAACCTCGTCACCGTCCTCGACCCCACGCGGCTCGAGATGTGGATCTACGTCGATGAAACGGACATCGGGAAAGCCGCCGTCGGGCAGGACGTCGAGTACTACGTCGACACCTTCCCGGCCAAGACGTTCAAGGGAAAAATCGAGAAGATCTACCCCCAGCCCGTCGTCAAGGAGAACATCGTGTACTACCTCGCCACGATGAAGATTCCCCCGGAAGACGCCGCCTACCTCAAACCGGAGATGACGACGCACGTGCGGATCATCACGGAAGAGAAGAAAGACATCCTCACGGCCCCCAACGCCGCCGTGAAGTTCGAGCGCGGCAGGCAGGTGGCCTACAAGGTCACGGGGAAGAACAGGGTCGAGAAGCTGACCCTCAAGATCGGCATCCGCGGGGAGGACAGGACCGAGATCCTCTCCGGGGCAAGCGAGGGCGATGTGCTGGCCACGAAGATCATCCTGCCCGTCGCCGCCGACGCCCAGCAGGCCCCGCAGAAGGGGGCCATGAAGTGATGTCCACCCCCGTATGCCTCATGGAGAACATCACGAAGACCTTCCGCGTGGGCGACCAGGACCTTCACGTTCTCAAGGGCGTCAACCTCCGGATCGAGCAGGGGGAGTTTGCGGCCATCATGGGCGCCTCCGGCTCCGGGAAGTCCACCCTGATGAACCTCATGGGCTGCCTCGACGTGCCGACCTCGGGCCGGTTTCTCCTCGCCGGCCGCGACGTGATGCAGCTCGACGACGACGAGCTCTCCGAGCTTCGCAACGAGCACATCGGCTTCGTGTTCCAGAGCTTCTACCTGCTGCCCTACGCCACGGTCCTGGAGAACGTCCTGGTGCCGACGCTCTACCGCGAGAAGAAGAAGGACCGTGTCCGCGACAGGGCCGCGGAGCTGCTCAAGCTCGTCGGTCTCGAGGAGCGGATGAAGTTCCGCCCCACCCAGCTCTCGGGCGGCGAGCAGCAGCGGGTCGCCATCTGCAGGGCCCTCATCAACGACCCGGAGCTCCTGCTGGCCGACGAGCCCACGGGGCAGCTCGACAGCCGGACCGCCGAGGAGATCATGGGCGTCCTGACCCGCACCAACGAACGGGGCAAGACCGTGGTCGTCATCACCCACGACGCCGGCATCGCCGCCTACGCGCGGCGGATCATCCACATCCGCGACGGGGTCATCAGCGAGTAGGCACCGGGCGCGAGGCCTCGGGCTCGGGGGAAAAGCGGGCGGCCTTTTTCCTGTCCTGACGCCTGACGCCTGATGCCTGGAGCCTGTTGTCATGGAACGCTTTCGCCTCCTGCTCATCCAGTCCTTCGAGGCCGTGAAGGCCTTCAAGCTCAGGACCTTCTTCTGCCTCGTGAGCGTCGCCCTGGGAATTGCAGCGATCACGATCATCGTCGCCGCCACGGAGGGCGCCTACAAGAAGGCCTTCGACATCGTGGCGAGCTTCGGCCCCGATTCCGTCATGCTCATGGGCGGAAGCGAGGAGTCCCGCGCCATCGGCCAGCGGGAAAAAACGATCACCCTCGAGGACGTGGAGGCCATCCGCCAGGCCTTTCCGACGGCCTACATCGTTGCCCCGTCGGCGTGGGTGGGAACCGCCACCGTCTCCTACAGGGGCAACCGTTACCAGAGCCAGATCGTGGGCTCCACGAGCGACTACAGCGTGGCCTGGACATGGCCCGTCGTGGAAGGCTCCGACTTCACCGAGGACGACATCCGGCGCTATGCCAATGTGGGGATCATCGGGCAGGAAACGGCCCGCGAGCTCTTCGGCGATCAGAGCCCCGTGGGCAAATTCGTCCAGGTGCGCAACCTGCCCGTCCAGATCGTGGGCGTGCTCTCCGAGCGGGGCACCTCGCCGGGGGGCGGCAGCCTCGACAACCGGATCATCATGCCCTACACGACGGTGATGAAGAAGCTCATCAACGAACAGCGCTACGTCCATGCCGTGCGCCTTCGCTTCACCGACCTGCAAAACATCGACGGCCGCGTCGAGGAACTCAAGCAGCTTCTCCGATACCGTCACCGGATCCCCGACGGTCAGCCCGACGACTTCCGCATCTTCACGTCCAAGGATATTGTCAAGTTCCTCGTGGCCCTCACGGGCTCCCTCGTGGTCTTCATCGGGGTCGTGGGCGTGATCTCCCTCATCGTCGCGGGGTTCGTCCTGGCAAACCTGTTCCTGCTGTCCGTGAAGGAGCGGGTCAAGGAAATCGGGATCCGCCGCTCCGTGGGCGCCCGGAAGAGGGATATCCTGACGCAGTTTCTGACGGAGGCGGTGATCATCACGTCGGCCGGGGGGATCGCGGGGTTCGTCCTCGGCGTGATCGCGGCCCAGCTGCTCACGTACGTGGCCGAGTTTCCCGTGTACTTCTCCTGGAAGGCATTCGCCATCGGCCTGGTGCTCTCCTGGGCCGTCGGGGTGGGGTTCGGGCTGCACCCGGCAAGGCAGGCGGCAAACCTGAAGCCCATCGAGGCGATCCGGACCTAGGACCTGGCTGAACGACGCACAGGGTGCGGTGATCGATTGCGTTCAGTCGAAGGCTTCGAGCCCTTGAAGATCGGAAGAGCAGAAGTGAGGAAGAGCGGATAAGAAGATTTCTTTCATCCTCTCCGATCTTCCGCTCTTCATAACTTCCTAACTTCATTCTGTCAGAGGCACCCTCTCTCGGGCCTGGGCGAACCGTCCGAAAGAGAAGAGACGAAAACATGGACCTGAGGCGCATTCTGCTCAACTTGAAGATCGCAAGGCGCTCGCTGGTGCAGTTCAAGTGGCGCACCGCGCTCGCCGTGCTGGGCGTGTTCTTCGGGACGTTCTCGCTCATCATCGTCTCCAATCTCTCCGGGTCGCTTGCCGTGAAGACCGAGCAGGAGATCGACAGTCTCGGAAAGAACCTTCTCATTGTGCGCAGCGGCATCGTCCGGCGCGTCGGGGCGGGCACGCCCCTGATGAGCCAGGCAACCAACCTCACCCCGGAGGATGCCCGCGCCATCCGGGAATCGATCCCGGCCGTTGCCGACCTGTCCGCCGCAGGGTACAGAACCTTCCCCGTCCGCTACGGCAACGTCTCGCTCAGAGGGATCCTCATCGGCGGGGTGGAACCGAACTTTCAGGACATCCGGAATTTCCGCGCCCGGGAAGGCAGCTTCATCTCCGGGCAGGACAACCTCGACCGCAACAAGGTGGCCGTCCTGGGCCGCACCGTCGTGGAGAAACTCTTCGGCGACGAGGACCCCATCGGGAAGCACATCCTGATCTGGCGCGTGCCCTTCCAGGTGATCGGGATCATGGAAGAGAAGGGCTCCGACGTCTCCGGGGCCGACCAGGACAACCAGATCTTCGTTCCCCTGCAGACCTTCCTGAAGGTGCTGGTCAACAAGACGAACGTAAGCAACATCTTCGTCCAGGTCACCCGCGACGAACTCATCTCGTCGGCCAAAACCGATATCGAGGCCCTGCTGCGCAAGCGCCACAAGATCGGGCCGGGGCAGAGCGACGACTTCGCCGTCATCGACATGAAGGACGTCATGGCCCTCAAGTCGCAGGCCATGGATCTCATCACGGTTCTCGGCCGGATCGCGGCAGCGGTATCCTTCATCATCGGCGGCCTCGGCATCCTCTCGATCATGATCCTCATCGTCAACGAGCGGAAGCTCGAGATCGGGATCCGACGCGCCGTCGGGTCACGCAAGCGTGACATCGTGGTGCAGTTTCTCATCGAGTCGTCCATCATCTCGCTTGCGGGCGGCACGATCGGCGTCTTTTCAGGCGCCCTGATCAGCGTCATCCTGCTGGGCCTGCTGAAGTATCCCTTCACGCTCTCCCTGGCCGGCCTCGCCATCGCCTTCGGCGCCTCCGTTCTCGTGGGGATCCTGGCGGGCATCTACCCATCCCAAAAAGCCACCCAGTTCGAGCCCGTGGACATCCTGAGAACCTAGACGGCGGCAGCGCAGCGGGCATCCGCCCCGGGAAGATTGCCGTCCTGTCAACAACCACAGCTTTTTATGGACAATTTCTTTCGGAGGGATTATGCTTCGGACCCACCCGAAGCAGAGCCTGAAGAAGCGGGGAAAGGACCATGGCGGAAATCAAGAGCACCATCGATCTCATCATGGAGCGCACGAAAAACCTCTCCGCGAGCACGGAGGAGCGGGAGGCCTGGCACCGCCAGGAGCGCGAAAAGCACTTCCGGAGCCTCGTGCAGCGGCTCCTGGACTACAACCTTACCCTCGATGACGTCAAGGACGAGCTGGAAAAGGAAAAGAAACGCGGCCGCGCCGAGGAAGCCCTGGGCCACCTGAAAAGCGCCCTGGCCGCGCATGTCGACCCCGATTCGGACAACGAGCGCCTCTTGCGGATCGTCAACGAGCTGGCGGGAACGCCCGAGGAGCGGCTGCGGCAGGTTCTTCGGTCCTGCCAGGCGGAGTCGTCTGCGAAGCAGACCGCCTTGGCGGAGCGGCAGAGGGCGGAGCTGGAATCATCGGGAATCGCGGGTTCGGCCGTCTTGCCCAACCCGGAGGCGGACCCGCAGTGGAAGACGCTGAAAGAGGAGTTGCAGGCGTCCGTCGCCAAACGCTTTCTCGGCGCTATAAATAGTTGAACCAGAAATCCCGGATCATCTTGAAGTTCTTCTTCACGTTTTCGCGTCCTGTCACCACGTCCCCGTGACCCGGGCAGAGGACGTCCACGTCGAGTTCCGCAAGCCGCGCAATACTCTCCTTGAGCTGCCTGCCCGACCCGCCGGGGAGGTCTGTCCTGCCGATGCTCTGGCTGAAGACGACATCCCCCGTGAAGAGCGCCTTCTTCTCCGGCCAGTAGAGGCATACCGAACCCGGGGAGTGCCCCGGGGTGAGGATCACCTGGAAGGCCTTGTCGCCGATCACCAGCTCGCCCTCCTGGAGATAAAAAGCGGGCCGGGGGAATCCCGACGGGGAGCCGAGATACTGCAGGACGAACTCGTAGTCGATCCGGCTCATCGCCCAACGGGTGCCGGGGCCGAAGGACCCGACCGTCTCGAGGTGATCGGGGTGACCGTGGGTGACCAGCACGACGTCGATCTGCTCGGGTGTGATCCCGATCCGATCCAGCCCCCGGCGGACGTGCTGGAAGAGGTGGCGGTGCCCCGGATCGACGAGGATTTTCTTCGATCCGTCGATGAGGTAGCTGTTGCAGTTGTTTTCGCTGGCGCTCCGCCAGATGAATCCGTAGAGGCCGTCGACAATGTTCATGCCGGTCTCCCTTTCTTGTCCTGCACTGCCCCAGGCTGTTCAAGAAGGCCAGATACCCCGCGCAATCTCAACTTCTGTCCTCCTGCCCGATGAGCCGCAGGACGTTGCGGCTCACGACGTTCCCGAAATCGTCCTCCTTCAGGCCCAGGTGGCGTACCTTCGAAAGCTCGCTCGACGGGATGCCGAAGGGGAAGTCGCTGCCGAAGAGCAGCTTGCGGCTGCCGTAGCGCTTGAGGAAAATCCCCATTTCCCGGGTCGAGGCGAGGGCCGTGTCGGCATACACCGTCTCGCCGTCCCAGATGCCGGCCTCGAAGAGCGCGTCGAACCCCCCGTTGAGTCCCCCGAGGTGCGGGATGATGATCGGGGTGCGCCCGGCCACCCGCTCGATGAAATACAGGGTGTTGCGGAAGGACTCCTCCAGGACGATGGGGAGCCGGAGCCGGCAGACCTCGTCGAGAAAGGCCTCGCAGGCGGGGTCCTCGTAGTGGTAGACCGGCTCGTAGTCGTGGCGGTGCCACTTGACCCCCCGGTAGCCCTTTTTCAGCTCGCCCTTGCGGAAATCGTTCCAGACGAAGAAGTATGCGTGGATGTCGGGGTCCCGCTGCTGGATGTCGAGAAGGTACTCGTTGGCCATCTGCCGACAGGCAACCCAGCGGGCGTTGTCCTCGAAGTCGGAATCGTAGCGGTCGTAGATGTCCTCCACGGGGGGGTAGAGGCAGGCCCCCTGGATGCCCGCCCGGTCCAGATAGGCCCGGATGAGCTCGATCGGCTGGTCCGCGTTCTGGATCCCGCAGTGCATGTGGGAGTCGATGATCTTCATGGTCCTCTCAGGGTTTCCGTCCGGCGAGGAGGGCCTTGACGCGCTCCAGGTCCCCGGGGGTGTCCACCTCGATGGAGTCGAAGGTCGTCTCCACCACCTTGATCCGGTACCCGTGCTCGAGGGCCCGCAGCTGCTCCAGGGCCTCCAGCTGCTCCAGCATGCCCTGGGGGAGCCTCGTGAAGGCCACGAGGAACGACTTGCGGTAGGCGTAGATGCCGTGGTGCTTCCAGTAGTCGGCCTTTTTCCCCCGGTCCCGCACGAAGGGGATCGTCGAGCGCGAGAAGTACAGGGCGAAGCGGTCCTTGTCGAAGACAACCTTGACGGCGTTGGGGTCGGACACCTCCTCGTCCCTGCGGATCCGGTAGACGAGCGTCGAGAAATCAACGGTCCTGTCCTCGAGGAGCGGCTGCACGACTTCGTCGATCTGGGCGGGTTCGAAGGTGGGCTGATCGCCCTGGACGTTGACGACGATGTCCTCGTCGGCCAGGCCGAGCGCGCCCGCGGCCTCGGCGATCCGGTCCGTCCCGGACGGGTGGTCCGGCGAGGTGAGGATGGCCCGCCCGCCGAATTTTTCCACGGCCTCGAAGATCCGCCGGTCGTCCGTGGCCACGGCGGCCAGCGCTGCCGTCTTCGACCGGAGCACCCTCTCGTAGACGTGCTGGATCATGGGCTTGCCGAGAACGTCGGCCAGCGGCTTTCCCATGAACCGCGACGACTGATACCGCGAGGGGATGATGACGACGACCTTCATGCTTGCTTCCCGAAAGCCTGATGCCTTGTTTCAGGCTGTCAAAAAAGTTCGGATACAAGGCCCCCTGTCGGATAGAGGGTAAGAGGGTATGAAGGTGAGAAGGTTGGAGAAGCGGGGGCATGACTTCGGCCACCGACTCATCCAACGTTCTTACCCTCTCACCTTCTTACCTTCTCGTCGGGCGCACCCGATCGACAGCCTCTCACAGATAAGGATCGGCCTGCTGCAGATGCCCCTTCACGTAATCCTCGATGGCGTCCTCGAGCGACCGGCACCGTACGGGGCAGCCGGCCCTGCGGAGCTTGTCCATCTTCGCCTCCGTGACGTACTGGTACTGGTCGCGGATCTCGACGGGCATGTCGATGTATTCGATCCGGGGCTTCACGCCCGAGGCCTTGAAGACGGCCTTGACCAGGTCGTTCCACGTGCGCGCCTTTCCCGTGCCGAGGTTGAAGATGCCCCTGGCCTTCGGGTTCTGCAGGAACCACCACATGACCTCGACGCAGTCCTTCACGTACACGAAATCCCGGACCTGCTCGCCGTGGCCGAACCCCGCCCGGTGGGACTTGAAGAGCCTCACCTTCCCCGTGTCCCGGATCTGGAAGAAGGCCTTTCGGACGACGCTCTGCATCTCGCCCTTGTGATACTCGTTGGGACCGAAGACGTTGAAGAACTTGATCCCCACGACCTTGCCCAGCAGGTTGTTGCGCATCACCCAGAGGTCGAAGAGCTGCTTCGAGTAGCCGTACATGTTGATGGGCTCAAGCGTCGGGGTGACCCGGTCGTCGTCGGAGAACCCCCGGGAGCCGTCCCCGTAGGTCGCGCCGCTCGAGGCGTAGAGGAAGGGGATCTTCTTCGAGACGGCCCATCGGGCCAGGGCGCAGCTGTAGCGGAAGTTGTTCTCCATGAGGTAGTCGGCGTCGCGCTCCGTCGTCGAGGAGCAGGCCCCCATGTGGATGACGGCCTTGGCCCTGAAGGGGAGCGTGCCACCGCAGAGCATCTCGTAGAAGGCGTCCTTGTGGATGAAGTCGGCGTAGCGCCGCTTCACGAGGTTTTTCCACTTCTCGGAGCACCCGAGGGAGTCGACGATCAGGATGTCGTCGATCCCCTCCCGGTTGAGCTTCCAGACGAATACGTTGCCGATGAACCCGGCCCCGCCGGTGACGATGTACATGCCTGTCTCCTGGTTCCTATGCCGCTTCGCGGTCGGCGAAGGGCTTGTGGCTCAGGGCGAATGGAGATGTTTTCAGATCGACTTTGCCGCCTTCTCTGCGGCGGCGGCGATCTGATCGATGCGCCCGGCCGGCATTTTTACGGGCACGGCCATGAAGAGCGTCCGCGACAGGATCTCCTCGGCCCTCGGGTAGAGTTCCCGTCCGTATGCGGCCTTTCCCTTGTAGGACGGGTCCGCAAAGGGGTACTTGGCGGAGCAGGCCGTGCACTTGGCGATGAAGTGCTCCCAGTTGGGCAGGTAGTGCCAGAAGTTCTCGTAGAAGTACACGAAGTCGACACCGTTTTCCGACATGGCCTTCTGGAACGCCTTCGTCACCGCCGCCGTGGGCAGGCTGAAGGCGATGAACGTGGCCGTATCGCCATCCGGGTCGGGAATGGCGCGGAACCGGATGCCCGGCACCCCGCTCAGGGCCCCCCTCACGGCGGCCTTGTTCTTTCTCTGCTCCCCGATGATCGTGTCGAGCTTGCGGAGCTGGGCCAGCCCGAGGGCCCCCTGGAGCTCGTTCATGCGGAAGTTGAAGCCCAGGATGAACCTCCCCTCCATGGCCCTCGTCACGGCGGGGTTGTGGTCGTGGCCGTGATCGTGGTACCAGTCCGCGCGGTCGTAGATCTCCTTGCTGTCCGTGACCACCATGCCGCCCTCGCCCGTCGTCATGGTCTTGTAGTAGTCGAAGCTGAGGATCCCGGCATCACCGAAGGTCCCCAGCTTCTTGCCCCGGAAGCTGCCGCCTGCACTCTGGGCGTTGTCCTCGAGCACCTTGAGGTTGTGCTTTTTCGCGATCTGCACGATCCTGTCGATGCGCGAGGGCGCCCCGCACATGTGCACCGGGATGACGGCCTTCGTGTACGGGGAGAGCCTCGTCTCGATGCTGTCGGGGTCGAGATTCAGGCTGTCGTCGATATCGCCGACCACGGGGACGGCCCCCGTCTCCAGGACCGCCTCGTAGGTGGCGATGAAGGTAAAGGGCGGCACGATGACCTCGTCCCCCGGCCCCACATCGAGGGCCGTGAGGGCCACCTTCAGCGCCGCCGTGCCCGAGGAGACTCCCAAGGCGAACCCGGCTCCCAGGTACTTTGCGAATTCCCGCTCGAACTGGCGGACCTTGAAGACGCCCCTGCGTTCCTTGTCGTGCCCGTATCGCATCAGGACGCCCGTCTCCAGCACGTCCATGACCTCCTTGATTTCCTCTTTCCCGATCAGCTCCGAGCCGGCCATGTTTTTCTGCCTCCAATCTGCAGTGATTGTCTATGGAATGCCTATATGATTCGCCCCGACCGTTGATCGGGAAGTTCGGAAGATCGGAAGTGAAGATTTTTCCGCTCTTCTGCTCTTCCTCGCTTCGTCACGTCTGTCTTTTTACAGGGCTGTTCTGTAGATCGCGATGGCGTCCTCGAGGGTCACCTTGCGGGGGTTGTTCTCGAGGGGACGGGCGACCGTCATGGCCACCCGCGCCATTTCGGGGAAGTCCTCCTCGGGGATCCCGAGTTCCTCCAGGCCCGTGGCGATGCCGCAATCCTCGATCAGGACGTCCACCGCCTCCACGGCCAGCATCGCCGCGTCACGAACGGAAAGCCCTTCCGTGTTCTCCCCCATGACCTCGGCGACGAGGGCGAACTTCTCCAGGGCCCCGGGCAGGTTGTACTCCATGATCCGGGGGAGCATCAGCGTGTTGGCAACGCCGTGGGAGATCCCGTACTTGCCTCCCAGGGGATAGGACAGCGAGTGCGCCGCGCCGACGCCGGCGTTGGCCAGGCCGATGCCCGCGTAGAGGCTCCCGAGCATCTGGGCCTCCCGGGCCTCGATGTCCTTGCCGTTGTGGACGCAGGTTCGCAGGTTCTCGGCAATCAGCCGGATGGCCTCCAGGGAGAACATCTCGCTTGCGGGGCTTGCGATCACCGACGTGTAGGACTCGATGGCGTGGCAGAGCGCGTCCATGCCGGAGGCGGCCGTCGGCTGCGGGGGAAGGCTCAGGGTGAGTTCCGGGTCGAGCAGCGCAAGGTCCGGGTACATGTAGACGCTGTTCATCCCCTCTTTCTTTCGAAGATCGGGCCGGACGAACACGGCCGTGAAGGTCACCTCGCTGCCCGTCCCCGCCGTCGTGGGGACCATGATCGTCGGCAGGCCCGGACCCGGGACCCTGTTGAGGCCCAGAAAGTCCTTCGCCTCTGCTCCGTGGGCCGCAACCACGGCGACGGCCTTGGCCACGTCCATGGCGCTCCCGCCGCCGATTCCGATGACGATATCGCATTTGCCCTTCAGGGCGAGCCTGGCACCCTCATCGGCCTGCTCGAGGGGCGGCTCCGGCAGCACCCCGTCATACAGGACGGCCTTCATGCCCTCCCGGTCGAACATCTCCATGATCCTGTCCCGCATCCCAAGCTTGGCCAGGTTGCCGTCGATGGCGACGAAGGGCTTTTTCGCCCTCAGGTCACGCACCTGGGCGGCAAGCCCGGAAACGGAGCCGCAGCCGAAGACGATCTTTCTCGCCCCCGTGAAGGAAAAGGTTTTCAGCATGAATCGAGCCTCCTGCAACCCCCTTTGATGCTTATGGAATTCCCGAGGGCGCTTCGGTGAAGAATGGCGCAGACAGCCGCCGAAAGTCAAGGATTTTGTTTCCCGCAGAACCAGTCGAGCTGGCGGCAGAAACCCCGGATGATCTTCACCTCCCGCGACCGCAGCTCCACCCGTGAAAGGAAGCGCCGGATGCTGGTCATCCAGTACTCGGGGTTCTGGGGGTTGATGAACCCGATGCGGAGGCTCACCTCCTTGATATGCCCGTACATCCCCTCGAGTTCACCCGCCGTGGCGAGCCTCGGTGCGAAGGTCCTCTTCTCGGAGGCCGCCGTGAAGATTTCATAGCACAGGATCATGACGGCGTGGGAGAGATTGATGGAACGGAATCGTTCCGAGACGGGGATGTGCACGAGCAGGTGGCCGTAGCGAAGTTCCTCGTTGGTGAGCCCTGCTC